>Ga0070706_100003997_pt1 | contig 14349 bp, 10 predicted proteins | sample KBSK5501metaG_FD_65476 | JGI IMG/M metagenome (GOLD analysis project Ga0070706, IMG submission 65476) | Corn, switchgrass and miscanthus rhizosphere microbial communities from Kellogg Biological Station, Michigan, USA - KBS K5-50-1 metaG | ecosystem: Host-associated > Plants > Roots >...
ACAGGATCAAACAAGAGTGCGCCCGAGTTGTTCGACGGGCCGTAGGGCGCGCCGGAAGGGCAGCCCGACAGTGAAGGGGGACAGTTTCCCGAACCGGCCACGACTAAGATCTTGCCGTTGTAGAGTAGTGCCACGTGAATTGGGTTAATCGGCATCAAATACGGCAAAATGCTCCACTGCCCCTGAACGTCCGCTTGGCCCCATGCCCCAGGGGCAAAAGTTCCCAGCATTACCAATAGCCAAAAGACAACCTGAGCTACGCGCGTGTGAACCCTAGTCGGCACAACCCACCTCATCTTCCATTTGAATTTCCCAGTCCCTCGGGACACGGTCGGAGCGCCACGAGGTAGTGCTCTTGAAGATCGGGGGCTACCGCAGGGGAGGGCACTCCGTATAACCGACAAGGTGAATTATGCTTAAACCTAGTTGAGTTAAAAAAGTTTGTCAAATTGATTGCATCTCGCAACCCCTAAATAGCTGCATCCATGGGAGTCTCGCGTAATCTCAGAGTCCATTCGGCCACAAAGAAAGCTGTCCGGAGGCGGTGATCAGGAGCGATCTTGCAAAATGTTTCAATCGGGTTATGGCAAAAGCTGTTTCAGCGCCCCGCCGGGGCGCTCACCGCCGCTGCCTGATCCGCCGGCCGGCTGTGCAGCAAATCCACCAGCGCCTGGTACAGGCGCGTGCGCATGGTATGCCGTTCGCCTGCCCGCGTGATATAGCGGACGTGTACTTCTATCCCTGAAGCGGTTGGCCGCAGACTGATCTCCGGCGTGGCTGAAACCGGTTGTGCCCGGTAACGGGTGGCAGCTTTTTGCCACTCTTGCTCCGCGGCCTTCACGTTGGCCTCGGTCTCCTTGGCCACCATTTTATGGATCGCATCTATGACCGGATACGGATTTTGGCTCGCAGGCACCATGATCTCGACTTCATCCCAAAGCCACTGTCCGGTGGTAGAGAAGTTAAAGAAGTGGCCCTCGATCGCGAAACTGTTTACGAAAGCGACTTTACGTCCCGTCGGATGTCCGGTGTCGGTCCAGTTACCGGTTTCGAGCAGCACGGTACGCAGCAAGCTGATCTCGACCACCTCGCCCACCACTCCATTGATCTCCACCCAATCGCCCACCCGGATCCCATTGCGGCCCATCAGCAGGAACCAGCCCACAAACCCCATGACGAAGTCCTTCAACGCAACCGTAAGTCCGGCGCCGGCGAGCCCGAGAATCGTGGGCATCTGATCGGGCACGCCAAACAAGATGAGGAAAATCAGGAATGCGCCCAGCGCTTGCACCGCGAAGCGAATCACCCCGCGAAGAGTATGCAGACGCGTGCGCTCCACCGAGAGTCCGACAAAGAAATGATCGACCAGACGGCAGCTAAGGTACACCGCGAACAGCACGACCAAAATCAGCATCACCGCCTGGAGCATGCCGTGCAACAAGGCCTGCTGGCGGACTTTCACCAAATCGATCCAGTTCCCGTATGCGCTAGCGAGATCGTCCTCGTCCTGAATGCGCTTATCGAAATCGGTCAGATCTTTCTGATCGACGCCAATGCGGTGCAGGGAAGTAATTGCCGCTGCGGTGCTTTCCGCGGAACTCGCGCCGCTCACCAGCGTCGATTCGGCTTGGCTCTTGGCTTGCTGGGTAATCGCCTGCTTGCTTGGTGCTTCCGCGGCTACCTGCTTCTGCAGAACATCATGAGCCTGTTTGAGAGCGGCGCTGGCCTGCTTGGCCTCGTCCAGCGCCTGTTGCACCTGCCTGGCCTTATTCCGCAGCCCGTTCCAGGCGGAGAACTGGGCGAAGCCAGCCCGGTCAGCCGGCCCCGAGTTGTTGTTGCTGGAGGTCGGGGGATGATTGGTTCGAACTCGTGCTGGGCAGCCTCGTGATGGGTGAATTGGCGCTGAATTCTGCTGAGGCGGTCGGCTCCGGAGCGGATCAGGTCACCCTTTGCGTCTTCTAGGTCATCCTGATCCAGTTCCAGCTGCGCTTTGGTCAAATCAATCTGCTGCTGCAAGCTGTCCTGACGCTCAGGCTTGGCGCTGGTGAACTGCTTCTGCAGCTGATCGATCCGATCCTGGTCTGCTTTGACCGCAGCCTGGGCCCGATTCGCTTGGGCGTAGAGTTCCTTGCTCGCGGGCGTTGGCGGCGCCGGATGCTCGGTGGCCTCCCGCATCTCGTAGTTGAAAGCTACGTCTACCGCGTGATCGGCGAGTTTGAGTGCCTGCCGCGACAGTCGCTGCTCGTCCCAATCAGAAGCCAGGGCCGCCAGAGCACGGGCAGTCTTGAGCGGTTGCTCATCTACGATCGGAGGCCTGCGCGCCCGCGAACCTACGCAGTCCGACTGCGCCGATTGACGAGTTAAAACCAGGCCTACGCCGGCCGCCAACACCAGGGCCAAGAGCGCCAGAGTTGCGACCCATTGATGGGCTTTCATCCACATATTAGTTCGATCAATCGAATTATATGGGTGGACAGCTCGCAAGCGATGACTCGCTAGTGCATGGCGAAACTCTGACGTAGGAGCACTGCCGTAACTGTCTCACCCATCACCTGCCCGATTACAATCCGCTGGATGGCGATGGGCGAGTACCTGCGAAGATTGCTGGCTGAAGACTGGCGGCCGGTTTCGCGTCATAGCGTCGCGGCCTGGCTTTTCTTTTATGTGGGATTTCTGGTCTACGCCTTCACCAAGCACGGCGACTTTCTCTTCATTGATCTAGCCAATCTGGTGGTCCACGAAGGCGGACATCTTCTGTTTGGCTGGTTTGGCCCTACGCTCGGACTCTGGGGAGGAACGATTTTGCAATGGCTCGTGCCGTTGCTCCTGGCGGCGTATTTCTTCACCCAAAGGCAAACCACGGCCTTTGCCTTTTGCACGTTTTTCTTCTTCGAAAATTGGCTCTACACTGCAGCCTACATGGCCGACGCGCGCGCCATGGTTCTGCCGCTGGTCACAGCCGGCGACTCCGATTTCGTTGAGCACGACTGGCACGCTATCTTCTCCAGCTTGGCAGTGTTGCCGCACGACACGAAAATCGCGGCCGTGGTGAGGTTTCTGGGCTGGTGTGGAATGTTGGCGGCAGTGGCGTGGCTGGCGCGAAAGGGATCGCGGTCCACGATCGAGGCCAGCGAGATCAGGGATCAGGTGCTGTGACGGTGGTGTTTAATACTCTGAACGACGCCAACCGCCCGCCAACCAGCCCTAGCGCTGCTGATTTTGTCTTGTAGTGGTAATAGACGCTCGATTTTCTGCTATTTCCGGAAGTGCACCATGATCGCCTCCGCCTGGCTACGCGTGACCACTGCCGAAAGCGCTGCCGAATCCGCCTGCTTCACCGCCTGTAGGCTGCCGAAATGCTCCAGTAGTCGCCGGGTTGTGCTTTCGCCCACGCCCGGAATCTCCTGAAGTTCAGTAGAGCGGTCGCGCATCTGACGCCGCTTGCGGTGGAAGGTGACCGCGAAACGGTGAGCTTCATCGCGGATCAACTGCACCAGGTGCAACACCGGGGAGTGATGATCGAGCGCAACCGGTTCATTTTCCTGGCCGTAGACGTAAATGATTTCTTCGCGCTTGGCGATCGCCGCCAGCGGTTGGTTGATGATCTCGACTGATTCGAGCGCCTCCGCCGCAGCGTGCAACTGGCCGAGACCGCCGTCGATCAGCACCAAGCTGGGCATTTTCTTTTTCTCCTCTTTCTTCTTCTCTTCCTGGATACGTTGGTAACGACGCGTGACCACCTCGCGCATCGAAGCGAAATCGTCCACGCCGATTACACCGCGAATGATGAATTTGCGGTAATCCGACTTCTTCATTTGTCCGTCTTCCCAAACCACCATGGAGGCAACCGTCTCCGCCCCCTGGATGTGAGAAATGTCGAAGCACTCGATCCGTCGCGGCAATTCTGGTAGCCCGAGGGCGTCCTGCAGTGCTTCCTGGATCGCTTTCGTATTCGGCTTCATCACGCGGAAACGCTGGTCGTAAGACTGCTTGGCATTGTTCCCGGCCAGGTCGAGCAGCGACCGCTTGTCACCGCGTTGGGGAACCAGAATATTGATCCGTGTGGGGCGGACACTCTTGTCCGCCGCTTGCTCGGAGAGCAAATCTGCCAAGGCATCCCGGTCTTCAAAATCCACCGGCAAATAAATGTTCCGCGGAACATAAGGCTGGCCGATGTATAGCTGCTTGAGCAGGGCTGAGAGGAATTCACCAGGGACAAACCGACTTTCTGCCGAGACGTTGCTTGCAAAGTTTCCGCTGGCAGCATCGGAGACGTAGCTCGCTTCGTCTTTACGGGTATCCTCAACAACCGGGAGTTCCGGTAATTCCTCCCAAAAGAACTCTCGTCGGTCGAGCACTCGTCCGCCGCGCATGTGGAACAGATTTACCGCCAGCATGCCGTTTTCGTAGTGATAGCCAAAAACGTCAGCATCGTCGCCTTCGACCGCGGCGATGCGCTGCTTCTCCTGCAACTGATCGACAGTCGAGATCAGATCGCGATACCTGGCCGCGCGCTCGTACTCCTCGGTTTCCGCGGCTTGCTCCATCCGCTGGCGCAGCGAGCGTAAAAGGTCGGTAGGACGCCCTTCGAGAAACAGCTTCACGTCGCGCACTGCTTCCTGATAAATCTCCGGCGTGGTCAATCCCTCCACACACGGCCCCAGACAGCGCTTGATGTAGTACTGCAGGCACGGGCGGGGATGATGCCGGGTAAGGTCAACCTTGCACGACGGAACCATGAAATGGCGATGGATCAGATCAACGATCCGATACGCCAGGTTGGCCGGGAAATAGGGACCGTAGTAGGAACTGCCGTCTTTCCTCAGCCGGCGTGTGACGTAGACGCGGGGAAAGCGCTCGCCCAGCGTGAGCTTCACATAAGGGTAAGTCTTGTCGTCGCGCAGCAGGATGTTGAAGCGCGGTTTCTTTTGCTTGATCAGGTGGTTTTCAAGCGCCAGGGCCTCTTTGTTGTTGGCGACGACGATGTAATCGACATCCACTGCCTCGCGCAGCAGAGAGTCGGTCTTGGCATCCTCCCAGCGTCCCTCGCGAAAATAAGAGGACACCCGGCTACGCAAGTTGTTGGCCTTGCCGACGTAGATGATCTCGCCCTGGGCGTTCTTGTAGAGATAGACTCCGGCGGAAGTCGGGATCGTCCGGATTTTGGCCTGGAGGTCCATGCCCCTTTTATTTATTCTAGATGATCGCGAGTGTGGATCAGCCCGGGCTCAGGGCGTAAAACCAGCTGCGCATTAGCGCAGATTCACACCGATCAAATTTCTCGGATTGGTCTATCCGCGTGTTCCGTGTAAATCCATGGCCCGGTTCTTCTCTGCTTGTGCATGAATCTGCACCATATAAAAATTTCCTCAGTGCATATCGCCTTTGCACGAAAGTCGCTGGCCAGCGGCATGGGGTGTCGAGCCGTCGGGGCTCGTAACTCTTTATGGATCAGCCGGTTAGAGTCGATCTGCGCTATTTCATCTGTTGGCATCTACCGTGCTCTTGTACAATGCGAACGCGGTAGACGCCCTCGGCGAATGAGTGGCAAACAAGTTTTGGAAATTACGATTTGAGAAGAGCCGAGGTTTCGCGAGACGAGTGAGGAAGGAGCCCACTACGATGAATCGCACTTCGTTAGTTTTTCTACTGGCGACAAGCATGGCGGCTACGGTCGGATGCGCCAGCAAGAATTATGTCCGTCAAGAGACCACGCCGCTGATCAACAAAACCAATGAGCTCGACGATCTGACCGCGAAGAATACCAACGCGATCAAGGATGTCGACGCGCGCGCGCAAGCTGGCATCCAGCAGGTAACCGCCAAGGCCGCCGAAGTGGACCAGAAGGCCCAGGCGGCATCTGATCAGGCTGGACAGGCGCAAACCCAAGCGGACAACGCGGTTCATCGCGTCGACTCGCTGCGGAACACCGTGGCCAATCTGGATAACTATCGTGTGGTCACTGAGACCGCAGTGCAGTTTGGTTTCGACAAAGACAACCTGACCAAAGCTAGCAAGGAAGCACTCGACCAGCTCGCAACCAATGTGCCCAATGCAAAGGGCTACATCATTGCCGTCGAGGGCGGCACCGACTCGGTGGGCGACCCCGATTACAACTATGCTCTCAGCCAGCGTCGCGCTGACTCGGTAGTTCAGTACCTGGCTTCGCAACACAGCATCCCGGCCCACAAGATCTACCTGATCGGTCTGGGCAAGGACAAGCCGGTGGATTCGAACAAGACCAGAGACGGCCGGGCCAAGAACCGTCGCGTAGATGTCCGCCTGATGACCAATTCGGTCGATGGCGCGACGCCCGCGCAACAGCCGGCAGCTGCACCTGCGCCGACTCCGCCGTCCCTGTAAAGTTCCTCCTCCTCGGAGGAATTGGCTAACTCAGGCTGCTCCACTTCCCCCGTGGAGCAGTTTTTTTTGTGCCGCGTCTCACAACGCCGGAACATTGCCCAGGGGTTCCATGTGAGCTAGGGATCGTTCGACTCCGTGTCTGCTTGGCTGGGCGAAGCAAACACCGCGCTGAGGAAGGCAGTCCAAGTGCCGAGATTTGAAGTCTGACGCCTGGCGCCTGGCACCCGAGGTTACAATAGACCGATGCAGCGATCCATGTTTCTGCTGGCGATCTGCCTATGCCTCGCCGCCCCTGGCCTTGGCCAGTCGCAGCCAGGGGAAAGAGATCCAAACCAAAACCAGCCTCCTCCCCGTTCCGACCGAGACAAGGAGGCGGGAGAGAGTTCCAGCCGTGACCACCGAATCGATTTAAGCCCACCCCCGAACGATGCCAAAGATCATCCCTATAGCACAGTGCCTGAATCCGATGCGGGAGAAGACGCTTCTGGAGACATCCAGGAATTTCGTCCCTACGATCCGCATCGAGCCTTGAAGGATATCGAAGTCGGTGACTTCTATTTCAAGAAGAAGAATTACCGGGCCGCACTCGACCGTTACCGCGAGGCGCTGTTCTATAAGCCCAATGATGCGCTGGCCAACTTTCGCATGGCCCAGTCGCTAGAAAAGCTCACTCAGTCCGACGAGGCCGCCGAGCACTATCTGGAGTACCTGAAAATCCTTCCGAACGGGCCGCTGTCCGAAGAAGCGAAGAAAGCGCTGGACAGATTGAAAGCAAGTCCGGGCTCGGGGAAAGACCAGGCCAAGCAGTAGATTCGTCTTGTGCTATCCCAACCCCGACGGCAAGCGCGTTTACTTTTCCACCCGAATGAACTCCCCGGTGTTGGCGTTCACCGCGACTTTGAGCTTGGCTTCGTAGGGATTGGCACCATAAATTACGTGCCAGATCAGTTCCCCGGTTGGTGTACTCCAATCGACCATATAGAGAACAGGAGTATCGGGAACCTTGGCCAGTAGCTTTTCGCCGCCGTGTTTTTGGGCTACTTCTAGGGCCTTGTCAGAGTCTGTCTTGAGGAACGCGACGTCGAAAATCTGGGTGGAAGAGTTGCTGGGACTGTAGTTATCCTCGGAGCCTGGGCTGATGCCGCGGGAGGGTGCGTCGGGCGCGTCTTCGCCTGACCATACGTAAGGCTTCACTCCATGTTGCAGGGCGGATGCGAAAAAAGCGCGCCATACCGCCGACTTTCCTTCTTTGCCCTTGGAGTCGGCGGTGACTATCGATTCGATACGATAAGGCTGCGCATCGCGTGCCCAGCCGCGCGCGGCGATGTAGAGTCTCTGAAAGGCGGCACGTCCGGTGAGGAATTCCGTCGGTTTGGGCTGGGGTTTCTGGGCTGGCGCCGGTTGAGACGGTTCCGATGAACAGCCAGCCATCAACATCAGCGTAAGCAGTGCCATCAGCAACTTTTTCATGGCCACCTTCCTGTCATGATGGGTGAAAATTGTGCACCTGGAAATGCCGGACCAATTCTACTAGATGGAACCATGAAACAATGAGAAGAGCCATGGATTCCTATTTGGAACGTCTGCAGAAAGCGCTTGCCTGTGCCACTCGTGGCATGAGCAGCGAGGAACTCACACGCCATCCGGAAGGCCGTTACCATGGAAAGTGGAGCGCGGCGGAAGTGCTCGAGCATCTTTATCTCACTTACGCCGGAACGGTCAAGGGTTTCGAGCGCTGCCTGCAGGCGGGAAAGCCTCTGGCCAGTCCCATCACCCTAAAGCAGCGCGCACGCATCACTCTGGTGACAGAACTGGGTTACCTTCCCAAGGGCCGAAAGGCGCCCGAACCGGCCACTCCAAAGGGCATGTCTCCGGATAAGGTGATGGCGGAGATCGGTTCCCAGATTGCCGCCATGGGCAGGTTGATTGCCCAATGCGAGGCCCGTCACGGGGCCCGAACCAGAGTGCTTAACCATCCAATCCTCGGGCCGCTTACGGCCCGCCAATGGCGGAAATTTCACTGGGTGCATGGACAGCACCATATCAAACAAATCTCGAAGTTGCGAACAACCAAGAATCTCTCGTAACGCGGCTGCGTCGTGCCTCGATTGACATTGACGGGGATAGCTACTGGAGCGGGAAAATCCGGACACCCTGGGCTTCAATGTCTACCAGTTCGCTGGCGATTAAGCATATCGACGTAAGTCTATGTGCAAGGGCCCTTGGGCCTCGGGCCCGGCGGGCGGGGCGTGGGCTCGGACACATCGACGCGCGTCTATGTACAGAGGGCGCTGGGCCTCGGGCCTGGGAGCGGGGCGGGGCGAGGAAGGACCGAGTGGCCGTGTGGGCTCCGAAAAAGCGAGGGACCCAAGACGGGCCGCCAAGTTTAATAGCAATAGATGAAGTGGAAAAAGCACTTGCGTCCGCCACCCTAGATTTGCGAATATGTTGGAAGTGCAAGCGTGCGGTCGTGTTTAGGGGAATCTTCTAAGAGAGATTTCTCGACATCAGGCCGTTAGCTCAACCAATAAGCCACGGTGAACGTAGTGTGGCGTTCTGCCTGGAGCTTAGTGCGGTCCGACCATCGCGCTCAAGCTCGTTCTCCGAACCAAGAGAGAAATATAGAGTCAACTGTTGTACCAGTTTACCGTCGGGTCGGCGGACGGAAAAGACTGGAGACTCTATGCTGTTGGTTCCGCCCTCTTTCTATGAAGCCATCGGTCGCATCGTGAGGCAGATGTAATCCTAGGGGAAAGTGATGACGACGCCCCGATTGAAATTATTCAACGTACCTACAACGAATATTTTCTGCAAGGTACCCACCCGTTCAACAAGACACTATTCAGATTTCTGCTCAATCGCCTCGCGAAACAGTCTGACGATTTCGCCGCTGGTCATGCACTGAGCTTGCTTGAGCCCTACCCTGAGGAAACCCAGACAATCTTGCGGTACCTAATTTCCGTTCTTACCATTGATGTGCTCGAACCGGCGATAGCGGGGGCGTTGCAATCTGGACAAATTCTGTATGACTACCAGCTCTATCAAGTCATTGCATGGTTGCTAGAAAACTGCACGTCGCCGCCGGTTGAATTGCTAGATCTCGTCAGAGTCGTGAGTTTTGCCCGTGGGCCGCCACGCTACGTCAAGACAGTTTGAAGAGCATTCCTCGGAAAATTCGGGACGGCAGCCGACCTGGAACGGCTTGCGGATTCATATGATCTCACGACTGACCCATCCGAACGGGTGGAGGTCATTTGCTCGTTAAAGCGACTGGAACGAGTAAGGCGCAATGCATTCTTTGGCCGTGTGGAGAGAGATGGCGAGATGAACCGACGCGCGGTCAAGTGGATCAAATCCGCGACGGTTTAGTAGGCTTTTCTCGGCAATTCCTCGCGGTTACTGCGTCGCAACGTCGCCTTCGGAACGCCGACCCTGCGAGAAACCTTCGACCAGCTTAGACCCTGTGCGCGGAGGCGTTCGACTTTCGCCACAAGGATGGAAATGTGCGGACGAGCCAAGCGCTTCCCCCTTCGCGCGTGCGTTCCGCAACCCTGCCCGTACCCTCTCCTGAATTAAGGGCCGCTCGAACTCCGCCATCGAGCCGATTATCTGGAACATCATGCGACCCGCCGGAGTCGTGAGGTCCAGGTTGTCGCGCAGGCTGATGAAGGCGACGCCCAGTGCCTCGAAACTGCGCCAGCGCGTTCATCCGGTGTCTCAGACTGCGGGCGAAACGATCCAGCTTCCACACCAGCACCGCATCAACAGAAAGTCTGGAACGCATCCAATGCGAAGACCACATCTTTCCAAAAACGTTCCGAAAACAGCGCTCGCAACCGATTGATTCTCCTCCAGTGACGTTTTGGCTCGCCGGGCCTTCCGAAAAGACTTGGTTTTGGAATGCCGGTCAAAAACTACCCGTTTCGAGCCGGACCGGTCGTCAATAAATCATCGAGAGTCTCGGTCCAAAAAGAGGCCGCTGCATCCGTCGGGGCAACAGCGGCCAAGAGTTTCAGCCTACTTGGAGGGTAGACCCTTCTGTCACTGACCTCCTCGTTTGGCCTCGTCCGCGTCCTCTGCCAGGTCGGTCAAGAATTCAAAGAACGCTGGCGATTGGCCGATGAAAAGCCCCATGGCGGTCAAGAAGTTGAGTGCCCCCATGGCAGCCCCCTTCGTCTGGGTAGGGCGAATGATCGAACATACCGGGAGCTTTCGGCTGAGGAATATGGTTGGCTCAGGCATGATCAGGTTGGTTTTAAAGTCCTCGCCGCCAAACGGCGAAGAATTTAGGTCTGGAAAGGTCACGGATACGCTGGTCACCGGATCCATGGCAGTCAAACTAGGGGCATTACCTGCCTTGTCCTGCCAGGTCTGAAAATGAGATGTCTCGGTCGGGCCGATGCTAAGCACGATTCGCAGCACTTCGGGATGGGTTACCCTCTGAGCCAGCGAAGGGTAGAGGCTAGTGCCACCTTGTTCGATAGTCGGAAAGTGGAATGCCGCCGTGTTGGCGATCGCCTGAAGGAAGTTGGGATCCTTCAAATCGTCATCGGTCCTGGGAATTGCCGTATGCTGCCCAACCGCCAAAGTTGGGATGGCTTGCGGGAACGTGTCACCGAAATCGGGGTTCTTGGTGCGGCTGCGGTACCGAGTCCACCAACTGGTGTCCAGGGTGAGCTGCTTGAGATTCGTAAGCCGTAGCTTTCCGCTGGATCCGCTCGCTGTACTACCCGGCAGAGTGCGAAATTGCTCGAGATTCACTGTATCCGCACCTTTGGAGGTGAGGTACGCGTTGATGAAGTTCTGGTGGGTGAACTCGTCCTCGGTGTTGTCGTGGATATACTGGTCCATGTCACCATCAAGAACTTTGAGGGCAGCGGTATAGGTTGGGATCCCACTCCCGCCTGGAACTTCGCTGTCTTGGATTCCCCCGAGTTCGTTGTATTGCACCCAAAAGTCGGTCTCAAGGATTTCGGCCGCAGCCAGGAATCGCAGGATTGCAGCGTCGCCCTTGGTTAAACGGCCACTACGTTCTTCCGGGCCTCCGTGGGCCAGGAGAGATGAGCTATGGGCCAACAGCCCCGCGCTCACGGTTGCCGCGCCGGCCGCCGTCAATCCGTTCTTCATGAACGAGCGCCGGTCGATCGAGCTCTTCAAGCCTTTCACTAGGTTTTTCATAACAGGCCTCCTCCTCATGGCGAAAAGCTTGATCACGCTAGACCGCGCAATTGTCAGCGGGACGTAAAAACTTTGTCATCTTATTTTGCGCTTTCAAGTGGGCAAGTCGGAGGGTGACTACGTATCGTTCAAGTGACAAAAAAGTGAGTGATGACCATGAGGGTGATCGAAACAAAACACCGCGTGGATTCCGATACAAGATTTGCCGACTGTTACACTGCATGCGTTTACCGATGGCAATGTTTTCCTCACATTGACTTTCCAAAACCGAGTCTTTCTGGAAGATCAAGATTGCGCGAGAGGAATGCTGAAAAATCAAGCGCTCGCATGTGCCGTTCCGCGACGGGTTTTGGAAGGGCGCGCTTTCGACGCCGGTCGCTGCCCTGTTTGCAAACGGTGATTACTTCCGGTTTGCCAGTTACTCGTGACAATCGCGAAATGCGCGTTGTCGATCTACCGGATATGTGGCGCCTTATTCCTCTGCAGATCGGTGGGTGTGTGCGCTGGTGGCAGCCCAACTCCCCAGACCGGATTCGTGACAGCGATCTTCTCGAAACTCGAAACGATCGCTTTAGCCCGAGGTATGGCGTTCTTCACAGACGGCAACGATAGAGAGGCGTCGTGGCTGACGATGCTGTCCCACACCTCAGTAACCCAGATGGCATTTTCGTCAGCAGAGTCTTGGGCCACAACGTAGCTGAAACACCCCGGCATGTCGGCTGCGCTCTCCTTCAGTATTCCGACCATTTCTTCGCGCCGACCGGCTTGGGTCGCGTTGGAAAAGTTGAAAGTAATGAGCGGGGAATACGTCCCCGCTCGCTTTAGAGAGTGGCCCCTTTTTCTCGGAAACCCTAATCCTTACTCTTCGGGAGCTCTAACCCGCTCCCCCTCGGCCGTGGTCGCGAATCCCGGATCAATCACCATCTCACGGATAGTGTTCCCCGATTGGGCAATGATAAACTGCCCGTTAATGGGCGGCCGGTCACCGTTCGAAACGGTAAAGGTTCCGGTGCAGTCCGGGTTCACCGAGTAGGTGCCGGTGCTAAGACGCCAGCCGGGCGCCACGTTGCCGTTAACGGCAACTGCGTCAAGTTGGGTCAGATCCCCGTCGCCGTCGAAGGTGGGCTTGGCGAGGCCATCCACCAGCAACGGCGGAGCTCCGCCCGGGAGGAAAACTGTTCCATGGATTGTAAAGGCGTAGGTGCCCTTGATGGTCAAGTTGCTGCAAGCCCTGGCGTGGGCCGTCACGGTTGACGATGCAGCCAGGGCGAGAGTGAGCAGTAAGAGCGAAATGCGGGATTTCATGATGCCTCCAGATTTTTTGCTAGCGAGCTCAAGTCTCGAATGCTCTCGACTGGGGGTTTGATCCCCCGTCTGGCTGCACCATCGCATGGCTTGCAGGGACGCGCAATGGACAGCGGGTGAATCGAGTGGTGAACTGGTGGTGAACTGCGCAACTGTTGAATAACGCGTCAGTTAGCGGCACAGAAAATCGTCGAATTCGCCTGCGTTATGGGAATTGAGATACACTTCCATCGCTCGGTTGAGGTTTTGCGTTGGCTACATACGGTTCTCTCCGTCGGGCGTGTGTACGCTTTGATTTTTTCCATGCCGATCTGAGCAGCGGTGAATTGTTCCGCTCCGGTGTCCGTGTGCCGATTCAGGAACAGCCACTTCAGGTGCTGCGGCTGCTTTTGGAGGCGGAAGGAAAGGTCGTCACCCGCGAGCAGCTGCGCGTTGCCCTCTGGCCGGAAGATACCTTCGTTGACTTCGAGCACGGGGTCAACACCGCCGTGAAAAAGCTGCGGCAGGCGCTCGAAGACTCCGCTGAACATCCCAAGTTTGTCGAAACCCTGCCCAAGATCGGCTACCGCTTCATTGCCCCGGTGCAATGGGTGGCCGATGTAAGTGGGAATAATCCTCTGCCACGCGTCGTGCCAATTGCGCCGCCGGGGCTTACGGCCAGCAAGAAAGGTCTTCAGGCGGCACGCTGGCGATGGCACTTCGCGCCCCTTGCCGTAGGACTGTTGTTACTGGCGGCGATTGGCGGCTACTTGCTGCGACCTCGACCACAAACGCAGCCCGATAAGCTGACCATCGTCCCCTTCACAACCTTTCCCGGGTTTGAAATCGGCCCCAGCTTTTCACCGGATGGGAACCAGGTCGTTTTCGCCTGGTTTGGTTATGAAAAGGAGTTCCAATTCGATCTTTACATCAAGCAGGTTGGGCAAGAGCGGGTAGTGCAGCTTACCCACCATCCCGCCACATTTCTCGGTGCTGCCTGGTCACCCGACGGCCGATTCATCGCCTTCATGCGCTATGTCGACGCCGACCCTGGCGCAAGCGGAATCTACCTTATCTCCGCGCTAGGAGGCTCGGAGCGCAAGCTGGCCGATATCACTACGTTTGGAAGTTGGCAACCGATTGCTGTGAGCTGGTCGGCGGACGGCAAGTGGTTGGCATTCTCCAAAGGGAGTTCTCCCGCCAAGAAAGCGGACTCGTCGCCTGAGCACTTCAGCATTCACCTGGTGAATGTGGAAACCACCGAAGAACGTGTCCTGCCTGATCCTTCTCATGAATGCGTGAATATGTGGGGGCCCGCTTTCTCGCCAGACGGCAAGTATCTCGCCTCGGTGTGTGCACTTACCGAGGGTGTGGCTAAGATCTACGTCCAAACGCCCGATGGGCAACAAGCGCGCGAAGTGGCGGACGCATGGTCCTCAGAGGGTTTTTCGGGTCTCGCCTGGGCAGCAGACAACCAGTCTCTCCTCTACAGCCCGGACCATCATCTCTGGCGCGTTCCGCTCG
>Ga0070706_100003999_pt1 | contig 14346 bp, 8 predicted proteins | sample KBSK5501metaG_FD_65476 | JGI IMG/M metagenome (GOLD analysis project Ga0070706, IMG submission 65476) | Corn, switchgrass and miscanthus rhizosphere microbial communities from Kellogg Biological Station, Michigan, USA - KBS K5-50-1 metaG | ecosystem: Host-associated > Plants > Roots >...
TGCCCCTCCCGAAGCCGATGACGGATGTGGCGGCGGGATGGTCCGGAGAGCATCCCATGAAGCGACCGCCGCTTCAAGTATAGCACAGACACAGGAGGCGGCGCTCTCCCCACGGCTGACGCCGGGGGCTTGTGTCTAGCCTCCACCGCAACTCAGCCACCCGGAGGGGCTGCTTTGGCTTCACCGACCGACACATCATGAGCCGCCGAAGCAGCGGCTACCGGGCCAACTGACAAGTGGCCCGTCCTGACCCACCGGGGTAGTCCCTTGCGAGCCAGGAGCGTGTCCCGAGCACGTTGTCCCCGGCAGCAGATGGCCTGCCGGAACGCCACCCACATTGGGGTGGGAAGGTAGCGCGGGGCGAACCGTCTTTCTCCGGCGAGCCGGAGTGCCTAAGCCCGCGAGCAATGTAGCACAAAACGACAGGAGACGGCGCTGGCCCCGGCCCGTAAGGGCGGGGCCTCCGCGCCGGAGAAAGGTGATCCATACCTACGCGTAACGGGTACTTGGGATGTGGGCTAGTGTGAAGCGGCATTAATGTGAATGCTGTGTGAGCAGTCCAGCACCGTAGTGCTGCCACTCTTGAGGGATGCGTGGATGGTGACATCGCTTGCAGTGGTGCAGCCGTTTTGGACGTGTACAGCCACCATCAGGTCTTGTGTCTGTGCGGTGCTGAAGCTCGCCGGTAGGGAATCGGACGATGTCCCGCCAGGCAGATCCGAAAGCTTTGCCGGGTGACATGCCAGTCCGCCCGCAGGCAATACCCAGGAGGTCACGCTGTTGTGAGGCGATTGATACTGCAGCGGTGTCGCAGGTACGCACGCGGCGTTTTGGGATTGAATGGTCGGTGTCACGTCAATCGTGTACGAGCCGGCAGGTACGTTGATGAAGCGGACCCAGAGAAAGATGCTTTCGTTGTTGTTGAACGTGTCCTGATCCACGAAGTTATCCGGGTTGGTACCTGTCGTGCAGACCGCACAGGGTTCGTTCGGACTGACGACTTCAGCGGCACCCGCAAATCGCAGCGGGAGCTGCGGGACCTTATGGGTCAGCGCCAGGCCGGCTGCCGAAGCGCCACCAACCGCAGCCACAGCTGCCGAGCCAACCACCGCTGCCCTCAAGAATGCGCGGCGACTCCGGCCGTCCCCTGCGTCGAACTGAACACTCTCATCAAAGTTGTCCTGACGAGGGCTCTTGTTCTCAGCCACTATACCACTCCGTTCATCTCGAAGGACCAGGTGATGGACATCGCCATCACCGCCTATCAAAACACCATACAAACAACAATGACACGCTACTATCTACGCCTGGCAGCAAGGCCAAGCTCTCGATGATAAATGTGACGTAATACCGTCTGTTTCGTAACTCGAGTATACTTTTGAGTAGACGACACTCATCGGCGCGCTCGGCGCACTCGGCGCACTCTACGGAGCATGCTGAGCGATCCAACACGCACGATTTCGCGCGCGAACTCAAGCTTTGCACGTGCGCCGTGCAGCATCAAGAGGTGCCCGCTTACGCGGCCGGGAGAGGAAAATGACGCGTGTGCTTGCTTCCAAGCGGCGCGTTCCTTCGCAGAGGTACTTTCAGTCCAGAGCGCGTCGAGGACGTACGGTGGCACGCCCGACCCAAACCTGTCTGTTGTATCCTGGAGCGCCGTGGCCACGGGAGTCGCCAGGCCACACGCCAACGTCTCGCACACGAATTCGCTCCAGCTCCACGTTGCCGGCAACGCGTCCACAAGCTGGACGATGTCGACAAGCCAGAACCATCGCGGATCGCGGCGGTGCACGGCGTAGTGCAGACAGAGATAGTGCAGCTCATCCCGCACAGCCAGGCAGCGAACCATCCGATCTCCAACCTGATGCAAATGTGTGCGACTCCACACGGCCGGTAGTGGTAGGCTCTTGCGATAGGAAGGCGCCCGCGTCAGGGTCGTATGCAACTCAATCGTGGGGCCTTGGGGCTTAGTGAACTGGAGCTCGAGGAATCGGAGAGCATGCTTGCCAGTCTGACTCTCGCTGCCGGCGTGTGGCCTGTACCCAAGCGTCGCCAGGGCCTGCGCACTAGCCGTCACCTGGTCGGGCATCAGCAGCAGATCGATGTCGCTTGAGGGTCTCAGCGCCAGCTCTGGATAGTACCGAGCTGCAAGCATCACGCCTTTGAGTGGGACAGCCTCGATCTGCCGAGCAGCGAACGCCGCTAGAATCGTCGCCAGCTCGATTTGGAGCGTGCGATTGACCACAATCGCCGAACAGTAGGCGACCTTGAGGGAATCTCTCACGGCTTCCAGCATCACCGTCAGCAGTTCCGCTTGTGACGCATGCTTGAACACCAGCGATCCCATACGGTGTGGATGGGCGAGAAGCGCCACCTGCTCCCACTCGGCAGGCGTCAATAGCTCACCGGCAGCTTTGAGCGCGAGGAGCTGCGGCGCCGTGAGGGTGCCATGTCCACAGCGCCAGAGAAACCGCTCTGTATTGTCGTGCGCTTCGCTCTCGTGAGGCCCCTGGCTCACCATATCCAGATCGTGCTGCTGTTGCGTGTCTGCGTCATCTCCGCATGGCATCTGTATCTCGTGCGCAGTTGTGCCGTGCCTGGTCTGGGTCATCTATGTATCACCATAGCGAGCAGTGTATCCATTGTGAGCGGCTTGGCGGACCATTCGACGTGGCCCGCTACGACCTTTCCAGGGCCAGTGCCAAGCGTCAAGGTGGAGCCATTCGGCGGAGTCACGCGCACCTGCACGGCAACCTTCGCGCCTGCTTGCCGCTGCACCAGAAGACGATAGGGTGCGCCGTTGCGGAGTGTGGTCACTGCAGGCACATACCATGAAAATGAGAGTGTGGAGGCGGCTCCGCGCTGCAGCGCGATGTGGCATGCCATCACCAGGTGATAGGCCTCGGTAGTAGATACCGGCGTGCAGGGACCGCTCACCCGAAGATGTGTTGCGCTCTTCGGGACAATCACGCGCGCGAGGTCATCGTATTCGTTGGATACCGTATAGTCGTGCTGAACCTGGGCAAACCCATGGGTAACGACCAGCGTATGCGACGCGCCCCCCTTGGCGTCCAGCGTCACCGTGTCGGAGAGCGTCTCGTGGATATCGGCGTTGGCATATGAAGCACCATCGTTCGTATCGACGACAAACTCGCTGTCGCCGTCGCTATAGTTCGCCACCTGGCCCGCGACTCCGATCGTCTCAAGGAGATTCTGCACGCGCGTGTTGCTCACAAAGATCTGGATATCCTTGGTTTTCAGGTCTCCAAGCAGCATCTTGCCTAGCGTGCCCTCTTGCTGCGGAGTCATTGACCCAACTTTGGCGAAAATCGCTTGGGAAGCCAGCACGTCGAACACCTTATTCGCGGTGGTGCCAAGTGCGCTGGGTGAGACACCCAACTGTTGGCCGATCTGTGGGTTCTGGTGATAGTAGTGTATGAGGCTACGCAGGTTGTCGGCAGTGACAGTAACGTTGAAGGGCTTTACCACCACAGAGCCAAGCGCGCGCAAAATGCTCTCGACCACGTCCGGTGTCAGCGCGATCACGCCATCAACCGGTGTCTTACTCTCGACTTGATACAGATTCGCTGCGAGGCCGGCCGATGTAGGAAAGTCTGGATTCAGATTGGAATCGCGCACACCAAAGCGCCCATCTGCGAGTGGAAACCAGGAGTACTCGCTGGGAAGTGGTCGCGAGGGGCAGCCAAAGCTATTGTTGGTGCTTGGGCAATCCAGCGTATAGATGTCGTGGAGATGGATGCCTGACGTAAGCGCTCCACCGGTCACCGTCAGATCTGCATAGTTCCCGAGAAATCCGCCGGTCGCGCGCAACTCATCGCTATCCATATTGAACAGTAGCAAGTGGATCGGCCCGGTGAGGCCAAACAAGCGTGGCGACCAGTCAAGCAGCGCGCTTGCCAAGCTAAACGCTGTGGTCACTGATGGCGCGCGTGCATCCAGTGTGGAAAGTGCCGCAGTCACTTGGGGATTGTGGATGGCCCTGACGTCTGCCGGCGAAATCGTCTTACGATCCGCGAGCACATCGTTCCACGCCAGTTCTGCCAACGCCATGTGGCGCTGCGCTTCCCGCACCGTTTGCATCGTCATGAGGTGGGACCCTGCCCCAGCGGCGCCAGCCGCTGGGTGTGTGATGGTGGAGACGAAGCCCAGCAGTGGTGGTGCCAGCAGACTCGCCGCCGCCAGTCCTTCCTGGGCACCGGTAAGAGCATCGGAACCGAGCTGGAGCACTCGGTGATAGGCTCCCAGCCCACCCACATCAAGTTTCCCGCTGAATGGAATCAAGTTATCGAGCGTCTGTAGGTCTGCCTGGGCGTCCGTCACCTCCGACTGGAGCACCGACAGGGTTGCTGGATCCAGCAACCCTGAACTCGTCCCAAGCGCCTCGATACGAGTGAGATGGAATTTGAGATCGGCCAGCGCCGCATGTGCCACATCATTGGCCCGGAGGGCCCACAACCCGCCGATGCCGAGGAGGTTAACCAGCAGCACCAAAATGATCAGCACGCGCGCCAATGCCACTACGCCGCGCCGGCTATCGCGACGCAGGTTACGCGCGGGCGGCACCGTCGTGCTGCTACGTGGCCGCACGGCAGGTAGCCGCAGGGTAACAGACTCCTCTATCGGCAGCCGATCAGACCTCGTCTCAGCCGCCTGTACAACTGCATCACCACGTAGATCATCACTCTGCTCAGCGATGCGGGGCAGGTACGCGGAACGACGAGGATCTGGAGACGCAGGCAGGGGTTGCGGCACTGCTTTCGGTAAGGGCAACGTCACAGCATCCTCGTCTGCTGGTACCTTCCATCCGCCAGTTGGTAATGGCTCGCCATGATACTGCCACTGATCGCTCATGCGGCAAACCTGCTTTCCGCCCTACGTACTGTGTATGTAGTAGAGGCGCTACATGTTTCGGTAGCCCCTCAGAGAGACCATCCAGCGACGGTGCGGCTGGCGCGAGCAGAACGCACGTCCGCCATGTCGCGCCAACCGCCCACGTACGTCGTGTGGCAGTCAGGCTAACTCGCGAGCCTCCGCTGTGAGCGACTCGTACACACCCAGCAGCCGATCGAGCACGCCATGCACCTCGTACGGCTGGACCGAGGGTGGGCCGTTCACCCGGCAGGCCGCGCGTAGGTGTCCATCGCTCAGCATCCGCTCGATGCTCTCGGCGAGAGCTGCAGGGCGGCCAGGCGGCACGACCAGACCATTCTGCCCGGACGTCACCACCTCCGCAGCTCCGCCGACCTGTGTCGTGATGACAGGCATGCCGATGGCGAGCGCTTCGAGTAAAGCCAGCGCCAATCCCTCAAATAGGGATGGCAGCACTACCATCTCGCACATCGCCAATATGCGCCACGGCTCAGGATGAGTCCCGACAAATCGTACCTGGCGCTCAAGCCCAAGTGCATGGCACTGATGTTCGAGCGACGTTCGGAGCGGTCCGTCGCCAACAATCAGGCACATCACATTGGGATGGCGCGGCAGTACCAGTGCGAGCGCAGCTAGAAGGTCGCCGAAACCTTTTTGCGGGATGAGCCTTCCAATGGCGCCTATCAGCACGCTGTCGTCTAGCATCCCAAGCTCATTGCGCCGAGCCGGTCGCGCCGCCTGTGCGCGGATCGCATGCAGGTCAATGCCGTAGTGATCGAGGGCGATGCGCTCGGTCGTGGTCCAGCGCGCTTTCAGCGCCCGCGTCGCGTTGGTCCGGCAACTTGTGGTGAGCATGTCGGCGCGATGACAGATGTATCGTTCGATGGCATACCAAGGAAGCCGGGGGATACCGCGTCGCGCATCACAGGAGAAAAGGTGTTCGCTATAGATCAAGGCCGGCCTCTGTCTGCGTGCAGAACGCTCGGGGAGACAACGCGCAGTAAACCATGCGGCCCGCGTGCCATGGGCATGTATCAGATGCGGGCGAGCGTCATACAAAATCGTGTCAAGCTCGTGGCTCAGGGTGCGGCCCAGCCGGCTCTCGATCAATGGAAGTGGACGATACACTATGCACCGCTCTGCGCAGAGGGCTGCTAACCAGGGCGCATCAGGCGCAACGAGCGTCGTCGTGAAGCGCGAGGGATTCAGACGTTCCAACAGCGCGGCCACAAATCGTGTGCCGCCTCCCTCACTGTTGCCAACTACCTCGACTACTCGAGTAGTGCTCATAGGCGCTCTCCAGAGGGTACGCGAGTAGCTGGCGTAACTGTTACCAGCACCGACTGCATGCCTCGCGATCGGCGCGACCGCAGCAACTCAATTTGATTCATGAACCACCGCGGCGCGATGGCGAACAGAACGAAACTCCATACGACGAGTGCGATCGCGCCGCCAACCCAGAAGTCAACCGGCACCGCACGCGTCGCAACATACGCCGACAAAGCGGCGCCGGTCGCCACAATGGCGGCCACCATGGGACGAGAGATGAGGCGCATATGTATCGTCTTGACCGCGACCGCCATCAGCGGCACGGTTACCACCGCCTCGGTTGCCAGCGTGGCATATGCCGCCGCGATCGCTCCAAGCCGGGGGATAAGGAAGACATTCAACGAGACGTTCGCCACCAATCCCAGAGCGGTAGCCAGGAGCACTACGCGTTGCCGCTCCAACACCACCATCAGCGGCATGAAGACGTTGGTCACCAGCGTCGCCGCGGCGACCCAGGCCAATACCTGCAGCGTCGGGCCCGATGCGTCGTACCGACCGCCATACAAAACGCTCAAGAGCGGAGTACCAAAGATCGTCAGCACCACGGTGATGAGAAGCCCGCAGACCACCGACAACTCCAAGTATTGTCGGCAGAACGTCGCCAGGTGCCCTACGCTGTCGCGCCGCGCCGCAACCATCAGGGGGAGGGCCACGCTTGCCGCCGCGGCTGGCAACAACGTCACTACATCCAGGATGCGGTACGCGCTTACGTAGATCGCCACCTGTGTGCCATTGGTGAGCAGCGCCACCAGCGGCACATCCAGCCGATAGTACAGAATGTTCAGGGTGAGCGCTACGCCCAAGAGGAGGGAAGACCGCAGAACCGCGCGCGCGATCTGCCAGTCGAACGCGAGCGATGGACGATACTTGTAGAGGAGAACGACGAGCGTCGCCAGAGCCGCCGCGCCCACCATCGCCAGGCGCGCTGCGGCAAAACGCAGCGGGGTCGGAGCGGTCCAATACACAAAGATCGTGCTGTAGACGCCTACGAGAGCACCGGCAAATGCCGCACCGACGACGTATCCGATTGCCATACGCGCGCGAAAAACCAACGAGAGCGAGCTGAGCGATATAAAGAGGACGCTCGCGACCATCACCAGCATGAGCCGGTGTACGTTGCCATCTAGGGGCAACACCAGGGTGACGCCGAAGGTGATCGCCATTGCTACGAGGCCAAGACCAATCTTGAGGTAGATCAGGGTGCCGATGAGTCTGCGCATGCGATCACGCGATGCGTGCGATAGCTCGCGCGTGGCCACTGCCGTCAGGCCGGCGTCTGTGATGACAGCCCCAAGTTCGACGAGTCCCGCACAAACCATGAGGTCGCCGTAGACAACGGGCAGCAACGTACGCGCAGCCAGCACCGTCCACAAGGCGGTGACCAGCGCCGTCATCACTTTGCTCGCGAGCAGCATCGACGTATCTGCCAGCAAAGGTTTGGCGCGAACGGCCCTCACCTCGGCTGATATGTTCCCCTTCGGCGTTGCGCCGGAACTCACGCGATCCACTGTCACCAGAAGTTGGAGGAACGTCTCGCCCACGTAGTCAGCAGTAAAGTAAGCTTGGACCAAGCGGCGACCCTGGCGCCCTAGCGCTTGGGCACGTACAGGATCGTCCAACACCAGACCCACCGCCTGCGCCAGCGCATGCGGCGTGGCAGGCGGGACGAGCAGGCCCACCTCTTCGCTCCGTAGCAGGTCTGCGACCCCCCCCACAGCTGTCGCCACGACCGGGTTGCCGGCGCGCATTGCTTCCAGAATGACTGTCGGTAATCCTTCGCCCGGATCGGCGGAAGGGCACACGAAGACAGACAGACTGCGGTAGAATTGCTCCGTCATGTCAACGTGGCCCAGAAACTGGACCGCGCCGCCCAAGCGAAGCCGCCGTGCTTTCCGTCGCAGTGCAGGCTCGTAGCGGCCCGACCCCGCGATCCATAGTTGCGCAGAGGGATGCCGCTGCAGAATGCTCGGCATGGCTGCCAGCAGGAATTGCACGCCCTTATCGCGGGTGAGCCGGGAGGCCACGCCAATCGTCTGCCAATGCGCCCCAATCCGCGCCGTTTCGGAGGTCGCCGCCTGGGCTGCCGCCGGCATGGCTGGAGCGGTAACCATGTTCGGAATGACGGTGATCTTCTGCCTGGGGAGCCCGAGCGCGATGTATTGCCTGGACACCGATGGCGCAATTGCGACGATGGCGGCGGCGCGTGGGGCCAGCCGCGCCAGCAGCGGGCGCAGCACGAGGCGATGCGCGAGATAGTGGAGCGGCGCATGTAGGATCCATATGCACTGAAGCGGCTGTTCTCTACTGATGTTTGTGACGAGGATCTGCTCCCGTGGAAAGGGACACACGAATATAGTCGGCGACTCCCCGGCGAGTGCCGTGATGTGTCGCCGCAGCCGCACCCGGCTCAGCGGATGCATTAGCGCCAACACGCCTAGCAGACCGCGCCATCGTCCCGCGTTCATGCCCAGCTCCAGTGAGCGATAGGGAATCTGTTTCGCACGAAGCTGCGGGATACTCTGCGCGGTAGGGGGGCACACGACTAACACACGCTCTCCGCGTTGCTGCAGCGCCTCCGCCAGGGTGATGCTGTGCTGCTCAGCTCCGCCGAAGCCGGTGGAGTTCACCAGGAAGGCAATGCGCGACGTAAGCATTCGTCGGTTTCCTGTGCCGAAGCGTTGACCGCCCACTGTCTCGTCGATCGCTTCGACAGCCAGCCCTGCTGTTCCGTGATCGCGCTCGATGTCCGAGTGCACGCCATGGTCGGGGAGTGGCCCAGCCAGGCCGATCAAGATGCACAGCAGGCCGGTGATCTGTCCGCTTACGAGCACGGGATCCACCAGCCCATAGATGAGACACGCGGCAATCGCTCCGATGACGCCCGCGTTCCATCCCTGGTCGAGCCATCCCCAATTCGCCTGGAGACCGCGCAACGCGCGGCGCACGGCCCCGCCCAGCAACGCGACCACAGGAATGAGGCCGGCCACCCCAAGCTCTGCCAGTATGTTCAGATAGAGGCTCTCCGCATCTACCGCCTGCAAGCCTTGCGCGGCATCGATAGTGGGCGCATGGGGCTGAAAGCGCAGGTTATCAATGCCCACACCGACGAGGGGATGCGCCAGAAAGGTGTTGAACGCCCACTGCCATGTCGCAAAGCGTGTCGTGTATCCAGTGTCCGCCAGCGAGAGCACCGTCAGGTAGCGATGGGCCGCCGTGCCCGTTGCCAGGAGTAATCCAGCTGTCAGCGCCACCAGGACTATAGTGCCGACTGCAAATACCTTTCGTCCCCCGAGCACATACCAGACCAGCGGGGCAGCCACGAGCAGAGCAAGTAACGCTCCGCGCGTGTACGTGAGATACAACAGCCCAAATCCCATGGCGCCAAGCACGGCAAACGAGATCCGCTCGGTTCGCGTGGGAGCCTTGAGCGTGAAGGCGAGGAAGAACGGCAGCACCAAGAGCAAATAGGCGGCTAATTCATTGGGGTAGCGAAAGGTGGCCGCCGCCCGGACGACGCTGGTCCCCGGCAAACTGGCGGCGGTTCGCTGAATGTTCAGCACCGTACCGACGACATCGGGTACAGTGGGGACGATACCAATGTAGCCGGCAGTGAAGACAATGACGCCGCCGAAGACCAGGGTAGCAAGCGCCCCCGCCCGAACACCCGCGCTCGCGCGAATGGCGCGCGCGAGCAGATAGAGGCACAGGTACACCGCGATCTTCAGGCAGCCCTTCGCCGCGACGCTCCGGTCGGTGGCGCCGGCAATTGAGAGCAGGCCAATGAGGAGCATCACACCCAGCGGCAGGATATCAGCCCACGACAGCGTGAATGGGAGGCGCCGCCCAGCCACGCGCGCCATCAAGGCCACGAGCACGAGGATGACGAGTCCCTCAACAGCGAGAAGCTGTGAGAGGAACGCCACCGATTGGTGCGGGGGAATCACAAGATAGATGTCGAGCGGTAGGACAAGGAGAAGTGCCACGAGAAGCCAGCGAACCATGAGTGCCGAGCCGTCCACGATGGTATCGCCAAACCGCGACGCTGACTCGGGAGCCGTGCTGGTCCTCTCAGAGTAGGCCATTGCTCTACAGCTCCTTGTCCTCGTTTCGCCGACGTCACTGGGCTTGCTCGGATAGCCTCGCGCGGGCCCGGGTTGTCCGATTGGCGCCCGTCGAGCTCTACTGTGAACGGCTATGTACGGCGGCCGCATGAGCCAGGTCTCCGCCTGGCAAGCTTCGTACGATCGTCGCGCGATCGTCACATGGGCTTCACCACGACCGGTGAAAGCACGGTGGCGGCCGGCGCCCGGTGCTGCGTTTCCCGCGCGCTCCCAACATCATCTATGACGTGGAGCAAGCGCCTGCGGAACTGGGTCTCGTCGAAATGCTCGGCATGGGCTCGCACTGCCGCGCCGTCGAAGTCAGCAGGATCAAACGAGCGCATAACATCGAACAACGCATCCATCGACTGCTCAGAGAAGTACAGGCCCGTTTGGCCAGGGATGACGGTCTCGAGCGCGCCGCCGGCACCGTACGCGATGACGGGTCGTCCACAGGCTTGCGCTTCCAGGGCGGCCAGACCGAAATCCTCTACACCGCACTGCAACAGCGCGGCGCAGCGCGCGTACAACGCGACGAGCTCCGGCTCTGACACCCGCCCGGCAAATGTTGTCAGTGGCCCAGCTATGCGCTGAAGACGAGCTCGCTCGGGGCCGTCGCCGACTATGATGAGGCGGCGCCTCAATCGCCTGCACGCCTCGATTGCCAGATCCACACGCTTGTACGGCAACAACTGGGACACCACGAGCAGATAATCGTCCGGCTGCTTGATGGGGTGAAACCGTGGCAGATCGATGAACGGATGCACAATCGTACTTGGCCGGTCGTAGTATTCCGCGATGCGCGCCTGCACCGTCGACGAGTTCGCGACGTAGTGTGTGACCCGCTGTGCCGCCGCATAATCTGCCCGGCGCACGCGGTCGAGAATGAACGCGAGCGCGGTACGCCGCAACGCCGATCGCTGGTGCGCCAGTGTGTCGGCGTAGTCGCTCCACGCATAGCGCAACGGGGTATGGCAATAGCAGAGGTGCGTGCCGTTGGTGCGCGCGTGGTGGCAGAACCCGCTGCTGCTACTGATGACGAGGTCATAGCCGCGCAAGTCTAGGCGCCGTGCCGCCATCGGATACAATGGCAGCAGCGCTCGATAGTGGCGGGCACCCCAGGGAATGAGCTGCAAGGGCGACGTGTGCCAACGCGCGCTATCGATCTCCGTCGGCACATCCCGCCGGTGAACTAATACATAGCAGTCAGCATCGGGGAACAGGCGAGCAAGACCGCGAAAGACATACTCGCCCCCACGAAGCGTCACCCAGTAATCATGAACCAGCGCGACGCGTGGCCTGCTGCGCGTCAGCACCGTTTCACCCTCCCGCATGCACCGCCCGCTTCTTGGCCCATACAAGGGAGTGCCGTGGGGCGGCTCATGCTACCTGGATGTACTATGAGGGATAACAGGCCAATCGCACAGGCGCATGATGAGGAGCGCACTCGGATCGATCGCATCGGATCGATCGTCGACAATTTCCCTATATGTCCACAGATGGGTCAGCCCTCAAACCAGCGCTTACGAACTGGTGGCGGCCGCGCCATCGAGGACACAGCCATACATCCATCGGCTCCTGCTGTGCGTAACGACCAGGGCATCGCACTGTAACAAGCAATTCGCATGGCGGAGGCACGAGTGCGACGCTCCCCCAGCGCTCGGCTGTCACCGGGCGCCGATCGGATGACGCATCAAGAAGCGACACATTGCCAGTATGCAGGGTGATATCACCTGGCTTCCTTCGTTAGTAATACGTGTCGAAGATCTCCGTCGACGCTGATCGTGCGCGATCGTTGCCCCACAGACAGCGGCGAGCTGCATAGAGATGACATGGCACGCGTCTGTCTCCGATTTTACAGGACTGGGGCCAGAAAGTCCCCGGCTTGAGTCGGGGGATGAATGGCCTATCCGCCGTGCGAGCCGTGTTGAAGAGTGGGATACTATCAACATGGACTACGCACATGAGGGGCACAACGTCCATCTCGTCGTGTATCACCTCATCTGGTGTCCCAAGCGGAGGAGCAAGGTGCTTGTTGGGCCGATACGCAACCGCTTGGAGCAGATCGTCCGCGAGGTGGCGGCGGAGCACGAGTGGACGGTGATCGAACTGGCAATCCAGCCCGATCATGTCCACCTATTCATTCGCGCCAATCCGTATACATTGCCGTCGGATATTCCACGGCTCCTCAAAGGGCGCAGCTCGCGCTATCTGCGCGACGAATTCTCGCACCTCACGAGACTGCCCTCGTTGTGGACGCGGCGTTTCTTTCTCAGCACGGCGGGCAAGGTGAGCCAAGAGACGATCAGGAAGTACCTCGAGCGGCCGAGCAGGACGTAGGCAGGGACGTAGATGGACGAGCAAGCAGTTCGCAAGTCTTTCAAGTACCAGCTGAAGCCGACTCCCGAACAGGAGCGGGCGCTGGCGTGTGTCGTGCGCCGCTGCCGGGAACTCTACACCGCCGCCCTGCAAGAGCGTCGCGATGCCTGGCACAACTGCGGCGTGAGCGTCACCGCCGCTGGCCAGAGCGCCCACCTGCCGGCGGTCAAAGCGGTGCGGCCCGGAATACCACGACATCCACTCGCAGGTCTTGCAGGACGTCCTGACGCGGCGGGACCGAGCCTTCCAAGCCTTCTTCCGTCGCGTGAAGGCGGGTGAGACGCCGGGGTATCCGCGCGTCCAGGGGGCGAGCCGCTACCACAGTTGCACCTCCAAGCAATTCGGCAAGGGGGCCACGCTCGAGAAGGGCTTCCTGGTCCTCTCCAAGATCGGCAGGATGGCGCTGCGCTGGTCCCGCCCGCTAGAGGGCACGCCCAAGACCGTCACGGTATCGCGGGAAGCCGACGGCTACTCTGTCCGCTTCTCCTGTGCCGAGGCCCCCACGCAGCTACTTCCCACTACCGGTCGAGAGACCGGCATCAACGTGGGGCTGAATGTGTTCCTGGTGACGGCGCAGGGTGTGGCCTTCGAGAACCCGCGCCACTTTCGCAAAGCTGAACGGCGGCTGAAAACCGCCCAGCGCCGCGTCTCGCGGCGCAAGAAGGGCAGCCACCGCCGACGCAAGGCGGTCACGCTCTTAGCGAAAGCCCATCAAGACGTGCAGCGGCAGCGACACGACTTCCACCACAAGACCGCGCTCGCGCTCGTTGCACACAACGACACGATTTATCTGGAAGACCTGCGGGTAGCCAACCTGGTACGGAACCACCGCCTGGCCAAGAGCATCTCGGATGCGAGTTGGGCGCAGTTCCGTGCCATCCTCGCAGCCAAAGCAGCATACGCTGGGCGTCGAGTCGTCGCCGTGCCATCGTGCCGCCTGCCTACACCAGCCAGGACTGTAGCGGCTGTGGGGAGCATGTGCAGAAGAGCTTATCCGTGCGCACCCACATCTGCCCAAACCCGGACTGCGGGCTGGTGCTGGACCGCGACGAGAACGCGGCCAGGAACAGAGAGAGGGCCGGGCAGGCCCTTCGGGGAGCCGTGGCGTAGGCTGCGGCGGAGAACCGAGCATCTCCCGGCTTCAGCCGGGGGAGTGTCAATATCTTGGCACAGGCATCCTCTGGCTATAAGCCTGGCCCTGTTGGGTCGGCGGGCGTGGCAGCGCGGCCTGGCGGCTCTGGGCGTGCTCCTCGCGATGTATGCGCTTCCCGAGTTCGTCGTCGTGCTGGCGACACTTATGGTCGCGCTTGTGGCGTATGAGGTGCTCCAGGTTCGCCAACACAAAGTTGCCGTGCCCTCGCTCGTGACCAGCTACGCGCCGCTCGCTCTTGGGCTCTTGCTCTCAGCGTACCTCCTGTTGGCCCTGCCCACGGGGTCAGACTACCGCAGCTCGGTCGCGGTGCCCTGGAGCTACAACGACTTCTACAATGCTGAGCACCACACCGAGTTTCATGGCGCGGACAGCTATGCCGATCCGTGGGTGCTCTTCGAGAAGGACTTTGGGCTTGTCCAGCCACGCACCGTCGTGAATACGATAGCCGCTCTGCGGCACAATCCCGCGAAAGCGCGCGAGTACCTGACCTTTGAC
>Ga0070706_100004004_pt1 | contig 14326 bp, 19 predicted proteins | sample KBSK5501metaG_FD_65476 | JGI IMG/M metagenome (GOLD analysis project Ga0070706, IMG submission 65476) | Corn, switchgrass and miscanthus rhizosphere microbial communities from Kellogg Biological Station, Michigan, USA - KBS K5-50-1 metaG | ecosystem: Host-associated > Plants > Roots >...
AACAGCAAGGCATGCGCCGTGATGGAGACCCTGCAGGCTGGCTCGTGCGCGAAATACCACGCCGACCAGACCAGCAGCTCGTACTTCAGCACCATCGCTTTCTGGAAGACGCCGCTTGCGACCTGCGACGACGGAACCAACAACTGCGTACCCTACGCGCAGTGGGTCGCCGCCTGGACGACGATCAAGGGATAGCCACATGTCGATAGAAGCGATCCGACGGCCTCGTCCCAAGGGTGCCGGGGCCGTCCCGTTTTCTGGCTTCCTGTGGCGCCTGCCGTGGCTGCGCCCCGTGCTCCTCCTGACCCCGCCGCTGGCGTGGTTCGTGGTGATCTACTTCGCGTCTCTCGCGCTGCTGCTGATCACCGCCTTCTGGACGATCAACCCGTTCACGACCCAGGTCGTCCAGCAGTGGAACCTCGACAACTTCCGGATCATCCTGACTGACTCGACGTACTGGTCGATCATCGGCCGGACCGTCCTCATCGCATCGCTGGTCACCATCACTGATGCGGTGCTCGCCTTTCCTCTCGCCTACTACATGGCCCGCGTGGCCTCGCGGCGCGTGCAGACCCTCCTGTTCGCCGCCGTGCTGCTGCCGCTGTGGGCGAGCTACCTCGCCCGCGTCTACGCCTGGATCCTGATCCTCAACCACGACGGCCTTCTGAACTGGAGCCTTCGATCGATCGGCCTGCCCCCCGCGAACATCGGCTACACGAACACCGCGATGTGGCTCGTCTTTTCCTACATCTGGCTGCCCTTCATGATCATTCCGACCTACGCCGCGCTCGAACGGGTGCCCGAGTCGCTGCTCGATGCGGCGGCCGACCTCGGCGCCCGCCGCTGGCGCGCCGTGCGCGACGTGGTCCTCCCGCTGGTCCTGCCGGGCGTGGTCGCCGGATCGATCTTTACGTTCGCGCTGACGCTCGGCGACTACATCACGCCGATCCTGGTCGGCGGGGCGAGCTCCAACTTCATCGGCAACGTCGTCTACGCCAACATTGGCATCGCCAACAACGTGCCGTTCGCGGCCGCGCTGACCACGGTGCCGGTGGCGATCATGGTCGTTTACTTGACGATCGCCTACAAGCTGGGCGCCTTCGAGGCACTGTAAAGGATGGAAGGTAAACGATGGAAGGCGTCGGCACTCGCATCTTCCTGCGCCTCTGGGCCGTCCTCATCATGCTGTTCCTGTTCATCCCGATCCTCTTGATCTTCTTCTACGCGTTCAACACCTCGAACATCGAGAGCTGGCCCATTCCCGGGCTGACGCTCAAGTGGTTCAGTGCCACTTGGAACGACGACAACGTGCGATCGGCCTTGCTCGTGTCGCTCGAGGCCGGGCTCCTGGCGACGGCGATCGCCCTCGTCCTCGGCTCGAGCGCCGCGTTCGCGATCCACCGCACCCGGTTCTTCGGCCGCGAGGTGGTGAGCCTGCTCTTCGTCCTGCCTCTGGCCCTGCCGGGCATCATCACCGGCATCGCGCTGAACACGTTCTTCAGCTTCAACAACATCACGCTGTCGCTCGCGACCATAGTCGTAGGCCACACCACCTTCTGCATCGTGGTCGTCTACAACAACGTGCTCGCCCGACTTCGCCGCATGCAGGGATCGCTGATCGAGGCCGCCATGGACCTCGGCGCCAACGGCGTCCAGGTGTTTCGCGACGTCACGCTGCCCCTGATCTCGACTGCAGTCGTGGCCGGCGCCATGCTGGCCTTCGCGCTGTCGTTCGACGAGGTCATCGTGACCACCTTCACTGCCGGCGCCCAGAGCACTTTGCCCATCTGGATCTTCGGCCAGATCCGCCACGGCGTCCTGCTCCCGGAGGTGAACGTCGTCGTGTCGTTCGTGATCCTGGTCACGATCATCCCGGTCGCCGTCGCGGCTCGACTCACGGGCGGCGGTGCCGCCCGCGTGCCGGCCGCCAGAAGCTAGTTGGGCATGCAGAGCTCACTCTCCGACGACCCGGACTGGCGGTCCGCGATCGATCTCGTAGCTGCGCTAAGGCGCAGAGAGACCTCGGCTGCAGAGACGCTCGAGGCGGTCCTCGAAAGAGCAGACAGGGTGGGACCAGTTCTGAATCCCTTCAGCGTCCGGCTCGATCGGAGAGCCAGGGAAGCGGCAAGAGCGGCGGACGCAGCCTTGGCCCGACGTGAGGGCGGGCCGCTCTGCGGGGTGCCTGCGACGATCAAGGACTCACACTGGTTGGCAGGTGTCGAGACGACGTATGGCTCTCCCAGCATGGTCGGCTTCGTGCCTTAGGAGACAAGCTCTGCGGTCGAGCGTCTGATCGAGGCCGGAGCGGTCGTGTTCGCCAAGACCACCGTCTCCGAATTTGCTTATTGGGAGTTGTGCTAGTTGAGAGGAAAGGCGAGCGTCTTGAGGTGGAGGACATCAGTGCCACCGAGGAGGCGATTGATCCGGACACAGAGCGTATGCGCGGTGAGCTTGGTGTAGAGGCGCGCGGCGAGGCCAGGAATATTGGAGGCTGGGGCGTTGGCAGGTGGGACAGGAATCGAACCTGCAACCTGCGGTTTAGGATTCTCTTCGCTTGATTGTCGCTTGTCGCTTGCTGTCGTCTGAAGCCTCATACGGCGTCGCGGTGTGCAGTTGTAGAACGGGGGCATGCCACGACACATCCGCCTCGAATCCCACCTGACCGACGACGAACTCCGGGACCGCTATCGCCACGCAGCAGATCCGGTCGAGCGCAGCCATTGGGCAGTCCTGGGCACTTCCTCTGGCTGCTGGCCGACGGCATGACAGCGACCGCTCATGACAGCGACCGCTGTGGCCGCCGTGACGGGCTATTCGGCCTACTGGATTGGCCAAATCGCTCGGCGCTACAACACGGATGGCCCGGACGGCGTGCGCGACCGACGCCACACCCAGTGTACAGGGCAGCCGGATCTGCCGGCCTCACAGCTAGCAGTGTTGGGAACTGCCGTGGCCGGACCTCATCCCGCGGGCGACCGGTGGTGCGGACGTACTGTGGCCGCTTGGCTCAGCGAGCGTCTCGGACACCAGGTCGGCCGTCAACTGGGCTGGCGGTATCTGCGACGGCTCGGCGCTCGCTGGCTGAAGCCGCGGCCGCGCCATGTGCAGGCCGACCCGCAGGCCCAAATGGAGTTCAAGCAGCATCTGCGTCCGCTCCTGCGCGCGGTGGCGACCGCCTTTCCCCAGGCCAGCGTCGAGCTGTGGGCCGTTGACGAACACCGCATCGGGCTCAAACCGATCCTGCGCAAGGTCTGGACATTGCCCGGCCAACGCCCCATCGCCTCCGTCGAACATCGCTTTGCCTGGCGCTATCTCATCGGCTTCGTGCATCCCGCTTCAGGGCGCACGGTGTGGCATCTGGCGACAACCGTGAACATCGAGCTCTTCTCGGTGGAACTGGAAGCGTTCGCCTTCCAGGTCGGCGCGGGTCCAACCAAACAGATCGTGCTGGTGCTGGACGGGGCGGGCTGGCATGACAGCCCTCGGGTGCGGGTGCCCGAGCATATTCACCTGCTCTTTTTGCCGCCGCATTCTCCTGAGCTGCAGCCGGCCGAACACCTGTGGCCGCTCACGAACACGGTGTTAGTTAACCGGCATTTCGCCAGCATCGAGGAGTTGGAAGACGCGCAGGCCGAGCGCTGTGTCGCCCTGCAAGGGCAGCACGACCTCGTCCGCTCGGCGACCCGCTTCCACTGGTGGCCCCAGCAGATCCATCGCCGACACGGACCGCGCGTTCACTGATATGCGGCGGTCGTGTCGTACTATCGGAGAACGACTCTGTGCTCTCATGGCGAACGCACAGCTCGGCGGGGCGACAAACGACAACAATATGATGCCATACGGTATCATGCTCATACGGCCCAGCCCAAGAACCGAGACTTCTAGATTACCTTGTCCACGTGTGCGTTTTGTCTGTCTTCTGTCTCCTCGTGTTGTTTGACTGCGGTTCTCCGCTCAGCCCTGATCTTGTTCATCGCTGACCTTCTCCATCCAGTCAACGATCTTGCCATCAAGCGCTTCCTGAAGGGCGATATGGGTCATGGCAGTGGTTGGCGCAGCGCCATGCCAGTGTTTCTCCCCCGGCGCCGACCAGATCACGTCCCCAGGATGAATCGCCTCGATCGGACCATTCTAACATTGTGCACAGCCGCACCCAGCCGTCACGATCAGGGTTTGGCCCAGCGGGTGGGTGTGCCAGGCAGTGCGCGCACCAGGCACGAAGGTCACACTGGCTGCACGCACACGCGCCGGATCGGGTGCCTCAACCAGCGGATCAATGCGGACCGCGCCGGTAAAATACTCGGTTGGTCCTTTGCCAGAAGGCTGTGAGCCACTGCATGTAATCTCCATCTGCTGTAGTCCTCCCAGTGTCTCGTTTTTTGGTCCCTCAGGGGTGCCTGACGCTCCCCTCCCGCTGTGACGTGAGTGTCAGTGGAGAAGCGACAGGCCTGTGCCTTCATACCCGCAGACTGAACGTGTGTGCCAATCTATCGGCGGTTAGTATGTTCGCTCTTTGCTACTGGTGTTTTGAACACCTGACCGTACTCCTCGACCTGGGCTCCCACACCTGCCACTACCCGTAACGCGTACCAGAACGCCACCTGGTTTGCGGTGAGGACCGGTAGGCCGAGGTCTTCCTCCAGCACGGCGATCACTCCGATCGAGCGAAATCCGTTCCCGGCAATGAACACGCCTTCCACATTGGACGGCGCATGCTTGCGTATCCATTCGTACAGGTCGGCTGGACTCACGATCGAACCCAAGTTCGGATGGGGAACCTCACGCGCAGGTGTGAGATGGCTGGCGTGCACGACCTCGAAGCCCTGGTTCTGAAAGTACGCGACGCCTTTCTGGTCCACCTCGTCGGTAAAAAAGGGCGCATGAAACAACGCAATCCGTCCCACTGCCAACGCGCGAAAAGCCGCGATTGCGGCGATCGCTGGCATGAGGACCGGAACACCATGTGAACGTTCTTCAAGCCGCGTCACGAGTGCCTGTTCTCCCGTCGGACCGAGCAGGTAGCTGCCGGTCGTGAAGGCAAACACGATGCCCTGTAACGGCAATCTCGCCAGCAGGTCGGTAGCGTTGTCGGGACCGGGAGGATCGGCGTAGGTTCGGAGGTCACGAAAGGGCACACGCGCCGCGTGCACGGATACCCCATCGGGTGCCATGGTCCAGAATTCCGACTCAGGGATCGTATTGTCATCGTGCGTCAGCACCCCGATCCGTGCACGCCATCCAGACCCGTCTGGCTTCCACGTGCTGATTTTCCTGCTCATTGGTGCCTCCTTGTCTCCTTGTCTCCTTGTCTCCTTGTCTCCTTGTCTCCTTGTCTCCTTGTCTTCATGCACTCACGGACCAGCATGGCGTTGGCTGCACTGTCTGTGCCAGACATGAAAGCGGTTGAAAATGGGGCCAAGATGGAGGCATACGTAGAGGCATACTGGGAGACGGGGCCACCGAGATGCTACGAGGTCGTGACATGCCACCTTTCTACAACACTCTGGGGCGACCCCGTATTACTCGGCGGCGACCAGTGCGTCGAAGGCGAGCGGGGGCAGCCCGGCGCGCTGGCAGAACAGGACGGCCAGGGTATGGCTGAGGACCTTGCGCAGCCAGCGGGCCAGCAGGTGCCAGGCGTCGCGCGCCCAGACCTACTTGGCCCGGTAGCGCTCGGTGAGTTGGCAGATGACCGTCTCGATGCGCCGCTGGGTGTCGGTCAGCCACTGCGGCCAGGGCTCCCGCTCGCGCGATGCCCACTTGTAGGGAGCCAGTAGGGCGATGCCGCGCTCCCGCAGCCGCGCCGTCACCGCCGGCCGCCAGTAGGTGCGGTCGCCCAGCGACCAGCTGGGGGCCCCCTCCAGCAGCTCGTGCTCGGCCACGTCCATCTCGTCGGCGTTGGCCGGCGCGAGGCTGCCGACGATGGAGAGCGCCGGGTCATGGGCGACCTGGCCGCTGACGTGCTGCCACAGGCGGCCCTTCACGGCCCACAGGTTCGCCGCCTACCGCGCGAAGGTAATCCGGCCAATCGTCGTGAGCGCCGGAAACCAGGTGCCGTAGTGCCGTCGGCAGTAGCAGTACAGCCCCATGTCGGTGTCGATACCGAGGAACTCTCCGACGACTTCCATCGTCAGCACCTCGCTATCGCTCAGGGCCGGGGCGAAGCCGCGCCGCCGCAGTCGTGGTTGCGTCGCCAGCCACTCGTCGATCAGACAGTGCACCGTGATGATGAAGATGCTATGATCCCTGCCCGGACCTCCCTCCTGCTGTGGCGCCTCAACACCGCACAGCGTAGGGAGGTTCGGCTACTCCCGCAACCCGCCGAAAGTCGCACATGGCGTGAGATTAGGTATCAGCCGTATGGCCGAGCATCTCCGGTACGGCCGATGTGCTGCAAGTGACAGCAAAACTGACTGCAATCCCGATGGAAAACGGCAGACGAGAGTGGACGTTTCCTGTGCAGATTGCGGGAATCATTGGCAGCAGCGCACACCCGTGTACACCAGTGGACAGCAAGAGCAGAACAAGAACATCTGGGTGCCGGTCGGCGAGTAGTAAGCTCGATGTCCAACACTTCAAGAGTTGTTCGTCGCCGGCTGCTTGTGTACTGCACATCTGACTGTGAATGCGAGGCGCCGTCCTCTTGATCTCCGCACAGAGAGCTACCCGCGGCGTAGTCGCGCTCGCCGATGCAGCCTCGGTCAAGGCACCGCCTTCTGTGGATTGGGTGGCGAGGTGTATCGGTTCTCCACGTACAACGGCGTCATGAACGCCTCCGCCTCAAACGCGGACTGTTATACCGCGTCGCCCTGGACCCCTGTAGAGTGCCGCAGCCGCCGAGCATGCCTGCGACCATCGCGTCCCTCCCTTCTTGTTTTTGTGCACTCGCCCCTCGCCGCTTGATCGAAACAGCGCTCTCCAGTAGAATGAGGCGGCAGAGCCACCGACTGCGGCTCCCCACGGGAAAGGCGGAGGAGATGGGCGCGCCGATCAGTGAGGCGCAGCAGCGAGCCGCAGAGCGCCGAGGTGCCTTTGGTGTTGGCATAGGGCTGGTCCCCGCCGTGCTCATGACCCTATTTGGCTTCACTCACTGCCCCATCGGCCCTATGTACGATTCCACCTGCCACGACCCCAACCAAGGGATCGGTGGGTACCTCTTCGTCGCGGCTGTCGCTGTCTATCTCAGCCAGGCGGTCGTGATGCTGATCTTTTTCATCCCCCGTGCCACGCGGCCTCTCGCGTGGGGCCTGCTCGTGATGCTGTTCATCGGCCCATTGCTCGGCGCCTTGGGCTTCTACGCGGTCGCCGTCGCGCGGCATTCCCACTCGACCAACGCCGGTGCGCTCCTCCTGCCCACGATCCTCGTCAGAGCGGCTGAACGCGGCCTTCCTGCAGCAGTCACAGGAGGCAGGCCGAGCGGTATGGGTCTCCCAGGCCGCTTCGCGCGTTGAGCGCGTTACTGACCGGCTGGCGGTGGAATGTGATCGCGCGCGAAGGCCTGCGACAGTCGAGCGCGCGCACACTCACGCCTCCTTCCTGGGTGCGTTTGGCTTCAGCCCTGGAAGGCGCCCGCGGCGATTGCCCCAGAGGGCACACCGGCCCATGGCGTCGAGCAGTGAGGCCGCGTCAGCCTTGACGATCTCCATCTCCTACACGGCGGCGACGTACTGGTTGGTCATCGCCGGCGTCGTGTGGCCGAGCAGCGACTTCAGCGCGAAGGGATCGCAGTAGGCCAACACGTACCGTACACACCACACAGGCACTGCAAGGCGCTGTCCCCCTTGTTGAGTTGGTGGTGACACTCGCCCCATGAGTGGCCACCACAGTACATATCGCCGTCGCCTGTCTCATACGCCGTTGCGTTATACAGTTGGAGAATGGCTCCCCACTCCTGTGGTGGCTCGCGAATTCACGAGGCGACAAACCACAACACTACGGCGCTACACGGTAGTAGCTCACAGCCTGATCTGCCGGTACGAGCTGGCACGCTCCAGTTGTTCCTGGGTATAGGTGGCCCCCTCCAAGCTGGCCCCATCCAGAATCGCCCCGTCAAGCTGGGCCTGGCTCAGCGTGGCGTGGCTCAGATCAATCCGACTGAGGTCGGCCTGCCTTAGGTTCGCCCGGCTCACATCCACTCCACTCAGGTGAGCGCCCCTGAGGTTCGCCCGGTACATTTGGGAGCCCCTGAGGTTTGCTTTGTAGAGGTCCGCATATTGCAGGTCGGTTTCCTCCAGGGTCGCTGTACTCAAGGTGGTCCGAATCAAGTCCGCTCTGAGCAGTTTGGCCCGGCTGAGGTTCGCCCCTCTCAGGTTCGCCAGACTCAGGTTCGCTCCGGTCAGGTCAGCCTCTCTGAGGTCAGCTTCCTCCAGGGTCGCTCCACGCAAATCCACCCGGAAGAGCAGTGCGCCCCGCAGATTGACCCGCGTGAGGCTGGCCCCCACCAGGCTGCACCAAGCCAGATTGGGTCGGATCGTGGGATGCTCGTTTCTCCAGGCATTCCAGGTGCCAGCGCCGTGTTGCAGAAGTTCGAGGTGCCCCAGGTCGGCCATCCGCTGCCTCCCTCAGGAAGGGCCTATCACTTTTCGGCAAACGTGGTGATGGTCATCGTCTGGTTGTGCAAGCGGCACAGGGTGCCGGGCGTAAAGGGAGCAATCTCCCCGTAGGAGTAGAAGCCGGTGAGGATGGCCCGCTCGCCCAGCACCTGGCGGACCCCTTGCACTTCTTCCTCCACGTGCTGCTGCATCACTAGCTTACGTCCCACACAACTGATCAGGACCGCCAGTTCGGGGGAGCAAGCGCCCAGGGGTTCGGCACTGGTCTTGGCTGCCTTCATCGCCCCCGCGACCAGCTGCGGGATCGTGGTGCGCATCACCTGCGCGTAACTGCCCTCTGGGACGTCCCCCGCAAAGGTTACACTTTGGTCGTCTTCATGGATCGCCAACAGGGTGCGCACGATGGGTTTCTCACTCGCCGAGGTCAACACGCTCAGCGGGAAGAGCAAGCCGGCCGCAGGCAGTTCGGGTGCCTGCTCACCCAGGTAGGCCTGATAAAGGGACAAGGCCGACCGGCCACCCAGCTCATAGAGCCGATTGCCGCTTGAACGGGTCACCTGACGATAGGGGCCAAACGCCTCCCAGCCCCCAAACGACCCAGACCCAACGCGCAGGCGGGTGCCGTAGAAGCCCAGCACCAGAATACTGTGAGGCTCCACTTGGCCATTCCAGAGCAGGAGCGTCTCCTGGAAGCGGTCGCCATCTCCGGCCAATCCCCCAGTGATGCCCACCTGCGCCGGGAGATGCTGCTGCAAGCCAGCCACTAGCGCGCTCCCGTTCACGTCCACGCCCTCGGAGAGGACCAGGATATGCACCAGGCCCTCGGGGTCAAGCTGCCGGGCCAAGAATTCGCCAGCTTGAAAGGAGCTCATGCCCTCCTGGAGTGCGAGACGCCGCCCCTGCAGCGCGGTGTGTTCGAAGTGAATCGCGGTTGCCACCAATCCTTCGTCGAATACCGAGGTCCCCATGATTTCGCCAGCCGTCGAACAACCTAGGAGAAAGGCTCGCGGATACGCTGCCCGCAGCTGGTGCAGCGGGGTCGGTGCTCGGAGGGTGGTGGGACTGCCAAAGAGCAATACCAGTTGCGCCTCAGGGAGGTGGCCGAAGGAGGCTGGTTCCCAGCCATGCCCGTGCCAGTGTAGCTGCTCGATGTGCATCAGTGAAGGCACTCCTTTGCTTCATACGGCGCCTGGGTACTCGACATGTTTGCCATTCTACACTATCACACGACCTTTGCTATGGTAGCGCCGGGACATGTCGGGAGGGGTGCTGCTGGGGCAAACCCACGTTGCGCCAACCTGCAAGCACTGGTAGAGGGCAGCCGAGAAACGAGTACTGCAGATTGCGCTTGGGTCGTTGGCACACGCGCCGGGGCGAGGCGTCAGCCCGCAGCGTTCCCCGTGCGCCGGCACGTGAGTGCCGCGCGCACCCACGAGGGATCGGTATGATCTCTGTACAGAGAGCTACCTGCGGCATAGTCGCGCTCGCCCATGCAGCCTGGGTCCATGTGCCGCATGTGTAGATGACCGTGTGGGCAGCGGGAAGATGAGCGAACGGGACATGCAGGCGGAGCCGCCCGCCGCCTCTACCACTGGCAGCGTGGACGCGGACGGGAGCGCGGGCCGGAACGAGCGGTCTGAACAGGAGCGAGGCTATGCACACGATGACACGCAGAGGCACGCAGGCTCATCACGCCGCAGCCATGGTCGCGCTCGTCGCGCTCCTTGCCGGCTGCTCCGGCTCATCCACGCCGGAGGCCACGCGCACGCCGAGCACGGCCGCAGCGACCGCGCCAGCGACCGCCACCACGGGGCAGCAGCCAGCCCTGGCGTACGTGCATCTCCTGGCGGGCTACCGTGCGACGCTCTGGGCGAGCGGGCTGAACACGCCCCGCTTTATGACATTTGGTCCCGAGGGGGCGCTGTTCGTTGCGGAGCGTGGTGGGTCCATCGTCGCGCTGCGCGATCCCGGCCGGACCGGCCGCGCAACGCAACGCATCGTGGTGGCCTCGGGACTGGATGGGCCGAGCAGCGTCGTCTCCACCAACGGCGCGCTCTACGTGGGCGAGAACTCGCGCATCAGCCGGATCACGCTGGGGACTGACCTGCACGCCGCGTCCGTGACGACGCTGATCCCGGCGCTGCCGACGAGCGGACAGCACACCACACGCACTGTCCTGCTCGGACCCGACAGCCGGATCTACGTCTCCATCGGCTCGTCGTGCGACGACTGCTTCGAGTCGGACCCACACCGCGCCGCCGTGTGGGTCTGGAACGCCGACGGCAGTGGCGGCCGGCTCTATGCGAAGGGGCTGCGGAACGCGGTGGGGATGGCGATCAATCCCTGGAACCAGCAGATCTGGGTGACCGATATGGGCCGCGATTACCTGGGCGACAATACCCCGCCCGACACGATCTATACCCTGGTGGATGGCGGCAAATACGGGTGGCCGACCTGCCATGCGGGCACGATCGTCGATCCCCAGCTTGGGCACGCGGGAGCGTGCAACGGGGTGCAGCAGCCGTTGGTCACGATGCAGGCGCACTCCGCGCCGCTGGCGCTCGCGTTCTCTCCGAGCGGCCCATTCCCCGCGCAGTACCACGGCCTGTTCGTGGCGTTTCACGGGTCGTGGAACCGCAGTGTCCCGACCGGCTACAAGATCGTCGCCATCCCGCTCGACGCGCACGGCAACGTCGCCGGCCCGGTGCAGGACTTCGCGACCGGCTGGCTGCGCAGTGACGGCACGGCGCGCGGGCGTCCCGCCGGCCTGGCGGTGGCGTCCGATGGAGCGCTGTATGTGAGCGACGACGCCACGGGGAACATTTATCGCATCGCCTCCACGGGATAACGGATGCGAGGTGCGACGCGCAGGTGAGGTGGTGTGAAAAGGGCGCGCCGTCGGGCTTCCCCACCAATCGCGTCCACAACCGAGCAGACCGCTTGTCCGTAGTCCCCTGTAGAACGTGGGAACGAGAGCCAACACGAGCGGAGGCTGCCTATGGATCCGCTGCAGGACTACGTCGGACAAGACCTGATGTGGACGCCGCGGAATGTCTCCGGCCGCGAGCATGAGCTGCGCGCAGGCGAAACGGTGCTGGCCCGGCTCGTGCGGCCGAGCCTCTGGCGCGAGCGCCGCATCGGCACCGCCGCCAATGGCTCCTGGGCTTTTGCTCGCGCCGGCTTCTGGTGCACGCGTGTCGTCGTCACGGACGAGCAGTCCGGCGCAGAGGTGGCGAGCCTGGCGCGCTCGGGGTGGAGCGGAAAGGGCACCCTCACCCTGCCAGACGGGCGCGAGTATCGCTGGCGCAACGGCAGTGTGTGGGGATCGAAATGGACCTGGCTGGATGCCGGCGATCAGCCGCTGATGCGCTTCAAGCAGACCGGCGCCTTCAAGGTCCGCTGCACGGTGGTCATCGAGCCGGCCGCCGCTGGCGACCCGCATCTCACATTGCTCGCCATGCTTGGTTGGTATCTCATGGTCCTCGCGCGGGCCGACGCTGCCGCCGCCAGCTCGGCGGTCGTCGCCTCGGGCGCGTGAGACGCAGGCCCATCATTGCCTGCTGCCGCACTGCTGGTTGTAGTTGTGTTCCCGCGATGCCGCCTGCCCCAGGGGCCGCGCGCCTTACTCGTCGGCGGAATGGAGCATGTACAGCTCGGCGGGTTGGCGTTCCCACTGCCGGGCAGGGACCGCGCTCCACAACTGCTGAATGGTCGGCAGCGCGGCGCGCAATGCCTCTTCGGACTCCCAGATGGAGAGGCCTAGCAGCGTTCCCTTTGCGGAATCTTTGAAGGGATACGGCGCGACGAATACGGTACCTGGCTGCCTGCTCATCAGCTCGTCAACCTGGTGCATGTTCTCGATCAGGCGCGCTTCGTCCTCCGGTTTGGGATAGTGTATCGAGTACATGATAAACATACGGCCCAGTCCACCTCTCCGGCGCTGTCCCCTGGATTCGGCGCGCGCTCACCCAGCCTGCCCTTCGGCGGCCGGCGCCACGCCCAGCAGATAGGCATCGCTCATCTCTTGCATGAGGGCCAGCGTCTCTCGCGCCTCACGCTCGGCGATCTTGCTGAGGGCGAGGCCGGCATGCACCAGCACCCACTCACCCGGCGCAAGGCCCTCCTCGACCAGCGACACATCCACCGTGCGCCGTGCTTCGGAGACCATCACGGCGGCGCGATGCTGCTCTGGAGCGAGCAGCTCGAGCATCTGGCCCGGAATGCCAAGACACATACTGGCCTCCCTCTCGTTTTACAACGTTTGATTGGCGAGCGCCAGATAGCGGCGCATGTTGGCCATGAGAAGGCGTAGTGCCGAGGCGTCGAGCACCTCGCAGACCCAGCTCCAGTGAATCGAGACGAAGTCGCCGACCTGCGCGCCGTCCGCGAAGCCATGCGCCTCGATCTGCCGCGTGATCCGCTTGACCTGCGGCTCGGTCAGCGCTAGCTTCCCCACACGCAACTCCAGGGCGGGGGTGGTCGTCCAGCCCGCAGTAGCCCAGCCGGTTCGCCGGGAAGGCGTAGCGACCAAAGAGCAGCGCCCAAAGTGTGCCTAAGTCGCGGGCTGGCGAATGCACATGCGACATCGCGCCGCGGGATTGATCTGCCGAACCGGAGGATGGCGCCGTGTGACTGGCTGTTCTAGCCCCGGGAAAGGCAAGCAACGCATGTTCGGACACCTCGTTAGAGGGCAGTGCTACCAGAGACCCCCTTTTTATGTCACCGGTTGTGACGTACATGCGTCCCTTCGCCGGCGCGCCACGCCCGCATCTGGCCCTCCCCTCCACCAAATATCCCCCTCCCTGGTTAACATTTCGGTGTCTGCTACGTTATACTGAGATGGACAATCAGGCATCGCGTCCATGCCATGTCACGCGCTCGAAGTAACAACGCAGCGGCGTTAACATCCTTCATTTGAGGGGAGTGCCGAAGCCATGCGAATCGCTGCCATCCGCCGGTTCGTCTTGCCGGCCACGATCGTGCTCATCCTGACCCTCGGATCAGTCAGCGTGCTCCACGCACCATCCGCGCCCGCGCATGCGGCTACTACTACCAGCGCGCAGTCGCTTTGCAGCAGTACCCGCGCACAGGCGTCCGCCCAGGTCGCCGCGAGCTGCTTGGACCGTGAAGCGCCGGGACTGGCGCGGCACCCGCGCTAGTCGGTGGCGCCGCTACCCGGCACTGGTGTGATCCACGCGGGCCGCAGGCGGCCGCCCGTTGCTTTACTGGCCATGGACGCGCGTTGCGAGCCCGCGCCGTGTGCGACGCTGCGCATCGAGGGATAAAGAATCGCAAATGCTCGCGCTCACAAACATATATTGGACTTTGGGCAGAATCCGGGGTATACTCGCTGCATCGGATGAAGCCCAGGCTGTTCTCTGAGCGCTTCGCCGGCGGCACCAGCGGGCTGTTCTCCGCGTCACGTGCCGAAAGCCGGATGGGCTGATTTCCAGGACGGCTTCGCGCCGCAGCGGTAGGCTGATTTCTACCCGGTCGGCAACACGCAGAGTGGGCTGTTCTCCACTCATGCGATCAACGTAAATGGGGCGGGCACGACGTGCCTGCCCCTTTTCGTTGCCCTGCGAGCGCTGGCACGTTCACCCCAGCCGCGCACCGCGGCGTTTCCCCTGAGCGTCTTCGCAAGCGACCGCGGGAGACGTGATACGGGCATGCCTGAGGACCTGAGGATGCTAAGTGCGTTGTTCCGCAAGTCTGGCCTAGAATGTGCAGCGCGTCTCTGGGAGGAGGACCGAGAGATGACGCTGCAACGACGC
>Ga0070706_100004009_pt1 | contig 14313 bp, 14 predicted proteins | sample KBSK5501metaG_FD_65476 | JGI IMG/M metagenome (GOLD analysis project Ga0070706, IMG submission 65476) | Corn, switchgrass and miscanthus rhizosphere microbial communities from Kellogg Biological Station, Michigan, USA - KBS K5-50-1 metaG | ecosystem: Host-associated > Plants > Roots >...
CTACCTGTGTCTCCAATCGCTGCCCCGCCCGGCGCGCGCCCGACTCGCCACCGGCGAGGCGACGCCCGCCGGGCTCCGCACCCTCACTGGCGCCACTACCACGTCGTAGCGAGGGAACCTCACCCCCGCCCCTCTCCGCGCCGGAGAGGGGTGGCAGAGGGACAGCGGCAGCGGCCGGGGCGAGCGTAGGTCGCGGGCACTCTGGTCGCGCCAAGGTTGCCATCCCCGTTGCGGCGGGCAGGGGCTGGGGTTAGAGATCGGCCTCCACGCGCGCGTGCAAGACGCCCGGCGTGCAGCGCAGCCAGAGCTCATCGCCGGCCAGCCGGTACGGCTCTGCCAGCGTCGCGGCGGCATCATAGCCGAGTGGCGCGAGCAGACGAAATGACGTGCCAGCCACGGCGATGACCAGTGGCTGGGCGCGCCTGAGCACGCCACAGGCGAAGCGATACGCCTGGCGCGCCGCCATGTCTGGCGTGATCGTGTAGTCCTCCGGCTGAGGGACGCCGTGCCACGTCGCCAGCCGCGCGTCTTGCGGCGTCGGCGCCAGGCTGCCCTCCGTCAGCGCTGCCAGCGCGCGCACCAAGAGTTCGCCCCCGGAGACCGCGCAGGCGAATTCGAGCTCGGCCTCGGTCGTCCCCTCGGCCACCGCGATGCGCCGCCGCAGCAGAATCGGCCCGCTGTCCAGCCCCTCGTCCATGAGGTGCACCGTCACGCCCGTCTCGTCATCTCCCTGCCGAAACGTCCAGAACAGCGGGTCGGGGCCACGGTTCGCCGGCAGTAGCGACGGATGAACGTTGAGGCACCCCAGCCGCGGCAGCCGCAGCAGCTCGGGTGGGAGCCGACGTGGGAAGCAGGCGACACAGATGGCGTCCGGCTCGCACGCCGCGACGGCGGCGAGCGTCTCAGGGGCGCGCAGCCGCGCCGCCTCAATCGCGGGGATGCCGTGCTCGGCGGCAACCGCCAGCGTCGTTGCCGCCGGAGCGTGCGCTCCCGCCAGTGGCAGCGCGCGCCGCCCGACCGTAGAGGCGCGCGGAGCCAGCCGCGTGTATGCGGGCCGAGTGCTGTCGGCGAGTGCCAGCGCGGGCAGCACCAGCAGACGCACATCGTGCCCCGCCGCCAACAGCGCTTCCAGTGGCAGGCGCGAAAATTGCCCAGACATGCCGAAGTAGACGATGCGTGCCATGGATGTAGTATCCTATATCAGACGGGAACGCCGTCGGTCGGCGCAGCGCAGCAAGGCAAGCAACAGGAGCGTGCAGGCATGGCTCGAATGGTACAGTGCGTCAAGCTCGGACGCGAGCTGCCCGGCCTGGAGAAGCCGCCCTTCGCCGGTGAGCTTGGACAGCGCATCTACGACAACATTTCGCAGCAGGCGTGGGATATGTGGCAAGACCAGTCGCGCCTCATCATCAATCACTACGGGCTGAATCTGGCCGATCCAGACTCGCGGCAAGTGCTGCGCGAGCAGATGATCGAGTTTCTTTTCGGCGCGGAAAACCGCATGCCGGAGGGCTGGGTGCCTGAGGGCCAGACCAGCGGCAAGGGCGCGCCGGCTGGCAAGGGGGCGCCCGCACCTGCGGCGAAGGGTGGGGGCGCGCCAGCGCACAAATGAGACAACACGGCGCTATCCTCCTGGTCTCCTGCTACGAGCTTGGCCATCAGCCGCTCAGCCTGGCCTCGCCGCTCGCCTTGCTGCGCCGCGCCGGCTACGATCCCATCGCCGTAGACACCTCCGTCTCGGCGCTCGACGACGACGCACTCCGGGCCGCCCGCCTCGTCGCCATCTCCGTGCCGATGCACACCGCGCTGCGTCTGGGCACGCGCGTGGCTGAGCGCGTCCGTGCCTGCAACGCGGACGCTCACATCTGCTTCTATGGCCTGTATGCCGCGCTGAATGTGGACTACCTGCTGCGCCATCATGCCGACTCGACCATCGGCGGCGAGTACGAAGCGGCGCTGGTGGCGCTGGCGGGTGCACTCGAAGCCGGCGCCTCGGCAGCCGTCCCCGGTGTGCGCACGCGGTCCGCGCTGGCGGCGCCGGTGCTGGCGCGGATGCCGTTCGCCGCTCCCGCGCGTGAGAGCTTGCCCCCGCCGCAATCCTATGCCCAGCTCGTGCGCGGCGATACGGTTGTGCTGGCGGGCTACGTCGAGGCTAGCCGCGGCTGCCTGCATACCTGCGCGCACTGCCCCATCACGCCGGTCTACGGCGGGCGCTTCTTCGTCGTTCCCCGCCATGTCGTGCTGGACGACATCCGCGCCCAGGTCGCTGCTGGGGCGCGCCACATCACCTTCGGCGATCCAGACTTTCTGAACGGCCCCGGCCACTCGCTGCCCATCGTGCGCGCGCTGCACGCTGAGTTCCCAGAAGTGACCTTCGATGCCACGATCAAGGTAGAACACATCATCGAGCGGCGCCAGGTGTTCCCAGAGCTGGCGGCGCTGGGCTGCGCCTTCGTCGTCTCGGCGGTGGAGTCGCTTTCGGGGCGCGTGCTGCGGCGGCTGCGCAAGGGCCACACGCGGGCGGATGTCATTGAGGCGCTGCGCATCCTGGAGGACGCGGGCATCCCCATGCAGCCGACGCTGGTGGCCTTCACGCCGTGGACCAGCGCACGTGACTACCTGGACGTGCTGGACTTTGTGGCGGAACAAGGGCTGGTGGAGCAGGTCGCGCCGGTGCAATACACCATCCGCCTGCTCGTGCCGCCCGGCTCGGCGCTGCTGGACGCGGAAGACGCCGCGGACTGGCTCGGCCCGCTAGACGAGGCCAACTTCACCTACACCTGGCGGCATCCCGATCCACGCATGGACGCCTTGCAGCGCGAGGTGGCGGCGCTGGTGGAGCGCGCAACGCGGGCCAGGCAGGGCAATGCGCGGGTCTTCGCGGCGATTCGTTCGCTTGCGGAGGAGCGCCTCGGCGTGCGGCATGTAAGGCGGATCGCCACAGCGCGCGCCGCCCCCAGACCGATCCCTCATCTCACCGAAGCGTGGTTCTGCTGAGCGGAGCCGACCACGGACCAGTTGGGTCCGTTCGACACGGCGCAGGGCGCATTTTGAGCACCGACACCGAGAAGGCTGCTGCCCAGTTTGTGGTGTGTCGTGAATGGTCTACACAGCGAGACACCGACACGTAGCCTACGCCGTGCGCTGGCCGTAGGCGAGGTAGAAGGGCAGCACGCCACCCTTGTTCGTCCGGCCGAACTCTTCACGGGCGACCGCCGTCAGCTGATCGTACTGGTCCTCGGGCTGGATGCCCTGTGAGATGACGGGCGCACGTAGGGCGCCGGCGACCGCCAGACAATCCGTCGCCGACATGCGGCCGATGCGGCCGCCGTAGTCGCCCATCGGGAAATAGAGCCGCTGCTGCTGCACGCCGGTCAGCCCGCCTTGTTGGAGCAGCTCACCGATGTGATGACCCATTGTGAAGTCCACGCCGCGCCGCGAGCACAGATCGATCCAGCTGTTCCACAGGCTCGTCAGTCCAGGCCCGCCGTCCTCGGGCACGCCGCACTCCGCCAACTCCACCCAGCCGCCGACACGCGCCAGGCGCGTCAGCTCGTGCACGACGAACGGCCAGCGATCGCGGGGAATCGCGGTTATGAGCAGCCGCTGATGCACGAAGTCGAAGCTTTGGTCCGGGAACGGCAGACCTTCGAGCACGTTGCCGGCGACGAAGGTGTAGTTTTCGGGCCGCTTTTCCAGTCCATAGCCGAGCGTCTGCGTGTCGTCGGTGGCCGGAGGCACTAGATCCACGCCGACCACCTGTGCAATCGGGAAGTAGGCGGCCAGCTCCATCGCCCAGCGCCCGGAGCCGCAGCCCACATCGAGGATGCTGGTGGGGTCGGCCAGCGGCGCGGCGAAGTTGCCACGAGACCCCGTGCGCAGCAGATAGTGCTGGAAGTCGAGCCGGTTGATCTCGCTGGTATCCTTGGGTAGCGGATAGGGCATCGCAGCCAGATGCCGCCGGCCACCGAACAGGCGGAAGCGGCGGTCGGGCGCCGTATCGGTAACAATCGAGCGCCGCCGCGAGCGGAACTGGAACAGGGGCATGTCGTCCGTCTCCTCCTCTACCAATAGTCTCCTTTAGTCTCCTTCATCGCGAGCGGAGCCATCCGCTGCTGAACATCGTGGGAAGCTCCCGATGTGTCTCCCAAGCAGTGAGCTATCAGCGATCTCAACCGCCCATGATCATGCCGCTAGACCGGAAAGAAGGGGATCTCGGGGACGAACTCGTGGGGGTGGCGCGGCGAGGGAAGATGCACGATGGCGCAGGTCATGCCGGGGGTTCCAGAGGGCACGACCTCGACCTGGCCTCCTACCTGCTCGATCGCCTTGCGCACTGACTTGACACGATCCAAACTCTCTCGACGTGTCAACAGCGCCTGATAGGTGTGCTTTTGCACCATACTGCGAACACTCCTTCCCTGTGGGTGCCACGGAACACCAGTGATACACCGTCGCGTCATATAGATGTGGAATCGCGTTCTGTTCTTGTGTTGGGCTCACCGCCTGTCGGGAGCCAAACTACAACAGAGTGATGCGACACGGTATGACTGCGCAACGGCGTGAGCTTCTTGCGCGCTGAGCCACACCCACCGCATGGGTGACAGTCGCCGCGCGCCCGAGAGCAGCATCCGCGCTCCCAGAAGATCTCCCGCCAGTTGGCAGCCAACAGCAATTATATGGGGCGGCTAGCGGGCTGTCGCCACGGATTTCCGTAGGCTTGTGCAGCGACTTGTTGGCAGCTGGGCACCTGGAGGTTCGTGCGGAGAGCATGGCGGAGCAGCAGCAGCGCACTCCATGCGCACACGTGGCGACTGGCCCAGCGAGCGGGCCGCGCCTACACCATTGCCAGCAGCGGGCGGATATCGAAGCGCAGTCGGGCATGGGCGTCGCGCAGCGCCGCCTCGGCCGTGGCGGGATCCTCCGCACGGGCAAAGATGAAGCCGAGGTAGCTGTTGCCCTCCGGCAGCGCCAGAATCGGCGCGCGCAGCCGCGCCGTGATCTCGACGCCCTCGATATGCGGCACCTCCTGCGCCTCTTCGATGCCGCCCACCTCGCGCAACATGCCAGTCTTGGGGATCGGGATCATCATCACGCCGGCCGCCGCGCCCGCGCGGTCGAAGGAGGGGATGGCGAAGCCGAGCGCATGGCGCAAGATCAGCTCCTCCAGGCACATCCCGGTGCCGAACTCGAGCACGCTCGAGCAGAGCCCGCCAATCGAGCGCCCGGCGATCTCCAGCATCCACGGCCCGCGCTCGTTCACGCGCAGCTCGGCGTGCAGCGGCCCCTCGCGCAGGCCCAGGGCAGCCGCTGCGCGCGCGGCGCAGTCGGCGATCGCGTCCTGCACGTCCGCGGGCAGCCGCGACGGCGTCACGTAGATCGTCTCCTCGAAGAACGGGCCTTCCAGCGGGTCTGGCTTGTCGAAGAGCGCGAGCACGTGCAGCTGGCCGTCGGTCAATAGCCCCTCTAAGGCGACCTCGCCGCCGGGGAGGTAGTCCTCCACCAGGATCTCGGTGCGATCGAGCGGGTAACCGTCGCCCACCAGGATGCGCCGGAGGCGCGTAAACGCCGCGATGAAAGTGGGCGGGTCGTCGGCGCGAATGACGCCTTTGCTGCCGTTGAGGCGCAGCGGCTTGACGACGCACGGATAGCGTACCTGGCCAGCGATCTCCTGGGGATCGCTCGCCAGCGGGACGCGCCGGAAGACAGGGCTGGGCACGCCATAGGCGGCGAAGCGCTCGCGCATGAGTCCCTTGTCGCGCGCGGCCTCCGCGGCCTCCAGCGGATTGTGCGGCAGGCCCAACGCGGCGGCGGCGCGGGTTGCCAGGAGTGTGGCGTTGTCGTCCAGCGCGACGATGGCATCCACCGGCTGCGCGCGGCAATAGTCCACCAGATGGCGCAAGGCCGTCTCGCTATTGGTGAAGTCCAGCGCCAGCGGCACGTCCCAGGTCTCGCGCAACCCATCGGGGATGTCGATGCCGCGCACGATCTCGACATCGAGCGAGCGCGCCGCCGTCATGAACGCCTCGGCGCGATACGTCGTCGGTGAAACGAGCAGCAGCAAGCGCTTGCTTCGGGTTACGGTCTGATTCTCGATCACGGGTTCGCCTCTACGTCGCCGTCTACGCCCGCCGGTCCCTCAGGTTATCGCCCGGCGCGCTGGTGCCTCATCTACAGCGTATCACGCGTGGACCTCGGCGCACACCGGCGCGCCGCCTCCCGGCGCCAGCGTAACCCACCAGGGCGTGGCGCCAGGCGTGGCGAAGACGACGGCTGCCCCGGTCGTGCCGCCGGGCGCGATCGTCCCCTGCGCCAGCGCCGCTCCATCGCAGCGCGCCGCGTGCACCGCCCAGGTGCTCTGGCTGGCTGCGGCGCCGGCGGTGAGCGAGACGTCTATGCGCATGGCCGTGATCGGCGAGACGAGCGCCGTGCCGAGCGCGATACCATTGGAGCCCTTCGCCGCCGTGTAGAGATCGAAATACTGCTGGCGGCCGGAAAGCGGGTGCCCGCAGGCGACCACCTGCGCGTGTGGATCGTTGGCGCGGTCGTAGACCACTACATACCACTGCGCGCCAGGGTCGACGGCAACATCCAGCCCGCCGTCGGGATCGGGCATGGTGGGCGCGGCCGCGTGCGCGCCGGCCGCCGGGGCTCCATCCGTCAGCGCGGCGACGAATGGGCCGCTGCAGCTATCGCGGTGCAGCTCGGCCGGTGTGGTGGCGCCGGTGGCCGGCAGCTGCTTGCCTTTGTAGTACGCCACCACGCGCAAAGCGTGCATGGGGGTGAGTGTGGCAGAGCCACCGGAGCCAAGGGCGACGTGCGCCGGCTTGCCGAGCGGCGGCGCGTACCCTTGCGTGCCGCAGGACGCCACAGCGAGCGCGCAGACCAACACCGTGATACATGTTAAAAGCGTGCGCCGCATGCCATTCTCACTCGCCGCTCGTGCCCCGGCTGCGCGCGGCGGTCTCGCCGGCAGGTCGCGACGGAGAGCGAGCCGAAGCGCAGAGGATCAGGGCAGGGTACATCAACGGTAGAGATTCTAGCGCGTGGGGACGTCCGCCGGCTCCCACACGAGCGTGCGCGCCGCCGCGGCGATATCCTCGGCCGACTTCGCCCACACGATGCGGCTGGGCGCCGTTGCCTCGAAGTCTACCACCGTCACGTCATCCAGGAAGCGTGTGCCCGCGTTGTCGAGCATGATGCGCGGGCACAGAATCACGTCGTCGCGGGTGAAGTCCGCCAGCCGCGCGGCCAGAGCGTCGCGCACGTCTGCGCCGCAGAGCAGCCCCGCCACCGTGACCAGCGGCCCAAAGAACCCATTCTCGACCGCTACCACGCGCACCTCGCCGCCCGTCGCCCGTTGGATGTCGCGCGCGATGTCGCGCATGATCGGCTCGGCCATCGTGCTGGTGACAATCGCCAGCCGCCGACCGCTGGCATGCGCCTCCACCTCCGCCAGCCCTCGCCTGGCTGCGCGCCATTCATCCAGCAGCTTGCGCGTCATACCGACGCCGTTCTCGATCTGGCGGTAGCCGCCATAGTGGCGCGCCGGGGGGAATGGCTGGCCGGTGACGTAATACCACTCGTCGGACAGATACACAAAGGGCTGGCCGTGGGCGCCTGGCTCGACGGCGAAACGCTGTTGCCAGCGGGCGACCCGCGCCATCACCGCGCGCGACTCCTCATGCGTGAAGGGGCGCATCGGCGGCAGCGCGCCGACCTTGAGCATGTTGTTGTACTTGGTGAGGCCGACCGGCACGACGGAGATCGTCTCGACGGTCGGACGGAGCGCCGCAAGCTCGCCGATGCTGCGCTCCAGCTCGTCGCCGTCGTTAATGCCGGGGCACAGCACCAGCTGGGTGTGGCAGCTGATGCCGATGCTGCCCAGCCGCTGGATCTGCTCCACGATCTCGCCGGCGCGCGGGCCATCCACCATCTTGCGCCGCAGCTCGGGATTGGTGGTGTGGACGGAGACGTACACGGGGCTGAGCCGCTGCTCCGCCAGGCGCTGCCAGTCCTGCTCTTTCAGGTTCGTGAGGGTGATGAAGTTGCCGAAGAGGAAGCTGTAGCGATAGTCGTCGTCCTTGATGTAAAGCGAGTCGCGCATGCCGAGCGGCAGCCCGCGCTGCGCCTGGTGGCGCTCTGGCAGGCCTTTGATGAAGCAGAAGACGCACTTGTTGGCGCAGATGCGGATGAAGGGCGCCGGCTCCTCGCCGAAGCGGATCCCCAGCTCTTCCTCTGGCGCGCGGGCGACCAGCACCTCCAGCGGGCGGCCGTTGCGCTCGATGCCGAGCAAAAGCTCGTCTTCAGAGGCGTAGAACTGGTAGTCCAGCAGGTCGCGCACGGGCGCGCCGTTGATGGTGCGCACGAGGTCTCCCGAGGCGATGCCCGCGAGATCGGCGGGGCTGTCCGGCACGACTTCGCGCACCCAACCATAGAGCTTCGGCATGATGAAATACGATTCCTGGCGTCACGGGGTGACCCAAATGACGATTGTCTACTGACCCGAGGCGCGGATACAGCCGGCGGCACGGCGCCACACGCAGGCCACATATAGGCCACGCGCAAGCACGCCCAATATGTGGCTCAACCTCAAAAGTATAGGCGCCGGCGAGCGCGACCGTCAAACACTGCTGTGGCATGGCTGCGTGCGCCGGCCACCAGCATGCCGTGCCGGTGGCGCGGCGCACAGCACACAAAAGGGCAGTACCAACGGAGGGCCGCTTTGACAAGGCGCGGAGCCGCGGGCTACGATGCGCTGCGTTCGGACATGAAGCGGACAGAGTCGTAGGCTCGCCCGGTGGCGAAGAGGAGAACCAGCATGAGCAAGGGTGGATCACGTTCCAGCCAGGCGAGCAATGGCGTCGGGCACGAGCTGAAGCACGTCGCGGCGGACGAGCATAAGGCAGTGCGCGCGGCGCGGAAGGTGGACAGCTCCATCTACATGGCGGAGGTCGTGGCCAGCGGCAATCCGAAGCGCATCGAGCGCTACTTCCTGCGCAAGCTCGCCTACAAGCTCTTCGGCAAGTTCATGGGCAAGACCATCAATCGCATCTAGCCTGGCCAGCGCGGATCGTCCGGCGTGAGCGCATAAATCAGCGTGTCGCGGAGCACGCCGTCGTAGGCGAGGCCGTCGTTGCGCAGGTGCGCCTCGCGCCGGAAGCCCAATCGCTCCGGCACGGCGGCGCTACGTGTGTTGCGCGCGTCGCAGCGAATGAAGACGCGCTGCGCTCCGTACGTCGTGAACGCGTAGTCAGTCAGCAGCCTGACGGCCTCCGCGACGTAGCCGTGCCCTTCGCTCGCCTGGCGTAGCCAGTAGCCGATCTCGAAACTAGGCACGCTCCAATCGCGTGGGTGCAGTCCGATGCCACCCACCAGCCCGCCGGTGCTGGCATCCCACAAGCCGGCGATGGATTCCTCACGCAGCAGCCACTGGCTCTCTGCCCGCACGATAAAATCCAGCGCGTCTTCGACCCGCTGATACGTCGTCGCCCACGGCAGCCAGGGCAGCAGGTGCTCGCGCGACGCGACAATCGCCGCGAACAGCTCCTGGGCGTCGCTCTCGCGCCAGGGCCGCGCCACCACACGTTCACCGCGCAGTTCCGCGAAGGCCGGCAACTGCGACCGATACTGCCGTGTGGGCGTCTCCATCGTGACCCTCCGCCTCCGCCTGTATGCCGCTTCCACTTACGGCAGCAATGCTACCACACGCCACTGCGTTGCGCTGCTGAACGCGGCCCTTGCTCCCCACACGCCAGCAGCAGCTTGACGGCTCGCGTCTCTCGCGCGTGCCCGTGCCGGGGCAAGGCGGGACTCCAGCTCGTCGTCGGCATGCCTCGGCAATGGACCACCACGTTAGTGTCGCCGCGTCAAAACAGCGCTTGTTGCGGGCTAACATGCCTGCGCCACCGGTGAGCCAAACGGCCTGCCTCGATAGGATATCCGGGCTACTGCTGACCTTGTTTATAGGTAAATCGCCCACCTCATCAGGTAAAGTCCCCCTCGTGCCTTGCGCCAGACGCGTGGGACGACGGTCTCAATCGTCGTGGCGAGGGGGACAAGACGGGAAACGCTGGAGGTGGATGCAGCAGCCGACCGGGCTGCTGCAGCAACGAGGGTGCGCTCGGAAATGCCGCCCTCGAGGAGGGAAAACAATCGCGGTATCGCAGCCGCGAGTGCTTCTCACACAGTGTGAGAAGCCGAAGGAGGTTCCGTTTGTCTTTTGCGACACTGGCACAGACGATACGCTCGAAAGTTTCAACCCGTAGTATTGCCCGCGCGGCCCTTGCAATGACAGGTGTGCTGGGGATCGCAGTCATCGCCGCGCAGGTCAGCGCTTCCCCTACCGCCAGTGCGGCCGGCGGATTGCGCTACCAACGGGGCTACTCGGTCCAACAAGGCTGGCTCTGCTACGGCTGGAGCAACGGAGCCTACCATTGCACGCACCACTGGCATCGCAGTGGCGGCACGCTGGTCTCTGACAACCCCGCGTGGGTACCCAACGCTGGGCGTGCGACCACGGCCGCGGCAGGCAAGGGCGCTCCCGCGCCCAGCGCACGGGTGTCCGCGAACACCAGCGGCGAGCCCTGCCGCTCCAGCCAGTTCTTCAGCGGTGCGATCTCACAGTGGAAAACGCCACCAAGCTGCTATGCCGGGATCTACTCGATCAATCCGGCCAATTACGTCTACCGCCCCAGCTTTGGCTGGTGCAACTGGTGGCCTGAGGTCATGAACCCGGGCCGTCCCAATCTGCTCTGGGGCGGGTATCCGCGCGGCGCAGCTCCGCGCGCGGGGGCGACGGTCGTCTTCGCGCCCGGCGTGCAAGGCGCAAGCAGCGCTGGACATTATGCGCGGGTGGTCGCGATCGCCCCGGGTGGCTACTGGATGCTCGTCAGCGAGATGAATTTCTGGTGGCGTGGCGGCGGCTTCGCCCGGGTAAGCTATCGCTACATCCACACAGGTTCTGGGATCAGTTTCATCTACTAGACCCAAGACCCGTTCGGTTGCCCGCAACCACGATTACGATGACCGCCGCGTTGAGCATGGGTGACCGCACTCAGGCAGATCCCGTCCGCCGTAGGCGCAGATCGAACATGCGCACGGCAGCAATCCGAGCCCACAGCGCGGCCGCGCTGTGGGCTCGGACGCCTTCCCGGCCAGGCATCTTGACAGGACCGGTCCCACAGCACAACTAGACATGCTCGACTGATCAGTTATCTCGAAACTGCACATGTATGTCATGCAGTCACTCTGCCGCGCATCAACATGGGTCATGAAAAATAGACTCAAATACCCAGCAGCGCACCTACAGCAACAGCATGTGAACAGCGCTGAGCCACACGCATGAGCCGTGCACTATAGCAAAAAGGTACTTATCGAGCAATGCATTACGGGAAAGTCACGCGGCGCGTCAGGTACAGTCCCCTCGTGCCGATGGAACGGCGGGGCTAGAGTCGCATCAGCTTCCGCTATGCGCATACGGGGCCAGGGGTCGCGTTCATCTATTGAGCGCGCAGCGCCCCCGCCACGTGGCCGCCTCAGGCCTGCCCCGCTGTCCCTCGCAACCCATCGAAGCCCGCGCAGCAACAAAGGCTGCGCGCGGGCTTCCGCGATCACTGGTGGCGCGTACGGTCGCGCACGGTCGCCACCCGCACGTAGTTGACCGCTACTGCGTGAGAACGGCCACGATCGCCAGCGCGGCGATCAGGTTGTTGGTAGCATGAATCACCACTCCGGGCCAGATCGAGCCGGTGCGCCAGCGCACGATCGCAACCACCGCGCCGAACACGATCAGCGGCGCCAGCGACCCAATATCGCCGTGCGAGATGCCGAAGAGCAGCGCCGAGAGCGTCACCGCGGGCCAGACAGACATCCCGCGCAGGAATCCGGCGAAGGCAAAGCCGCGGAAGAATATCTCCTCGCAGATCGGCGCAACGAGCACGGCGCCGGCCAACGCCCCAAGCACGGTAAATGGCTCGAGCTTGGCGCGCTTCGCCAGCGCGTCGGCATTGGTCTGTAGCGGCAGGTGGAGCACCTGGATCACCCATTGGTAGAGGAACGTGGCGGCCACAATCATGGCCAGCCCCACGACAACCCACCCCAACGCGGCGACCAGTGGTGTGGGGCGCAGCCCCAATGCATACAGCCCCTGGCGGCGCGTCATCCCTGGCGGGCGCCGCGCGAGAGCGATATAGAGGGGCGCCACCAGGAAGGCCGACTCCACCACTGCGGTGAAGATGAAGAAAATGATGCCAGACGCGATGTCTACATTGCGCGCCAGGGGTTTCGTGTTCGCCGCCGACGGAGGCGCGGTCAGCTGCGTCGCCACGAGTACCGTCACCCATGGCACTAGTGTCACCGCTGTGCCGACGATCGTCTGACTTAGTGTCCAGGGAACCTGGCCCACGCGGCCAAAGTGGCGGTCGGGTGGGGGGGCGTCGGCGCTGCCGGCGAAGAGCGGATCGTATTCGTGCCCGGACGACACGCCAAACTGCGAAGAGTCCGGCGCGGGCGAGGCGCTGTCGAAGGCGGGCATGGACGCATCCTCTCGTAGCCGTTGTCGCACCATTGTGGGGCTGCGCACTCTATTGTACACGCGCCACGGCAGCTCGCCGGGCGCTCGCATTGAGTAATCTCGCGCGAAGTCGGGTCTCGCCTCAGCCCATCCCTTGCGGCGCGCGACGTGCCTGGCCTATAATGGGCGCAGCGCACGGGAAGTGCTCCGCAGCGTTCCCATGTCGGGGAGAAAGAGCGGGCACTACCTGGAGATATGGACAGCACGAGAGGCAAGTAGTCTGGCATGAGCGCAGCGGTCAACAGTCTTAGCGAGAATCCTGCCCACAGCATCAATTGGCGACGGCACCGGAACGGCTGCCCATTCTATCGCGTGCGCTGGTACGCCAACAGCGATCCTGCGTCGGGCGAGCCTATGTACCAGGTGTATTGCATGATGAATACGCCGCCCGAGACCTTTGAGGAGCAGGAGCGCTGCCTCGCCAGCCGCACGCAGTGCTGGCGTACCGGCGAAGCCACGACCGGTGAGCAAGCCCACATCTCCCTCTCGAGCGTGCGCCGTCGCAAGCCTGCCTATCCCTCGTAAGCCCCACAGCCTCCCTTCCCCCTATAACCTGCACCCCTGATGTTCCTCTAACACACGCGGATAACACACGCGGACGACCACCGGCACGTCCTAGCCAGCAACCACACGCAACTCGACTTGCACGCCATTACCGATATCTATCGTGTCTCGTGTCGGCACGTGTCGCTCGAAGCCGGCCAGGCGTTGCTCCTCTGCCCCTTTCCCCGCCCGTGGGGAAAGGGGCAACGATGAGGGCCGGCGGCGCTCAGTCGCTCATCACCCAGCTCTCGGTGGCGAGCGAATAGCTCAACAGCTCGTTCGCGCTGAAGAACAGGCTGATCTCGCGCTGGGCGGCGTCTGGCCCATCGGAGCCATGAATGACGTTGTTGCCGACGGTTAGTGCGTAGTCGCCACGAATGGTGCCGGGGGCGGCGTTGGCGGGATTGGTGGCGCCCATCATGGTGCGGGTGATGGCGATGGCGTTCGGGCCCTCCAGCACGCCGGCGATCACCGGTCCGGAGGTGATGAACGCGACGAGTCCCTCATAGAATGGCTTTCCCTGATGCTCGGCGTAGTGGCGGCTGGCGAGTTCGCGAGAGATCTGCATGAGCTTGAGACCCACGAACTTGAAGCCGCGTGCCTCGAAGCGGCTGAGGATCGGCCCGGCGAGGCCGCGCTGCAGGGCATCGGGCTTGATGAGAATGAGCGTGCGCTCCAATGGACTGCTCCTTTAAATGACAGGGAGATGGCGGACGCGGGTGACCACGCCGTAACTGTAGCGAATGGCGGCGCGTGCCGCCCAGGGCCGAGACGCTTGACCGGCGGCTAGTAGCTCGCGATCTGCTCCGCCAGGCGCAGGCCCGCCTGGCCAGACTCCATGCGGATGCGCCCGATATTGGCGGTGAAGGTGGAGCGCACCACGACCAGTATCTCGCCCGCGACGGTAATGGAGATGATGCCACCAGGTGTCTCGAAGAGTGCGTGGCGCACCTCGCCCATGCCGAGCTGTTCGATGTAGCGTGCGGTGGCGTCGTGGCACGCGGCGGCCATCGCGGCAAGGAACTCTTCGTCCTCGCCGTCCATGGTGCTGGCAACCACGAGGCCGTCTTTGCCCACGAGCAACGTGCCCGTCACCCCGTCAATCTCCATCAGTCGTTGTAGAATCGTCTCCATCACACATACTCCTGGCTCGCTTGACGGGGGTGGACTAGTTGTCGCTGCCCTCGGTGAGGGCG
>Ga0070706_100004011_pt1 | contig 14309 bp, 9 predicted proteins | sample KBSK5501metaG_FD_65476 | JGI IMG/M metagenome (GOLD analysis project Ga0070706, IMG submission 65476) | Corn, switchgrass and miscanthus rhizosphere microbial communities from Kellogg Biological Station, Michigan, USA - KBS K5-50-1 metaG | ecosystem: Host-associated > Plants > Roots >...
AACCCAAGGCCTTCCGCCCCGTCCGCCTCGCGCGGGCTTCCGATGAGGTCGTCCAACAAATCAAGGCACTCATCTTCGGGGGCCGGCTCGCATCCGGGGATCCGCTCCCTTCCGAAAAGGACCTGACGGAGCAGTTCGGCTTGAGCCGCATCACGATCCGCGACGCCCTGCGTGTCCTGGAGTCCGAGGGGCTGATCGAGATCAAGGTGGGCGCGCGCGGGGGCGCGTTCGTCGCGCAGCCGAGCGCCCAGCGGGTCAGCGAGTCGCTGACAAATCTATTGAGGCTTCAGCGGATTTCGATTCAGGAATTGATCGAGGCACGGCTGGCGGTGGAGCCGCACGTCGCCGCATTGGCCGCGAAGCGCGCCACGGCGGCCGATATCGCGGCGATGGAACGGGCTGTCGAGAGCGCCCGGGCCGGGCGGACGGCGGGGGATTCGCGCTTCGTGCCCCACAGCGTGGCCTTCCACATCGCCTTGGCGGAAGCTGCGAAGAACCAGGTGTTGCTGTCCACCGTCAACTCGATCCGGACGCCGTTCCAGGAGGCCCTGACGACACTTCCGGCGGAGGACATGGCCGAGCGGGCGATCGCGGACCACCGGCAGATTCTGGATGCGATCAAAGCCCACGACCCCCAACGCGCACAGCAATTGATGCACGCCCACATCACCTACTTCGCCAAGCGGGTCGGCAAACCGCAGACGCGCCAGAACCTATTCGCCAAATGGCCGGCGAGAACCGCTCCCTAGACGACCGCGTGGGGCTCCTGGCCCCTTACCGTGTCCTCGACCTCACCGACAACAGCGGCTGGCTTTGCGGCCGGATCCTGGGCGACCTGGGTGCGGACGTGGTCAAGATCGAACCGCCCGGAGGCGATCCGGGACGGCGCGGTGGCCCGTTCTATCGGGATGATCCGGACCCGGCCAAGAGTCTCGCCTGGTTCGCCTACAACGCCAACAAGCGCGGCATCACCCTCGCCCTCGATACCGGGCCGGGGCAGAGGCTCCTGCGCCGCCTGGCGCAGCGGGCGGATTTCCTCATCGAGTCGTCTCCACCGGGCTACCTGGATGCGCGCAACCTCGGCTACCGCGCGCTGCGAGAGGCGAACCTCCGGCTTGTCTTTACCTCGATCACCCCGTTCGGCCAATCCGGGCCCTACGCCCACTACCGTGCGTCGGACCTGATCGCGATGGCGATGAGCGGCTTCATGTCGCTGGTCGGCGAGCCGGGCCGTCCGCCCCTGCGCGTCTCTCTCCCCCAGGCGGCGATGTGGACGGGGATGCACGCGGCGGCGGGGACCTTGATCGCGCACCACTACCGGGAGGCGACGGGCCGCGGCCAGCACGTCGACGTCTCGATTCAGGCGAGCGTGCTCTGGGCGCTGGCAAACGCGCCGGCCAACTGGAGCCTGCTCCGCGAGGACCTCCACCGCGGCGGAAGCCGCATCGTCGGGCGCAGCATGACCGGTGCGCGCATGCGCGCGATCTACCGCTGCCGGGACGGCCACATCAACTTTATCTTCTACGGCGGCGAGGCCGGAAAGCGCTCCAACGAAGCCATGGTGCAGTGGATGGCCGAACTGAACGAAGCCCCGGAGTGGCTCCGGCAGAAAGACTGGGGCGCGTTCAATGTCGCATCCAGCGGGCAAGAGGAAATCGATCAGCTCGAGCGGCCTTTCGTGGAGTTCCTCAGCCGTCGCACCAAGGCCGAGTTCGCAGCCGAATCCCTCAAGCGCGGCATCCTCGGCTACCCTGTCGCCGACGTCCGGGACATCCGAGATGATCCGCAACTCGAGGCGCGGGACTTCTGGCAGCCGGTGAAACATCCAGAACTCGACGCGACCATCACGTATCCGGGGGCCTTTGCCCGGTTCTCTGCGCCAGCGTGCAGGATTGCCCGCCGCGCGCCCGGCATCGGCGAGCACAACGACGAGATCTACGGAATGGAGCTGGGCCTCTCCGACGACGAACTCCAGACGTTACGGCAGGGAGGGATCGTGTGAACGTGGAAGGCCCGCCCGCGGCACCTCCCCCCAAAGCGCTGGAGGGGGTCAAGGTCGCCGAGTTTGCCGTGTTCGCCGCGGGGCCAATGGTCGGCAAGCACCTGGGCGAGCATGGCGCGACCGTTGTCCGGGTCGAGTCCCGCACGCGCCCCGACGGCTTTCGCGTCCACTATCCCCCCTACAAGGACAACATCCCTGGACTGAACCGGACCGGTACCTTCGCCATCTTTAATGACAGCAAGCTCGGGATCACCTTGAACCTCAAGCACCCAGAGGGGGTGGGCATTGCCAAGCGGCTGGTGGCCTGGGCCGATGTCCTGATCGAAAACTTCGTGCCCGGGGTCATGGCGCGCAACGGGCTGAGTTACGAGGCCGTGCGCGAGATCAACCCGTCGATCATCTACCTAAGCTCATGCAATATGGGGCAGACGGGCCCCAAGGCGAGCCAGCGAGGGTTCGGCTCCCAGCTGACATCCCAAAGCGGGTTCACGTATCTCACCGGTGAGCCGGACGGCGAACCGATGCTGTTGTTCGGCCCCTATATCGATTTCGTCGCCGTGGGCTTCGGCCTGGTGGCTGTCCTGGCCGCCTTGGACGACCGGCGGCGCACCGGGCGGGGACAGCACATCGACCTGTCACAGTACGAGACGGGCCTTCAATTCCTCGCCCCCGCCCTGCTGGATCATGAGGTGAACGGCCGCATCATGTCCCGAATGGGGAACCGCAGCCCGGAGGCCGCGCCGCATGGAGCCTATCCATGCCGGGGGCAGGATCGCTGGTGCGCGATCGCCGTCTGCACGGAAGAGGAGTGGCGCAACTGTTGCCGGGCAGCCGGCCATCCAGAGTGGGCGGAAGACGCCCGATTTGCATCGGGCGCCGCGCGTAGGGCGCACGCAGACGAGCTCGACGCCTTGATTGGCGCATGGACGTCGCGGTTGACGCCCGAGGAGACCATGGAGACGCTGCAGGCGGTTGGGGTACGGGCCGGCATGGTCAACAGGCTGTCCGACCTCTTCGCCGATCCCCAACTTGGGCACCGCCGGATCTGGCGCGAGCTGCCGCATGCCGAGTTGGAACGGTTCCACTACATCGCTCCTCCGTACATTCTTTCCGAGACGCCGGCCGAGCTGCGGCCCAGTCCGCTCCTCGGCGAACACAACGGATACGTGTACCGGAAGATTCTGGGCCTCCCCGATCGGGAGGTGGAGCGGTTGATCGCGAACGGGGTGATCGAGTAATCCCCGCCCGGCCGCGCCGCAGGAGTGACCGGTCGAGCAGAGCGAACCGTGGGACACAGACGGCAAACGGGACCCAGCGACAGATCGACACAATGGGAGGGAGACAGCCGATGGCAGCCCGGGTGAAAGTAGAGCGCAGCCTGCAATCGTTGCGCGGGACGCTCGAGTGGCTCAAGCAGGAGGGCCTTTTGCTGGAGACCGACGTGGCGGTTGACCCCGACCTTGAGGTGACCGGCGTCCAGAAGCAGTTGGACGGGAGCTTCCCGCTCCTGTTCAAGAACGTCAAGGGTTACCCCAACGCGCGCGCCGTCACGAACCTGTTCGCCAACATGGATATCGTGGACCGGATGTTTGGCTGGAAAACGCCAAAGGCCCGGACGGGAGCGCTGGCCCACGCTCTCACCCACCCCATCCCCCCCGCGGAAGTCTCACAAGACGCCGCGCCCTGCCAGGAAGACGTCATCACCGACGATCTCGAGGTGAACAAGCACGTCGTGGCGATCCGCCATACGGAGCTTGAGCCGGAGCGGACCATCGGCAGCGGCAACAGCGTCGTCGTCGGTCCCTATTTTCACGGGGGAAGCCACATCGGGTATAATCGCATGAACGCCCGCTGGGGGAACGTCTGCACGTTTCAGTCGGCGCCCGGCTCGCACATGTGGCAGGTCATCTCCGAGCACTATCATGATGACACGCCCATTCCGCTGACGATGTGCTTCGGCCTCCCCCCGGCGGCCACGCTCATCGCCGGGGGCGGCTTCGACTACGTGATCCTCCCACGCGGCGGCGACGAACTGGGCGCGGCCGGAGCGGTCCAGGGCTTCCCGATCCGGATCGTCAAGGCCAGGACCGTTGACGCGTGGGCCGTGGCCGACTGCGAACTCGTGCTGGAAGGACACCTCTACCCCCGGGACAAGCGGTACGAAACGGCCGAGGCCGAGGCGGCCGACAAGCAAGGCAAGTTCCCGTTCCACCCCGAGTGGGCCGGCTATATGGGCAAAGCGTATCGGGCGCCGACCTTCCACGTCACCGGGATCACGATGCGCCGCCGCGCCACCAAACCGATCTTCTATCTGCTCGGCGTCCACATGCTCGACTGTCACAACATCGATACGACGGTCCGCGAGTCGGCGATCTTCGAACTCTGCGAGCGCCTCCAGCCGGGCATCGTCCAAGACGTGAACATCCCGTACCCCATGACCGATTGGGGCGGCTGCATCATCCAGGTCAAGAAACGGCTCAAGACCGACGACGGCATGGTCCGGAATTTCCTCGCCGCGACCATGGCCTGCAGCCAGGGCATGCGCCTGGCGATCCTCGTCGATCACGACGTCGACATTTATAACATGGATGAGATCATCTGGTGCCTCACCACGCGCGTCAACCCGAGAACGGACATCCTCAATCCGGTCCCCGGCGGCGCGGGGCAGACGTTCATGCCGGAGGAACGCCTAACGGCGGGGGACCGCCAGTGGACGGCGATGAACACCCGCTTCGAGGGCGGGATGGCGATCGACGCCACGGTGCCGTTCGGGTATGAGCAGGACTTCCAGCGCCCCGTCTACCCGATCCAGCGGGTGAGCCTCGAGAAGTTCTTTAGCGCGGATCAAATCACCAAGGGCAAGTCGCTCATGCGCGGCTGGGCGGAGGTGCTTTCGCGCAGCGGTCGCTGACGGGTGCCCGCGACGACACGGGCATGGTCCCGCAGGACAAAGTCGGCATCATACCCGGTCGCAGGCTGCCAAGGTCCAAAAACGTCGTCCCAGTGTCAAGAAAACTGCCGAACCTCGGCATCCTGGGGCCAGTCATGCGTGACGACCCTAATTTCCCGTGGGCCGGAGTTTGTCGAGCCACTCTACCTAGCTGGCGTGCGATGAATGCTTTCATCAGTACGATAGCACGATCGGTGTCCGGCCCTGGGCTCAGGGTAAAGCCGTGGGGAGTGTTAGGGAAAGCTACCATCTCCAGCGTACCGCTCGTAGCGTGGTAGGCTGCGGCGAAGCGCTCCTGCATCTCCACCGTCACGTTGCGGTCGGCTGTCCCCTGGAGAAGCAGCGTGGGAGGATGCTCTACCCGCTCGCCCCGTGAGAGGATGAGCGTGGGATTGCCCTCCCGCATCGCTTCAGGCGTCTGAAAGTACGCGTTGTGCCCCTTGATGAGGTCATCCCGACCGGTCTGCTGCGCGAAGAGGTAGCGCGCGTACGGATCAAGGATAGGGTACAATGCGATCACATACCCAAGCGTGGCATCGATCCGCGCCGGCGCGGTAAGGGGCAACGCGGCGTAGCGCGGGTCCCGTGGCCGCATGGCGCTGAGCATCACGAGGTGCCCACCAGAAGACATCCCTAACCCGCCAATGGTCTGCGGATCGGCATTGAAGTCCCGGGCGTGGACTTTGAGCCAGCGGGTCGCGTAGTTGACGTCGGCGACTGAGGCCGGATACGGATCCCGAGGCGCCTGGCGGAAGTCGATCGCTGCCACGACCACGCCGCTCGCCGCGAGTGCCTGATCGATCATCGCGTTGAGGGTGCGATCTAACTGACCCCACACGCCTCCGTGTACGTCCAGCAACAAGGGGAACGGCCCCGTGCCCTGCGGCTCATAGATCCGCACCAACCAGGAGTCCGCTCCTGCGCGACGATACACCACGTCGTAGGTCCACAGGTTGTAGTGCTGCCCAGGATCGTACCCCACGTATCGGCCCTGTGTCACTGATGCCGCGAAACCCGACCCGCCGTCGACGAAGAGAGTCACCGATGCAACGGCTATGGCACACAATACTCCGAAGCTCTTCAAGAACATGCAACGAGCCAGCATGCCGCACCCCCGACGGACTACTCGCCCTCCGGCCGTGGCCCCAGGGAGAAGGACACGTGCGGCGTCCCTCTCTGTGACCTGAGGCACAGACTAGGGGAAGCAGGGAGTCACGTCATCGGCAGAAAGGCTTATCCGATGTACCTATTTTTGCGAGGCAGGTACCTATGAAGACCGGGGATCTGTCGGCCTCACCTTGCCGTTTTCAATCCACGCTCCGTTGCCCACGAGGCAACTTGCGCGCGCGAGTGGAATCCGAGCTTGTCGAGGATATGCTGGACGTGGGCGTCCACCGTCCGTTCGGAGACGGTTAGAGAGGATGCGATTTCGCGGTTGGTGAGCCCGTGCACCACCAGCGCCGCAACTTGCTGCTCCCGGGGCGTGAGCAGCCCTTTCTGGGTCCCCTGGGCAGGAGGCGCCGCAGGTTCCACGGGCGCTAGGGCATAACCGATGGCTTCCTCTAGCGTCATCGCCTTGCCTTCCGCCCACGCCGCTGCGAAGGCTGTGTTACGGAGCCCGGCGCGCGTGGAATCCACGCGCTTGTCGTAGTCGGCTTGGTCGACGGGGGAACGGTGACGGCCAAGGGACTTGCGGAAGGCTTCCGCCGCCGCGAACAGCCGAGCGGCCCGCCCGTGCTGTTTCCCGATGGCTGCTGCTCCTGCTAGCCCCATTAGATTCTGCTCGACTTGCCACACATTTCCTATCTCTCTCGCCAATGTGAGGCTCTCTCCACAAAATGTCGCCGTCTGCTTATGGTCGCCCCGACGCAGTGCCACGAGCCCGAGATTGCGAAGCGCCCACGCTGTGTGGTGTTTGTCCCCCGCCTTCTGAAACAGGGCAAGGCCCTCGGAGCCGAGTGCCGCCGCTCGTTCATAGTCGCCTTGATCTCTCGCCGCGAACTGGAGGTTACAGAGCGCATAACCGAGGAGCCACTTGTCGTTCAACTTGCGGCAAAGGGCCACGGCGTTCTTGAACAGCGTCGATGCCCGGCCATAGTCGCCTCGATGCACCGCAACGTTACCCAAGACACAGCGGCAGTGAGCGATGCCTTCCGCATCTCCCAATTTGCGGGACGCAGTCAAGCCCTGCCGGCCCAGAGCGGTCGCTCGACCATAATCACCCTGGTGGAGCGCCAGCATCGCCGCGTATCGAATGGCCGTGGCGCGGACCTGCGTCGGCGCCTCATCCTCGGGCGAAACTGTTGCCTCTAGCCACCGGCGTCCTTCGCTCCAGTGGCCACGGAAATACCAGAACCAAAATAGCGAGGTTGCCAACCGAAGCCCCTTCTCCGCGTAACTTGGATGCGCCATGCTCCACTCTAGCGCGGCCCGCAGGTTATCGTGTTCGGTCTCCAAGCGGCCCAGCCATACCTGCTGCTCGGGGCCTCTGAGTTCCGGTTCTCCTTGCTCCGCAAGCCCTAGATACCACGTCAGATGCCGCCGCCGGATCTCGTCGGCTTCTCCGGCCTCCCCCAGCCTCTGCCATGCATACTGGCGCACCGTTTCAAGTAAGCGGTACCACGACACGCCACCTCGGTCTCTTGCGACCACCAGTGACCTGTCCACGAGACGTAGCAGCAGCTGAAGAACCTCGGGGTTGGCCACAGCGTCCCCGCAGCAGACCCCTTCAGCCGCTTCAAGCGTAAATCCGCCCGCAAACACCGATACGCGGCGCAACAAAACCCGCTCGGGTTCTGTGAGGAGACCGAAACTCCAGTCCATCGTCGCCTGCAACGTTTGATGTTGAGGCAAAGCGATCCGACTGCCGTCCGTGAGGAGGCGAAACCGATCGCCCAACCGTGACACAATCTGCTCGACCGACAATCCCTTCACCCTCGCGGCCGCGAGCTCAATGGCCAGGGGGATGCCGTCCAGACTGGAGCACACCTGCGCCACAGCCAGACCATTGCTTTCGGTCATGACGAACCCTGGCTGGCTGAACGACGCCCTCTCGACGAAGAGGCGGACCGCTTCGAACTGCCTCAAATTCTCCAGGGTTGCCAGACCGCGTGAGTCGGGCAGTGAGAGGCCGGGGACGGAGTAGGTCAACTCACCCGCGATCCCTAGTCTCTCGCGGCTCGTCGCGAGAATCCGCAGGTTCGGACAGGCTCGCAGCAGCGCATCCGTCAGGTGCCCGCAGGCGGACAAGAGGTGCTCGCAGTTGTCCAGTATGAGAAGGAGTACCTTTGTCTGAAAGTGACGCCTCAGTGTTTCGCTCAAAGGTAGGCCAGGGTGCTCGGGGATAGTGAGTGCCGAAGCGACCGCCTTAGGAACGAGCGAATTATCTGAGAGGGGGGCCAGTTCTACGAGCCATACCCCGTCAGCGTAAGTGTCCACCAAACCAGCCGCAACTTGGAGAGCAAGCCGGCTCTTCCCGCAACCCCCGACTCCAGTAAGCGTCAGTTGGCGCGTGTGCGGGAGCGCTTGTTGGATCTCCGCAATTTCCCGTTCCCGACCGATGAAGCTAGACATTTGGATCGGAAGGTTGCTGGAAGGACGACTGGTAGAGGGAACGGCCAGAGTGGTGGGTTGCCGGCGAGACCTTTGTGGTCCGCGCCGCCTGGGGGATGACCGCTTTGCGACCCGCTTCATTGGCCGGCGAGCCATGGCCGAGATCCTCAGTGTGCGCTAGAATGAGCCGGGAACCATTAGGGGCGACGTTCGGCGGATCAGTCCTTCTTTCCTCGGACGGCTTCCCAAAACATCCAGCGGGCAGGGGCGTCGGACGGTGAGTAGGGAGACACGCTCCGGTACTCTTTTTGGTGAAACGGGTTAAGGTTCGCCCATCAGCGCCACGGCGAAATCCGATGCGATTTTGTTACCGGCCAGACCTGGTCGTCGACGGCGGGGGCGTAATGACATGACCGGAGGGAGGCTGCCCGTCCGGCGCCGGCGCAGCGTCCCGGCTACGAGAAGACGATGTGCCCCCATTTCTTCAACACCTCGGCGCGCCGCTCAGGACTCGATTCGGCGACCACGGGAAACTGATCCCGCCACTCGAACGGTCGGGTGGCATCGATGATCGCCCGAGAGTTCAGCCCCTTCTGCCCTGGCGGGATGATCGGGTCGAGCGGGCCGCTCCAGCACCGCCTGAGGATTTCGATGTCCTTCTCCGGATCGCAGCGGGTGCAGATCGCCCACATGACCTCCTCGAGGTTCATCACGTCGATATCCTCGTCCACCACCACGGTAAAGCGCCCGAGGTACGCTGCGGCATGACATTGCGATGCCACGACCGCCGTCTGCTTCGCGTGCCCCGAATAGCGCTGCTTGATGGCCACGACGTTGAACAATCGCGACCCCCCCACCTCGTGGCACCAGACGCCCGTCACGTCGGGAACGCCAGACGCCTTGAGCTCTTCGTCGATCGCCGCCGCGCGCAGGAACGCACGATAGTAGGCCAGCTCCGAGGGAGGCTTGACGGGCGGCGAGCCCAGGAGGATCGGCTGGTTGCGATGGTACAGCGCAGCCACCTTCACCACCGGCTCTTCCCGCTGCTTGCTGGCGTAATATCCCGTCCACTCCCCAAACGGGCCCTCCGGCAGCTTGTGCCCCGGATCCACGAACCCCTCGATCACGATCTCCGCGTGCGCGGGAATGGGCAGGCCCGTCACCGGGCCCTCGATCACCTCGACGGGCTGTCCTTTCACCCCGCCGACCCAGTCGTACTCCGACATCCCCCACGGGATCTCCAACGAGCCCGCCATGAAGATCGCCGGATCGTGCCCGAACGACATCGCGATCGGCATCGGCCCGCCCCGCGCGAACCACTTCTCCCGCTGGATGCGCCCTTGCTTCCCGGGCGAGATATAGAATCCCACCTGGTTCCGTTCATGCACCATCACCCGGTAGCAGCCCAGGTTCACCCACCCCTCCTCTGGGTCGCGGGTGATGTCGACGCTCCCCGTGCCGATGTACCGCCCGCCATCGTGCTCATGCCACTTCGGCGTCGGAAACTTCAAGAGATCCACGTCCTCGCCGCGATAGACGTTCTCCATGACCGGACCGTCCTTCACGACCTTTGGCGGGATCGGCCGCAGCGCCGCCTTCTTCTGCTGCCACAGGGGCAGCAGCTCCTTGATGTCCCGGTCCGTCGGCAGGCCGAGCGTGTACGCCAGGCGCTTCGGCCCGCCGAGCGCGTTGGCGACGATCCGGTAGCCCGCGGGATACCCCGCGATATTGTCGAACAAGAGCGCCGGCCCGTGGCGGTTCATCACGATCTCGGTGATGACCCCAATCTCGACGTTCCAGTCGGCCTTCTGGACGACCTTGAGTTCCCCGAGCTCCTCCACCTGAGTCATCCAGCCTCGCAAGTCCCGGTAGCTCATCGCCTCTCCCTCTCTGTCCGCGCCGGAGCGGCGCGGTCCTTAGGTCGCCTCGACGGGACGCTGCAGGGGGGCAAGCTTCGCCCGCTCCAGCACAGCGTCGAGCCGGACCTGCAGCCCCTTCTCCGCGGGGAGCATCGGCAGCCGGTGCTCGTTCGCGGCGATGAGCCCCATGCGCTTCATCATGTACTTGATCGGGATCGGATTGGTGTCCCAGAACACCGCGCGGTTCAGCTCGAACAGCTCGTAGTGAAGACCCCGGGCCTCGTCCAGAGAGCCTGAGGCGACCGCTTCGTACAATCGTGCCACTTTCCGCGGTGCGAGGTTGCCGACCGCGTTCATCAATCCGGAGGCCCCGATGGCGAGCATCGGGAAACTCAGTTCCTCGAGCCCGACGAACACGCGGAACGCCGGCCCGAAGCGATCGAGCAGCTGGCTCACGAATCCGAGGTCGTTGACCGCCTGCTTGATGCCCACCAGAGTCGGCAGCCGCTCGGCGATTCGCTCCATCGTGTCGAGCTCCACCGAGACCGCCGCCCTCCCGGGAATATGGTAAATCAAGAACGGCAGCGCGGTGCGCCGGCCGACGTCCACAAAATACTCGACCAGCCCCCGTTGGGGCGGGCGGATATAGTAGGGCGTCACGACCAGCACCGCGTCGGCCCCGGCAGAGGCAGCCTGTTCGGTGAGCCACACTGTCTCCGCGTGCGATTGCGAGCCGGTGGCGGCGACCACGGGAATGCGCTTGCGGCTCGCCTCGACTGCGACCCTGACCAGCCTTGCGCGTTCCTCGGCCGTCAACGTGCTCGGCTCCGAGGTGGTGCCGTTGACGACGAGGCCGTGGGAGCCTTCCGCGATCTGATACTCGACCAGCTTGGCGTACGTCTCGTAGTCCACGGCACCGCCTTTGAACGGCGTAATCAACGGAGGATACGAGCCCCGCAAGAAGCGGTTGTCGAGATTCACCGTCTGCTCCTCAGGATTTCGCGGCGACCTTGCCCTTGGTCTCGAACCCTTTCTGCGAGCCGAGCAGCCGCGGGGGGTGCCGGAGGTCTTCCTGCCAGAGGAGCGAGTCCATCGCGATGTTCAGCGGCTGATCCTGGATGGTGAGCTCGTAGACCGGCTCGTTGTTCGACGAGTGGTTGTGGATCGCCCAGCCCGGCGCCGTGAGCATCAGATCGCCCGCCTTCCAGTAATAGGTCTTGCCATCCACGATGCTTTTCCCGCTCCCGCCAAAGAAGTAGTTGATCGCCGCCGAGGCATGCCGGTGGGGCTTATCATTAATGGAAGGCGGCCGGATCGTGATCGCCGCGAAGAAGTTGTTGGTCGTCCCGTTCGTGCGGCCGGTGGCCGGATTATACAGGAGGTAGAGTCGCCGGCCCACATAGCCCTTCCCGAGGACGGCGAGCTTGTCGAGCTCTGCTTTGACCCGCGCCCACGGCCAGTGGAGGGGGCGCTGCTCGACAGCCTCAGGGTTGATCAGCTTCTCGTACGACATCAGGGTGGCGCCTTCGTCGTCGATCTGGATGAAATCGGGGAACGGGGGCAGCGCCGGCTTGGACTCCGCCGCTCCCGCGTCCGCCGCCTCGCCGGCCTCTTCCGCCTGCGGGTTGTCATCGACGTAGTGGATCATCATCTTCTCGAGAAGCGGGGCGTTGCTGTAGGTGAGACGGACCTGCAGTTCCTTGGTGTCGTTGACATGGGTGTAGGTGGCGAGCGATGGGTGGATCCAGACATCGTACTGAGTGAAAGGGATCGTCTTCCCCTTCACGATCGTGTGCCCGCCCCCCTGGATGCAGAAGTTGGCCTGCGTCGAGTTGTGGCGAATGGGCTGGGTCCGCTCTCTCGGGAGGAGCACGTCGAGCGTCACCCGGATGCCCGGGGCCAGACCCACTCCGGGCTCCTTCGACTCGGGATGGGCGATGAGCGCGCTTCGCCGTCCGTTGCCCGGGGCGGGAGCGCCGGCCAGGCGCTTCACTTGATCCTCGATCTGTTCCTTGGGGATGACCACAGGACTCCATCGCTCGAGCTCGGGCGCTTTCGCGCCTGTCCGGTCGATGAAGCGGGCTGATGGCTCACTCATTCTCGAACACCTCCGGGGATTGTCTTCGCTGGCCTCAACCGAATTCGCGCACGTTGGGGATGAGGGATGGTCCGGCCGAGCCCTTGTTTCGCCGCTTCCCGATAACACCGGATGCCCAAGGCGAGATCGGAGACGCCCATCCCCATGGCCTTGAACATCGTCAGGTCGGATTCGCGTGGCCGCTCCTGCGACCCCGCCACAAGCGCGCTGAGCGGCGACACCATGGACCAAGGCTTTCTCCCCTGTTCAAAGTAGTTGATGAACTCGCGGGAGAGGCGTTTGGTTTGATCCACGCTGTCCACGACAATCGGATCGCAGCGGTCCAGGATCTCCGGCTCGAACTCCGCCCGCTCCGGGGTGATCGCCCCGACGGCGTTCACGTGGGCTCCGCGCGCCACCATCGCCGCGCGCAGAAACGGGACGGTCGCACGCGTGACGAGCGTGACGACGTCCGCGCCGTCGACCGCTGAGGCGACCGAGTCGGCTCCGCTGGCGCTGACCCCCAGCTCTTCCTCTACCCGCCTGACGAAGGCCGCCCTTCGCTCAGGATCGCGCCCGAACACGCGCACCGCGTCGATCGGTCTCACCGCGGCAACCGCGGCGGCTTGGGGGAGCGCCTGTTCGCCCGTGCCGATGATCGCGAACGTGCGGGCCTCCGGCCGGGCGAGCCGGCGGGTGGCCACGCCGGAGGCGGAGGCGGTTCGCAACTGGCCGAGGGCAAACGCTTCGATCACGGCGAGGAGCGCCCCGGAAGTGCTGTCGAATAGGATGAGCAGCGGCGTCGAGCCCCTCGGCGTGTAGGCCCAGGTCTTCGTGCCGACCATGCCTGCCCCCGTGAAGCTGGCGCCGATCGCGTGCAGGTTGCCCCCGGGCCAGGCCACGTGGGTCTTCGTCATGTTCGTGGCCTCGCCGCGCGCCTCCAGCTGCAGCCCCTGTTCGAGGGCGGCCATCGCCGTGCCCATATCGAGCAGGGAAGTCACGTCGGTCTCAGAGATCCACAGCGCGGAGGCGTTCGACGTCATCGCGGGGCGCGGCTCGACTACGCCTCGTGAGCCAGGACGCGGTCGACGAGGTCCCCGTGGGAGAGTTTGAGGGCGGTCATCTTCGCCTGCTGTGCATGCAGCGCCATGCGCTGCGCCTCGGGGGACGAGGCGTAGCGTTCGAGGATCACCCGCCCATAGCGGATGTGCTGCCCTTCATCGGGAATGACATCGTCGTCGAGGCGCTTCGCGGTCTCCGCGTCGACCAAGCTATCAAGTACCTGCTCGTCGTCGGCGAGGATGTGTTCCCGGATCACGTCCGCGGTCCGTTCGTCCACGAGCAGCCGCTTGGGATCGACCAGAACCTTGAACATCGTCGTGATCATGACTTCTCCGGTGCAATTGAGCGACGTCACGAGCTCGACGGGATGGTTCCAATCGTAGGTCCCGTGGTAGACTTCCCAATCGCCGCGTGACGCGGTGTAGTGTGTGAGCTCGTCGTCGCCGCCTAGCGCGCGGACGCGCTCGGAGAACACCCGCGAATGCTTCCACTCTTCCAGCATCTGCCGGGTCAGGAGCAACTTCAAGTCTTGCGCATCGTCGGGAAGGAGGGCCAGGGCCTTGGCGGGCACATGCACCCCCAGCATGTACTCCCGCCACATCAGCGAGCGGCAATACTCGATCAGCCCCTGGGCCTTGAGGCGAGACCGGATCCGGCCGTACTCTTGGGCGACATAATCCTCGGCCCACGCATGCGAGCGCTGCACAAGGTCGATCGCGAACGCCTTGCTATCTATCGCCATCGATCCCCGCTGCCTCCCTCTCGACCCATCCCGCGCACGCCTGCGCACGCGCCGGACGATCTCCG
>Ga0070706_100004012_pt1 | contig 14307 bp, 12 predicted proteins | sample KBSK5501metaG_FD_65476 | JGI IMG/M metagenome (GOLD analysis project Ga0070706, IMG submission 65476) | Corn, switchgrass and miscanthus rhizosphere microbial communities from Kellogg Biological Station, Michigan, USA - KBS K5-50-1 metaG | ecosystem: Host-associated > Plants > Roots >...
GAGATCTTCGATTGGAAACCCGAAGACAGTTTTCGCTATTGCTGGGTCGACCGCTTCCTCCGGTACATTGGTGATCAATCCATTGGCGGTGACTCCCGCAAACGGCTCTCTGAGACGACGCGCAGCAACGCCAGCAAAAAATCCTTTCAGGTATTCTTTCTGAACTGGCGTGAACTCAGTACTGACGCTCGACGTCTCTTCCATATCAGCTCGTATTCATCAATTCCTTAGGCTGGGACCTGCGCTTTATCCGGCACATCGGCCCGGGATCTACTCTCCCTTTCGGTTGTCTGTTTTCCGTAGGTCAGGAAAATCGGCACCCCTATCAACAACCAACCGGCAAGAAAATTGCCGATTGTGACGGGGATCTGATTCGCCAGCCACCATTCTCCAATAGAGACCTTCGCACCCAACATCATCCCGGTCGGAATAAGGAACATGTTTACAACCGAGTGTTCGTAACCCTGCGCAAAAAAGATAAAGATCGGAATCGCTGCCGCCACCGATTTACCAATCGTGGACGTAGAAGTCATCGCGGCAACAGTTGCCAGACACACCATCCAGTTGCAGAGGATCGCTTTGATAAAACAGACCAGAAGCCCGATAAACCCATGCTGTGCGTATCCAACTGTCTTTGCCTCTGCCGCCGCTATAAGTAGCGGAGCGATTGTGCCCTGGCTCCCCGTCACCGTATTTGAGCGTAATGACCAGTAGAAATCCATAAAAGAGACTTCCGATCAGGTTCCCGAGATAGACCCAGGCGAAATTGGAAACAAGCTGCGAGCCGCTGACCCGTTTTGCCTGTACGCCAACCGGCAACAAAGCGAAATTGCCCGTGACCAATTCGAGACCGAGCAATATGATTAAAACGAAGCCGACGGGAAAAATCAGCGCTCCAACCAGCGGGACACCGGTCTGTTTTGATCCCACGAAAGCGAGACTGGTAGCGAATCCGAGAAGCGCACCCGAAAGGAAGCCACGGATGAGGAGATCCTTTGCCGAGAGCGCGGCCTTCGCGGCCGCGGTCTCAATCATGTTTTTGGCCACGTCAGCGGGCTTGATGTAGTCCATACCCAACAGAGCAGGGAATTTAGCAGGTTCAATGCCATCGCCCTCTCACAGGGATCTCGAGGGAGATTCTGAGTACCGATGAATAAATCTAGACTCCAAACGCGGCTATTTGGCGCTTTTTTTACAGAGGATCGCATAGCGATCTCAGATCTTAGCCAGGATGAGCGGAGCGAACCCCACAACCGCCCTTTACGTCGATACCGCCTTCGATGCTTCGGCCATCAGAACTTTGTCAGGCGTTATTGGAAAATCCCGGACACGTTTTCCAGTCGCGTTGAAGACAGCATTCGCGATCGCTGCTGTGATCCCTGTGATGCCGATTTCTCCGACGCCACGAACGCCGAGCGGATTGAAAATCAAATCCGGTTTGTTTACGAAATGAACATCGATTGCCGGCACATCTGCATTGGTCGGGACAAGATAATCGGCAAAGTTTGCGTTCGCGTAGCGCCCGGTGCTCTCTTCCAGGTGCGATCCTTCCAGGAGCGCCATTCCGATTCCGAATACGACTCCGCCGATGACCTGGCTTCGTGCAGTCTTCAGGTTCACTACACGGCCGATATCCATTACCGTCGTCACCCGTTGAATCCGCACTTCACCGGTCCAGCGATTTACTTTTACTTCGCAAAAATGGGCGCCGAATGAATTCAACGCATACTTCTTCTGCTCATCCCCTGGCGCGCTGGTTTCGGTCGCATCGATCGATCCGCGGCCAATCGCCTGAAGAATCGAATCGAAGTCCTCTGTTTTGCCGCCGCCGGTCAGACGTCCATTCTCGTACGACAAATCTTTCACTCCATGGAAAGGCGACTTTCGATCTCGAATAGCAATTTGAATCAGTTTCTGCTTTGCCGACTCTGCCGCTTTCTGAATCGCAGGTCCGACGCTGGCGGTCGATTTTGATCCACCGGCTCCAGGCGCATAGGGTAAGTCAGAATCGCCAAGATCGGGCCGAATCTTATCAAGCGGCAAGCCTAGAGCATCCGCCGCGATCATCGACATCGCTGTCCACATTCCCGTCCCCATGTCATGCGTGGCAGATGAAACGTGCACTAGTCCATCCGCTGAGAACTTTATTTTCGCATCCGCCTCTGTTCGGTTTGCGCCATGCAAGGCGGTTGCCATGCCAACCCCAACAAACCAATCACCGTCTTTGATGCTCGCGGGAACCGGATTTCTTCGGGACCACCCAAATTTGTCCGCACCGATTCGATAACAGTCAGCCAAATTTTTCGACGTCCACGGAATTTTCTTTCCGGGATAGAGCTGGGCGTAGTTCTTCATGCGGAGTTCCACCGGATCAATGCCCAGCTTCACCGCTAGCTCATCCATAGCCGACTCTAAAGCGAACATTCCGGGAGCATGACCCGGCGCGCGCGTGTAAATCGGAGCGCCAACGTCCAGCGGTACGACTGTCTCGCTTACCTGGATATTTGCCGACTGATAAAGGTGGCGGGAAGTACGATGTGCAGCCGCCTCAATGAACGGTCTAACCACCGCTGTGGTCGCGCGAACGTCGTGCTTGACCGCTTGCAGCGCTCCGCTCTGATCCGCCCCCAAAGAAATAGTCTGGATTAGCGCGGGACGATGTCCTACCAGGGTAAACATCTGCTCGCGAGACAGGACCGTCTTTACCGGACGATTCAATGCGCGCGCTGCCGCCGCATTGAGAGGCGAATGCATCCAGGACGAACCTTTGCACCCGAAACCGCCGCCAACAAAATGCGACAGGACACGAACTTTGCTGTCATCAACGTTCAACACCGAAGCTAGCATCCGCTTGAGGCCAACCACGAACTGGCTTCCCTCGTAGACCGTCACACGATCGCCATCCCATACCGCAAGTGTGGAATGCGGTTCCATCGGATTGTGGTGCTGGATTAACTCTGTGTACGTGCCCTGTACCACGACTGGACTGCTTTTGAGCGCATCATCAATCGAGCCAACGCCTTCGGCGAGGATCGCAACTGTTGCCTTTTCGTCGCCGATCTCGTCTGGAGCGAATGCTCTTGCCATGCCGGTTTCCCATCCTGCTGCAGGCGTTTCCGGAGCATAATCCACCTTGATCAAAGCCGTCGCGTCGCGCACCTGCTCGAATGATTCAGCAACAACCAAACCGATAATCTGTCCATAGTACTGAACTTTCGGGCTTTGCAGAGGAGGCACAGGTTCACCGGCGTTTGCTCCTTCCGACTGATCGGCCGGACGATACAGTTTTAACGGATTGAAAGGCGTGTAAACGGCGAGAACTCCGGGCGCTGCAGTCGCAGCAGCTACATCGATTGAACGGATTTCTCCTTTTGCAATTCTGCTCGTCAGAAGGTAGCCGTGCGCCACGTTCTTTGCCGGCTGATCCGATGTGTAGACTGCCCGACCTGTGACTTTTAATCTGCCATCTACCCGATCCTGGGGTTGACCTAATAACGTCGTGCTCATTTTAGTTCATCCTCCTAATGTGTCGTGACCTCTTTGGGCTGCCACGTCCACGAGGCTGAGCTGACGCTCAGCCCTACCGACAACGAACCACACCAAGCCGCCGGTAGGGCTGAGATTTATCTCAGCCTCGTCGATGAGGCAGCAATTCGATCTTCCTCTGTATCCAAATCTATTGCCCCTTCAGGCCAGTCGATCAGTCTGATCGAATCCGTACGGCCACGAACCAACTGTCGCGCTCCCTCGTCGCCCTTTAGATTTTTCAACTGTTCAAACCAGCTCGATCCAAAAAGGATTGGAGGTCCAACAACCTCGTTATAACTCGCTGCAACGATCGAGCTCGCAGAACGTTCAACCAGCAATCGATTGATAACCTCCGTCGTTACATAAGGTTGATCCGCCAGCAATAGTACAACCGCTTCGGCTCCTGCCTTTTCTGCGCTTTCCACCCCTGCCCTGATCGAGCTTGCCATACCGGATTCCCACGATTCGTTCGTGACAGTCTCTATTCGCTGTATCCCAACCGCCGGCGCTAAGTCCTTTAGCGTAGCGGCGCACTCCGACGCGTGAGCGCCAAGAACAACGACGACACGATCCGCGTTCGCGCTTAGAGCAGACCGAACAACTGAACGAAGCAAAGGTTCGCCGTTCCAGTCAACCAGCTGTTTCGGTTGACCGAACCGCCGAGATCCGCCTGCCGCGAGAACGACTATGGCAACACTTTGCACAAACTAGAATCCTCCATTGTGTGGATCGCAGCTTTGCGCTCGCGTAGGTAACCCGCGGTCCTGTGTGTCATCGCCGCTTGGATTTCTGCGGCGATTGCCAAAGCAATCTCCTCGGCCGTCTCAGCGCCAATGTCTAGTCCAGCAGGACTGTGCAGCGTCGACAGTCTTTCCGGCGAATACCCCTCTTCGATCAGGTAATTGATCAGTTGCTGCTTCCTGCGTCGCGGTCCGAGCAGCCCGATGTAACCAAACTGATTTGCAAGCAGATGTTTGAGCGCCGCAAGATCCCTGCCGAAGTTGTGGGACATCACTACACAGGCACTCCGTAAATCGCCATTTGGAATGCCGTGCAGGTCGGTCCAGATTTCCACTTCCCATCCGAGGAACGAAGCCAGTTCATGAATCGGCTGAACATCAAAATGCTCGCCAAAGAGCAAAAGCCGCACTGGAGGCTCAATCAGTTGAAGAAATTCTCTGGGTTTGGTGGCCGCGCTGTTTGCATTATACGGCGGCGCTGACTGAATGCCGCCCTCCAGTATCCGAGTCCCAGTCATTCCATTCACAACATCGTAGCTGGTAGCTGCAAGAATCGGCGCACGCTCGTTCACTGCGCGTGCTAGACCATCAATGAATGCGCTGGGTCTCGAAAGTCGTTCGATGAAAACTTCGATCGATCCATCGCACCCGAAGCGGGCTCTCAAATCGAACTGCATGCAGACTCCTTTACCGGTGCCGATCACCCCCTGCGCAACTTCGGCAATTTCGTCTTCCAAACACCCGGCGCTCAGGTGCCCGACAAAATGTTTGTCTGGCGCAATCAGCATTCGCGCGCCTGGCTGCCGATAACTCGAGCCTTTGGCCGAAACCAATGTGGCCATCGCGATCGGTTGATCGGCGCGTTCAAACTCAGCTCTGAAGCGGTTTAGCTCTTTCCATGTCATATTGGATCAGCTTATCTATCGTTATCGGAAAGTTGCGGATTCGCTTTCCTGTTGCGTTAAACGTTGCGTTGGCAATCGCCGCAGGCAAACCGGTGATCCCGATTTCGCCGACGCCTCGCGCACCGATTGGATTGAAAATCAGGTCGGGTTTATCGATAAAATGGACATCAATCATCGGAACATCGGCGTTTGTTGCGATTAAATAATCTGCAAAATTCGCGTTCGCGAATCGGCCCGTTTTCTCGTCCAGTTTCGTCCCTTCCAGCAGCGCCATTCCAATGCCGAAAATAACGCCGCCGATGATCTGGCTTCGGGCCGTTTTGGGATTCACGACTCTACCTACGTCCATGACGGTCGTGACTCTGCGAACCCGAATTTCATTCGTCCATCGATGCACCCCGACCTCGCAGAATTGGGCGCCAAACGAATGGAACGCATACTTTTCTTCTTCATCCCCTGGCTCCGCCGAATCTGTCGCATCAACAGCACCGCGACCAATAGTGGTGAGGAACGCGCCAAAGTCCTGTCGATGGTCGACTGTGATCAGCTCGCCGTTCTCGTAGGTAATCTCCTCCGGCTTTTTTCCATCGAATGGTGATTTTTTCTGGCGAACGGCGAGCTGAATCAGTTTTTTCTTTGCCGCTTCCGCCGCCTTGAGAATTGCCGGTCCAACGCTTGCGACTGAGGCCGATCCACCGGAGATCGGCGCCGGAGGCAAGTCCGAATCGCCCAGTTCTGGACGGACTCGGTCGACTGGCAATCCGAGCGCGTCTGCGGCGACCATCGCCATGACAGTCCATTGACCGGTACCGAGATCCTGGGTAGCAGATGAAACCTGAGCAGTGCCATCCGCTAGCAGTCGAACCTTTGCAAAAGCTCGGTCGCGGTCGCCAGGATAAAGTGCCGTAGCCATACCCGCACCGATTAACCAATCGCCATCGCGAACGCTGCCAGGACTCGCATTTCGCTTGGACCAACCAAACTTTTCCGCGCCAATCTGATAACATTCGGCTAGATTCTTTGCGGACCAAGGTAAGTTCTTGCCTGGAAAAACTGTCGCATCGTTTTTCAGTCGGAGCTCGACTGGATCAATCCCAAGCTTCACTGCCAGCTCATCCATCGCGCATTCAAGCGCGAACATTCCAGGCGCTTGGCCAGGCGCTCGCATAAATGTCGGGGGACTGATGTCCCACGGCACAAGCTTGTGGCTGACCAGAATATTTGGCGACTTGTACAAGAAACGCGACGTCCGATGCGCTGCCGGCTCAGTAAATATAAAGCCTGCAGACAGCGAGCCGGTCGACTGAGCGTCATGCTTAACGGCGCGCAAACTCCCCTCTCTGGATGCACCCAGGGAAAGTCTCTGAATCAGTGCGGGACGATGTCCGACAAGCGTAAACATTTGTTCGCGGGTAAGAATCGTTTTGATTGGACGTCCCAGCGCGCGGCTCGCAGCCGCCGTGACTGGCGAATGCATCCATGTCGCCCCTTTGCATCCGAAGCCTCCGCCAACAAATAGGCATACGATGCGGATCTTACTCTCATCAATATTGAGCATAGCCGCGACATTTTTGCGCTGACTCATAACGCCCTGCGTCGCGTCGTAAAGAGTCAGTCGATCGCCTTCCCACACTGCCGTCGTCGCATGAGGCTCCATCGGATTGTGATGATGGATTGGTTCCTCGTATGGCGTTTCCACTGTGACCTCGCTCTGCTTTAGCGCTTCATCGATCGACGAAACGCCCTCCGCTAAAATCGCAGTTGTCGCTTTCTCTCCGTCGATCCGTTCCGGAGCGATAGCGCCGTGAATTCCTTCTTCCCAGGTCGTAATTGGAGCTCCCGCCGGAGCGTACTCGATCTTAACAAGCATCGCCGCGTCACGCGCTTGTTCAAATGACTCAGCTACGACTAAGCCGACGATCTGACCGTAGTAACCGACGTTCTCATCCTGGAGCGGCGGACGATCGTACGTGAACACTTCTTCGGCGCGTTCAAGTCCGCTATAAAGTTTGAAGGAGCGAAACGGTGTAAAAACCGCCAAAACACCCGGCGCCTTTTCAGCCGAAGCGGTATCCATCTTCGTGATTTTCGCTTTGGCCATGCGGCTGGTGATCAAGTACCCGAACGCCAAGTTCGCGGGTCGCCAATCTCCAGAATAACGAGCGCCGCCCGTGACTTTAAGCCGGCCATCAACCCGGCTCAGCGCAGTGCCTATTAGTGGGGAACTCATGCGAGTCCTGGGATGAATTTCGGAAGGTCAGCTCTGAATCGGTATTGCTCTTTCTGTCTCACGCTAAAGTAGCCTGTCGGCGGTAATGGGAAAATTTCGGATTCGCTTTCCTGTGGCGTTAAATGTCGCGTTAGCAATTGCTGCCGGCGTGCCAGTGATGCCGATTTCACCAATACCGCGCGCGCCGATAGGGTTGAAAATCGTATCCGGTTTATCGAGAAAATGTACGTCGATCACCGGAACATCCGCGTTGGTCGCAACGAGGTAATCGGCAAAATTCGCGTTAGCGAATCGGCCACTCTTCTCCTCCAGCTTGGTGCCCTCCAGAAGCGCCATCCCAATACCAAACACGACTCCGCCGATGATCTGGCTTCGTGCCGTTTTTGCATTCACGACTTTACCGATGTCCATGACTGTCGTAATCCGCCGAATGCGAATTTCATTTGTCCACCGATTGACGCCGAGTTCGCAAAATTGCGCGCCAAATGAATGAAACGCATACTTTCGCTCCTCTTCGCCGGGTTCTGCCGAATCGGTGGCATCAATCGCGCCGCGACCAATGCTGGTCAGAAAGGCTCCGAAATCTTGTCGATCGCTACCTGACACGAGTTCGCCGTTCTCGTAACTGATTTCCTCTGGTTTCTTTCCTCCAAAAGGCGTTTTTTTCTGCTTGGCCGCGAGCTGGATCAATTTCTTCTTTGCCGCTTCAGCAGCCTTGAGGATTGCCGGAGTAACGCTCGCCACAGACTGTGATCCGCCAGAGACAGGTGCTGGAGGCAAAGTTGAATCGCCTAGATCGGGCTTGACGCGGTCGAGCGGCACTCCCAGGGCATCGGCTGCAACCATCGCCAAAACCGTCCAAGTGCCTGTGCCAAGGTCCTGAGTTGCAGAGGAAACCTGTGCCGTGCCATCTGCCTGCAATCTGATCTTCGCCGAAGCTTTGTTGCGATGCGCGGGATACAGCGCAGTGGCCATTCCAGTGCCGATCGACCAATCGCCATCGTGAACACTGCCAGGGGTAGCGTTACGCTTGGACCAACCAAACTTATCAGCTCCGATTCGATAACACTCCGCTAGACTCTTTTCTGACCAAGGAACGTTTCTTCCCGGATAAACTGTTGCATCGTTCTTCAACCGCAGCTCGATCGGATCCATTCCGAGTTTCACTGCCAGCTCATCCATCGCACATTCCAGCGCAAACATTCCGGGCGCCTCACCCGGTGCGCGCATGAAAGTAGGCGGGCTGATATCGAACGGCACGAGTTTGTGGCTGACCAGGATGTTCGGCGCCTTGTACAAAAAGCGCGATGTACGATGCGCAGCCGCTTCAATAAATGTTCCGGAAAAAGAGCTGGTCGATTGGACCTCATGCTTCACCGCATTCAGTGTTCCGTCCTTGGCGGCGCCCAAAGAGATCTTCTGCACTAGCGAAGGACGATGCCCAACCAGGGTAAACATCTGTTCGCGGCTTAGAATCGTCTTGATCGGGCGCCCGAGCGCGCGTGCAGCTCCTGCGGTGACCGGCGAATGCATCCACGTCGCGCCCTTGCAGCCAAACCCGCCTCCGACAAATGGACACACGATCCGCACTTTGCTTTCGTCGACGCCAAGCATAGCAGCGAGATTCTTTTGCTGACCGATCACTCCCTGCGTCGCATCGTACAATGTCAATCGATCGCCTTCCCACACCGCCGTAGTCGCATGAGGCTCCATCGGATTATGATGCTGGATAGGTTCTTCATAGCTGGCTTCTACAGTAATGTCGCTCTGCTTCAGCGCATCATCGATCGATGATATACCCTCTCCTAAAATCGCCGTTGTCGCTTTCTCTCGATCGATTTGCTCAGGTACGACTGCGCCGGTAACGCCTTTTTCCCAAGTTGTAATCGGCGTTCCATCGGCCTCATAGTCGATTTCGACCTGCATCGCGGCATCGCGCGCTTGTTCAAACGATTCTGCGACGACCAGGCCAATGATCTGTCCATAGTAACGAACATTCTCGTCTTGAAGCGGAGGGGTGTTTTCTCCTGTTATTGCGCCTTCGCCGCGCTCCAGGCCTGCATACAGCTTGAACGAACGAAAGGGCGTGAATACAGCGAGAACACCGGTAGCCTGCTCCGCGCCGGCAGTATCGACTTTTCGAATCTTCGCTTTCGCTTTCCGGCTCGTAATCAAGTACCCGAATGCCAGGTCTTGCGGATGCCAATCGCCAGCGTAACGGGCCCCGCCCGTAACCTTGAGCTTGCCGTCAACCCGGTCTTGCGCAGTCCCAATTAGTTGGGCGCTCATGCCAGGCCTCCTACTTTCATTAGCGCCCGGGTCACGGTTCTTTGAAGAAGTTCGACTTTGAATCCATTCTGTTTCAGCGGCTTAGCGCCTTCACCCGCAAGCTTTGCCGCTGCATCAAACGTTTGCTCGTTCAAAGGTTTGCCGATAAGCGCTTCGCGAACTCTCGGAAGTTTCCACGGCTTTGTCGCGACGCCGCCCGCCGCAATCCGAGCGTCCTTGATCTGGTTTCCATCGATGTCTAAAGCAACCGCTATCGACGTAAGCGCAAACTCGTAAGACTGACGATCGCGAATTTTGACGTAAGTCGAACGCTGTGACCACGGCGATCGCGGAACAAGGATTTCGGTGATTAACTCGCCCGGTTTCAGCTTTGTCTCTTTGTCCGGCGTTTCTCCCGGCAGCAGATAAAAATCGTCGAGACTCACCAATCTGGTTGAACCGCCATGATGCAAACGGATCGATGCGTCTAGGGCTACCAGAGCCACGGCCAGATCGCTCGCATGGGTCGCTACACAAGAGCTGCTTGTTCCGAGAATGGCGTGCATTCGGTTTTCGCCATCGAGCGCTGAGCAACCGCTGCCAGGCTCACGTTTGTTGCACGGAGTATGAACATCGCGAAAATAGCCGCAACGGGTCCGCTGCAGCAGGTTTCCGCCCATGCTTGCCATGTTCCGAATTTGAGTCGAAGCGCTTTGCAGCAGTGCCTCGGAAATCACCGGATAGTTTTTCACCACATCCGCGTGCGCCGCGACCGCACTCATTCTTTCTAAAGCTCCGATGCGCAGGCCCTCGTTGCCGAATTCGATTCCGCGCATCGGCAAATGATTGATGTCGACCAATTGCTCAGGTGTCATCACCTCGAGCTTCATGAGGTCGATCATCGTTGTGCCGCCTGCGATAAAATTGGATTTGCCGGCTTCTCCAGCGTCCGAAAACGAGCTGGGTGCCTTGTAGGTAAATGCGCGCATCAGGCCACCCCTCCCTTCATCTTGGGAGCCGCCATTTTAATCGCATCGACGATATTCGGATAAGCGCCGCATCGACACAGGTTGCCCGACATGAATTCGCGAATCTCTGTGTCAGAGCCGATGTGCCCATCCTGGATACAAGCGACCGCCGACATAATCTGGCCCGAGGTGCAATAACCACACTGGAACCCGTCGCAGGCAATGAATGCCTCTTGCACCGGATGCAGTTCGTCGCCTTTTGCGAGTCCTTCAATGGTTGTAATCTCTTTCCCACGGGCCATCACGGCCAGCGTGAGGCAAGAGAGCGCACTCTTGCCGTCAATATGGACGGTGCAAGCTCCGCACTGGCCGTGATCACACCCTTTCTTAGTGCCGGTCAGTTGAATCCGATCCCGAAGCGCGTCCAGTAAAGTCACCCGAGGATCGATGCGCAGCGTCTCGTTCTTGCCATTGATTTTGAGACTGACCTCCATCAACCCGCTCTCGGTCTTTGAAGGTGCTTTCGGCGCAGATTTTCCCACTGCCTGTTTGGCCCGCGCCAACGGCGTGGCAACTGTAAGGCCGGCAGAAATAGCCGCTAACCGGCCTAGGAATTCTCTACGAGAAGAACCGTTTTCAGATTGAGAAAGCGGTTGGTCCTCCTGATTTGCTCTCTTCCTCATGAGGTTTCTCCGTTATGGGAAAGATGTAAGGGGCTCGCCCGTATCTTTCCGAATTTGGTGAAGGTCCCGCCAGCCAACAAACACCCAGGCGCGAGGCGCAATCCGGCTCTCAGCAAGACCACAGTCTGAAGACGGCTTAGAGACCATTGGTGTTACAGTCAGAACAATACGAAGCCGCCACGAAGATTCCAGCGGATGAGGAAAATTGGCGGGAATGGCGCGATCGGCGAGACAACGCCGTCATCGCCGACACCGCCGTCATCGCCGACATCGGGGGACGCCGTGGTCGGCAGGAGCGTCAGCGCCTTCCGTTTCGGCGTTGTGGACGCTGTCGGTGTTCATCTCCCAGCGATCCCGGCGTTTCCATTGTCGGCGATGCCGACGCTGTCGGCGCTCAGAGGCCGGCGATCGCGGCGTTCTCGGCGCTCCGATGCCGGCGCTGCCGGCGATGTCGGCGTTGCCGGCGTTCCCCCGAGCAGTATGTTCTCTTCTTCATGACTACAAGTGCACAAAAAACCGTTGGGGTGATCGGACTTGGAATTATCGGTTCGCGGATCGCAAGGCACCTGCGCAAGACCGGGTTTGATGTCCATGTCTGGAACAGAACAAAGAAGGACGAACCACAGTTCGCGGAGTCGCCAGCCGATTTGGCGAAGAAATGTTCAGTAATCGAAATTCTCGTGTCTAACGATGCGGCGATCCTGGAAACCATCGCTCAGCTCAAACCCGCGTTGACGAAGGATCATCTTCTCATCATTCACTCGACCATTTCTCCCGAGACCGCAAAAAAAGCGCGCGAAGAACTCAGCGAAACCGGAACGCACCTGATTGATGCGCCATTTACCGGTAGTAAAGACGCCGCTCAGAATGGCCAGCTGATGTATTATCTGGCGGGCGATCCAGAGGATCTCGAGCGGGCAAAACCGTTCCTGCAAGCAAGCAGCAAAGGGTTGTTGTTCTTCGACAAATTCGGCGATGCCAGCACGGTGAAGATCGCGACGAACATGGTCACCGCGGCAATCGTTCAGTCGTTGAGCGAGGCTTTGGCAATTTGTGAGCGAGCTGGAATATCTCCGGAAAAATTCGCGCTGGCGGTGCAAAACAACGCCTGCAGATCCGGCACCAGCGATCTCAAGCTTCCCCTGATAATAAAGCGCGATTTCGAACCGCATTTCTCAGTTGCAAACATGTTCAAAGATTCCAAACTTGCCCTCGAGCTCGCTTCGCGATTTGGATTGGAGCTGCCGGCGACGGTGGCCACAAACAAAGCGTTAGCCGCAACGAGCGCAAAAGGTTGGAACGATCGCGATTACGCTATTGTGTCGGAATTGATCCGAAAATCGGAATAACGGTGTAGCTATGCTCTTTGATCTGAGCGACCGCGCGAAGTTGGTGTTAAGCGGCGCAGATGCCTTGCGCTTTCTCAATGGCCAGCTAACGAATGACGTTGGAGCTTTAGCGCCAGGTCATGTCTTGTATGCGTGCGCGTTAACCGTCAAAGGCAAGTTGTGCGCTGACCTTTATGTCACCAGGCTCCAGGACAAGATCTATCTCGATTGCGACCCGGTATTGCGAGACACCCTGCGCGCTCGCCTGGAGCGATACATTATCGCTGACGATGTAGTTTTGGAGGAAGCTGATCTCGGGCTCATTCATTGGCTCGGTCGACTCGATTCCGCTAAAATCAAGAATACACCCTCGCCCATTCAATCGAACCGGTTTGGCATCGCCGGAGTTGATTTCTGGTTCCCCAATTCGGAGAAGGCAGCTCTTCTAGAGGCTTTGCCAGAGCCGCTTTCCGGTCCGGACGAGACCGAAGTTTTCCGCATCGAACGGGGAATTCCGCGTTGGGGTACTGAACTCTCGGAGTCGGTAATCCCGAACGAAGCGGGTTTGCAGAATCGTGCGATCAGCTACACCAAAGGCTGTTACGTTGGACAGGAAGTGATCAGCAGAATAAAAAGTATCGGGCATGTAAACCGCCATTTGTGCGGCTTGTTCACACATGTTGAAATCATCTCCGGAGATCAGTTGTTTTCGGACTCGGATGGAAAGGCCGTAGGTAATGTCACGAGTGTTTGCCAAAGCGACAGAGTCGGAGGAATCATTGCGCTCGCATATGTCCGGCGCGGCTTTGATAAGCCTGGCTCAAGTCTCGAAGTTCGTCGCGATTCCGGCTTGATTGGTGTCGCGGAAGTTCGCAGCCTTCCGTTCATCACTTCCGAATGAACAAATTGATTTTGCTAGGGCTGTTTCTGCCGCTCGCTACCTGTCTGGCTGAACCTGTCGCGGTGTTTGATGTACATTGGGGCCAGAAGAAATCGCGCCAGGTCCGCAGTTTTGCCATTGCGGTCGATCATGCAGCCGCACCTCAAACCGCTGCCAATTTCATCAAGCTTGTTCGGGACGGTTTTTACCGGAAAACGATATTTCACCGAGTATTTCCCGAATATCTCGTTCAGGGCGGAGACCCGATCACAAAACATAAAGATCGGTCCGCGATGGGCACAGGCGGTCCCGGCTACACGCTGCGTGCGGAGATCCGGCTCAAACATGTGCGCGGAGCCGTGGCGATGGCGCGTCTACCGGACAACGTCAACCTGACCCGGCAATCAAACGGCAGTCAGTTCTATGTCTGTCTCCAGAGTATCCCGAGCCAAGATGGAAAAGACACTGTCTTTGGTCATGTCATCTCCGGCCTGCAAGCACTGGATGAAATCAGCCGGATGCCAACAGACAGCAACGCCAATCCGGACGAGCGCATCGAAGTCGATCGAACGTATCTGATTGATCGCTCACAGCTCGGCCAACGCAGGCGCTGAAGCGCCTGCGGTTATCCGTCGACGGTCAACCGTCAACCGTCGACCGTTGCTCCGCACCTCACACTCGTCCTCGTACTCGAACTCGTCCTCGGCCGGTGGGGTGTCCTCGAAATTGCGGACAGGTGTAGAATACGACCTGACCGTGAGAGAGAACCAAGAAAAG
>Ga0070706_100004013_pt1 | contig 14305 bp, 12 predicted proteins | sample KBSK5501metaG_FD_65476 | JGI IMG/M metagenome (GOLD analysis project Ga0070706, IMG submission 65476) | Corn, switchgrass and miscanthus rhizosphere microbial communities from Kellogg Biological Station, Michigan, USA - KBS K5-50-1 metaG | ecosystem: Host-associated > Plants > Roots >...
GTTGCTCCCGGGTCACCGTGCTGCCCACGGCTCCGCTCCCCCCTCGCGCGCAGAGGCTCCGTGCTCTCGCGTCCTTGCAGCATACTCCCTTTCCGGGCAAATATTCCAGCGCATACTTAGGGCGAGGTTTTGTCTGGCAGCCCCGTTTTCGTTGCTGACCGTGACGGTCACACGCGCACGCACTAGGTTCTGACCGTCGAGATAGAAGAATGCGGACGCTGAGACATTGAGTTCTGCCATGGGACACCTCCTGCTTCCTTTGCCGGGAGGCGATGGTCTGCGAGGTTGGTGCGATGTTCCCTGGAGACACCCTGGGTCAGCAGGGAGCGCATGCCTCCCGCTTGTGTTGGCTTTAGTTTGGAGGTCTGTCAACGTATAACACTCGCAGCAGAGCGTGAATGGCCCTCTAAGCCTTCGGTTAGCACCTTCTAGCCGCCTTGCCGGTCACGTGGCTATCATTTTGACCTCTTGCACGTTTCGCACGTCAGAAAATGCGACTATGAACCTTCAATTTACACAAGCGGAAGGTGACGAGGGGCAGGTGTTCACCACACTGGCGCGCGGAGTAGACGTGTACCGGCGATATCTTGTAGCGGTGGCAGTTCTTGTCTGTGCAGCCATCATTGGAGGGCTGATACAGTGGTGGATACGCAGGTCGTGACACGCGAAGCGGGTACACAAGATTACACAAGCCAAGGGCGGGCAGTTATGAGCGAACAACAAACCTATGGTGTGGCGCTCTTACTGGTCGGCTTCGCCTTGCTCATCGAAAGCGCGGGCATCGCCTGGGCATTGGCGCGCCGCTCTCGGTCTATGCGAGTTGAAGGCGCTGGCCTGATAAAGGCGGTGAGCTTTGCGTTGTTCGTTGTTGGCGTCTTGCTTTGCGGGCTTGGCGCTGACGCCATCGTGGATGGGGCGCGGCTGCAATTGGAAGAGAAGCGCTAGGGGGCAGTGGTGGCAGGGCTATCCAAGAAATACACAAGCGGAAGGCGGGCGGCGAATGGTGGACATTACACCATTTGGGTTGCTTTTCGTTGGCGCGTGCTGCGTTGGCGTGGTCGGGGTCATCGTACTCGTCGCTCTGCTCGTCTTCGCCTTCGTACCACGGAGAAGCCGTAGGGCGGGTAGTGACCCTAGGGAGGCTGGCGACCATGGCGGAAACGACCTACCTCACCATGACGCGCGAGCAGATGCTTGACGTACGCTACAAGGCGGACCACCGCGACCAGCCTGACGCGCTGTACTACGGCCAGCGTATCATCGGCTTTCGAGAGTTCAAGACTGGCAGCCTTGGCGGCGAGCATGGCCACTGGCGCGCCATCGTCGTTTTGGCAGATGGAACGCGGATAGAGATAGACGAGGCGGGACGATAAATGCCAGGGAAGCGGCGCTCTAACGGCGAAGGGACGATCTATCAGCGCAAAGACGGACGTTGGGAGGCGAGCTACCGCACACTAGACGGGCGCAAACACTCGTTTTATTCGGCGACGCAAGAGGAAGCGCGCAGGCGGCTTACACAGGCCATTTCTTAGCGTGATCGGGGTCTGCCCGCGCCACGAGACGAGCGCCAGACGCTTGCCGCCTATCTCGCGTCCTAGCTAGATCTGGTCAAGCCCCAAGTGCGGGCGTCCGGTTACATCAGCTATGAGGGCAGGGTGCGCAACTATCTCATCCCGCGCCTTGGCCGCGTCAAGCTGGCGCAACTCTCTCCTCAGCATGTACGTGAACTTCACGCCTGGATGCTGAACGAGAAGAAACTATCCCTTACGACGGTTAATCACACGCATGGCGTCTTAGGTCACGCGCTCAAGGACGCGCAACGCATGGGGTTGGTGGCGCGCAACGTCGCCGAGTTAGTAGACCCGCCGCGCAAGAACAAGCGGCGCTCCGTGATCTACACGCCCGAACAGCTGGCGAAGCTGCTTGAGGCGCTGAAAGGCGAGCCAATCGAGCCGATCATCACCTTGTCCGCCACGACCGGAGCGCGGCTCGGCGAACTCCTTGCAGTAAAGCGGGCGAATGTTGATCTTGACCACGCTACGATCACGATTCACACTGGCCGCGCGCAAGTAGAGGACGGATGGGCGGATACAGAGCCAAAGACAGACGCCGCGAACCGCACCATCTCGCTTACAGCGCATGCGGTCGCGCTCCTGCGTGAGCATCGTAAGGCGCAAATCGAGCGGCGGCTGTGGCTCGGCGACGCCTGGCAGGACAACGACTATGTGTTTCCCAACGAAGTAGGCGGCTCACAGGTCCATAGCGTGATAGATCATCGGTTTAAAAAGCTTGTTACACAAGTTGGATTGCCTCCCATCCGGATACATGATCTTCGCCACACTGTCGGGTCGCTGCTGCTGGCGCAAGGCGTCCCTGTGCCAGAGGTCGCGCGCATCCTTGGACATGCCAGCCCGGACATCACTTATCGTCTGTACGCGCATGCTATCCCACAGGCCCAGCGGCGGGCGCTTGACGCGATGGAGCGAATCCTCAAAGGATAATCTCGAGGATAACCGCAACGTTGACGCACCGAACGAGTGAAATGCTCCTGGAACAACATCACCGCCTAATGCCAGCGCTACCAGGCGCGCCAGGGGTTCCGTGCCGCCCTGGGCCGAGCGGGATATGGGCGAGCGATTCTCTGGGGCCGAGTGACTCGAGCATCGCGTGCAGATGCTGCTGGGGATCTTCTCAGCGAAAGGTGTGCTGCCCCTGGAGTTTAAACCCGCGCATTCCGTCGGAGACTGCCCACCTAGCATCTCGATGCGTTGGAGAAAGAGGCGGAGGAGAAGGGCGGTGTGCAGCAGCTCCTCGCCAACCACTTTGCCAAGGTCTGCAAGGTGACCCTGCCATTGCTAACCGCTGCATAGGTGAAGGCTCGCGGCTGCACAGCGGCATTCCTTGCGCAGCACAAGATTTCCAGCGACCTTGCAAACGCCGAGATCTTGGCTAGTTGTGAGTGCGATGAGCGCTATCTGAGCTGGTTCCTCCAAACCCCTATTTGAGTATGGGGATAGTGAGCATGAGCACACATAAGCACCGTCTGCGGCTGAGAGCCATATCAAGTCCGGCGCTACAAGACGCAGTCTCACTGACCCCGGCTGGCGGGACCGACGCCAGCGAAGGTCAAGAAATCGACCATGCGAAAATCGCCGGTGGCGCCATTGCGGGTGGGCAGGGTTGGCCGCCAGTCCGGGTCCGCCACGAGGTAGGAGGTGGGATCGGCGCGCAGGAGTCCCAAAATAACCTCGCCTACGATGCGCCCACCGACTGGGCCGAGCCGGAGCCCCACACCTGTCGTCGTTGGCGCCGGCGGTGGTGAGGGGACAAGTGTCGGCTGGGTCGTGCTGGTGGACCCCGCCTCGCGCAGCATGTAATACCACAGCGGCGTGCCACTCTCGAGACCGAGGCCATATGGCGCAAGCTCGGTGAACTGGTCTGGTGTGAGCGCAGAGACGCCCATGCGCTTGGCAATCGCCTGGCCAGATGGCAGGCTCCAGGTGAGATGACGCAACAGGTTGCGCTGTGGCAGAGCGATTGGCGGGGTATGCGAGGCGATGGTGAGCAACGGCAGCATGAAGAGAGGAGTCGAGATCGTCGTCTCGATGAGCTTGTTTGGTTTCACCTGCCCATCGCCGAAGTCGAAGAACGTCTGCCAGCCAACGAACCGTCGCGGCGCCCTGGCGCCACCCGCCAGGTCATTTGGATCGGCGAGCGGCGGCTGCGACGCGTCTTCCGGATGCTGTGAGGGATCGAAGACGAAGCCGAAGAACGGTCCCCCGTTGTCGCCTTGGAGGTTCACCCGGTAGGAGGGGCGCACCATACTATGGCCAAATCGATAGGTTCCCGTCTGGAACTCCACCGGGATGAACGCCTGGCCAATCTTTGGCTTGAAGAACCGTGGGCCATGGCGCAGAATGTCCTCGACCATGGTTTGCCCGACAAACAGGGGAAGAAATTCGTGGACGATCATCCACTGGTAATGCCACGTCGTCAGCAGGCGGGCACGGAGAAACACCTCGGCGGGCCGCGTGTGGCCGTCATGGCCGTCGGCGCGTACATGGTCGACAGCCCGATTATGGAACTTTAGGCACGCCGCATGCAGCCCGGCGATCATGATGTTCTCGTCATTGCGCGGATCGCCGATCAGGGCGGTATGGTTGGCTGTGCCATCCAGATCCATCTGGCGTGGCAGATCCTCGAACAACCCGCCGAAGCCGATGCGGAACTTCACCAGATCTTTGGGATCGTAGAGATGTGGACTGCCAAGCGGGCCGAGGCCGTAGACCGAGTCGAGATCGAAGGCCGCCGTGCGGGCATTGCGCGCGGTCGTCGGATCGGTCGGCTGGCCGAGGGGTGAGGTGGCGTCGAAGGTCATGTCATGATCCATGAACTGGCCCATGAAGGTCGTGCCAGCGGTATGCGTCACGTTGTTCGGGTTATTGAGGCTGAGGGCAGGATCGGTGATCAGCGCGGCTGGACCTTGACTGAGATCATCCTTGGCGTCCAGTACACCGCCTGGTTTGCCGATGTCGAGGAGCGCCGCCGTGATCGCGTCAGATGCGGGCGCAAATGGTGGCAGCGTGGGAAAGATGCGGCCGAACGCTCCAGGAAACGCTGGCAACCCTGACGGCAGGGGCGCCGCATGCACGTCTAGCAGCAGATCGAGTCGGAGGGCGATGACAGCGCCAGCGGCGGCGGCTCCAGCATGGCCAAGGAAGCGCCGGCGTGTCAGGTGTTTGACGGAAGCCTCGAACTCCTCACGTGGTTCCATGGTCCATTTCCTCTCTGTCCAGATACCCCAAGCCGGTGAAGCGGGAACTGAGCGAGATCGCGCACGCTGAACTGTCTCGCCATTGTGGAGCGCCATGCATGTGACGCTCCCTATCCTGAACTATCTCGCCAATGTCTCGCTAGCAGGCGGAGGGCTACTCGGCGTGCAGGTTGTAGATGCGCGTGGACCAGCCAGCGCCGGGCCGGAAATATTGGCTCGCGCACCAGACATTGCCGCGCGTCGCCGAGTTCATCGAGAGCGCGCACGCTGCGTATTCCGCCCCCGACGCCGAGCCGCTCACGTCGGTTGCGGAGATGACGACCCCGCTGGTCCCCTGTCCCATCACCTTGTCTGGATCGGTCGCCTTCCGCCCGGTGTACTTGATGCTTGGATTGGTGGAGGGACCCGAACTGTTGAAGACGAGTACAATGTCATCCTCATCCGTGCCGACGATGGCGGGGTCATACAGGTCTTGATTGGGCACGCTCAGAGTTCCCGTGCCCGCCGCCATCACCTCTACCCGATCGATCGACTTCTGCCGCAGGATGGGGCGGATCTCCGCGTAATTGATCGCGTCGTACCCTTTCGCGGCGCCAGCCCACGCCAGGAAGAGATGACCGGCTTTGTAGTACACCTGCTTGAACCCAGGCACGGTAGGAGAAACTGTGCCGCCTGGCAGCCGCGGAGGGATGGGAGCGCTGTAGGTGTAGCCCAGATCCGTGTGCAAGCAGGTGAAAAGAGGCTCGGCGGTGGCGATGGTACTCTGGTTGGTCACCGCGCAGACGGTGATGTTGGAGCTGGGTCCGGAGCTAAGGATCGTGTCGATGGCGACGACGAACTCTGCATCCTGCTGGCCTTCGACGATCGTGGGACTCACGTGCCAGGCCAGAGCGGCGTCGTTGGCGGTCTTGACCCGATCGTTCCAGTACCAGGTCTTGGGGTTGGGCGCGCCAGTGAGCATCGGCGCTTTGTCGATGGCCAGCACCGTGTTGCCAACACGGTTAAAACTGAAGGAAGAACTGGGGCAGGCGAGATAAATCCCCCAGTAATCGACGCCGAGCGTCATGTGGTTACACACGTTGTCGAACACGTTGGGTACGAAGTCAGTGGCGAACTGATAGACGTTGTACTGCTGCGTCGGCGTGTCGGTCTTGCTGACCGCGACATCCAGATAGCTGTCGCCGATGATGTCTGACTCCAGATAGGCCACGATCCAGCGCTTGCGCATGACATCGAAATACATCTGGGGGTCAAAGAAGAGGTAGCTTGCCCCGTGATAGACGGAAGCGAAAAAGCTCTGCGCCGAGTAGGGGCCGCCGAGCGTCGCGCCGGAGGAGGGGCTGTAGATCGCGATGGCGTTGGTGGTGCCTTGCATCACGTAGCCCACATCGGTGGCGATGGCCGTCGTGGCCCATCCGCCACCTGCCTGCGTAGAATTTAAGCCGTCGAACTGCTTGCCCAGCACGGGGAGCGCGCCACCACCGACGAAGTCTTGACTCTCAGCGGTCGCGCCTGACGCTGGCAGCCGCTGGGCCAGCTGTTGGGCGTGGGGCGCGCCTGGGACTGGTGTTGGCGCCTGTGCGCTTGCGCCGCCCTGCGGTGTGAAGGTAGGCAGCTTCGCCACATCCACGACGCCATGGGCCAGCGCGGTCCCCTGTCCGCTGGGTTGGTAGACCTGGGGTGGGGCGCTGGTGGCGGAGGCGGCTGAGGCGGCGCGGCTCTTTGCGCTGATCAGCCCGGTAAGGCCGATCGTGAGGGCGGTAAACAGCGAGAGCGCGACCAGGCTGGCCACCAGGCTGGCTGCGAGGCGTCGCCACCGTGAAGTGGCGGTCATGGACGGCATGTTCATTGGGCATGCGCTGCGGTTCGTGCGATTCCTGCGGATCATGCGGAACATGGTGAACCCCTTTTCTGTCTCAGTCTGTCCACATCCACTGCGACGAAACGGACGCGACGCGCGGTCGCCACGCCTATCGCTCTGCTCGCTCTGCGCCGCTGGAGTGAGGGCCATCCGTCGCCCTTCTCCAGCTCTGCTCAGCCGTGTGTGGTGGAGAGTCGGCTGAGTGACTACCTAGCCGCCGTGCGATCTGTGTCGTCGGATTGGTCGTCCCAAGTGTGCCTTCGTCGGACTAGCAACACCAGGCGGAACCGGCCATTTTACTGGCGGAAATGCCTGGCGGTTTCGACCGAACACGGTGAGACGCATACGCATGCGTCGCTTGTCAGATGAGTGAATCGTCTCCTCGAGCAGATAGCGCTTCGTCGTGCGCTCTGGACCGCGCCGCCAGCGCGAGAGGATGTACTGGACCGCCGTCAATGGCCCCAGGACGAGCATCACCGGGAACCCTGTGCGCGACGGAAACGCGAGCAGGACGCCGATGAGGCAGAGGGCAAGCGCCAGAGCGATTAGCCCCGCCGTCCGCCCGTACGCCTTGCGCAGAACCAGGGGGAACACAGTAGCCAGCAGCAGGTCGCCCAGGCCAATACTCAGCGTCGCGCCCCCACTGGTCCAGGCGATGACTGGCGCCAGCGGCAGCGTCGCGAGGCGGTCGATCAAGGTCGTCATCAGCGGCGACCGCGCCGTGGCGAGGTAGTCGTAGATGGCCAGCGCCATGCCGAGCAGGGCCATATCGCGCGCTTTGGCGCCGCTCTGCGCCCAGAGGTTGCTGATGCCTACGGTCAGCAGGATCAGGACGAGATCGTTGATCGCGAAAAACACGTTCTGCGCCGTCCCCATGCGATACGCGGCGAGGCAGTCCAGCAGGAGCAACGTGAGCGCTACGAGCCAGACCATCCATCGCGCCTGAAACGCGGGCTGGAACAGCGCGTGGAGCACACTCAGCGCCGTGAGGAACAAGAACGCGCCGACCAGCCAGATCGGCAGGACGAGGTACAGGAAGGGCAATGCGACGACCGCCACGACCATCACAGCGATATCGGCCAGGTTCATCACACCGATCGGGACGCGAGGGAGTTGATAGCGGCGAAAGTAGATCCAGGCGCCCAGCAGCGCGAAGACGGCGGTGCCGAAGACGACCGCGAAGGGTTCAATCTCCATCGTCGCGCTCCCAGGTGGCGCCTGTGCGCCAGGGTTTATACGGAGATACCTGCGCCGGTCTGGGTTCCGACCCCTCTTCGTTGGGAAAACACGGCCTCACGCAGGTCCCGGCGAAGTGGGATGGGGCATTGCAATTGGTCGCGACGCACGCACAGATGTAGCTCGCGCACGGGGACACCTCGCGCCTCCAAGCTCGTCGCGACGCGTCGCCGCGTCGCTGCCGTCGCCTCGCGGACGACGACCTCGACCGCGACGCCGCCTGGGATCGCCCAGCAGCCATAGCGCGCCGGCAGCGGGACCTGATCGAGCGCCTCCAGCGCCTCGGCGATCTGCCGTGGATACGTCCAGCCATCTTCATGGCGTACGACGAGATCGCGCTTGCCCAGAAGCCGCTCGGTCGCGGGCAGATTGCGCAGCCGGCAGGTGAGCGGACCCAGCGGAACGCGCGCGATGTCGCCGGTATCGTAGCGCAGCAGGAGCGTCGTCTCGCGGTAGGGATAAAAGGGTGTCGCGATGATGACGCCGACTTCGCCGGGCTTGGCTTCGGCTCCCGTCTCCGGATCCACTACCTCCACCAATCCCTGCGAGATCTCATAGTGCAGATGGCCCGCCTCGCACGGTTGCCCGCCAAAGGGCCAGATCTCTGTCATGCCGTACGCGCTCTCGATCACATGCGCATCGCCAAAGAGCTGCTGGCTGCGCGCTTTCAGCCCCTCGGTGAGGGTCTCACCGCCGACGAAGATGCGCTCCAGGCCGAAATCCGCGGGGCGGTAGCCGTGCGCCAGCCCGTATTCAACCAGCTCGCCAAGGTAGGATGGATACGTGTAGAGAACGCTCGTACGCGCCTTCTTGCCGTATGTCTGCCGCTTCTCCGTGAGGAGCGCAAGCGCGCTCGCGTGCTCGATCATGCCCGCGAGATAGGTCTGCGCGCCGATATGCGCGCATGCCCCAGCCAGGCAGACGTTGCCCAGCGTTCCGCGTGCGCTTGTGCTGATCTGCACGATATCTTCAGCCAGAAGATCGCTGTTCATCAACGAGGCGATGGCCGTCAGCGCAGAATAGACCCGCAATTCATAGGAGGAAAACGAGACGCTGGTCGGCCACCCGGTCGTGCCGGTGGTCAGCGCGCGGAGGTAGGGGCGCGCGGCGCGGCTCACGAACGCGTCGGGGTCCTGACGCAGGTCGACTTTGGATGTGAGTGGCAGCGCGGCTATGTCCTCATACGTCAGGAGGCGGAGATCGAGGCCGAGGCGAGCAAAGAGGCGCTTGTAGTAAGCAGTCTCGCGGGCGGCGCGCCTGGCCTGGGCGCGGAAGCGACGCAGCTGGACCTCACGGCGTGTCTCCTCGTCCAGCGTGGGACCAGAGAGCAGTTCTTGCCCGTCCTGGCCCACTGAGCCGAACTCACGCTGCGTCTCCTTCAGCGCGGCGATCATGCAGTCGAAGGAGCGTAAGGAGAAGCGCACGCCTAAGAGAAGGGAGGCGGCGAGACGCAGTTGGGCAAGACCGGCTTCAAGCATGCGGATTCAGTCCTCAAGCGCATTGCTGGAGTAACCACCAACCACCAGAAACGGAAATCTCCGAGCAGCTCGTTCCTGGCGGTTGTGTGGCTCCGATTTCTGCCACCAGCATTCCATCCGACCGACGGAACCGAGACTAGCAAAATCACCTCAGGGAGGCCTAGTTGGCTGCGAGCCTGTCGGCGAATCCCATGCTGGCCAACATGCTGGCCACGTACCGTGCGTACCGAAGGGTCATCTTCACCATGCAATCCTCTCCTATCAGGCAATCCGTCCGCCTGAATTCCAGCACGACATGAGGTCGCTAGGCTCCTTCAATGAACGAGGAGCGAGTGCCTACAGGGGACGTTACTGGGGTCTCCGCCTAGGCTACTCAAGAGCTCGTCGTCAGACGTGTGAACGCACGCCAACCACGACTTTGGCCAGCTGCCTCCTATCTCGCCCATATGGTCGTCACCAGTGTGTCCTGGCTTCGACGGCGAGTCCAGGCAGAATCGGCCATTTCGCTGGCGGAAGTGATCGGCGGTTTTCACCGGCGTACGGCACGGGCACCTGGGTGATTCGTGATATTGTAGAGAGAGATTGTTTGAGTCGTTGGACTTGATTGTTACTTCGCTCAGCCAAGGCGGAACGCGACGCGAGGCCAGGCAATGTCGAGCGCGCAGCGAGTCACCTTCGGCCAGCTGCTGCGGCGCCACCGTCTGGCGGCCCGGCTGACCCAGGAACAGTTGGCGGCCCTCGCTGGGATCGGGGTCCGCAGCATCGGGGACCTGGAACGCGATGTCAGTCGCGCTCCGCACGCCGAGACGCTCCGCCTGCTCGCTGACGCCTTAGGACTCACTGGAGCCGCGCGCACTGCCTTTGCGGCCGCCGGCCGTCGCATCACCGCAACAGGTGTCGGCCAGACGCGCTCCGCACCCGTTTCTGACCTACCGGCCTTGGTGGGACGTCAGGAGGAGCTGGCGCTGATCGCGCGGCTGTTGCAAGGCGAGATCGCGCCCTTGCTTCTTTTCACTGGGGAGCCAGGCATCGGCAAGTCGCGCCTGCTGGCCGAGGCGGCCACAACCGCCACCTCCCAGGGCTGGCGCGTCCTCGCTGGGGGCTGCACGCGCCGCAGTGGGCAGGCGCCCTATGAGCCCCTGGTGAGCGCGCTGGTCCGCGAGACGCGGCGTACGCCAGCCGCGCGATTACGGTTGGACGTACAGGGGTGTGGTTGGCTCGTGTGCCTGCTGCCGGAGTTGCTCGAGGCGCACGTCGTCCCAGCGCCCACGTGGACGCTGCCGCCGGAGCAGGAGCGCCGGCTGATGTTTGGCGCGGTGGCGCGCTATCTGGCCAACGTGGCGGGACCGTCTGGAACACTGCTGCTCTTGGATGATCTGCAATGGGCGGACAGCGACGCGCTGGCCTTACTGGAGCGGCTGGTGACAGAGGCTGCGGGAAAGGGAGCGGGAAGCGAGGGCGGCGCGCCATTGCGACTGCTGGGCGCATATCGCGCCACGGAGGTGCGCCTGGAGGATCCACTGGGACTGCTCATGGCCGATCTGGCGCAGCAGGGATTGGCGATGCGCCACCAGCTTCCTCCGTTGAGCCACGACGAAGCGTCTGCCTTGCTGATACAGCTGTGGCCGGAGCAACAGGAGGGTCAGCAGCCGGAGCAGCAGAGCAGAGCGCAGGTAGCCCGCGAGGAGACCCTCCGCCGCGCCGAGGGATTGCCCTTCTATCTTGTCAGCACCGCGCGCGCGTTTCAGGAGGCAGCGCAAGACGAAGGACAGGATCATGGACAGGTGCGCGACGCCACGACCGGCGGTGGCCCAATTCCTGCGTCGGTGGCGGAGAGCGTGCAGGCGCGCGTGGCTGCGCTTCCCGTGGCGGCGCGGCGACTCATTGAGGTCGCGGCGGTCGCCGGGCGGGTCGTTGCCGGCGGGTTGTTGCTGGTGGTGACGCCCCGACCAGAGGAGGAGACCCTCGAGGCGCTGGAGGCGCTCGTGCATTCAGGGCTGCTCGCCGAGGACGACGCGGGGAGCTACCGCTTTACCCATGACCTCATTCGCGAAACCGTGGAAGACATGGTAGGGAGCCAGCGGCGTCGGACCCTGCATCGGCGGCTCGCCGAGGAACTGGAGCGCCAAGACGACCAGGCGCGCCACGCCCCCGAGATCGCGGCGCACTTCCTCGCGGCGGGCGAGTTGAGGCGCGCCTTGCCCGCTGTGCTGCTGGCGGGGGATCAGGTTGAGTCGATCTACGCGCACATCGAGGCCGAGGGGCATTACCGTGCGGCGCTGGAACTCGCGGAGGAGCTACGCGACCAGCCGCGCGAGGCGGAGGCGCTCGAAAAGTTGGGACGGACCGTCGCGCTGCTGGGCCATCACCGCGAGGCGGCCGCGTTCTTCGACCGGGCGCTGCGCGTGTATCAGGAACTGGGCGACCAGCTCGGCGAGTTGCGGGCGCTGGACGGATGGTTGGATGCGCTTTCGGAGGTGGGGCGCGAGCAGCTGGAGGCGGCGGTGGGGCGAGCGAGAGCTATCCTGGCGCGCATCGAGCCGGCGAACACCTCCCTCACTCCACTGCTGGGAGCGGCGCTGGCCGCGGCGCATACCAGCCTCGGCTGGATCCTGTGGACAGCAGGCCTGTACGAAGACTCCCAGACGGAACAGCGGCAGGCGGTTGAGCTGGCGCGCGCCAGTGGCGATGAGGGCGAGCTCGCCCAGGCGCAGTTTGTGCTCCTCGCCGCAGGCGGCCTTGAGCCAACGGCGGAGGCGTTTGAGGAGACGCTGGCGCTGGCTGAGCGGTCGGGACGGACCAACGTTGTCGTCACGTCGCACAACATGGCAGCAGTCATGTATGTGGAGCAGGGCGACTTTGCGCGGGCGCTGGCGCACATGGAGCAGGCCCTTGCGGTGGCCGAGCGGCGCCAGGATCCGCGGCATCTGGCCTGGCAGTTGAAGAACTTCTCCCGCTTTCTGTTTGACACTGGGGACTGGCGGCGCATGCGTGAGCTGTTTGCGCGCGCGGACGCGATGATGCGAGAGGCGGATCGCGACTATGGCGAGACCTGGCAGTCGGCGGACATGTCCATTCACCGTGGGATCTACGCGCTGGCGGAGGGGCGAGAGGAGGAGGGCCGGCGGCTTCTCGACGAGGCGATGAAGCGCATCGCGCAGATGGGACCAGTCTCACGCCTGCATTTCCCGACGTGCATGCTTGCGGAGGCCGATCTCCTAGCCGGACATCCAGAGGACGCGCGACGCCGCCTCACGACCTTGCTCAGCGACCGACAGACATTTACTCCCGATGAACACAGCGGCCGTGGCGCGCGCCTGCTCCTCGCCTGGGCCGAGATGGCGCTGGGTCGCCATGAGGCCGCCGAGGCGTTGCTGAACGACCTCCTCTTGTCAGCCCCGCCGTTCCTCCGTGTAGACGCGCTCCATGTCCAGGGGTTACTCGCCACGCTGCAAGGACGCTGGGAGGCGGGCGTGGCTGCGCTCGACGAGGCACTGGAGCTGACACGCGCAATGCCCTACCCGTATGCTGAACTGAAAGCGCTGTGGGTCTATGGACGGCTGGAGGCGGCACGGGGAAATACATTCACTGCGGAGGAGCGTTTCCGGGCAGCGCTCGCCATCTGCGACCGGTTGGGCGAGGGCTGGTACCGTCGCACCATCGAGGATGATCTCCAGCCGTTTTTGGGCGGAACGAGTCGCTGAGCGCCACGTTCATGGTGGTGAACAGCTGACCACGCCGCGACATACGCCTGCTGCCATGAGGATGGCTACATGACCATGCTGCGGTACAGCGGTGGAACAAACCGCAGAACCAAGGGCATCTAAGGCATGTATCGCACCAGCTGTATGTGACGGTAGTTTTGACGGCAACGCCGACCGATCAGGACAGATTGTGTTAGACCAGTGGAGGGCAGAAAGTCCGAAGCATACAGGTGTTGCCGACACACAGCAGACACTTTCGACAGGCTTGTATGAATTTGTAAACCGTAGGTTGCGGGTTCGAATCCCACCACCGGCTCCAGAATTTAAGCGGACTCCCATTGTTGAGTAGTGGCGTTCGAAGTCCATTTGACCACAATTTTGACCACAACTGGCAAAAGGTGGAAGGACGAGCGACGTGGCGATATGGAAGTACCAGACGGCAACCTGTGACCCCAACAACTTGCAGATGAGCCTGGACGAGATGGCCAAGATGGGATGGGAAGTCATCGCCGTGCTGGTCCAGCAATCTGACATCACCCATCCGTCAACATCAGGAGTGGTCGGCAATATTTCTGATGCGGTACTGGAGAGAGAAAGAGTCACCGAATACCGCATCATTGCCAAGCAGCAGGTGGCGCTAAATCCCCCTGAAATCTAGCGACCGCCGATAGCTCATATTGCCAATCAACCGGCGTAGCCTTCGGCCTATTGGCGCGAGATGGTGGCCGCCGCGTGAGCCATTCCTGTGGGCGCAAAAATGCCCGGATGAGAGCGAACCCACATCCGGGCGTCAACGTTTCTCAGGTTGCTACAAACCAGGGTAGCGCTGAGTCAGTTGGCGAACAATCAAGGTGCTGATGACAGCTACCGCGACCGCTAGCACGAACTTCTTCACGTTTCCGTCCTTGCGAATACCCTGCCGACTTTTGGAAGGGTAAGGCGCACCTAATATGCTGGCGCGCTTACGACTTAGAACGGATGTCTAGTCACGACGGCCACACATAAAGGCGACCGGCCCGCATGCGCCACCGACAAACGCACCGGACCGGTCTGGATGCTAGAACTACCGCGCGGCGCGCCTTCGCCTGGGCGCGCTTCACGGCGTTGCACGTGGCGACGGCGGCGCTATGTGAGACTGTGCCTAGTGGGTCATCTGGCTATTAGCGAGGGGATGTGGTAGGATCACGGAAACCCATGAGTAAGGGAGAGGGCGGATGCGTCAAACAGCGGATGAGCCCCTGCGCGCGCTCAC
>Ga0070706_100004014_pt1 | contig 14299 bp, 18 predicted proteins | sample KBSK5501metaG_FD_65476 | JGI IMG/M metagenome (GOLD analysis project Ga0070706, IMG submission 65476) | Corn, switchgrass and miscanthus rhizosphere microbial communities from Kellogg Biological Station, Michigan, USA - KBS K5-50-1 metaG | ecosystem: Host-associated > Plants > Roots >...
CCCACGGCGCCTTCTGGGGGAGATTGACCACGCGTGGCTCTCGCGTGTCAAAGGCGGGTTGTCATCAGGAGAAGGCGTCATCTGGAACGTGCGCGATCCCGTCTATGGACGGGACAAGAAAGGCGAGGAAGTCTGCCTCGATGACGGCGAACCAGACAAACGGCTCTGCATCCTGGAGTCCGAGTTTGCCCGAGCACTAGCCAAAACCGGGCAGGAGGGCAACGTCTTGAGCGCGGTGCTCCGGCACGCCTGGGACACGGGCGACCTGCATACCCTCGTCTCTGGACGGACGCGCGCCCCATTGACGGCCACCAACGCGCATATCAGCGTCGTTGCGCATATCACAGCAGACGAAGTGCGGCGTACCCTGGCGGAAGTCGAAGCCGCCAACGGGTTTGGCAATCGCTTTCTCTGGCTCTGTGTGCGGCGTTCACAGCTCTTGCCCGAAGGGGGAAACTATCCCGATAGGGCACTCGAACCGCTCAGGGAGCGGCTTGCTCAGGCCATTCTGGCGGCGCGGCAAGTCGCGCGTATGACCCGCAGTGAGGCAGCCCGGCTGCTTTGGCGGAAGATCTACACTGTCCTAGCCGAAGGGTCTCCTGGCCTGGTGGGAGCGCTGACGGCACGGGCTGAAGCGCAGGTCTTGCGCCTGTCGATGCTGTACGCCCTCTGTGACCAGACCGCGGTTATTGAGGTGTCACACCTGGAAGCCGCGTATGCCCTCTGGCAATACTGTGAGGCGTCAGCCCGGTATGTCTTTGGGGAGAGCTTGGGCGATCCACTAGCTGACAGCATGCTACAGATGCTCCGGGACGCTGGCAGCGAAGGGTTGACCCGCACGGAGTTGTATAACGCTTTCGACCGCCATCAAAAGAGCGCCACCATTGGCCAGGCTTTGGCTCTCCTCTTGCGGGAAGGGTTTACCCGCTCCGAAGTTGAAAAAACATCTGGCAGGCCTACCCATCGCTGGTTCGCATGTGCAGGAGCGCATGCGCAAAAAGCTCAAAAAGCGCAAAAAGACTCTGTGGGCCAGCATGTGTCGACCCTTAATACGCTTAGTACGCTTAATACGCAGGCGCATGTGCAGGAGCGTGAGGTCTTCATCCCATGACCGCGATGGAGTTGTTCACCACGTTACGGCAGAGCGGCGCTCTCCTCACCCCCATGGTTGACCATGTACGCATCGACGTTCCCAGAGGGGTCTTGACGCCGGCGCTACGGCACCAGCTCACCGAGCACAAAGCTGAGCTGCTCGAGCTGGTGGAAACGTTCGAAGAGTGCGCAGCGATGGCGGAATATAGTGGTGGGCTCTCCCGTCTCGACGCGGAGGCCCTGGCCTGGGAGTGGGTGCTGGGAAAGGAAACGCCGTGGACCTCAACCACTGCACGGTGACCGGAGTTCTCGCACGGGACCCGATCACCCGCTTTATTGCTGATCACGGGACGCACGTGTGTAGCTTTACCCTGCGGCTGACCGAAGTCGGCCCTGCAGGCCAGACCTTTAAGTTGTTCGTCCCCTGTGAGGCCTATAGCCAGGCTGCAGACCAGGCCGCGGAGCTCTCCGCTGGCGAGGCCGTCCTGGTGGACGGCAAGCTCAAATGGGTGAGCTACACCGCCAAGGCTGGCACGAAGCGTACCAGCTTGTGTGTGCTCGCCCGCCTGGTGAAGCGGCTGGCCACGGCCGCTGTAGCCGCAGCGGGCTAACGCCGGCCGGTCTGGTAGACCGGCGCCATGGAAGGAGGACGTCCTATGTCCCCGTGTCGCGTGTGTCGGCACTCACAGCGCGCCGTGATCGACGCAGACCTCGCGGCGGGGTGCTCCCTACGCACGGTGGCACAGCGCTACAAGCTCGGCACCACGACCGTGTGGCGCCATCGCCAGCACGCGGCCCCGAACTGGGTGCCGACGGCGCCCCTCCAGCTGTCCCCGGCACAGGCGGCGGAGGTGATACAGCTGCTCGCGGCCCTGACGCAGCTGTATGACGACATCGTCGCCAGCCTTGGCCGTGGAGGAACACAGCCCGTCAGTGCCGCTGGCGTCGAACCGGGCGCGATGCCTACTCCACGCTCCCCAGTCCCTGCGGTGCGTGGCCCGTATGTCCCGGCCTGGCTCCCGGTGGCCCTGCATCGGGCCTTCGCCCGCCGGTTGCATGCGGCATTGCAGCGGGAGCAGGCCCGGCAGCGCCGCGCCGGCCTCCGGGGCCAGGCGGCCAGGCTGGCACGCGGGCGCGTCATCGGCGGGGTCGTGTCGGCGTTTCAGTATGACCGGTGTAGCGCGACCTGGGGCCGCGCCATGCACCGCCGCAAGGGGCAACAAGGGCTGCAGCGGGCGCTGGACCAAGCGGGGGTACCGCTGGCCGAGTATATGCGGGCCCTGGGGCGTCGGGGGGGGCAGGCCACGGCCCGCCGCCGGCGCCTGAGGAACCAACCGGCGCTGGACATCGCCCGGCTGGTGGCAACCGAGGCACCACCCAGGCCCACGAATGCGTTTTTTTCTTAAGACGTCTGCGGACACGTGTTCACAGAGCAAAGGGCAGCATGGCCCCAACGGGGGGCAGAGAAAGGGGATGTATGCCGAGCTTCACTTCCCTAGCCGGAATATTGGGGCCGGCCGTGTCCGAAGCGGCAACGGCCTATCTGGATGCCACCGATCCGGGGTCCCCGACGACCCAGGCCCGGCGCAAGGCGGCCGCAGCGCAACGGCTCGAGACGTTGGAGACCGCCGTGAAGGAACGGGAGTTACAACGGCAGTTGCAGCAGTCGGGCAAAAAAGTGAAGTCCCTCCAACACGACACCCATGGCAACTGGATCGTGCTGTATGAGAGTGGAGAAATCGAACGCAAGACGTTTGGGGACCCGGCGGCCGTCGGCGCCAAAAAGGTGCGGACCATTCATGGGCTGGGTGGAGGCACGTATGCGGTCCTCTACGACGACGGGACCCATGAGATCAAGACGTACGGCAGCCAGGAGCCCAAGACGCCGTACCTGGCTGGCCTGTGGAAAAAGTACTTTGAGGGGACCACGACGCCTGCGGAAGAGTTCCTTCTCCGGCAGGACCTGGCAAAAAGCGTCAAGCCTGTCCCGGAATCGGGGCGCCTCGGCACACGCGAGCCCTACGTGCAGCTTCCCCCACGGGGCGGGACCTCCCCAGTCCCCGCGCCGGCCGCCCAGCCCACCGACCCGACGCCAGGCGCCCCAGGGCCGTCCGGGGCCACCGCCACGCCACGCACCGCGCCCGCCGGGACGACCTATACCGGTGGGGGGGCCTGGCGCACGGCGCAACCCTCTGGGGCGGTCCTGAGCGCGGTCCGGGAAGCCGCCCAGCAGACGGGGGTCCCCGTGGAGCAGCTCCTGGGCGTGGCGGCCGTCGAATCGGCGTTGAACCCTGGGGCGATTGGTCGGATGACCCGGTTTGGCTGGGAAGCCAAAGGGCTCATGCAATTGAGCCCGGACACGGCCGCCCGCATGGCGCAAGGGCCGGTCACCGAGCGCGATCTGTTCAATCCGCCGCTCAATGCCTACCTGGGCGCCCTGGCCTGGAAGGAAGCGATGCAGAAGGCCCATGGGGATGTCAGACGGGCCTATCAGGTCTATTATAACCCGCATGCCAGCGACCACGATACCAACGCGGTCCTGGCCTCCATCGCCCGCTTCCAGGAGCAGTTTGCCTCCCCGACGGGTGGTGGTCCGGCGATCCGTGGACACGGACTCCCCCAGGCGCCCACGGGGCGGGTCCCCGCGTCGCCGGCGCCAGCAGCAGGGGGCACGCCAGCGTATCCGGCGGCCACGGGCACACCAGCGTATCCGATGACGCCCGGCATGGTGGCGGCGTACGTGCAACAGTTTCGGACGATGACCCAGGCGCAAGCGGACGCCGTGAGGCAGGAGCGGCGCGCGCAGGATCCGCAGGGGCGCTCGCCGATGACGCAAGCGAGCGAGCAGGCGTATGCGCAGGTCTTTCCGCCTCCCACGGCCCGCACGCCCCAGGCGGAGGCGGACGTCTGGCGCCAGGGCCAGCAGCCCGCGCCGTCCGGCCCCGCCCCGGGCCCCGCGGCCGGTCCCGGCGGTCCCACCCCCGAGCGGACCGGCCCCCTGAGCCCGAAGACCGCCGCCCGCGCCCAGCAGTTCCAACGGCTGGGCCAGGAGCGCGCCCGGCAGGCCGTAGGGGCGGTGCTGGCCCGGGATCCGGCCCACCAGTCCCCCGAGACACAGGACCTGCTCACGGCCTATCAGGCCGCGTTTGGCGTGCCGTGGCAGGCGGAGGCCCCCCACGGCCAGGGCACCCCGTCCACGCCGTCCACGCCGCCCGCCCCAGGGCCTGGCCCGTCCCCGGCCTATCAGGCGCGGCAGGACCAAGCCCGGCTGAAGGCGGCCGCGGACCCCCGCAACGTCGCCGCGCGGCGGTTGTATGCGGAGGGCACGATCCTCTCCCCCGAGTATCTCCACAATGGCCCGGACCAGCAGGCGCTGATCGATCAGGCCGTGGTCGCCGACAAAGCGGCGCAAGCCACGGCCAAGACGCAGCACCAGGCGGAGAGCAAGCCGCTGCACCAGGCCGAGCGCACCTCGTTCGTGAACCCCATGGACTACAGTACGCCGCTCGTGACCACGCGGGCGGACGCCGACGCGCGCGGGCTGGTCGAGCTGCCCAAGGAGGATGCGTTGGCGATGCGTCACGGGAACGTGTTGTATGCGAAGTTGGAGCGGGCCCAGGAAACGTTAGCATGGTTAGTCCTACATGATCCCGACTGGGCACGACTGCACGACCTGCAGGGCCTGGGCGCCAGGGGCGGCGAAGCGCTCGTGGCGGAATGGCAGAAGATGGGGCAGACCAACCCGATGGTGCGCCAACTCCAGAGTGATCTCTCAGAGATGGGTATTTCGTATGGCATGTTTGTGAGCGGACTCAAGGGGAGACCGGCGGAGCGGATTTTGGAGAAGACCACCCAGGGGCTGCCCGGTCTGGAGACCCGGCTCTTCACGATTCATGGGGACAACTGGGTCCAGGCGCTCCTCAGCATCTTCACGACGGCGCGCTTGCCGGACCTGCCGCGCACCATCCGGCAGCAATTGGAGATGATGAAAGACGTGACCCGGACGGTGCAGGAAAGCTTCCTGGAGTCGGCCGGGGCCCTCACGGCGGACGCCGCACGGCAGCGGCGCCAGCAACGGATGCAGGCGATCCAGGCCCTCCAGGACCGGCCAGCGTCCCCCCCGCAGCCCCCCGCGCCCGCGGGGGACGCGGCGCCCTTTCGGGATCGCAGCGATATCAGTGATGAGGAGTACCAGCGCCGCAAGACGCCGTAGGGGCGCCCTCACGGCGGACGCCGCGCTATCACACGTTCCCCGGCACGGATGCCGAGGCCATCGCCCATGTCTGGTCCACCAACATGCAACGGCGACACCTGACGTCGAGTCAGCGCGCTATGGCGGAAGTGAAACGGGCGCACATGGTCGCCGAGTACGCGACGGTCATCCAGGGGATACAAGAGGCGGCGCAGACACGGCAAGACCAGACGCGCGTCTTGCCTCGCAATGAGCAAGGGCACCTTCAGCCAGTTACTCAATTCATTGAGCAGGTGGATAGGCAGGCACCCTCTGCACCCGACCGCAACGAGCGCAGCACAGCCGCCGTACGCGCCGCCGTGGTCCAGACCAACCGCCAGTATATTGCCGACGCCGAGAGGGTCCTGCCCCAGCCGCCCGCGCCTGGCCCCGCCCCCGTGGCGCCCCGCCAGGGGGCCGCGCCCGTCCCTGGCTGGCTGCGGCTCTTGCACGATCTCTTTCAGGGGTATGAGCCCTGAAGACGCCCGCGTGGGAGGAGGGAGCGTGCCTCGCCACGCTCCCTCCTCTGTCTGGTGTCGCGCGTCTCTGACGGCAAGCCGGGGCCGCGTGGTCCCCGGCTTGCCGAGGCCTTATGGCAGTGGGGTGAGGGCTTGCATGACCCGGGCCGTCACCCACAGCAGCGCCAGCAGCGCCAGGACGGTCCACAGGATCAGGGGCCAGCGGCGCATGGGCGGTCTCCTCGCTCTGGGGGGGGGCCAGCCACCGCCAGCCCCCGGGGGATTCTGCGTCAGGGTGCCGTCGCGCGTCCTCCGCGGGCGGCGCATCCGTCATGCCCTTCAGCATAGGCAGGGGCACCCAGGGCGTGCATCGGCGGATCCGCCCTTTTTTGCTGGCCCTTTTGTGCCCCGTATCCAGGGACCCCCGACGGCCCTGCGCCCCCAGCGGCTGCCAGCAGGCGGCGCGTGCTGGCGCCCCCCGCTCGATGGACGCTGCTGGACTTTCCCAGGGCCGCAGTCCTGACCACACGCGCCACACGGCGATACGAAGGATAAGAGACTTTGTAGGACTAGTCTCTCTCGGAAAGTGACACCGTTGCGCCTCGTCCGGTTCACACGCCTTTACAAGGACTGCACGTGGACGGGGATCCGGTAGTTAACCGACTGGCTCCCCGTGCCACACTGCCCCAGGTCCTCAGTGCTGACCACACATGGTTCATGTGTGGTCAGTGTCTGCCTCAAAGCCATGCTTCCCCGGGATGTTCTTGCTCATGGTGAGGATACTGTCTGACAGCTCCGTGCCTCGGCCATGTTGAGAATGCGCGCGTTATTTCAGTCCTGTTCGTTCCGTCCTAGTCGGACGCTACGTGCTTCCTGCCAGTGCGCACCACTCCCTCATACGGATCTGTGCATTATAGTATGAGTCTATCGCTTTCTTGTCTCTGCGCAGAAGAAAGGGATTTACAGCGCCAGTATCGTATGCTACGATCTTGTTCAGGAGGTGACTATGAGTCTTGGTCAGGATATCATCAAAGCGCGGGTAGACAGGCGGATGCAACAACAGGCGCTAGCGCAGCTGACCGGCATTGGCGTGCGCTACCTGAGCCACATTGAGCATGACCTGGTAGACCCACGATGGAGCCAGGTGCTTCGGATTGCACAGGCACTCGGCATGTCCCTGGATTGCTACGTCGCGAGAGATGAACGCCATGAAGCGCAATAATGGAACTATTTACGCCATCGCTGCGCAAGGGACTTCGTGGGTCAAAATTGGCTCTACCACGGGAGACGCAGCAGACCGCGTGCGCTCGTTGCAAGGAGGGCAACCATTCCGCCTAAAGGTACTCGCAGAAGTACCAGTCACAGCCTCTCTACGCGAGATAGAACAGCAGGTCCACACGTTCCTCGCCGAAAAACGAGGCATGGGGGAATGGTTTGCTGTAGACATGGACCAGCCGACACTTGCCGTACTGGTAGCGCGCGCGGCGCGTGTGGTGCTGGACACGGAAAAGGCCCACGTGCGAGAGGAGCAGGCACGCATGTCTCAAGAGTACCAGGAGGCAGAGGAGAAACGCCTACGCCGGCAGGCAGAGGAGGAGCAGACACGCCAGCGTGTACGGGAGTGGCGCGAGCACTACATGACATGTCCGTATAGACGGCAGACACAAAGTATTCCCGCCAGTGCCAGGGACACTTCACAGCAGACAGAAAGTATACCTGCGAGTGCAGAGGATGTGGAGAGGGAACACCAGCGGGAGCGGGAAACAAGACTACGTGCTCTCGTCTCCAGTCTCTAGAGAGACGGCAGACAGAAAGGACAGTCTCATGCCACGTCAACCCACAGGGAACCCCACAGGCCGGCCGCCAGGGAGCGGCCGGCTCGGCGAGGTGGTCCGGCTAACGGTCCGTCTCCCGACAGAGCTCTATGGCCGTCTGGAAGCCTTCGCTGAAGGACGCGGCTACACCCGTGGCACTCCCGAGCTGTCCGGGTGTGTGCGCGCTTTGCTCGAGCATGCGCTTGTCTGTCCCTATAAACGGCAGACACACAACATCCCTGGCACGACGCAGAACACGACCAGACAGACAGCAAGTATCCCTGGCGCTGATGAGGATACTATACAGCAGACAACAAGTATCCCTGGCACTGATGCGAAGACTACTGGGCAGACAACAAGTATCCCTAGAACTGAGCAGGATACTTCAAGGCAGACAACAACTCTCCCTGGCCCTGGGAAAAAGACCATCAGGCAGACGAAAAAGAGCCCAGCCGCGCCAGAGCCGCATACTGTAGAGGATATCTGGCAGACAGCAACGCGCACGCCAGAGCCGCAGGCTGCGGCCGTCCAGCCCCTCGACACCGCCCTCCCCAGGGGCCTGGGACCTGGAGACGAGCTCCCCCCGCATATCCGGGCGATTGCCGACGCGCGGGCGCACTACGACAAGCTGACCCTGACCGAGTTCGCCCAAGTGCTGTTTGACCGTAACATTTATCGGGCGCAGGCGAAGGATAGGACAGAAGTACCGGTCAACCGGGGCACGCTGCAGCGGTGGCTCGACAGAGCCCGGCAGGCAGGATGCCTCTGAGGCACGCGCGGATACAGGCCCCACGCGCCCCGCCCACGGGCGCGGCCGTGTGGGCGCGGCACTGAGCAGAAGGAGCACACGTATGGCGCCGTCGCGGAAGACCCCGTTAGATGCGGCCGGCTGGCAGACCGCACTGGAAGCCCAATTTGTGATGGGGCACTGTGCCCCAAGCCGCCATGTCGGGCGCGATCCCAGCACGGTCAGCGATGCGGAGCAGACCACCCTGGCCTGGGCCTGGGATGCGGACGAGGTCCGGCAGGCGCTGCATGTCCCCGCCAATGCCGTGTGGGATCAGCGGGTGCTCGAACTGGAAATCAATGGGCTCGCGGAGTTTGTGCTCGACATGGAGCCCATCACGTGGGATGCCGAGGGCACCGAGACGGTCATCCCCGGCTGGCGCGACGAGCCCCGCGAGCGCTGGGGCTATGTCGACGTCTATGCCCCAGGCGTCCTGCGGCTGGCCGAGCTGTACGGGCGCCCCTATGTCCGGGTCACGGAATCGCCGGCGCTCCTGGCGCATTGGCGGCTCGTGCACGCCGAGAATCACCCGAAGCCGCGTGCCATCCTGGACGAGGCCCAGTGGGCCCGGGAGTGGCCAGAGCAGGCAATCCTCTGGCAAGCGAAGCTCAAGGCCCTGCACGACGAGAGCGACCGGTCCGACGACGCGGGGTCACCGTCTGGGTGACCGTGTGCGCCATCAGGGTCATCAGCCGTTCTTCGGATAACGGGAGCGTGGCAGGCGCCTGCCGCGCCACGAGCGTATTGGCCGCCACCGATAGCTGCTTACTCAGTTCGTCATCGAGATGATGTGACATCGCCACCTGTGCGGTGGCATTGAGGAGGGTGAGGGGGTTATAGGAGGTGGCCTGGAAGAGGGGTTGAAGGGAAAGCCGATTTGGCGTTCCCTCTGATTTTGTTGACTTTATATCGGCCCAGGTGAGCCATGGGAGGCAACTCGACATGAGGTCGAGACCCCGCTGCCTGCCTGAGGCCCGCGAGGCGCACACCACGCCCCCAGACCCTCACGGCGCCGGAGGGGCTGCCGGACTCAAGGCCGCCCAGCACAGCAAGGCGAGCCACCCGATCCCGCTGCACCCGCAGACCAGCGTCAGCAGCCAGATCGTGCCGGCCCGGTGGTGATGGCGCCACGTGGCGACGATCCCAGGCAGACCATACACCCCGGCCACCAGCCCGGCCCCCAGGCCATACGCCAGAACCAGGCCGAAGGCCGCCCCGCCATCCCCCGTCTGGGGGAACACCAGCCGCCCCAGAGCTACCAGCAGGAGCGGGAGCCCCAGGGCCAAGCCGATGCCGGTTGCGACGTCCACCCGGTGCTGTTGCATCGTGCGTTCCTTTTTGCTGTGTGCGAGGCAGGCTCCCCTGCCCCGGTGTGTGGTGTGTGAACGTCCTTTAGACCCGGTGGAGGCGCGTCGCTGCGGGGAGGTTGATAACGAATTCCCGCTCCTTGCGCTCATTGGTGTAGTAGTAGACGTGCTGCTCCTTCACCCGGCACGTGAACACCGCGGGATCCTCCAACTTCAACATGGTCGCTGATCGGTCAGCAAACCACTGGGCCTTGTCGCGGGAATCGGTCCAGGACAGCCCCCGTTCCCGCCGGTCCTGGCCCACGCCGGCCACCCCACGGTACAGCGTAAAGGGTCCGGCAGACGGGAGGGGGTCCCCTGCGTCGCGCAAGCGTCCACGATCGGCGAGAGCAAATAACTGGCGCAAGAGGCGCTCCCCTATCCGCCGATTGTTGAGCTTGGCAGAGGTAAAGGCTTGGGCAAGCGCCGTTTCGTACAGCCCCATGCACTGAAGGCGCATCACGTTATCAATCACGAGCAGCAGTTCCGCGTTGCCCGAGGTGGTAAAGAGAAACCCGTCTATGTCGCGAGCCTCCAGTGCCGCAGTCGCCTCGGCATGCCGCGACGGGGGGACAACGTGGAGGTTGAGCGGGAGCGTGAGACCAAAATCGATATTCGCCTGCGTCCGTGGCAGTCCCTGTTGCATCCGTCTCTCCTCCGTGGGGACAGGCCTCCCTGCCCCCGTGTGGGGTATCGTTACCGGCCCTTGCACCAGCCGTTGTCCGTCTTATGAGACCACCAGGTTCTCCCCTCTTTGTGGTTTTCGGTCATCACCACCTGATGCAACGCACAGAGGCGCGTCGCGACGGCTGCGGGTGCTGCTGGCAGGGGGAAGCGCTGCAGCACCGCGTCCAGCCGGGCGAGCAACCGGCCCTCGTCAGAGTCGCGCAAGGTCAGTTGCACTTGGCGGCCCGCCATCTCCAGGTGCACGTTGACACTGGCCGGTGCCTCAGGCAGCGGCCCTGTGGGTGCTGGTGGCTGCGCAGGTGTGGCCTGGCTGGCTGGTGTGGCCGCGTCCAGCTGCGCCGTGATCAGCTCCTGTGCCCGTCGGGCAATCGCACTGCTCAGACGGTGTTTGCAGAAGCCATGCGGCGCCTTGGCGAAGTCTTTGCAGTCACACTGGCCGTTGACCACGTGGTAGACGGTCTGGCCATTGGACTGGGAGGCCACGCGGGCGGTCCCATCGGCCAGCACCTCCACATCGCCCGCCAGGACGATCTTGACCGCTGCGTCGACGCGGCCGGTGCACTCGGGCAACTTGGCATGCGCCTTGGCGGCGATCTCGGCGACGGCCGCGCGCCAGGCTTGGCGCGCAGGGGTGCTGAAGTCCGGAGCGGAAATTGCTTCCCAACTGAGCGTAGATACTGCTACCATGGTCATGACCTTTCCATTTGCGTGGGAACGGTTGAAGGACTGTGGCCGCTGAGGTGCTTCCGACACCTCAGCGGTCAATGGTTACTTGCCGTGCTGCTTCGCGTGCCACTCTGCTTCAATCCGCTTCAGGTGCTCTTCCTCGATCTTCTTGTACCAGTCGCTGGCGCCCTGGCGCTCTGGCTTGGTGCCTGTCACATGCCCGCGCTTCATCCTGTGCTCCTGTCTGTGTGTGGTGGTGTTTCAACATGACTCTGCTCTCGTTTGCGCTCGCCCGGTTGGGGTCTTCGCCCTGCTTCCCTCGTCCTGGCTACCGTCTCGGGAGTTGTCGCGTGCCCGGTAGCATCGTCATGTTCTGAATAGGATTATACAACCTGGCTTGAACGATGTCAAGGTGGATTTGACAAATATTCAAGTAGATCATATTATTTGTTCAAGGAGGATGCCTATGACATCAGCGATACCTATGACATCAGCGGTGGGAACCCGTATACGCCACGCCCGCGTGCGGTACGGCATGAGTCAAGCGGAGCTGGCGCGGCGCATCGGGCTCAGCAAGACCGCGATGAATGACCTCGAACAGGGCAAGACGCGTGATCCGCATCTGTCCTACATTGTGGCGATTGCGGATGAGTTGCGCCTCAGCCTTGACGCCCTGCTCGGGCGCACGGATGAGCATCCCGAGCAGAGCGCTCCAAGCGCGAAGCCAGCACCGCAGCCCACGGCGCACCAGCGGGCGCGGAAAGCTGCACCAGTGGCGGAGTGAGGAGGACCCGTGGACTCGCAGGAATATGACGCCATCCTCCGGCTGCTGGTCCGGATTGCGGCGCATCAGGAAACGATCAACGCGGACCTGCGTGCCATGCTCAGCACCCATGCGGAGCAGCTCACACGGCAGGAGGCGATCAACGAGCGGCTCACCACCGCCATCGAGCGCCTCGACACCACCCAGGCCCGCATCGAGACCCTGCTGGCGCGCATGATCGAGCACCAGGACAACGGCCGCGACGCCTGAGCAGGAGCGCTGCGCATTGCTCCTGTTGTACCCTGCAACAGGTCCATGGTACACTGGCGCATATGATGTCCCCGTGGTGCTGATGCCGGTATCCAACGGGGTGAGGATGCGTACCCTGGAGACAATGTCAGGGAAGAAACCGGGGCGGTCGTGCTCCCGAACGGGAACCATGCCCTGTAACAAGCGGCCCTTCTTGCAGCGCCCGTGTGGGCACTGAGGAGGGCTTTTTTTATGGTGGGAGTGGAGCTATGGCGACCGTCAAGACCCCCAAGACCCCAGAAAAGCCACCGACACGCCGTCGGGCTGATGCCATCGCGGTGAATATGACGTTGGACCGGGAGGTCGTGACGCTCCTCAAACAGTTGTGCCCGCCGGGCCGCAAGGGCACCGGACGCCTGGTCGGACGCCTCGTATACGAGCACGTGGCCCGCCAGGAGGAACGACAGCGCTTGCACGAGCGGCTGGTAACCGTGCTTGAAGGGAGGGACGATCAAAAGTAGGATACAAAATGCTGGAAGGAAGGTCCTGCAAGCGTGTGCAACCACGCCGACAGGGACCCTCGCCGAACTCCTCGCGTGGGCGCGAGTTGAGACACCGGTATTCTACCTCAGAATGCCGTGTAGCTCAAAACGCTACGGCGGTCCCCACTAGCAGATCCTTTCAGCGCAGCCGCAACCACACCACAGGCCCCCGACACAGCAACGCCCTCGCGGGGCAGGGTGCCCGGAGGGCGTCAGCGGTCCATCATGGTGCCGCGCTTGGCACCAGCGCAGAAGGATGCTGCTTGTGACAAACTCTACCATACCTCAGGCTTTTCCTCCACTGACACGCACGCGGATTGACACGCTGGTGAGGGAGGGACAGTCATGACAGCGCCAAACGCCACGGAGATCCAGCAGTTTTTTGAGACCCTCTACCCGGATGTCGAAGAGGGTTGGCTCGTCCTCTCTCATCTCGACCTGACACACCCGACGCCCCAGGGCAAACCCGCCTGGCGCTCTGATTGGTTTGACCTGTCGAACACGACCTGGCAAAAAATCGCTCACGCCGGCCAGCGCTTCGCCCAGAAACACAGCGTCTACTTCGGTGTGGCCCTGCAACAGCCCACCTGTGCCCCCGGCCAATTCAAGCGGAGCAAAGACAGCACGGCCTTTCTCGTGCCTGGGCTCTGGTTCGACCTCGATCTGGCCTATGGCCAGCATGCCGCCAGTACCCTCCCCTCCACGGATGCCGAGGCCCTGCACTTCCTTGCCGCACTGCCAGCGGCCCCGAGCCTCATTGTCCACAGTGGGGGAGGGATGTACGGCTATTGGCTCTTTCGCGAGCCCTACATCATCACCAGTGCCACCGAGCACGAGACGATCGCCCAGCTAGCGAAGCAGTTTACGCATACGCTGGTGACCGCAGGCAAGACCCACGGGTGGACCCTCGACGCGCTTGGCGACCTGGCGCGGGTCCTGCGTCCTCCGGGGACGATCAATCACAAGTATGGGACCCTGGTGTACGTCCTCCAGGACAGCGGCCCCCGGTACAACCCCAGCGACTTTGACTGGCTCATCGACGTGCCTACCCCCGCCCGGACCACCCACGGCGGCGCGGCCATTCCTGGGCAACCCGACCTGGTGGCGATTGCTGAACACTATGGAGCAACCTTAGAGACCAAGTCCCAGACCGAGCTGGCTGGGGCCCACCCCCAGCATGGCAGCTCGACCGGGGACAATTTCAACGTCAACCTGGCGAAAGGGCTGTGGCACTGCTGGCGTCATGGCACTGGGGGGGATGCCCTGGCACTGCTGGCCGTCTGCGAGGGACTGCTGGACTGCGAACAGGCCCGCAGTGGCGCCCTGCGAGGCGCCCTGTTCACGCAGGTGGTCAAGATTGCGAACGAGAAGTTTCAGGCTGGTCTACAACTCGACACCCCCCGCCGGCGCAACGGGACGCCGGAAGAGCCCGAGCCCGACTTACCCCCAGAGCCCGTGTGGCCGCAGTGCGCTCCCGAGGCGTTCTCTGGGCTGCCAGGGAAGATTGTTCAAGCCATTGCCCCTGAGACTGAGAGTGATCCGGTGGCGATTCTGGGGCAGCTTCTGGTGATGGTCGGCAATGCTATCGGCCGCACTCCCTACTTCCCCGTGGAAGCGGATAAGCATTACCCCAACCTGTTTCTCTGTTTGGTAGGGGCGACTAG
>Ga0070706_100004016_pt1 | contig 14296 bp, 12 predicted proteins | sample KBSK5501metaG_FD_65476 | JGI IMG/M metagenome (GOLD analysis project Ga0070706, IMG submission 65476) | Corn, switchgrass and miscanthus rhizosphere microbial communities from Kellogg Biological Station, Michigan, USA - KBS K5-50-1 metaG | ecosystem: Host-associated > Plants > Roots >...
GTCGCTCCTCCTCGGCTCATGATCAGTGCGTGTGCGCGGTCGTACGAACGCGTCAACTCTTCGACGTCACCGTCAAATCGGGCAATCAGCAACGCAGACATTCCTCTCTCCTTTGCCGCTAACGGCCCGCGCAACGCGCCTGATCACATCCAGCCCCGTGCTTGGGTCAGGCCTACTCATCTTGCCCTCTTGCACAACCCGCGGCTTGCGCCGTGAGGAAGCGGTTATCAGCCTCGGGGTCAGATGTGCCGAGCTGCCACGGTCCGAATCAGGGCTTGGGATCGGCCAATGGAGGCGGCCCTGGCTTAGGTCGATAATCTTGCTCCGGTCCTGCGCGCCCAGAACCTCGAGCTTCGGCTCGGGGCTACGGCAATCTGATCGGGCGGCCGAGCAGCGTCGGTTGGTTCGCGTTACGGAAACTACGGCCCACCAGCTGTAGCAAGCTCATTTTGATCGCTGCACCGAGTGTTCGAGCGAGCACGGCGCTTGTGGTCGGGATGGCGCCTGCAGTCGACTGGCGCCCACGGCTCGAAAGCATGGAAGAATCGCTCCATGGTCACGGATCGGGCTTCCGTGCGGGCGGCTGCACTGCGCCTTGTCGGGAGGGGGGACGTCTCCGGCGCCGTCGCCATCCTGCGACCGCTCGCCGAGGCTTCCGACGATCCTGAGGATCGTTTCCTCCTGGGCAGGATGGCCTATCTCGCCACTGATTCGATCGAGGCGAAGGCGTAGCTCGAGCGCGCCTACCGCGATTTCCAGGCGCGAGACTTACCGCGACGGGCTGCCATCACGATCACCACATTGCCGAGCCATGTCACTCGAGGAGGTGTCACATGCCAGCAGTTCGAAAGGACACGACGCCGGTCACAACTGAAAGCCCTGACTATCTCGGCAGGGTCGCGAAGCTGGGCGATTTCACGGTCGCGTTCGAGACGCTTCGGAGTGGCAAGGATCCTGCTGCCAATTTCCAGGACTTCCCGGACGGTCGCTGCCCGTGCCCGCATTGGGGCATCGTGGTCAAAGGGCGATGGACCGCGCGCTACGGCGACCACGAGGAGACCTTCGAAGCGGGCGATGTTTTTTACACGCCGCCGGGTCACCTGCCTCTTGCCGAGCCGTAGACAGAGCTCATCACGTTCAGCCCCACCGAGGGCATTGAGCAGGTGAACGCAGTACTCGCCAAGGCTATGGCCCGCAATCAGGGCTTGAAACCGTGAGCGGTCTCGGACCGGGGGATCGACTGACGCAGCGCTCTGGGGTCCGGTTGGCCTACGAGGAGGCTGGCACCGGCGCACCCGCGGTCGTACTGGTCCACGGCTGGGCTTTCGGCAACCGATCGCACATGTCGCCTCAGCTCGCGCACCTGAAGTCGCGTCACCGCGTGTTGGCGCTTGACCTTCCGGGCCATGGCGGGAGCGAACCGGCACCACCCGGTTTCGGTTTTCAAGATTGCGCGGCGGCAATTGTCGGCGTGCTCGACAAAGCAGGTATCGACCAGGCCGTTGTCTGCGGTCACAGCTTCGGGGGCCGGTTGGCGGTCGAGGTTGCAGCCGCATACCCCGAGCGACTCGCCGGCGCTGCTCTGCTGGACCCGGTGATCCTGTTCCCCGATAAGGTCCGCGAGCAAGCGGTGAGAATGGTGCCAGCCCTCGAGTCGGAGGGCTGGTTGAACGCGCTCGAGGCGTACTTCTCGCGTCTGCTGAGCACTTACGATCCACCGGATTTGAAGGCCAGGATCCTGGGCGAACTGGGCCAGGTTCCTCGGCAACTGGCTGCGCAGGTCATGCGCGACGGTATGTCAACCGACGGGGCCGAGTCCGTGGCCCGGGTGAAGTGCCCGCTGCTGGTGATACGCCGCACGGAGACGCCAATCGACATGGAGCGTCTGGCTCGGTTACAACCCGAGGCATGGGTCGGCTGCGTGGTCGGCACAGGACACTGGATAGGCCTTGCGGTCCCGGATCAGGTCGACGCGATGCTAGATCGCTTCCTCGAGGCAATCACTGTCCGCACGACTTGAGCGGCAGCCCGCCCGACATGGTTCGAGTCCACCGCCGCCCAACTTGAAGGAGCCCGCACCCCGAGAGGCGCTACAGGACGATCACCTTTGAGATGCCAAGCGGCCGGCCGTGGTGTCCATCAGCCGGGCATATTCCAGAATCTCGAGCAGTTCAGGCTGGGGCGCGGAGACAAGTTCGAAGAGCGTCCACTAGGGGGAGCCAAAACCCGCATTCGAATTGATGCGATGCCGTGCGTTGGGCGGCTCAACCGTGTAGCAACTCGTGTAGCAACGGAGTGGACCAGTTTTCGGGGGTCGGACATTCTGCCAATTCCTCGTCGGCTGCGCCTTGGTGCCTAGTCCGTGTTCCCAGGCCAACCAGGGGCGCGCCTCGGCTTGGTCGTTACCGCGTACCAACTGATCGCGGATGCGTCAGAAGCCCCGGCTCGGCTGGAGTCGCGGGCCCATACAGCGAAGTACACGATGCCAGCGGCCTCGCCGAGGCTGTCCCAGTTGTAGGTGGCGCTGGCGCCGTAGCTCTGTACGAGCCGCCAGTCTTTCTGCGAGGACCGCCGCATCCAGAATTCATATTGCGGCGTGGCACAGGCTGCGGCGCTCGCCATGATGGTAATGAGAGTGCCGCTCATCGATGTCCGCGGGGGCGCTGCTGAGACCGTGACCGAACTGCAAGCGATCGGAGTCACCGCGTATGTGATGTCGCTGTAACCGTCATAGGTGCCTAGGGCACCGCTGTTGGTTCCTGGGCTGGCGGCGTCGCGGACCATGAGCTCGAAGGAATACGTTCCTGGCGCATAGCCGGTTGTGTTCCATTCGAACACTGGACGGTTCGAATAGGGCTGTACCATCGTCCAGGTGCTCGACCCGGGCGGCAGCAGCGCGAAGGCGTAGACCGGTTTGAGACAACCCACAGAGGTGCCGTAGAGCACCACGGTGCCGCCGTACCGTTGAGATTCGTTCGGCGCTGCACTTAGCTGGGCTTCGTTGCAGCGCCCGGGTACGACTGCATTCGAGGTGAGACTGTCATGCCCGTACGCGTTGGTGGCCATCACGATGAATGTGTAGCTCGTACCGGGCTGCAAGTTGTTGAAGGTCACTGTGGTTGCGGTGGCCGGTAGATACGAGGTGAGGTTGCCCGGCTGGGCGACGACTGTATAGCCGAGGACGGGGAGGTGACACGAGCCCGCCGGTTGCCAGGTGACCGTTGCGCTGTTTAGACCGTTTGTGGCGACGGGATCAACCATCATGTGCGGCGGGCTGGGAAGGACGCTGGCATAGGACGCCGCCAGGTTCATGTAATAGTTCCAGTCCCAGTACGGACCTGGATCGGTGCGGTGCGAGTAGCCCCCGAACAGGCCTGGGTGGTTGGGGTCAGGCACCTGGTCGTGACCGATGACGTGGTTGCGATCCATCGGCACGCCCCATCGCGAGCAGATCGAGGCGGCCAGATGCGCGCTCGCCTGATATTCGGCTCTGGTGTACGAGCCCGGCGTGTCAGCGTATCCCTCATGCTCGATGCCAATCGCGCGGGTGTTGTAGTCCCAGTTTCCGGCGTGCCATGCGATGTCTTTCTCAGGGACCATCTGGGCGATCTGCCCCTTCGCTGAGACGATGTAGTTCGCCGACCGCTGACTCGCCGGGTCCCTAAAGATCCGAATCGCTTCGGCAAAAGTGACTTCGGTGTCGTGAATGACGATCAGGTCGACGGGGTAGTCGTGTGGGCGATTTGCTACCGAGAAGTTAGTCGGAGCGGCGGGAATCCATGTCGCGGGGGAGTAATCCGTACCAGCGAAATGTTCCGGATCAGGGGCATTCGAGTTGGCCGGATCAGGCGGAGGCTGCGATCCAAGCGAGATGCTGGTACGTGGGCTCATCGTGACCGCCTCAGATGCGGCAAGTTTCGCCGTCGTGAGGGACCCCTCCGAAAAATCTGGCTGACTTCCGGACAGGCGGACGAGGGCGACCAAGATGCACATCCACGCCAGCCGTCGGCGCACGGACCGATGGTAGCCCGCGAGCTTGGCCGAGCGAGTCTTGGATTGAGCACGCCCGGCCGGACCACCTCGAGACGCAGTAGCTAGCAAACCTACGCCGGGCGCCGGCCCATAGCAGCAACGCAGGTGATAAACGGAGGCAAACGGTGGTACTCGGCGGCACGCAGCGAATATGAACCGTGATTTTCTGAACGTGCCGAAGCGATCTGTTAACCGCAAGGTTCAGGGTTCGAATCCCTGCTCCGGAGCCAATCTGATGTCCTGAACTCAGACACGCTGCTCCGGAGCCAGACCCGCGGAGCCAGCTTGCCCTCAGGCGTCGACCTTAGATAGTGCGTAGACGGCACCGACGGGCCCATATATCGCTCACCGCCGCGATGCGTGCCGGACGATGCCCAACTCAACCGCGCCAGCCCCAGGCGGTCACCATGCCGAGCGAGAACAGCGCGATACCGGATCTTGTACGAAAGCCAATGGCTCGATAAGGTCCTGCTCGGTAAGAAGACCGGCGGCGATCAGTCGTGGGCCGAGGTCCTGCAGAGCCATGGTGTAGAACGCGGACTCCTCGCTACTACCGTGTACCAGCCGGCAGGTCAGCTCAGCGTCGACGTCACGCAGGCCGGCCGCCGCGAGCGCCACGGGAAGTTCCAGACCGAACTCGGGTCCGGCCCCCGGCGGCGCGGAATCCAGCCGCCATGGCCGGTATCACCCGGGAGAATGCGGCCTCCTTCGAGGCTGGGCTGACGATCTTCCCCAAGACCGATAACAGGGCCGCGCCGAACACGATGTCTTCCAGCACCAGCACGCCGCCGGGGCGTAGCGCCGTCAGCAGCCGCGTGACGATCTCGACTCGGCTAGGCAGGTGCTCCAGCACGGCCCGCGCGTGTACCAAGTCGAACGCGTCCTGCTCGATGGGGTCCCCCGTGATGTCGTGCCGCACCACCTCGACCGGGGGACTCGGAAGATCGTCGAGGAACTGGGTGTCGAGGTTGGTGGCGACCACGCGTCCGGTGCTCCCGGCGGCGGCAGCCAACCACCTTGCGATACTTCCCGCACCGGCCCCAACCTCCAGGCAGTGCCAGCCCGCGGCTACGCCGACAGCGGCCAGATGCCGGATTGTGACCGGGTCGAACTGTGCCGAAAGGCCGGCCAGGCGAGCGCGCTCGTGCTCCCGGACCCGGTTGAAGAGGTAGCTCCCGCCCGTTGCGCTCATGTGACGACCATGCGCTCGCTGGCGTCGCCGGCGCAACGGTTCAGGCGCGGGGCCTTCATTCGGCCCGCACGGGCGCCTCAGCCCACGAGGGGATGTGGTCAAGACGCGCAGCGACGGGTGCGTGCCGGTTACGCATGAAGGCGGCGATCAGGAACGCAGCCAGGACCATCACAGTTGCGCTCATCTGCAGAACGGAGCTCATGCCTGCGGTGTAGGCGTCGCGAGCAGCGACGAGAATCGCCGCTCCAGCAGGTCCTGGGAGATGGCTTGCGATGGCGGCGGCACCCGCGACGCTTCCTTCCGCCCCGGCTCTGAACTGCACGGGCACGTCCGTCAAGCCTCCTGCAAGGTGACCCTGGTACACGTTGTTCAGAACGCTGCCCATGATGGCCACGCCAAACGACGAGCCGATCTGCTGAAGCGTCCTGGTCAAGGCTGACCCAGCCCCGGTTTGAGATGCCGGCAGCACCTCGAGGATGACGTTTAGCGCCGTGAACAGCGCGAACGCGTTGCCGATGCCGATCATGGGAAGCGTGACGAACAGCAAACCGTATCCGCTTGCGCTGTCGACGAGTGACATCAAGGCCATGCCCGCAGCACTGGTCGCGAGGCCGAGCGAGAGCATCGCCCGCACGCCCAGCCGCTTTAGGAGTCGATCGCTGACGGCAGCGCCCAGGACAATGCCGCCGATCAGAGGCAGGAGTCGAACGCCGGTGGCCTGGGCGTCATTGCCTTGCACGATCTGCAAGAAGGGCGTGAAGACGAACAGCACGCCCATCAGGCCGAAGTTCATCACGACCGTAACCGCAATCGACCAGCTGAAACGTGGGTTCGCGAAAAGCCGGAGGTCGACCAGCGGCGATCGCGCGCGCAGTTCCCAGAACGTGAAGCCCGCCAGCAGGATCGGCCCTGACACGAGGTTTGCGTCCACTGCAGGATCGCTCCACCCCAGCTGTGGCTGCTCGATGACGCCGTAAACAAAACTTGTCACGCCGCCGATCGCCAGGCCGGCTCCCACCAGGTCGAGAGGGCGCGCGCTCGGGTCGCGGCTTTCGGGAACGAAGAGCCACACGCCTATGAGCGCGACCACGACGAACGGGGCGTTGATCAGGAAGATCGATCCCCACGCGAAGTGGGTGAGCAGCCAGCCGGCGACCAACGGTCCGAACGGCAGCCCGAGGAACATGCCCGCGCCGCCGATTGCGATCGCTCGTGGGCGCTCCTGCTCCGAAAAGATGGTCGGAATGACGGCCAGGGAGATCGGCATGATGAACGCTCCGCCGACACCCATGACTGCACGCATGAGGATGAGCTGATTGGCAGTCGTCATCTGACTCGCCGCGACCGAAGAGACACCAAAGACGACCAGCGCCCCAAGCATCACTCGCCGCCGACCGAGACGATCGCCCAGGACGCCGGCGGGTATGAGCAGACCGGACAGCGCCAGTAGGTAAGCGGTGGTCATCCACTGCAGCTGGTCGGTGGTGGCGCGGAGCGAAGCCGACAGGGTCGGTAGGGCGGTGATGAGAATCGTCGAATCCAGTCCCAGAACCAGCGCGCTCGGCACGACGGCGGTGAGCGCGAGCCATCGGCGCCGGCTTACCTTCGCGCTCACGCCTACGCGTGCCCCAACATCGCGCCGAGCGCGGCGACGATGCAGCCGCCCATGGTGACCTGAACCAGGGAGCGGTGGAGCGGGACCTGGAGAAAGCGGCGCCGCACCCAAGCGATGGTGATCAGCTCAATCGCCACCACGACGTAGGCGATCTTGAGCGCGGTCTGGGTGTCGCTGATCAGGAAGGGCATTGCGTGGAATGTGCCGCCGACGAAGGTCGCGATCCCGGTGAGGGCACCACGGACGGCCGAGCTGCCGCGGCCGCTGAGTTCGCCGTCGTCGGAAAGCGCCTCCGAGAGGCCCATGCTTATCGCCGCACCCATTGAGGCGGCGAGGCCGATCATCAGGGCAGCGTGGGATCCGGCGAGGAACGCCGCGGCGAAGATCGGCGCCAAAGTCGAGATCGTTCCGTCGATCAGTCCGATGAGGGAGGGCTGGACGAAGCGCAGGATCTGCGCCCGCTGTCCCTGCCGCCGCCACCGCGACACGAGCTCGCACCGGATGGCGCCCGCCGAGGTCGCCACCGAGAGGGGGATTCCGATCGTCGTCAGCATTGCTCTGCGCATGCCAGGAGGATCCGGCGTTCGGCGAGACCGAACATCCACCACGTGGTTGATCTTCCAGTCTGGTGGCTGGTTGATTTTCATGGGAGACTGAGGACCCTGCGCGAGGGTTAACGACGCCCATGACTCTCCCCATCCCGCTCACCCGCTTCGTCGGCCGCGAGGCTGAGCTGGCCGAGGCCGCCACCCTGCTGGCCGCAACTCGCCTGCTGACGCTGACCGGGCCGGGTGGCGCCGGCAAGACCCGCCTCGCCCTGGAGCTGGCATCGGGGTTGGCTGGACGCTTTCCCGACGGCGTCTGGTTCGTCGACCTGGCTCCGCTGACGGACGGCGGATTCGTCTGGGACGAGGTGGCGATCACGCTTGGTGTCACCGAGCCAGGAGGAGGGCAGACACTGGAGCGCGGCGTCGCTGAGCACCTGGCGCAGCACGTCGCTCTGGTTGTCCTCGACAACTGCGAGCAGGTGGTGCAGTCGGCGGCGGAGGTAGCCGCTGGGCTTCTTACCGCAGCCACTGCGGTGAAGCTCATAGCCACCAGCCGTGAGCCGCTCGGTGTGGGCGGCGAGGTCACTTGGGTGGTACCCCCGCTCAGTGACGGAGATGGAGTCGAGCTCTTCAACGACCGCGCACGCCAGGCCCGGCCTCACTTCGTCCTCCGCGAAAGGGACGCGGAAGCAGTCCGCGCGATCTGCCGTCGGCTGGATGGCCTGCCGCTGGCCATCGAGCTCGCTGCCACGCGCGCTCGCGCGTTCGCTCCGGCGGACATTGCCGCCGGGCTCCGCGACCGCCTCGAGCTGCTGCCCGCAGGTCCCCGGACCGCGCCGGCGCGTCAGGCGACGCTGCAGGCCTCCTTCGACTGGAGCTACGACCTGCTCTCCGAACCCGAACGTGCGCTGCTGCGCCAGTGCTCGGTGTTCGCCGGCGGGTTCGACCTCGAGGCGGCGACTGCAGTCTGCCTGGCACCCGGTCTCGATGTACTAGGGTCCCTGGTCGACCGATCGCTGCTAATGGTCCAGGACGACGAACACCAGGGCGGACCCCGCTACCGAATGCTCGAGCCGGTCCGGCAGTTCGCGGCGGTGCTCATGGCCGACGCGGGTGAGGAGGAGCTGGTCCGGTCGCGGCACCGCGACCACTATCTCCAGCTCATCGAATCGCTCGAACCGTTGCTCACCGGCCCGGACGAGTATCGATGGCGGGCCCGCGTCAACCCCGAAAGAGACAACATCCGCGCGGCCCTCGCCTGGAGCCGCGACCAGGGTGACGCGGAGGTGCTGGCGAGGATGGTGTCCGCACTCTTGCCGTTCTGGATGATTCCAGGACGGATGGCCGAGTTCGGCAAGTGGGTGGACTCCGCATACGAGCGGATCGGGGATATTTCGCCCCGCCGAGCGGCACAGATCCTGAACTTCGAATCGATGTTGGCCCTCGTCTCGCGACAGAGGTCGGACCAGGTTTACACGAATTCAATTGAGGCCCTCAGACTGGCTCGGGCTGCCGGCGACCAGGTCGAAGAGGGGATCGCCCTCGGGGTTTTGGGCCTTCTGACAGGGCTGAGTCAGGGAGCGGAAGCTATGCGGCCTTACATCGAGCAGGCCCGGCAGCTCGCCCGCTCGACACGCTCGATGCTTGTCCTCGGCATGGCGACGATTGCGTACATGATGCTCCGCCTCTTCCAGTCCAGTCCGGACGACACGCGGCGGCTGGTGGAGGAGGCAGTCGCCATGGCGGAGGCCCATGCTGATCGCCACAACCGGTTGTTCACGAATTCGTTCGCCGGTTTCGAAGCGCTGGTGCACGGGCGTCTGCCCGACGCAGAGCGGATCCACTCGCAGGTGGTCGAGATCGGACGTCCCACGAATGACAGCAACTTCATCGGCAGCCTCCTCGGCCTCGCCTGGGTCGCGTTGTTCAAAGGCGATTTCGAAACCGCGCGGAAGTACATCGCTGAGGCGGTTCCCATCGCGAACCAGAGGGGCACCGACTCGGTGTCGATCACGTCGGTCGACCCGCTGTCGAGGTTCATTCGTGGCTGGATGGAGCTTGCAGACGACGATGCGGCCACAGCGAGTGAGACCCTATCGGCAGTCGTCGCCGGCGCTCGCTCCTCGATGGTTGCTCGTTTCGCTTCCTTACCTATCGTGGTCCTGGCGGAGGCGCAGGTGGCCCTCGGTGAAAACGAGGAGGCTGGCGCATTTCTGGACGAAGCCGAATCTCTGGCGAAGTCCGGCGACATGACGTGGGTGCTGGGCCGGATCGCCAGGGTCCGCGCGGAGATCAGCGAACGCCAGGGCGATGCCGAGAAAGCGGAGTCGCTCGCGCATGAAGCACTTGGGTCGGCGCGGGAGGCCGGCGACCGGATGGGCGTGGTGGACGCGCTCGAGCTCCTCGCAAGGCTCGCCTCTGACCAGGACAGCGACGGCGAGGCGGTCCGACTGTGGGCGGCAACTGACTCGATGCGGAATACCATGGGCTATCACCTGGTCATCGGCCGCGAGCGAGAGCGAGCGGCGCTTGCCCGCGCACGCGCGAAGCTCGGGAACTTCACGTCGCTGTGGTCCGAGGGCGCGACGCTCTCTTCGGAGGAGGCGATTGCATACGCGACGCGCGGACGGGGTGAGCGCAAGCGCCCCGCCACCGGCTGGGCCAGCCTGACCCCGAGCGAGCTGGAAGTCGCGCGACTGGTCGGGCGGCATCTCTCCAATCCCGAGATCGCGGCCCGGCTTTTCGTCTCTCGGGCCACAGTAAAAACCCACCTCGTGCACGTCTTCGCGAAGCTGGGCGTCGACTCGCGGTCGGCGCTGGCAGCCGAGGCGTTCAAGCACGGCTGATGTCGTCACTGCCGGTTCCGCTGACGCGCTTCGTCGGCCGGAAGGCCGAGCTGGCTCAAGCCCACGGACTGCTCGCCGGCAATCGTCTGCTCACGCTGACGGGTCCAGGTGGCGCCGGAAAGACAAGGCTCGCGCTGCAGCTGGCCTCGGCGGTGGCGACTGATTTTCCCGACGGCGTCTGGTTTGCCGATCTGTCGCCGCTGTCGAGCGGTGAGTTTGTTTGGGACCGCGTGGCGCTGACCCTCGGCGTCAAAGAGCCAGGGCGGGGTCGTACGTGGGCGGAGGCAGTCGGCCATAACCTGGCAGACCGCCACGCGCTGCTGGTCCTCGACAACTGCGAGCACGTCGTGGAGGCCGCCGCGGAGGTCGTGACCGGCGTGCTGGAGTCGGCTCCCAGCGCCAAGGTCGTCGCCACCAGCCGTGAGCCCTTAGGAGTTGCCGGCGAGGTGACATGGGCTGTGCCGGCGCTGATCGAGGTAGACGCGGTGGCGCTCTTCACCGACCGCGCTCAGCAGGCGCGGCCCCAGTTCTCGCTCCGCGACGACGAGCGAGCAGCTGTCGTCGATATCTGCCGCCGCCTGGATGGCCTGCCCCTGGCCATCGAGCTCGCGGCCGCCCGGACCCGAGCTCTAGCGCCGACCCGTATCGCGGCCGGACTGAAGGATCGGCTGGCGGTGCTTGCTACAGGTCCTCGCGGCGGGCCTCGACGGCAGGCGACGCTCGAGGCCTCCTTCGACTGGAGCTACGACCTTCTGTCGGAGCCGGAGCGTGCGCTGCTTCGCCAGCTCTCGGTGTTCGCCGGCGGGTTTGACGTCGAGGCAGCGCTGGCTGTGTGCCCAGCGGCCACCCTCGACCTGCTGGCGTCGCTGGCCGACCGCTCGCTGATCATCGTCGAGAGCCAGAGTGGCGCCGAGGCTCGCTATCGGCTGCTGGAGACGGTTCGCCAGTTTGCCGCCGAGCATCTCGATGAGGCGGAAGAGGTCGAGCTGATGCGCAACCGCCACCGCGACTACTACACCGAGCTGGCGGAGATGGCCGAGCCGGGACTCACCAGTCCTGACGATGCACGCTGGCAGGCGCTGTTGCTGACGGAGCAGGAGAACCTGCGCGCCGCGATGGCCTGGAGTCGCGACCGAGGCGAGCCCGAAGCGCTGGCTCGCCTGGTGGCGCCGCTCGGCATGCTCTGGACCCTGACCAACCGGCTCGTCGAGCTCAGCAGATGGATGGAGGCCGCGACGCCGCGAGCCGGTGAGGTCTCACCGCGACTGCTGGCCCGGCTTCGCTATTACGAATGCCTGACGGCGCTGTTCGCCGGCGATCGGCTGGGCCAGGTGCCGGCGCTGGCGCACGAGTCGCTTGCTCTGGCCCGAACCGCCGGCAGCAAGCGCGACGAAGCGACGGCACTCGTCGTCCTGGGCATCGTCGCCGGGCTGGTCAGCGGAACCGATGCGATGCGAACGTATATCGAGGACGCTGTTCGTCTCGGGCGTGAGGCCAGTTTTCCGTACGTCGTGGTGATGGGGCTGGAGTTCCTGGTCCTGATTCGGATGTTCCAGTCTCGACCGGATGAGAACTGGAGCGCGATCCAGGAGGCGATTGCTGTCTCCAGGAACATCCAGCGGCATACCCAGCTCACAGTCAGGTCTTTCAGTGGGCTGATCGCTTTCACGAGAGGACAGCTGACGACAGCCGAACAGATTCTCACGGCCGTGGTGGCAGAAGGTCGTGAGATGAGCGATTTCAACTACCTGCACAGCCTGATCCATATCGCGCTTGTGCAGCTGTTTCGCGGCGACTTCGACAGGGCCCGCAGCCTGATCGACGAAAGCCTCGCGGCCGCGGAGCGATCAGAAGCCGAGCAGAGATCGGCGGCCGGCGTTCCCATCCACGGCCGGTTGGTGCTGGGCTGGATGCAGCTGGTCCGAGGTGAATCGGCTCACGCTCGGGAGGCGATGGCAATGGTCGTCGAGGCGGCGCGCGCCTCCATCATCCGGCCAATCGTGCCGCTGCCCCTCATCCTGATGGCCGACGCGTGCGTTTCCGAGGGCGCCCTCGACCAGGCAACCGCGCTCCTTGGGGAGGCCGTGGGCATGGCTCAATCTCGAGAGCAGACGTGGTTCCTTGGTCGCGCCGGCCTGGTCAGGGTCAAGTTGCGCATGAGGCAGGGCGACTTCGCAGAGGCGGAGTCAATGGTCCACGACGCTCTGCGTCTAAGTCGCGACGCCGACGACCAGATCGGACTTGTCGACGGGCTGGAGCTCCTGGCCAGGCTGGCCGGCGACCAGGACAGTCACAAGGAGGCGGTCCGGCTCTGGGCAGCCGCGGATTCGCGGCGAGCTGAGCTCGACTACGTCCGCTTCCCGGTGGATGTCCCAGGCCACGAGGATTCCATGGTCGCCGCCAAGAGCGCGCTCGTGCCGGATCAGTTCGCATCCGCCTGGTCGGAGGGCGCCAAGCTGTCCGTCGAAGAGGCGATCGCCTACTCCGCCCGCGGACGCGGTGAGCGTAAGCGCCCATCCAAAGGCTGGGCGAGCCTGACGCCGAGCGAGCTCGAGGTGGTGCGGCTTGTCGGCGAACACCTGACCAACCCCGAGATCGCGGCGCGACTGTTTGTCTCGCGCGCGACCGTGAAGACGCACCTGATCCATATCTTCAGCAAACTGGGCATCGACTCTCGTTCCGAGCTGGTTGCTGAAGCCCTCAGACGCGGCAGTCAACCGCAGCACAGCCGTCGCATCTGACTCGGTAAGCCGTGAGAACTCCTCGCTACCGACAAGTGCTCATTGAAGGGAGCATTCCCAAGAGCGTGGCTGACGCAACCCTGCCGGGGCGGGGAAGGTCGTCCCTGACGTGACTGTGGTCTAGCGTGGTGCCTCGCCGTCGGTCCAGTGATTGTGGCTAGAGACGAGAAGCCGACCTTCGCATAAACACGGGTCCTAGCCAGACGAGGACTCCGATGGCGTAAGCCCACCAACCGATTGAACTCGCCAGCCAAACCATCAGGGCAACCAAGAATATCGACCAACCGGCGTAACCAAAGACGATTGCGACTCCGCCCCAAACTGTTGGACCGAGACCGGTAGCCCTGACCGCATGTCTGCCTGATCTTAGGACATCGCGATATCGATAACATTCTGCTTCGGGACTAACCGTTTCGACGCCCTATCGAGTCAACAGCTCGACTGCGCGTCCAGGCTCGCTCGAGAGGTCTTTCTTGCCTGTGCAGCCAGGCGTTACGCACCGGAACCACCAGCCCCGCTGTGAGCGGTCGAGCAGCATCGGCTTTCCACAAATGGTGCAGAGTTCGGCCTTGCGAACCTTTTCCATCCGCCCATAGAGCTCACGGCCATTGATCAACCGTATGCCCAACTTCTTAGCCTCATTGGTCGCAGCCCGATTGAAGTCCGAGAGAGTCACGAAGATCCCAGCGCTTCCTCTCATACCTTCGCGCAGCAGCGTGCCCCCTAATTCGCGGATTTCGTCAATGCCGACCTGTGTGGCAGTCCAGCGCTTGCACTGGACGATCACACGCGCACCGTCGCGGGCAAGTCTCAGATCGATGTTGCCATCAGGCGCGCCCTGACGCCCAGTCTCGCGCACCGTCCACCCTTCGCGTGCAAACGTTTCGCCCACGAGCCACTCGAATTCCTCGGGGTTTAGAAGGCGTAGGTCCGTCGTCCACTCAACCAGATGCCTTCGGCGTGCCGCCTCGACCATCCCACTCAGCCGGCCAAGCCCGATCAGCCCGGCGAAAACGACCCCAAGGACATTCATCTCGACGAGGCCAACCAAACTCCAGCGTAGTGCCACAGGAACGACGAGGCCCAGGATTGGGTAGAAAGCCAGGGCGACTACGAGTACGATCCATCCCGGAACCCGGGTCACGAACCACATAAGGCCCCGATCCATCGCGTCGTACATCGCAGATCTGGCCTGAATCCTGACACGACGCGCGCGAATCTGATCGTCTGGACGCCGTCCGCAAGCTTCCCCTTCGTACAGCAACGCGGGGGACAAACCGTGCTAAAAGGCGGTACTCAGCGGCACTGCACGAATGCGAATC
>Ga0070706_100004019_pt1 | contig 14291 bp, 12 predicted proteins | sample KBSK5501metaG_FD_65476 | JGI IMG/M metagenome (GOLD analysis project Ga0070706, IMG submission 65476) | Corn, switchgrass and miscanthus rhizosphere microbial communities from Kellogg Biological Station, Michigan, USA - KBS K5-50-1 metaG | ecosystem: Host-associated > Plants > Roots >...
GGCGGCGCGGCGTTGGGTACGAAACCGTAGTCGCCGTTACCAACTCCCGCAATATTTAGACCTGCTGTGGTACTAACAAGTGGCCCCACGGTTCCCTGTACCACAGGATCTTGCAGGTTCTGGGGTACGTGCGGAATTAATCGCAAAGGCTTCTCGCGGTGACCTTCCGCGCCTGGCCTGTTCTGTATCTCTCGGAGTGGCGGGGATACATCATGATGAATCGCCTGCTGAACTTCAGCTTTATCCGACTGTTCTTGAGATCGGCCCTGGCCTCGCACGAGTACAGGCAAGAGCGCTCCCACGCATAGGGAAGTTAACGTTAGCAGCAGAAAAAGTTTCTTCATATTCATTCTCCGGATTATTCGATCGGTTACGGTAGTATGAGACATCACCCTTACTTCCAACTGGGAGAGAGCGCATTACATATTACGTATGGTTTCGCCGTAAGGCAAGGGGCCTTAGAAAGACTAGAACTCTGACCTTTCAAAGGGACTCTCTTGAACGCCGTTCGCGCCAGCGGCGAATCATTTGCGGCAGTAAGAGCGAGCTTTGCAGGATCGAACCCGAAGCAAATCGGCGCGCAAAACCACGAAAAAGCCGCCCCGCGGCCGGGCTGTAATTGAACCACCACAGATCCGGCAGGAAGGCGAACCTGTTCACGTGGATATGCTGCGCGTGTACCAGTTCAAGCAAGCCGGCGCGGCCATGCGTGCGTCCAAGGCCGCTTTGCTTCACCCCACCCCAGGGCGTTTGGGCAATGCCGTGAGTATAAACAACCTCGTTCACCATTACCGTGCCGGCATCAATGCGCTCGGCCAGACGTTTTCCGCGGGTGATGTTCCTGGTCCAGACGCTGGCAGTGAGACCGTACATGCTGTCGTTTGCCAGCCGCACGGCCTCTTCGTCCGTTTTGAACGTCATGATCGGCAATACCGGGCCAAAGGTTTCTTCGCGCATGACGGTCATGTGGTGATTGACATTCGTTAAGACTGTCGGTTCAAAAAATACGCGCGACGAATCTTCCATTCGGCGGCCGCCTGTCCGAACTGTAGCGCCTTTGTCGATAGCCTCATCGACATGTCTTTCCACGACGAGCAACTGTCGCTCGCTGGTCATGGCTCCAACGTCGACACTCTTGTCTGTGCCGACGCCCTGGCGCAGACGTTTGGTTTCAGCGACCACAGCTTTGATGAACTGCGGCGCGATGGTTTCGTGGACATAACAACGTTCGACCGACGCGCACGCCTGACCCGAGTTTGCGAACGCTCCCCACACTGCGCCCAGCGCCGCGTTGTCAATGTCAGCATCCTCCAAAACGATCATTGGATCTTTACCGCCCAGTTCAAGTACCACCGGCGTTAGATATCTCGCCGCCGCTTCAGCCACGCGCTTGCCCGTTGCCACGCTGCCGGTGAACATGATCTTGTTGACGCCAGCGCCCACCAGCGCCGCGCCCGTCGAGCCATCGCCGGTAACGACCCGCAAGAGTCCATCGGCGAGGCCCGCGCGCTTTAAGACGTCTTTGATCTTCAAGCCGGTGAGCGGCGTTAACTCACTTGGCTTCAGCACCACAGCATTACCGGCCATCAACGCCATCACAACTTCCGCGAGCGGCGTGGCCCAGGGGAAGTTCCACGGCGAGATCACGCCAACCACTCCCAAAGGTTTATAAATTTCATAAGACGAGCGGCCCATCAACGCGTACTGACCTACGCTGATGTGCCGCGGCCAAAGCAGGCTGGCGGTGTAGCGCGCGAAGTGCTGCATCAGATCGAGCGAGGGCGTGAGTTCCATAGCGATCGCTTCCGCTACGGGCTTGCCGGTTTCGCGGGAGATAAGCAAAGCGATCTCTTCCAGCTCCTTCAAAATGATCCGGCGCGCTTTCATTACCAGGCGGCCACGTTCTCGAACTGAACGGGCGGCCCACGCACGCTGCGTCTCGCGCGCGCGTCCGACGGCACGCGCGACTTCTTCGGGCGTCGTCAGCGGCGCGCGCCCGATCTCTTCGCCGGTCGCAGGATTGCGAGAAATGAGTTCGGGCCTTTCAGATTTGGCGGGTATAGCCTGAGCCACGGGGCGATTATCGCGCAGAACTAACGGCAACGGAAGCCTAAATTACCTCCGCGTTCCTCTGCGAAAACCTTTGCGCCCTTTGCGTTGAAAAGTTTTTTCGCCGTGGAGGATCGTTAGACGGAAACTTAATCGGAGAGAACACGGAAGGGACCCTTGCTTGCTTAGTCGTTTCCGCCACGCGCTCAGTCTCGGCTACAATACAATTTCCAATTCGAACCTATCGAGGAGAAACGATGCTGAAATCGCAGCTTACCGAATTCATGCGCCGCATGAATCCGAAGTCCGTCGCCATCATCCCCGCCGCGCGCGAGGCCGTGCGCTCGCACGATACAAACTACCGTTATCGGCAGAATTCCGATTTCTTTTACCTGACCGGATTTGAAGAGCCGGACGCGATCGCCGTGATTGCGCCATCGCAGGAGAAGAAGTTCACTTTGTTCGTGCGCCCGCGCGATCCTGAACAAGAAATTTGGAACGGCTATCGCGCCGGAGTCGAAGGCGCAGTGCACGACTACAGTGCGGACGAGGCCTATCCCGTATCAGAATTTGACGAAAAGCTGCCGGAAATTCTCGACGGTCCCTCGATTCTTTACTATGCGTTCGGCAACGGAAGCTCTGAGCTAGATCAAAAGATCATTCGCCAGCTTGCCCTCATGCGCGAGACGAACCGCAAACCGCTCGAGCCCCCGCAAACGATCGTCGATCCTACTTCAATCATTCACGAGATGCGCGTCCTTAAGAGCGACGAAGAGATTGAAATCATGCAGCGGGCGGCCGACATTGCCGCTGAAGCGCACGTCGAAGCGATGAAGACCGTGCGACCGGGCATGAAAGAATATGAGGTCGAAGCGCTGATTGAATCGATCTTTCGCCGCCACGGCGCAGCCGGACCTTCATACAATTCAATCGTCGGAGCGGGTGCGAACGCCACCGTATTGCACTACATCAACAACACGGGCACGCTGCGCGACGGCGATCTGCTTCTGGTCGATGCGGGAGCGGAATACAAGGGTTACGCTTCTGACATCACCCGCACTTTTCCCATCAACGGCCGCTTCACACAAGCTCAGCGGGACATCTATGACCTGGTCCTGGAAACGCAGATGTCATGCATCGACATGGTGCATCCCGGCGTCCGGCTGGAAGATCTCAAAACTCACTCAGTTGAAATGCTGACGGAAGGAATGGTGAAACTTGGTTTGCTGAAAGGCGATCCGGCCAAGCTTATCGAGGAAAAGAAGTACATGCAGTTCTACATGCATAACCTCGGCCATTTCCTTGGCATCGATGTGCATGACGCCGGGCGCTATTACTTCAACAGCGAGTCACGCCCGGCCGAGCCCGGGATGGTGATGACGATCGAGCCGGGCATTTATATCTCGCCTGATACGAGCAATATTCCCGAAGGCTTCAACAAAGATGTTCCCGAAAAGTATCTGGGTATCGGTGTGCGCATCGAAGATGACGTGTTGGTGACTGAAAAAGGCGCGCGTGTGCTGACTAACAAAGTTCCCAAAGACCCGAAAGAGATCGAACCGCTAATGCGACGATAAGGTTGCTAAGTTAGGAAGTCCAGAGGCTTCGCGTGGTCAATCAATTCGTGTTTCCGCGCTAAGTCAAAATAGAGCTCCAGGCCTTTTCTCATGTCCTCTTCGAGACGAAACGCGATGTTGTCGGTTAGATATCTCTTGATTTCATCGCCTGACAGCGCAATCCGAGTTTGGTAATCTGAGACGATTTCATCCAAATGCGCTAGCGCTTCATCTCGCGCGGCCGCGAAATCAATCGTGCTAATTCGTCCAGCATTATTCGCGCGCGCCATCCACATCGCAAACACGAATCCGCAACCGGTGTGCTCGCGCCAAAGCTTGACTACGTCAAAAACGCGCAGCTCCTCGCGCGGAATCATGATCGCGGGATCGCCGATGATCAGAGCCGCGTCATTGTTCTCGAGCATTGTTTTAAGATCAGGTGGGCACGATTGCCATTCAGGCTCAAATCCCAGGAACTCGCGAAAGATAATCTTGACTAACGCTACGGATGTTCGAGATGAATCGTCCAGCGCAACGCGGCGCACGTTCATGAGTTCGTTTTGCTTGCTGGCAATTACCACGCTGCGCACGGCATTCCGGGACCCGACGCAGACATCAGGCACGACGGCTATTTCGGGTATGCGCTGGTACTCAATGACCGGAACCAGCGCCGCGTCGACTTCGTCGGCGGCTAACATCTCCGCGCATCGAGCCGGGGCTTTATCGACGGAGAGTTCGACGGCATTTGCTTTGGAGCCGTGCACAAAACTCCAGATCAAAGGTGCGGTGTTGAGATAGCTTGATGCCACAACTCGTGGCAGGCGATTGGGATTTGGGTTGACGTGATGATTCACTTTGCTTCCGCGCAATGCTAGCGCAAACTCCAGCGGCGCCGAAGGCGCGGGCAGATAGTACGCTCCAGCGTAAGCCGGGAGCATAGCACGCCAACAAAAACCCGTCCGGTCTTTTCCCGTTCCTACTTTGCGTTTATATTTGTGCGTGACCATCAACCGAAACTCGCAATGCGGATTTACGATGTCACAGTCCCAATTCGATCCGGCATGCCCATTTACGAAGGCGATCCGGGCATCGATATTCAACCCTGGTCGTCGCTGGTGAAGGGCGACTCGGCAAATGTTTCCTTTCTGCATTTCGGCGCGCACACCGGCACGCACGTCGACGCGCCGGCGCATTTCATTAAAGGCGCACGCAGGATCGACGCTTTGCCTCTCAATGCGTTGATGGGTGCGGCGCGCGTGATTCGCGTTCCTGACGAACTGGACGAGATCGATTTAGACTTTATCGGTCGATTAGTTTTTCACAGCGCCGAGCGCGTGCTGTTTCATACGCGCAACTCGTCTTTCTGGAATGAAGGCTTTCGAAAAGATTTCACTCATCTTTTGCCAGAGGCCGCCCAAAAGCTCGTCGATCTGGGGGTGAAGCTAGTAGGCATCGATTATCTCTCGATCGAAAAATTTCACTCCGGCCATCATCGAACCCATCTGACGTTACTGTCGAACAATGTGATTATTGTGGAAGGACTGAATCTTAGCGAAGTACCACCGGGCGATTACGAGCTGATATGCCTGCCGCTAAAGATCGCCGATGGTGCGGGGGACGGAGCGCCGGCCCGCGTTGTACTGCGAACCTTGGATTGATGCCCCAAAAATCACCCGCCAAAACAACGCGAGAACAAAAGCCGACAGCTGTCGACGCGACAAATTACCGCGAACGTGTTTATGAAATTGTCCGCCGTATTCCGCGCGGCCGCGTGATGACCTATGGCCAGATTGCGTACATCCTCGGCGAAGGCTACACGCCACGCACGGTTGGCTTCGTGATGCACGGGGCCGATGAACGTAAGACGCCGTGGCATCGGGTGATTAATTCGCAAGGCCGTTGCTCGACTGCGCGCGTGGTGCTTCCTTCCGACAAGCAACAGCGAATGCTGGAGAGAGAAGGCGTGAAATTCGACGCGAATGGACGCTGTGATCTGGAAATCTTTACCTGGCATCCCGATCAAGAAAGCGTCGAAAGCCGCGAAACTGCCGAAGCTCGCGCTGCCTTGTATCGCGCCACTAGCTAACGGAGGTAACGCATAATGAATATTGATCCGCTGCCACAGCGTACGCCCTACGAAGTCAGTCCGCGTCGCTATTCAGTCTCACATCAAATGGTAACTACCGCCTTCGAATTGCCGAACTTCCGCATTATGCAAAATCTCGGCGTTGTGCGCGGCATCGTAGTCCGCTCGCGCAATGTCTTTGCCACCATCGGCGCGTCCTTGCAGACCCTGGTCGGCGGCAACATCACTTTGTGGACAAAGATGTGTGAAGAAACGCGATCGGACGCGTTCGAGATCATGATTCAACACGCTTCGGAAATCGGGGCCAATGCAATCGTCGGCGCCCGCTACGACACGACAGAGATCTCCACCGGCGTTACTGAAGTGCTGGCCTACGGCACCGCAGTCATTGTTGAGCCGACTGATTCTGGTTACCGCTCATGAGCGAAAACCCGCTGGACGACCTTCGAGTGGCGCGAATACGTGAAGCCTTCGCGTCAGTCCCTTACGCAAAGTTTCTCGGCCTCGAACTCGGCGAGGTAAGAAACGGCGAGGCCAGCATTTGGGTTGAAGTTCGCGATGAACTCAAACAAAACCAGGGCGTGGTGCACGGCGGCGCAGTCGCTTCCTTGATCGATACGGCTGCGGCATTTGCCGTGGTAACGAAGCTTGAGGCAGGCGAGCGTGTAACAACTACAGACCTCACTGTTCATTATCTTCGTCCCATTACAACGGGGCGCCTTACCGCCACCGCCCGGATCGTCCGTTCCGGCCGCCGCCTGTTCGTCTTATCGATCGAAGTCTGGAATGATGCGCCGGCCTTGGTAGCGACCGCGGTCACGAGCTATATAAAGCTCCAGTAAATTGCCAAAAAACGTCAGCAAAACCGCCAAAAGTTAACCATAGACAACTTCGTTGAAAAATGCAAAAATATGTTTGGCCTGCCTCTCGGCTACTGCCGCCTGTAGATGGTCTCAACTCGATTGTTATGTCTACCCTTTACGACGTACTTATCCGACAACATTCTCGGCAGCTCACGCCCGTTCGCGGCGCTCATTCGACGATTGCTCAGCTCCATCGCTATTTTGAAGATGTAGTGCTGGAAAACAATCTGAACGCGCTGGTGATTGAAAGTCTGCCCGCAGTCGGTAAGCAGCTGGGTCGCGAAAAAGCGAGACTTCGCGAGCTTGCGCGCGGAGGTCGCCGCACTTTTTTCTTAGTAGATAATGCTGACGGTCTCAAAGAAATCCTCAACAGCGCTGGCACGGCTTCAGACCTTGCTCCAGTTATTCTGCAGCACGCGGGACGCCATCACGTTAATGAACACTTTGTCGTCATCGCCGACACGCGCTTCTCCGCTCTACTCGCGACCGTGCGCGGGTTCGGAAGTGCGACCGCCGGCGATGAAGTTATCTGGACGTTCGAACCTGACATTGTCTACTCAGCGCTCGAATACTTAATGGCGCGTATGGCGGCCGAGTACCCTTATCAGGCAGAGATGTTTGGCGCTGCCGTCCGCACATCGATGCCGAAGGCCACCTCATTGCAACTCACGCTGAGCGTCACGACGAAGTTGGCGCATCTGCTCCAGGAACAAGCTGGTCGCGAAATCGCCGTCAACCGAATTGCCACGGCGATTCGCGAGTCGCTAGAGTTGGGCCTTATTTTGCAAAAGACCGTGGACGAAGTCGCAACGGCACTCAACGTGCCGTATTGTGCTTTGCGTCTTGAAGGGCAAACGACTCAGCAAGCTTTAACTTACTTTCATGGGGCTGCGGAGTCAGACGCCGAAACTTCGCAACGCGAAAAGATGATTGCTGAGCTGGATGTTCATTGCTCGCAATTCGTCAAAGATCCCCAACTCATCATTCGCGATGCTGACGATCCAGACGTGGGAGTGCAGACGTTACCGCTCGCCGTGGTGCCGCTAGTTTTCCATGAACGCCTCATGGGAGCGTTGCAAGTGATGGCGTGTGATCGGAAGCGCGTGTGGCAAGAAAACGAGGTCCTCCTGTTACGCACCGTTGCCGATCAGGTAGCCGTTGCCGTAAATCACGCGAATCTGTTCGCGCAGATTCAGCAGCAAGCACTGACCGACCCGCTGACCGGCTGTTACAACCGTCGCTCTTTCGAGATGCAACTTGACCGCGATCTGCAAATGGCTCGGCGGCTTCATCACCCCCTGTCGCTGGTGATGCTCGATCTTGATCGCTTCAAACACCTGAACGACTCGGCCGGTCATGATGCGGGAGACGCTGCGTTGCGCAAACTGGCGGATTCTTTTCGTCAGGAGTTGCGCAGCGTTGACTCGCCAGCACGCTTCGGCGGCGACGAGTTTGCCTTGATTTTGCCGCAGGCTTATTCCGAAGGGGCGCAGGTAGTCGCCGAGCGCCTGCGGGCGCGTATCGAACAAATCGAGATTCCCGGATTCGGAAATTTGAGCGCATCGATAGGCATTGCGAGTTTTCCGGAGCACGCCTCGACCCGCGCGCAGTTAATAACCGCCGCTGACGCCGCTCTCTACAGCGCGAAGCGAACCGGTCGCAACCGGGTGTGCGTTGCCGACAAACCACAAGACGCTACGGTCAAGAGTCCCTCGGTAGTTGCGCCCGAAAGCAATCAAATTCCTGAAGCAACCGGCGAGTCCATAATGTAAACATTCCCGCCCGAGCGTGCCGCGCGGCATGAATAGGATTTTCCTCGTCGACGATTGCTCGCCGGAATCTTACACTCGCGCCACTTTGCCAGGCAGATCAATCTCCCTTAGAATTTCCAGATTCAGAAGCTTTCACTTCGACACCTGCTAAACTCGAAGGCCGTGTTGTCAGGCTCGCGTGCTTGGAAGGTCAAAGCTTTCTGTCTCTGTTAATGAATGATCTGCGCAAATTAGTCCGCTATTTTCGGCCGTATCGCGTATCACTAGTCGTTGGCATCGCCTGCATCATGGCGGGCGTCATCTTCAACGTCAGCATTCCGCTGATCGTCGGCAACGCCATCGATGCGAAGTGGAGCGATGTCACTTGGACCAAGCTGACTATCGCCGCGCTGAAAGTCCTGGGCGCCAGCGCCATGAGCGGTCTCTTCCTCTTTCTTCAGCGGCGCATTTTGATTGGCATGTCGCGCCACATTGAGTATGACTTAAGAAACGATTTCTACGCGCATCTGGTCGATCAACCGCTGTCTTTTTTTCAGGAGCACCGGACCGGTGACCTCATGGCGCGCGCGACAAACGACCTGGCGGCGGTGCGGCAACTCGCCGGGCCGATGATCATGTATAGCGTGCAAACCGTGTTCGTCGTGATCGTGGTTCTGCCGCTGATGTTTCTGATCAACTGGAAGCTCACACTGCTTCTGTTCGTCACCATGCCGTTGGTTTCGCTGACGGTAAAATTCTTCGGCCAGCAAGTTCATGTGCGGTTCGAGAAGATCCAGGACTTCTTTGCGCAGATTACCGCTCGCGCCCAGGAGAATTTCACCGGCGTGCGCGTAGTGCGCGCTTATGCGCAAGAGAAGGCCGAGATCGCCGCATTCAATCAGCTCAACTGGCAGTACGCGCAAAAGAACCTGGGGTTGGTGCGCATCGACGCGGTGATGCGACCGTTGATGACATTTCTGATCGGATTTGGATTCGTGCTGATCATTTGGGCCGGAGTGCCGTTGGCGGCACGCGGAGAGATCACTGTCGGCCAGTTCACCGAATTCAATATGTACTTGTTCCGGCTTATCTGGCCGCTAATCGCGATCGGATACGTCGTCAATCTATATCAGCGCGGCACGGCGAGCTGGAAACGCATGCAAGCGATCATGAGAGTCAAACCCTCGATAGCTGATGCGGCGGAGGTCAGGCCGCAGCCTCCGATAACCGGAAAGATCGAATTTCGCGATTTGACTTTCCGCTATCATCCGACCAGCGAGCCGGTTTTGCGGGATATAAGCCTGACTATTGAAGCGGGCCAGACGATTGCTTTCGTAGGCCGCACCGGCAGCGGAAAGTCCACCCTCGTGAATTTGATTCCGCGGGTGCTCGAAGCCCCGCCGAATAGTGTGTTTGTTGATGGCGTCCCGGTTGCCGATTACCCGCTGGCCCAAATACGCGCGGCGATCGGCTACGTGCCGCAGGAAACTTTTCTTTTCAGCAATGCGCTGGCAAAGAATATCAGCTTTGGAGTTGAAGACGCCGAGCGCGCGCAGATCGAGTGGGCAGCCGAGATCGCCGGACTGGGCGACGACGTGCGCGCCTTTCCCGAGGGCTTCGATACGCTCGTAGGCGAGCGCGGCATCACACTTTCCGGGGGACAGAAACAGCGCACGGCGATTGCTCGCGCGATCTTGCGCGAGCCGAAGATTCTGATTCTCGACGATGCGCTCTCGTCCGTGGATACCTATACCGAAGAGAAAATTCTGGCGCAGCTTCGCGGCATCATGCGCGAACGCACCAGCATAATCGTGTCGCATCGCGTTTCGACGGTGCGTGATGCCGACGTAATCTGCGTGCTCGATGAAGGGCAAATAATCGAACAAGGAACGCATGAGGAGTTGCTGACGCTTGGCGGCGAGTACGCCGATCTTTACGAGCGCCAATTGCTGGAGGAAGAACTGGCAGCCACGTGATTGCCGATTGTCCATTGGCGATTGCCAATTTCAAAACCGCTCTACATGAGTTAGACCAAGCAAATTGGCAATTGGAAATCGGCACTTGAAAACGATCTAATGTCCACCGCAGTCAAACAATTTCACGAAGAAGAAGCCATCGGCAAAACGTACGATTGGCAGATCGCGCGACGGCTCATGCGTTATCTGAAACCGTACGTCCGGCTCTTGGTTCCCGCGCTCGTGCTGACGTTGTTGCTCAATCTGCTCGGTATTCTCCAGCCGAAGTTCACGCAGTATGCAATCGACTGGTACATCCTGCCGCGCAAGACTAACGGCATCACTTTCTTTGCGCTGCTCTACGTGGGAGTCCAGTTCGTCAGATTGGTCTTTTCATACTTTCAGGTGGTGCTTTTGAACAGCGTAGGCCAGTACGTGATGTTCGATTTGCGCCGTGAGATCTATGACAAGCTGCAGCACCAGGAGGTCGCTTATTACGATCGCAATCCTGTTGGTCGCATCATGACCCGCCTGACCGCAGACGTTGACGCGCTGAACGAGCTGTTCACCTCCGGCGTCACCGACGTGCTGGGCGACCTCGTCATGATCGTGGCCATCATCGCGGTCATGGTGTGGATGGATGTGCGGCTAACTCTCGTAACGCTGTTAACGGTGCCGATGCTTTTCGCCGCGACTACTTGGTTTCGCAAAGGCGCGCGCCGCGGCTATGACCTAGTGCGCACGCGGATCGCGCGCATCTTTGCCTTTTTGCAGGAGCACTTTTCGGGCGCACAGACCGTTCAGATTTTCAATGCGGAAGCGAAGTCACTGCGCCGCTTTGCGGCGATAAACGACGAGCATCGCAAAGCAAATATCGACACGATCTTCTACTACGCGGTGTTCTTTCCGCTGGTTGATTTCATCGGCGCGGTTGGCATCGCGCTGATCATCTGGTACGGAGGCTATCGCGTCATGCAGCACGCGCTGACGCTGGGCGGGTTGGTGGCATTCATCCAGTACTCGGGATTCTTATTTCAGCCCATTCGAGATATTTCCGATAAGTATAACGTGCTGCAGGGAGCAGTCGTTGCTTCTCATCGCATCTTCAAGGCACTCGACATTCCAATCGCCATCACCACCCCGGCAAAGCCGCTCAAAAAAGGACGTGCCGAAGGCCACATTGAATTTGAAAACGTTTGGTTTGCTTACAAGGACAAAGACTGGGTTCTGAAAGATGTCTCATTCACCGTTCAACCCGGCCAATCGGTGGCACTGGTCGGCCACACCGGCTCAGGCAAGACGACGATCACTAATCTGCTGATGCGCTTCTATGATGTGCAGAAGGGTCGCATCCTGCTCGACGGCGTGGATGTGCGGGATTGGGACTTGCAGTCATTGCGCGAGAATTTCGCCGTCGTCCTACAAGACATCTTTCTTTTCACCGGCACGGTTGAGAGTAACATCAGGCTCGGCCGCGAAGATATTTCCGACGAGCGCATCCGCTGGGCGGCCAGCGAAGTGTGCGCCGACAATTTCATTCGCCGCCTGCCGCATGAATACAAATCCGAAGTGCGCGAGCGCGGGGCTGGGCTGTCAGTTGGTCAGAAACAGTTGATCTCGTTCGCACGTGCATTGGCGTTCGATCCGGCGTTGCTGATCCTCGACGAAGCAACCAGCTCGATTGACACGGAGACCGAGCAATTCATCCAGCAGGCAATTGCCCGGGTGATGCGCAACCGCACGTCAGTGATCGTCGCGCACCGCCTTTCAACAATTCAGCGTGCCGACAATATCATCGTCCTGCATCACGGCGAAATCCGTGAACAGGGGTCGCATCAGGATCTTCTCTCGTTGCGTGGCTTGTATTGGAAGCTCTACAAGTTGCAATATTCCGATCCTTCGCGGGCAACGCCGATGCCGGAGCAGGAGGAAGAAGAGCAACCGCTGTATCGACCGCCGGCGCCGACTTTGCAATTTAGTGAATAGTGTTCAATGGCAGACTTACAACGAATTATTGGAGCGCATTTCACAGCGACTGATCTCACAGTGACGAATCTCAACAGCACTGAATGGGACAGAGCGCAGCCGGTACCAATTGATCGTTTTTGGTCGGGCAATCCTGCGCCCGCGGGTCGCCGAGCTGAGGCGCGGATTCTTTGGTCAAACAAAGCGCTGCACATTCGTTTCGTTTGCAATCAAGCTGAGCCGCTGATAGTTAGCGCGAAGCCGCAACTCTCACGAAAGACAATGGGCCTTTGGGATCGCGATGTTTGCGAGATCTTCATCGCGCCGGACGAAAACGTAGTCGAACGCTATCTGGAATTCGAGGCCGCGCCGACCGGCGAGTGGCTCGACGTTGCAATTCACTGGACTCCTCAGAAACGCGAATCAGATTGGGAGTTTCACTCGGGGATGACGACCGGCGCGCATATCGAGAAAGATCGCGTGACTATAGCGATGCGCATCCCCTGGAACCACTGGATTCATGAACCGCAAAAGGGCGAGCGCTGGCGAGTTAATCTATTTCGTTGTGTTGGCTCAGGCGACACGCGCGGCTATCTTGCCTGGCAACCTACCCGCACGTCGCAACCGAACTTTCACGTGCCGCAAGTCTTCGGTTGGCTGGTCTTCAAGTAATCGCCAATCCGTGGCCGACATTTCCGAGAAGAGCGTGTGAAATGTAACTCTCAATGCGACTGCGATCTTCGTCGGTGATTTGCACAATCTTCACCCCAATAAGATAGCTGCAGCCCAACTCTGATTCGTCAAGGTGTTCGTAACGCGCGGGTGCGACCACCATCGGTATGGCACCGCCCGGCAATTCGAGAGTCAACTGAAGTTCGCGGCCTTCGGCAGCAAGATGATGACCGTCAAGGTGAACTTGCGGCAACATCAAGCCGAGCCCGCTGGCGCTAATATCCCTAGTGTGGCCTTTAAGTACCTGCTCTCGAGGCGGCGAGCCGTTGCCTTTCGTATTCCGGCAAACTGAAATCGAGAACAACAAACGAATGCGAAGCCGCGGGGAGCGCCGTCGATCCTTAACGTAGAACCGCACTCGAGACACTACTGACCGGATCAATTCTGGCATGACCTGAGACCTTTCTGCGCGGAAGGACAAGTCGTAACTGATTATCGGAGGGGTTAGGCAAGAAGGAACGCGGCGCGCGTCCGCCTTGTATTCTAGCGGTTTGGCATCGCCCGGACAATAGCGAAGTTGGCGCGATTCGGGCGCTCGGGGCCTGGGTTCCCGGCGGGACAGCCCCGCGCGGGTGCCCTGCTGCCCGGTTTTTCATCCGGTTGCTGCCGCAAGCGGTTCTGTACCCATTATTTAGGCGAAGTTAGTAGCTTGCCGCCGTTGTCGGCACTTTTCAAATTGCCGGTTTGATCCATCCAGTACGAGAGCTTTCCGGTGTGACCGTAGCGGGCGGGCTCGGCGGCGGCGGCGAAGCTTTTGCCATCGCTGGCCACACTGATGTGAAAGTTGTAGCCGATCGCTTTCGGGTCGCCGACGTCATCAGACAGCAAACCACCCTTGATCAGCGCTGGCAGATCCCCAAATACACCGTTGTGCTGTTGCGCGTAAATAGCTTCGACGCCAACCAGACTCTTCATCAAATCTTCAATCGCGCCCTGGTTCTCACTGATCAGTGCATCGAGGAAATATCTGCGGCCCGCTTTCTTGGCCAGTGCCTCCTCGGCTTCGGTGCCGATGATCCAGACACCGCCTGAATTGATCAGAGTCGCCGGCTGGGAAGTGATCTGCGGCGTGCTTTCGGTGGCCGGGAGCCTGACGAAGACAGTCGCGGTGTTCGCGCTTATTTGTTCTCCGGTAATTTCGATCTGTTCGGGAATTTGCGAAGCTCGCTCTTCAAAGGTCGGACGCAAATCTTCCATTTCCTCCGCGGTCAGACCTTCGACGGCCGATTTGAAAACCGTCATCGCCCACGCGTCACGAAACCGATGCTCACGCATGGCTTTGTAGAAGTCGCGCACCACGTCGGACGGGCCGCGCTGAGTCTGCGCGATGGCTC
>Ga0070706_100004020_pt1 | contig 14287 bp, 16 predicted proteins | sample KBSK5501metaG_FD_65476 | JGI IMG/M metagenome (GOLD analysis project Ga0070706, IMG submission 65476) | Corn, switchgrass and miscanthus rhizosphere microbial communities from Kellogg Biological Station, Michigan, USA - KBS K5-50-1 metaG | ecosystem: Host-associated > Plants > Roots >...
GCCAGCCGGGACGGCCGGGCCCCCACGGCGTGTCCCAGGCCGGCTCACCGGGCTTCGCACCTTTCCAGAGGGCGAAGTCGCGCGGGTCTCGTTTGGCATCGTTGGTTTCTGTGTCGTCAGCGGCCCGCATGTGCTCGGGGCGCTGGCCGGACAGGGCGCCGTAGTCCGGGTAGGAGCTGACGTCGAAGTACACGCCGCCGCCCGCCGGGTATGCGTGGCCACCCTCGATCAGCCGCCGCATCAGGACGATCATCTCGGGAACGTGCCCGGTCGCCCGGGGCTCCACTTCCGGCGGCAGGCAGCCGAGCGCGTCATAGGCGCGGCTGAACGCGCGCTCGTTGCGCTGCGCCACCTGCCACCAGGGCACTCCCTCGGCCGCGGCCACCCGGATGATCTTGTCGTCGATGTCGGTGACGTTCCGGCAGAACGTGGTCTGGTACCCGCTGGCCCTCAGCCAGCGGACGAGGATGTCGAAACTCACTCCGGACCTGACGTGCCCGATATGCGGGGGCGCCTGCACCGTGGCGCCACACAGGTACAGCGAGGCCTTCCCGGGCGTGATCGGGTCGAACTCGCGCACACTGCGCGCAGCGGTGTCATAGAGGCGGAGCGTCACGCAGCAAAGGGTACGGGATCACGCGACCCGCTAGGTCGGGCTCAGCCAGCTGACTGCCAGCCGGATGGGGATCGCTGCCGTAGGCCGCCGCGACATAATCACCAGCACCCACTTCGAGTAGCTGTATACCGGCTTCAGCCACAGCGCGCCGTTCTGCGGGGAAATCGTTTCGTTGCGAGTGGAATTACGGTAAAGCCCCGGCGTGTCACCGGCGGTAACGACCGATATCCTGACATCATCATTGGCGAACAGCAGCTGCCTGCCGAGTGCAAGATAGCCGCCCCTCGGCCGGTCAGGGATGCGGAAATGACGCGCCAGGAGCGGAAACCCTTCCTCGCCCTTGAGTTCCCCGGCCTAGTAGCCCGCCCGGCGGCCGCGGAAACAGGCACGGCGCCTGGCCGGAATCTCCCCGGCCACCCAGTAGTACGGCATATCGTCTTCCTTGATGCCCAGATCGCGCGGGCGGGCGCGCGGTGCGCGAGGCAGTTCGTCATTGTGACGCTCCCATTCGCCCGCCGAAACCACTGCGGCATAGCCCGTCGGTCCCAGCGTGCGGCGCCCCGCTCTCCGGTCCCGACGATGGGCGGACGGCGTTATATGGCACCCCCCAGGAAGGACGACCGGCCCCGATGAACGACCCGGCTCCGATGAACAATATTGCCGCTGCCCGCAGCGCTCACGGCACGGATCTGTACGCACGGCTCCGGGTGGTGGCTCTGGTAGCCGTGATCGCGGGCGTGATCCTGCTGGCAGCGGCCGCGTTCATGCTGTCGTATGCGGGGATACACGCGATCGCGCTCGCCGCCGGGGTCCCGGCCACCCTCGCCCGGCTGTATCCGCTGATCTTCGACGCGATGCTGGTGGTTGCCTCGGCGGCCGCGCTCGCGCTGCGTGGAGCGGGATGGTGGACGAAGGCTTACGCGTGGCTGGTGATCGTGGCCCTGCTGGCCGCCGTGTCCGCCGCGGATGCGGTGCACGCGATGGGCATCAGCCTCCCCCATCGGCCGACCGCGGCCGCCGTGGCGGTCATCCCCTGGGTGCTGCTACTACTCGCGTTCGGCCTGTGGCTGGCCATGCTGCGGCACCGGCGTGCAGTCCGCGCGGGGAGCGGGAGGCGAGCCGGGAACGGGAGGGACCCGTCCGGCGGGCGGGCACCGCGGCAGGAGGCACCGGCCGCTCGGCGATCAGCGACCGCGGAACCGCCAGCCGCCACGGAGGCAGCCACGGCGGCGCAAACACCAGCCGCCGCGCAAGCAGCCACGGCGGAGCAAACACCAGCCGCCGCGCAGGCAGCTACGACGGCGCAAACACCAGCCGCCGCACAGGCAGCCACGGCGGCGCAAACACCAGCCGCCGCACAGGCAGCCACGGCGGCGCAAACACCAGCCGCCGCACAGGCAGCCACGACGGCGCAAACACCAGCCGCCGCACAGGCAGCCACGGCGGCGCAAACACCAGCCGCCGCACAGGCAGCTACGACGGCGCAAACACCAGCCGCCGCGCAAGCAGCCACGACGGCGCAAACACCAGCCGCCGCACAGGCAGCCACCGGCGACGCGGCCGGCTCCGGGGACGCCGAGCATGCCGGGCTCGCCCCCGACGCCGTGCCGGGCCTGGACGACCCGGCCAGCGATGAGGCCCACCCAGCCGACGGCGTCTCCTCCCAGGAACCCGACAGCGAACCCGCGGCCGAGCCGGCTCACGACCGCGACGCCGACGGCTCCGGCCAGCAGCGGACCGTGCTCATCCCGCAGCAACCGATGCCCGCGCCGGTGCCATCACCGTCGCCGCATTTCGACCGCATGCGCAGCAGGCCGACACCGCCCGAGGAAGAACCTGAGCAGGAGGCGTGATGCCGTACACAGCAGGCATGGTCGAGATCGCGGACGAGGCCGAACTCCGGGAGTTGCTCGGGACGCCTTCCCGGCGCGCTGCCACCAAGGACCGGTCCGTGCTGTACCCGATGGACCGGGAGTGGCTGGCCGCCTCGCCGTTCTGCGTGATCGCGACCGCTGCGGCGGACGGAACCTGTGACGTCTCGCCCAAAGGCGACCCGCCCGGCTTCGCCCACGTCCTCGACGACTCCACGATCGCGATCCCGGATCGTCCCGGCAACCTGCGCGCGGACGGGTTTCGCAACGTACTGGGCAATCCGCACGTCGGCCTGGCGTTCGTGGTGCCCGGCCGCGGCGAGACGCTGCGCATCAACGGGCGCGCCCGGTTGATCCGCGAGGCGCCGTTCTTCGACGACATGATCGTGAACGGGCATCGGCCGACCCTGGCCCTGCTGGTCGAGATCGAGCAGATCTTCTTCCATTGCGCCAAGGCGTTCATGCGCTCCGGACTCTGGAAGCCCGGAACGTGGAACCCGACCGCGCTCCCGTCCACCGCTTGCATCACCAAGAGCGTCCAGCACACTGAGGAGACGCTGGAGGAACTCGAGGAGTACTACGGCCCGAGCTACGTGCAGCGGCTCTACCGCTGACCAGCCCTGATCACAATGGCCGTGGCGATCGCCGCGAGGCCTTCCCCCCGGCCGGTCAGGCCCAGGCCGTCCGTGGTCGTCCCGGACACGTTCACGGCGACCCCGCCCAGGGCCTCGCCGAGCACCTTTTCCGCTTCGTGGCGCCGTGGCGCGATGCGCGGGCGTTCCCCGATGACCTGGATGGCCACGTTGCCCACAACGAATCCGGCCCCGGCCAACAATGCCGCCGTCGCGCGCAGCAACGCCGTACCCGGCGCGGCGGCCCACTGCGGCTCGGCGGTTCCGAAATGAACGCCAAGGTCACCGAGTCCTGCGGCCGATAGCAGGGCGTCGCAGGCCGCATGGGCGGCCACGTCACCATCGGAATGGCCAACCAGCCCCTCTTCGCCCGGCCAAAGCAGCCCGGCCAGGTAGAGCGCGCGGCCGCGCCCGAAAGGGTGGACGTCGACGCCGACGCCTACCCTGGGCAGCTCATGGGGCACGTACGTCCGGAGGCGGGGTCAGGAGGCGAGGATCTCGTCGAGTAGCGCCTCGGCCTTGTCCTCATTCGTCTTCTCCGCGAGTGCCAGCTCGCTGACGAGGATCTGCCGTGCCTTGGCGAGCATGCGCTTCTCGCCAGCGGACAGCCCGCGCTCCCGGTCCCGGCGCCACAGGTCGCGGACGACCTCGGCCACCTTGTTCACGTCACCAGAAGCCAGCTTCTCCAGGTTGGCCTTGTACCGCCGTGACCAGTTGGTCGGCTCCTCGGTGTGCGGGGCGCGCAGCACCTCGAACACCCGCTCAAGCCCTTCCTGACCGACGACGTCCCGGACACCTACCAGTTCGGCGTTGTCCGCGGGAACGCGCACTGTCAGGTCACCCTTGTCGACCTTGAGAACCAGATAGGTCTTATCCTGGCCCTTGATCGAACGGGTCTCGATCTCTTCGATGCGAGCAGCCCCATGGTGGGGGTAGACGACGGTGTCGCCGACCTTGAAAGTCATGTGGCACATACCCCTTCCGCTGTAGCAATGCTACCACGCCAAACAGGCAGCAATACCCACCGTTGACGGTAAACGTGCAGGTCAAGGGCCTCTTTTGGGGCCTCGAAAGTGCTAGCTGTGGTCAGCGACCCGCCGGGCCAGCGCTCTTCCGGCCCCGGACACGTCTCTCAGCCCCCCCGACAGAGCACCGCCGGGGACGGGCTACCGGTGACTTCACACCCGCCACAGGCACATACTGAAGGTACGACGCGCACGCCGGAGAGATCATGTGAACATTGGCGGGGACCCGGACCGGGACGACTACGGCCTGCCGCCGGTGGACATCGAGGTCCCGGATGACGCCCGGGACCTCGCCCGTGACGTGCAGGCTTACCACCGTGAACTGCGCGCCAAGCGCAGGCACAAGCTCCTCAGGAGGCTGCGGGGGCCGCTCACCCGGGACGGCATGGTGCTCCCCCTGCTCGCCAGCTGCCTGGCGCTCGCCCTCCTCATCGGAGCGACCGTCACCATGTTCAGCACGGCCCGATTTCTCCAGGTACCTGGCCAGCCGACCGCCGCGGCCAGGGCCCAGACGCCAGCGATGGGCCGGGCCAGCCCCGGCCCGCTGCCGCCAAATATGCCGGACACGACGGCCCGGGTCGATGGCAAGCTGACGCGGCTGCGCCTCCTGGCGCCTGCCGTGCTGGCGCTGATCCCGTCCGGGTGCGACTGCGCGATGGCGGTGCGGCACCTCAGCGGGCAGGCCGCCGCTGCGGGTGTCCCGATCTACCTCGTCGGAGGCGGCGGCTGGATGACCGAGGTGAAGGCGCTTGCTACCCAGGGCGGCCAGCATCCGGCACATGTCGTCGACGACGCGGGCGACATACTCGGCTCGACTTACGACCGCACCGGGCTGACCGCGGTCCTGGTGTACGCCAATGGCTCGATCAGCGAGGTGGTGCGCCGCCTCGGGCCTGGGGTTCAGCTGGCCAGCCGCCTCGGGGCGCTCACGTCCACCGGGCCGCCAGGCGTGGCCCAGCCCCGGGCTGCCTGACAGCGTGGGCCGGCGCCGGCCCAGGCTGGGTCGGCCGATACGCTGTGCGGCATTCCATCCAGGTGGACCTCATCCGATCTCCCGAGGAGAGCACGCCGTGATCCTCCAGGGCCGCAGCTCTACCGGGCTGCGACGCGTCGCCATCATCGCGGTGGCAGCGACCGTCCCCGCGCTCGCCGGGTGCGAGGCTGGCAACAACGCGCCGACGTTGCATTGGCATCAGCCGACCGCGGGAGCGTCCGCAGTGATCAACACATCCGGCCCGGCGGGCCAGATCGTCATCAGCAACGTGTTCGCGCTGGGCGCACCACCGGATTCCTCACTGCCGGCCGGCAGTTCCGCGGGCCTCTTCCTCGGCCTGGTCAACACCGGCCCCGCAGACCGGCTGACCAGCGTCTCCGCGCCAGGCACGGCCAGTTCGGTGCGGCTGCCGCACGATGGAGTCCGGCTCCAGCAGGACCAGGAGGTGCTGCTGAGCGGCCCGGTGCCCCAGGTCATCCTGGACGGCCTCACCCGGAACCTGAACGGCGGTGACGCTCTCCGGGTGATCCTGCACTTCGAGAACGCGGGCAGCGTGACGCTGGACGTTCCCGTGATGCCCATGGCGGACTACTACGCGACGTTCTCACCGGCGCCGGCGATCCCCACGGTGACACCCACGCCGACAGTTAAGAAGAAGGCCGGATCGGCAACGGCCTCGCCGTCAGCCACCCCGTCGCCCTCCGCGACGCCCTAGCGGCGCGGTCGCGGGCGGGCAGGGTGGGCTCAGCCGACGGGCTCGAACTTGTAACCGAGGCCGCGGACCGTGATGATGTGCCGCGGGTTGCCCGGATCGATCTCCACCTTCGCGCGAAGCCGCTTGATGTGGACATCGAGGGTCTTGGTGTCACCGACATAGTCGGCACCCCAGACCCGGTCGATGAGCTGCATCCGGGTCAGCACTCGCCCGGCATTGCGCAGCAGCACCTCAAGGAGTTCGAACTCCTTGAGTGGCAGCTGGACCTGGTCGCTGCGGACCGTGACCACATGCCGGTCCACGTCCATCCGGACGGGCCCGGACTCCAGTGTGGAGATCCCCTGCTCCTCGGGCTCGCCGCGGCGGCGGAGGACGGCCCGCATCCGGGCGACCAGCTCGCGGGAGGAGAAGGGCTTGGTCACGTAGTCGTCCGCGCCCAGTTCCAGGCCCACGACCTTGTCGATCTCGCTGTCCTTGGCGGTCAGCATGATCACGGGTACGCTCGACCGCTCGCGGAGCGTGCGGCAGACCTCACTCCCGGGCAGCCCGGGCAGCATGAGATCGAGCAGCACCAGATCCGCGCCCTCGCGGTCGAAGGTCTCGATCGCATCGGGGCCCGTCGGGCAGACCGCGACCTCGAAACCCTCCTTACGCAGCATGTAGGACAGTGCGTCACTGAACGACTCTTCGTCCTCGACCACGAGCACTCGGGTCACTTCACAGCCTCCCAGGCAGGTTGTGCAGCGGATGTCGGGGCACCTGGCCCCAAGGTACGGACACGAGTCGTCACGGGCAGCCGCAGGGTGAAGGTGGACCCCGCGCCTTCCCTGCTCCAGACCTTGACCTCGCCGCCGTGCGCGGCGGTCACATGCTTCACGATAGCCAGCCCCAGCCCCGTCCCGCCGGTGGCCCGGGACCGCGCCGGGTCGACCCGGTAGAACCGCTCGAAGATCCGCTCCAGGTCCCGTTGCGGGATGCCGATCCCCTGATCCGCGACGCTGACTTCTGCGGCGTGGTCATCGATCCGCCTCGTGCTGACCACCACGCGCGTCTTCTCGGGGCTGTAGGCGACGGCGTTCTCCAGGAGGTTGCGCAGCGCGTTGACCAGGAGATCCTCGTCGCCCAGCACCACCAGCCCGGGATCGGTGGTGGCCGCGAGCTCGATGCCGTGCGCGTTGGCCTTCATCCGGCACCTGTCCAGTGCCTCGGCGACGACGATGGCCAGCTCGACCGGGATCGGGTCGGGGATGGGCTCGGCCGCCTGGATCCGCGACAGGATGATCAGGTCCTGGGCCAGCTTGGTGAGGCGTGACGCCTCCTGCCGCATCCGGCCGGCGAAACGGCGGACCGCCTCGGGATCCTCCGCCGCGTCCTCCACCGTCTCCGCGAGCAGCGCGAGGGCGCCGATCGGCGTCTTGAGCTCGTGGCTGACGTTGGCCACGAAATCCCGGCGGACCTCCTCCACCCGGCGGCTCTCGGTCTGGTCCTCGGCGAGCAGCAGCACCAGCCCGCCACCGCCCACCGCGGAGCCGAGGGGCGCGACCCGTACCGCGAAGTTGGTGGTCCGGCCGCCGAGCTTGGTACCGGAGACCTCGATCTCGCCTTCTCGGATCTCGCCGTCCCGGCGCACCTGGCGGGCGAGCGCGAGCAGCTCGCCCACCATCAGCCTGTCCCCCTTGACCAGGCCGAACGACCGGGCCGCCGAACTCGCTCGCAGCACGTGGTCCTCGCTGTCGATGACCACGGCGGAGGAGGAGAGGACGGAGAGGACGGCGGCGATGCCCGCGGGAAGCCGGGCTGGCTGGCGTCGTTCGGCGTAGGGAGCCGTTGTTTTGGCCCCCTTCCGGATCTTCATGCCTCGGCGGCTCCCGTCGCGAAGCGGCCGGATCCGCGGATCGGCGCGGCCATCATGGCCACCAGCGGCACGTGCACACTTCGATGGTAGGCGGCGAGCGGCCGGAACGCGCGGGGCCGGTGGCCGATAGAGGACGCATTTCCCATGTATTCACAAACAGGTCGACCACCGGACATGACGGGTTTGCCCAGGTGCAACCGTTTGCCTTCGGTCAGGTGTGCCGGGATGTCACGTGTTGCGACGGCCGGATCGGCGCCCATCGGCTAGATCGCCACGGCTACCACGTCGTGCCACGAGCCGGTCGGCGCCCCGGCTAGATCGCGACGCGGATCAGCGCCCTTGGGCCCGGACCGCCTCCGCGGCCGCCACGGCCGCCTGCGGGTCGAGGTACCGGCCGCCAGGAACCTGCGGCCGGAAATCGGCGTCGATGTCATAGATGAGCGGGATTCCGGTCGGGATGTTCAGTTCGGCGATCTCCGCGTCCCCGATGCCGTCCAGGTGCTTGACCAGGGCACGCAGCGAGTTGCCGTGCGCGACGACGAGCACGGTCCGGCCTGCCGCGAGATCGGGGACGATCGCGTCGTACCAGTACGGCAGCATCCGTTCCAGCACATCCTTGAGGCACTCGGTGCGTGGCCTGAGCTCCCCGGGCAGCAGCGCGTACCTGGGGTCATGAGCGGCTGACAGCGGGTCGTCGTCGGCTAGCGGCGGAGGCGGCGTGTCGTAGGAGCGCCGCCAGAGCATGAACTGCTCCTCCCCGAACTCCTCGCGGGTCTGCGCCTTGCCCTTGCCCTGGAGCGCGCCGTAATGGCGCTCGTTGAGCCGCCACGACCGGCGTACCGGCAGCCAGAGCAGGCCCGCCGACTCAAGTGCGAGGTTCGCGGTCTGGATCGCGCGGGTGAGCACCGACGTGTGCACGATGTCCGGCTGGATGCCCGCCTCGCGCAGCAGCGTTCCGCCGCTCGCCGCCTCGCTGGCGCCGCGTTCCGACAAGCCCACATCCACCCAGCCGGTGAAGAGTCCCTCGGCGTTCCATGCACTTTCCCCATGCCGCAGCAACACCAGCATCGCCATGGGCAAGAGCCTAGTGTGAGCGCGGCGCCGGGCAAACGGGAACACCTTGCGGCGGGACGGGGTTGAGCATGCGGAGGTGCATGCCCGTGCCCCGACCCTTCCTCCGGCGGATCGCGACCATCAGTGTCCATACCTCTCCGCTAGAGCAACCAGGCACCGGGGACGCCGGGGGCCTGAACGTCTACGTGGTGGAGGTCGCCAAGCGGCTCGCTGCCCGCGGAGTCGAGGTGGAGATCTTCACCCGGGCGGTGTCGCGTGACGCCCCGCCCGTCGCCGAGCTTGTTCCCGGCGTGCTGGTGCGGCATGTGGCCGCGGGCCCGTTCGAGGATCTCGACAAGGCCGACCTACCCGCCCAGCTCTGCCACTTCACCTTTGAGATGCTGCGCACCGAGGCGGCCTATTCCCCGGGCCGGTACGACCTCGTGCACGCGCACTACTGGCTTTCCGGCCAGGTCGGCACCGTGGCCAAGGAGCGGTGGGGGGTCCCGCTCGTCCAGTCCATGCACACTCTGGGGAGAGTCAAGAACGCCGCGCTGGCCTGGGGGGACGCGGCTGAGCCCGAGATGAGGATCCGGGGTGAGGCGGAGGTCGTGGCGACAGCGGACCGGCTTGTCGCGAACACGGACGAGGAGGCGCGCCAGCTGATCGGCTTGTACGCGGCCGACCCGGCCAAGGTCTGGACGGTGAATCCCGGGGTGGACCTCTCGGTGTTCAGGCCCGGGCCGGCGGCCCGGGCCCGGCGCAGGCTGGGCCTGCCCGCCGACCAGCCGGTCGTGGTCTTCGCCGGCCGGGTGCAGCCGCTCAAGGCGCCCGACGTGGTGCTGCGCGCCGCCGCCCTGCTGATCCGCGATGACCCCGCGCTGGCCCGCACCCTGACCGTGGCGTTCATCGGCGGCCCGAGCGGCACCGGACGCGCGGACCCGGACGGCCTGACTGAGTTGTCCCACACCCTGGGGATCCCCGAAGTGGTCCGGCTGGAGCCGCCGTGCCCGCAGTCCGAGCTCGCCGACTGGTACCGGGCCGCAACCGTGGTCATGGTGCCGTCGTACTCGGAGTCGTTCGGCCTGGTGGCGGTGGAAGCCCAGGCATGCGGCACGCCGGTGCTCGCCGCGTCCGTCGGCGGCCTGCGGACCGCCGTCCAGGATGGGGTGTCGGGTGTGCTCGTGGACGGCCACGACCCGGCCAGCTACGCGCGCGTGCTCGCCGATCTGATCGCTGCGCCTGACCTGCGGGAACGACTTTCCCGGGGCGCCGTCGCGCACGCCTCCCGGTTCGGCTGGAACGGAACGGTCGACCGACTGATGGCCGTCTACACCGGCGCCCTGAACACAGCCGACGCAGCGGACCGGTTTACCCGGGCGCTCCCCTCCTGAACAGGCGCCGGCTGGCAGGATGGGGCCATGAATGACGTGGGCGCGGCCGGGCTGCCGGTGACCCGCGCGGACGCCGGGGCCGCGATCGAGTCGGCGCTGGCCGGCCTCGGGCTCGCCTGGGAGAGCCCGCAACCGGGCAGCTACCTGGTCCGGCTGGAAGGCCAGCACAAGCTCGCCACCATGACCTGGCTCATCGCGGGGACCCACAGCCTGCATGTGGAAGCTTTCTTCTGCAGGCAGCCGGACGAGAACCATGCCCGGTTCTACCGGTTCCTCCTCGACCGCAATGGCCGGATGTACGGGGTGCACTTCGCCCTTGACCCCGTGGGGGATGTGTACCTGGTGGGCCGGCTCCCGCTCACTTCAGCGTCCGCGGACGAGATCGACCGGATCCTGGGCTGCATGCTCAGCTACTCGGACGAGAATTTCGACGCCGCGCTGGCCCTCGGCTTCGCCTCGTCGATCCGCAAGGAGTGGGCCTGGCGCGTCAAGCGCGGCGAAAGCCTGGCCAACCTGCGCGCTTTCGCCGCGCTCGCGGATCCTGAGCATCGCTGGCCGGGAGACCAGCAGCACGCCACGCCCCAGGGCGACACGCCCTAGGACCTGACCAGCCGGGTAATCGCTTCAGCCGCCTCATGGATCGAGTCGCGAGCCTGGTCCCCGCCCGCCTGCACCGCCTCCGTCACGCATTTACCGAGATGATCCTCAAGCAGGCCGAGTGCGACCGCCTGGAGGGCCCGGGTGACCGCGGAGACCTGGGTCAGAACGTCGATGCAGTAGACGTCTTCTTCCACCATCCGCTGCAGGCCACGGACCTGCCCCTCAATCCTGCGCAGCCGCTTGAGATAGGCGTCCTTGTCCTGCGTGTAACCGTGCATACCGCGAGGATACGTGGGCCCACCGGCAGAAACCCAGCCTGCTCGGGCCGCCGAGATCTTGAGGAAGACTGCGCCGACTCTCAGCGAACCTTAAGGTCGGCCCAGTTTGCTGGGCAAATGTCGTATGCCTCCTGCGCGCGCATATGGCACACCTAACCGGGCAATGCGGGAGGATGGGTTCATGCGGCGGGATGACATGCGTTTCGCGGTGGCCGCCCGCGAGGACGGGCTGCGCCGGGTCAGGAGCCTGACCGTGCGGATCGGCGCGGCCGGCGTGGTTTCGTCGGCGGTCATCGCCGTTGCGCTCGGCCACCCAGCCGGTGCGGCCAGCCATAACACCGGGGGCAGCACTTCCAGCAAGAACCAGACTGGACAGAACGAAAACTCTCCCAGCTCAGGCACGTCCCAAGGAAATTCGCCGCCGGGGAACTCACAGCAGGGCAGTTCGCCCCAGGCGCCCACGCAGAACCTGGCACCGGCAGCAGGTTCCGGCCAGGCGGTGTCGGGGGGCTCATGACCCCGGCGGCCCACGGGGCGATCGTGGTGACGTCCTCCACGCCGCTCTGGTTCGCCACCCGGGCCACCGGCATGGTGGCCCTCGTGCTGCTGACCGCCAGCATGGCGTTCGGCCTGCTTACCTCGGTGCGTTTCGAGCGGCAGCGGTGGCCCCGGTTCGTCACCATTGGCCTGCATCGGAGCATTTCCCTGCTCGCCTGCGCCTTCACGGCGCTGCACATCGTGACCACGGTGCTGGACAGTTTCGTCCCGATCGGGGTGGCCGACGCCTTCGTGCCGTTCATCGCCACCTACCGGCCGATCTGGCTCGGGCTCGGCGCCATCGCCGTCGACCTGCTGATCGCGCTCACGGTGACCAGCCTGCTGCGGGCCCGGATGCGCCACCGGACCTGGCAGCTGGTGCACTGGACGGCGTACCTGTGCTGGCCGGTCGCGGTCCTGCACGGCCTGGGCACCGGCAGCGACACCACGACCCGGTGGGTGCTGCTGCTGACCCTCGCCTGCGTGGGCGCGATCGCGTGCCTGATCGCCTGGCGGCTGGCCCAGGGCTGGCCGTCCCAGGCTGGCCTGCGTGTCGCGGGCGCGATCACGCTGGTCGTCGCCCTGATCGCGACGGGCGCCTGGCTGATGGCGGGCCCGCTGAAGCCGGACTGGTCCCGCCGCGCCGGAATGCCCGCACCAGCGCCTACCAGGGTGGCGCAGCAGCGTTCCCTGGTGATCAGCGTGGGTGGCGGGCTGGGACTGCGGGCCGGACAGTGAGCCAGCCGTCGCACCGGCGGACGCCGCCCGGCCAACTGCCCCGGCTGGTCAGCCACGACGGGCCGCTCGGCCTGCAGGCTCACTTCGAGCGGTACGGCCCGCTGCCGGACAGCCTGGTGCGGGGCCACCCGGGGCCGCCTGATGGCCGGGGCGGCCATAACGGGGCCCAGCAGCTCATCGCTGGCATCGAGCGGGCCGGGCTGACCGGGCGCGGTGGCGCGGGCTTCCCCACCGCACGCAAGATTCGCACCGTGGCCGCGGCGGCTGGCCGGGTGGGCGGAGCCGACCGTGGTGGCCAAGGCCGGGCTGGCCCGGGGCGGGGACCGGGCCGCGGCGGGCGGGGACCGGCCGTGGTCGTCGCCAACGGCGTCGAGTCCGAGCCCGCGAGTGGCAAGGACGCGATGCTGCTCAGCCAGTCCCCGCACCTGGTGCTGGACGGCATCGCGGCGGCCGTGGCGGCGGTCGGCGCAAGCGAGGCGTACCTGTGCGTCGAGGGCGGCCACCCGCAACGGGCCCGGCAGCTCTCGGTGGCGATCGCGGACCGTGCGCACGCCGGGATCGACGAGGTGCAGGCCCAGTTGGTGGCCTTCCCCGGCGGGTACGTGGCCAGCGAGGAGTCGGCGCTGGTGAATTTCCTGAACGGCGGCCGCGCGGTGCCCATGTATGTCCCGCCACGCCCGTTCGAGCGCGGCGTCAGCGGCCGGGCCACACTGATCAACAACGTGGAGACGCTGGCGCACATCGCCCTGATCGCCAGGTACGGCCCGGACTGGTTCAGTGCGATCGGCACGCAGGCCGCACCGGGCTCCGTTCTGCTGACGATCAGCGGCACGGTGCGCAGGCCCGGAGTCTACGAGGTCGCCCTGGGCACCCGGCTCGGGGACCTGATCTCACTGGCGGGCGGCGCGGCTGAGCCAGCGCAGGCGATCCTGGCCGGCGGTTACTTCGGCGGTTGGCTGCCGTGGCCGGCCGCGGTCGATGTGCCGGTCAGCCACCCCGGCCTGCGCTCAGCCGGCGCGGCGCTCGGCGCCGGGGTGCTGATCGTGCTGCCCGGGTCCGCCTGTGGTGTCGGGGAAACCGCGCGGGTCTTTCGCTACCTGGCGGGCCAGAGCGCCGGCCAGTGCGGCCCGTGCAGCCACGGGCTGCCGGCCATGGCCGACGCGCTTGACCATATCGCCTGGCACGGCGGGGACGAGCGGGCCGACGCCTGGCTGCGGCGGCTGCTGCCGCTCGTGGAGGCACGCGGCGCCTGCCATTTCCCTGACGGGGCGGTCGCCTTGGCCGCGAGTGCCCTGCGGGTATTCCGCGCCGACCTTGAGCACCATCTGCGGTACGGGCCGTGCCAGCGGGTCAGCCGCGCTCCTGTGCTCCCGGTACCGCAGCCCGCGGCGCGCCCGCTGGACCGCGGCCCCGGGATCAGGCCGTCATGAGCGAGCCGGCGAGGCGCCCCCAAGCGCCCCGCAAGCGAGCGGGAGAGACGCCATGAGCGGGGGTTCCCGGGGGGCCGCCTTCCCAGGGCAGCATGGCCGGCGGCTGCGGGTCAACCCGATCGCCTGCGACGCGCACGGGGTCTGCGCCGACCTCCTGCCCGAGCTCATCGAGCTTGATCCGTGGGGATACCCGGTCATCTCCCCGGAGCCGGTCCCGGAGGAGCTGATCGCGCACGCGCGCCGGGCGGTGACCGCTTGCCCCACACTCGCCCTGCGTCTGGACGCCGACCGCCGGTCCCGGGGCTAAGGCGTGTCTCGCAGATCTTCAGCCCGCTGCACCGGTGTTTCCTGCACCGGTGTTTGCTGCACCGGTGTTTGCTGCACCGGTGTTTGCTGCACCGGTGTTTGCTGCACAGTCGCCGGAGGGCGCCTCGCGGCGTTGTCGTCGTCGCCAATAGAGGGGCTAGTGGGAAGACCCAACGTCTTGTCCCTGTCACCGCCGGACCGGTGCTGACGATCGAGTGGACGGCGCAGTTGTGACCGCTGTCC
>Ga0070706_100004021_pt1 | contig 14284 bp, 7 predicted proteins | sample KBSK5501metaG_FD_65476 | JGI IMG/M metagenome (GOLD analysis project Ga0070706, IMG submission 65476) | Corn, switchgrass and miscanthus rhizosphere microbial communities from Kellogg Biological Station, Michigan, USA - KBS K5-50-1 metaG | ecosystem: Host-associated > Plants > Roots >...
GCAATTCTGCCTCATTTCCTGGCGTTCCTGCCAGATAATGTGTCTCAACACAGTGAAAAATCGCTCGTAATCTGACCCCCTGATGTCGTCAATGTGAAGCCCGACATGGACACATTGCTGACCGTGCCGGATGCTCCCCCTGAGGCCGGTCCAGACCGAGCGTTGGATCCTGAAGGCTGAGTTGTTGTCGAGCTTGAAGAAGTGGAACTTGAGGAGGAAGCGGTGGCTGTTCCACTGCTGCTCCCACAGGCCACCAGGATTGCGGTTGCTACAAGTAAGAGCAAAGTAACACTTACGAATGTTTTTAGTGACAGTGACGTTCGTATCGACATTTTCTTTACATCCTTTCATGTATATAAATGAGGGAACATACCTGACCATGAAATGATCAGAAAGGCTCCATGCCCATCAGAATAACAGCCCTTGATGAAAATACTATTGGAGAAAAATGAGAAATTTCTTACCATAGAATGCCAATTTACAAAACGTTGGAGGCAGAAACCAGATGAAGAGCGGTTTCTCCGGGCTAGAAATGGTCGATTCCCACTATTCGCGCTGATTTCCTCTGTTTCATCTCAAAATCCGTGCTGATTTCACCCAATTTACTACTTACCTCCACCTGAAACGAAAAGTTATGCGAGAAAAAACAGTCATACAGCGTCATTTGCAAGAAACAAATGCCAAACATAACATGGAAAAATTATGCGAGAAAAAGAAACAGCACCGTTCATCAACGATGCCGCCGGGCAAACTCGCGGATCACGGCAGATCCGCTCAAACCAGTCGCACCTGTTACAAGGATCATGGGAATCTCCTTTTAGTGTGTTACATACGGCATAACATTCAGCGTCATTCCAATGGATGACGCGCCAAAAACTCGTTCACCACGCGACTGGCCTCCTCGCGAAACTCGTCCAGATACGCATGCCGCCCACCTTTTATGATGGAAAGTTCCGCGCCCGGAATCAGTGAGGCGAGGAGGAACGCGTTGGCTGTGGGGACCCGCTGATCCTCGCTGCCATGAATCACCAGCGTGGGTGCCCTCATCGTGGGCAAGAGATCCCAGGCATCGTGTCCTTTGACCGCAAGAACATGGAGCCCGGCTGCATACTCAGGAATGGGAGTAGCTTGTAATATGTCCTGGATCTTTTCTGGATGCGCCGCGATCCAGGCAGGCGAATAGAGCGTGGACAGCATGGCCCTTATGCCCTCTTGCGGATCAGTTGGAGGATTGGTCATGAGCGCCTCGGCCTCCGCTGTACGAGAAACGGCATGTCCTGTGGTGTTATCAACAGGGTTACTCGGTGCGCTGGCACCAAGCACCAGCGCACCGATGCGCTTCGCATGCTCAATACCCAACCACTGGCCGATCATCCCCCCCATCGAGTGACCATACACATGCGCACGCGCAATGCCCAGGTAATCAAGCAGCCAGACCGCGTCCTGGGCAAACCCGTGTATGGAATAGGCCGGTTCGGATGGCTTGTCGCTCTGCCCCGTCCCGCGATGATCAGAGACGATGACACGATACCGGTCTGCGAAATCGTTGCGCACCCCGTTCCAATCAGTATGATCGCGACCATTCCCGCTGATCAGCAAAAGCGGTTCGCCTGCACCTATCTCTTCATAATAGAGACGCGTCCCATCTGGGACCGTGACAAATGGCATAGTAAGTATCTCCTTCACTGGTGGACAAAGCCGTCCTGCTACGTTATACTATATAGGCGAGTAAAAACTCGCGCTTATGAGGTAATTATACGAGCAAAAACTCGTATTGTCAAGAGAGTCGAAAATGGGTTTTAAGAAAATACCCCAGATACCCGTAGGTGCCGATTTATCGCGCACACCGCCGATTTATCGGCCCTCTCTCTGGATGTTCCGCTATCCCTTTTAATTTGTTAAGGCATGGTTCAAATGAACGTGACAGTTCTTACCCACCAGCAAGGTCCAGCCCTGTCATCCCTTCGCTTCTCTCAGGGCAGGCTCTGAGCGCAGCGAAGGATCTCGCTGCCGATGGCACCCGATTGATCTACAGTGAGATGTAGCGGGCTGTCATCCTTCGCTGCGCTCAGGATCTCGCTGCCCATCGCGACAGACCCTTCGCGGAGTTTCCCCTGAGCGAAGCGAAGGGGCTCAGAGCCTGCCCTTGAGCGAAGCGAAGGGGTGACACGGGGTGACTGTTCAAACGGTCAAGTACACTTCGTCCAAATTGAACCTTGCCTTAACGACCAAAACCGGCCATATCGTAGGTGCCGATTTATCGTGCACACCGCCGATTTATCGGCCAATGGCCCGTCGATGCGCTCCCCGGGCCGATAAATCGGCGGTGCGCCTACGGAGTATGACCGATGTTGCTTGTTAAACTTCATCATTGTATATGGAGAGGCGGCATGAGCACACACCGGCAACAACAGCAGAGCGATCAAGAGAAGAAACGCACGTGGTTCTCACGCCGGAATGTGGTCATTGCTACCATCGTCATCGTCGCATTACTGATTACAACTGCCTGGATATTGAGCATTTTGAATGTAATTCCGGCTACGTGGGCCACCATCACCACGGCAGTTCTTACCGTAGCTACTGCCGTGTTCACCTTAGTTGCGGCCTTCCCATCGCTCTTCGGTTCCGAGAAACCTGAGCAACACACAACTTCCTCTTCTACATCACAGGTGCAGCACATCCCCGATTCATCATCCTCTCCAGATCCTGTTGCCCAGCGGGGCATCGCCGGGCTTCCACCACCCACGAATCCCAGGACTATCCAGCCGCGAGCGAAAGAGGTCCAGGAGATTTATGCGCAACTCACCCAGGACGACACGACCGCTGTTGTGCTTACCGGCATCGGCGGCGCGGGAAAATCCACGCTTGCCGCCCTTGTCTCTCAGCACGCGGAAAAACAGCGCATCGATGGCAAAGGACCCTTCACGGCTGAAGCGCTCTGGCTGCGCGTCGATGCCGCAGCCGAGATCGGTATGACCGATCTCATGGGTAACCTCATGGAGGCGCTGGGCAAACCCATGCCCGACATGGGCAGTTTGACGCCGGCGAATCAAGCCGCCGCGCTTTTCAACGCCTTGAACACGACAGAGAAGGCGCGACTGGTGATCCTCGACCAGTTTGAGGCACTGCTGGACTCGCAGACAGGACATGCTCGCGCGGACCGCCCGGGCGTGGGCGAACTGATCGACGCATTCAATAGCCAGCCCTGTCGCTGCCGCGTGCTGCTCACCAGCCGCCTCTGGCCCAGCGGCACGCGTGAATTCCCACCTTCCTGTATGCAAGAGTACGCTGTCAAAGGCCTGGAGAGTGCAGAAAGAATCGAACTACTGCGCAAACAGGGAGTAGCGGGAACAGAGGACGAGTTGCGCAGTGCCGTCAGCCGCTGTGACGGTCACGCACTCTCGCTCACGCTGTTTGCATCGCTGCTGCGCTCCGACCGCAGTCTGAACCTGCAGGCGCTCCTCACCGACCCACTGTACGCGCGTCTCTGGACAGGTGGAACCGGAAAGATTGCCCAGAACCTGCTCGACTACATCTACACCCAGCAACTCAACGAGGTGCAGCACCAACTGCTACGAGCCTTCTCCGTCTACCGTGAGCCTGTGCCATTGGCGGCAGTAGAACCACTGCTAAGGGTCAAAGCCAGGCTTTCAGAGGACCAACTGCTCGCGGCGCGGGATGTCTTGCTGGCTCAACACCTGCTGCAAGCGCTGGGGGCCTTACGCTACCAGTTACACGCGATTGTTGCCAGCTACGCCCACGATCACTTCGATGAGCAGAGTAGAGAGGCAAACCAGGAAGCGCTGAGGACTGCACACGCGAAAGCCGCACAGTACTATATGCAACAGGCAGCAACGGATTGCCTCCCACGTAAAGAGCGACGAAAGGTTTCCGACGTGCAGCCGTTGATCGAGGCAACCTGGCATTATGGACAGGCCGGGCAGTGGCAAGAGGCGTATGAGCTGATGGAGAAAGGAGGACTCTTCGCAGACCTGAGACTTTGGGGCGGAAACGCCGTCTTGCTGGAACTGGATCGACTCCTGTTACCCCCGGAGAAGTGGCATGCAAAACCAGAACAGGCCGCTTTTCTCAACAACGAGTTGGGCGTTGTGTACGATGCCTTAGGCCAGAAGCAGGAAGCGCTGCGGTATTATCAACAGGCTCTGACTATTTCGCAAGAGGTCGGCGATCGTAGTGGTGAGGGTACCATCCTCAACAACCTGGGCGCTGTGTACGATGATCTAGGCCAGCAGCAGGAAGCGCTGCGGTATTATCAGCAGGCGCTGGCTATTTGGCAAGAGGTCGGCGATCGCGGGGGTGAAGGTGCCACCCTCAACAACCTGGGCCTGGTGTACAGTGCCTTGGGCCAGAAGCAAGAAGCACTGCGGTATTATCAGCAGGCGCTGGCGATCAGAACAGAGGTCAGCGATCGCGGGGGGGAGGGAACAACGTTGTGGAATATTGGTGCACTCTATTTCAGGCAAGATCGGAATGACGCGGCGCTGGCCTGTTTGCTGCTCACCCGGGATATCTACCAGGAGGTACTCAGTCCAAATCGCGAGGGAGTACAGCGATGGATAGAACGCCTGCAGAAAAAGGCCGGTGAGGAGGAGTTTGCGGCATTGCTGGCAAAGGTTGAGCCGCAAGCCTCGTTGATTGTAGAGCAGACTCTGCGCGAGGGGTTGTGATAGCGTGTGCTACTGCCACCATTGAGAGCGACCAGCTGCATCGGGATGACGTGGCATGTAGGGATAGCTAACACTTGCCGGGAGCCGCAGCCACGGTCTCAACAACAAAGTAATCACCAGGCCCGTCACAAATCCTCCAACTTTTCTTGTTACTAAAACCGGATCAGCATGACAAATGATTCGCTTCCTGCGCGGTTGAGAGCGGTATCCACGATTTCAAAGCCCATCCGCTCGTACAGGTATCTGGCTGGATTGCTCATACGAACGCTTAACATCACTGCCGGATATACCTGGCTGGCCGCTTCGAGGAGATGTTTCATCAACTGCGTGCCTATCCCTTGCCCAAGATAGTCTGGCAGAACGGCAATAGCTAGTTCCGGTGTGCCATCAGGAATCAAGCTAGACACTTTCTTTTCTTCCTCCATAAGCAGACGAATCCAGGCGGCCCCTAGCGGGCACTGATCGTGTGGATGCAGCGCGAGTACCCCCATGTCGGTCTCGCGCCCCCATCCCTGAACATATTTCTGCACCCCAGGATTGTTTTTCGCCGCATCAGAGGATGTTTCGCCATCTTCTTGCATATGAGCAGCATAGTAGAGCATTTGCCAGAGAAATGGCTCGTCGTCTTGCCTCAATGGTCGGATGAGAGCACGCATGTCGTTTCTCCATATCGCGTCCTTTTGTCGCGAGCTCAAGTGTGATTACACCGAATCGGCTGAAACAAACGCTCCAGAGCGATCATCCCTTGTACCCTCCGCCTTTCAGCCCTTGTCTGTGCCGACATCATGCTCCAGTCAGTGTAGCAGAAAGCGATGCAAACGACAAAAAGATGCGGAGGGTAGTAATTTCGTCCCAATTTGGGAAAAAACGGCCGATTTCCCGCAAAACTATGGTAGTAGTTAGTCCAGATAGGTTTGTGAGGGAGAAATGTAGTGACACCCCTCGCGGGTGTCAGGCTCCGCCGCAAAATTCAAACTGGACTTACTAGTAGTATCAACCCGCAAAACTATCAGTTAAGTGGCATCGAGAGCAAACTTTGGAAAAGGAAATCTGAGAAGGTATATGAAATTACCAGGGAATCGGTTCAGCTTCGTGAAAAATTCAGCAGTTCTAGTAGCTACTATCATCGTATTTTTTAGCCTGGTCATCGCAATAGCACCCGCTGTGCTTGCTGCTCCACAATCGAGCGTTCGTGCGCTTGAACCAGCAGATATGCAAAATCTTATCTTCGTGTGGGCAAGTGGTACAGCATCGATCCAACAACAAGCATTACACATTTGCCAGACAGAGAACATTTCACCTGGTAATTGTGCAGACATTAGTGCAGAGGTACGTAGTGCCTGGCTCAATTTAATGCAGGTAGATCCGGCGTCTTTAGGAAGGATTGGCGTACAGGAGAATCCAGCTGGTAGAGCACAGGTGTACAACCTGCTTGCTGGAAAACTTTCCTCACTGACACAGGGCAAAGAATCAATCCTGATTGCACAAACACAACAGGCATTGCAGCAAGTGAACGCTTCTCTTCAACAGGTGCGTAACCATCTGACAGCAGCAAGCTATACCGTTTGGGCGACTTCCTTCACCCAAAGATCACTTCCTAATGGTCTCAGACCAAAGATCAGCCCCTATGTGGCGCTGCCTGATGCCTATCTCAAGTACGCGAACTGGGGAAATATCTCCAAAATACCATCCATCTATCGGCCGTATTACTCACCAAATGGAACAAAAATGACCTGGTCAGTCACTCTTTCCTCAACAGATGGTACAAAAACCATTGCAAATGTGCTTGTAACCGAAGTAGGTCCCTGGAACGAAGACGATAACTGGTGGGATGCGAATGGCACAAGCGCAACGCTGCCATCACGCTGTCCTGTCTCTCCTACCTTGATTGCCCCAGACGCTACCAGCAATCCCTTGGTCAACGGTATCTGTCCCAATGGACAGAATCTACGCAGAATCTATTATTATCTGCTCTATACCCACGACGGACTGCCTTTCTTTCAGCCCTCCGGCTACTCGCCATCTGGCAATTTCACCGATGGCAACTGGCCAACCGCTCTTCCTCAAGGATGTTCAGAATCCAGTTTTGCCTCGGTGAATAACGATGGGATGACTTGTGGTGGAGGACCAAACGGGTATAATATGCATAACGGCGGATGGTTACGTGGAGGAACATATGATAAGGGTATCACGAACCAATCCAGTATCGATATCAGCCCAGCCGTAGACAAAGCACTTGGCTGGACCTATCCATCAAGTGGCGTAATTCAAGTCAATGCGAGTGCATTGCCGTAAAATAGTTCTTCAGGACCAATCCTGACCGCCTGCATTCGCTGCTTCACTCATCCGTATCTCTATGCGACATGAAGCCATAGGCCATTGCAGTTACTACTGCATGGGAAAGAAACGTCGCTTCTCCTTTCTCAGTAGTAAGATTGTATCGCTTTGTAAGACCACTCACATACTGAAAAATATAGACGGGGCGATCGATTCAGGGCCTGTACGTATCCCTGGTTTTTACCACCTACGCCTTGCTCTCCCACTACGCATGGGGTACACTCACAGGAAAAGCTATAACTGCAAGAAAAAGGAAAAGCGATCATGTATTCTGAGAGCATCAACCGCTATCTTTCAGCCGTGCCGAAGGCGGAACTCCATGTGCATCTCGAAGGTTCCATACAACCGGCGACCCTTCTCACGCTGGCGCGGCGCAACGGAGTAGAGCTGCCCGTACAATCCGTTGCGGACTTGCAGAACTGGTTTATCTTCCGCGATTTCAACCACTTCATCGAGATTTACTTTCAGATCTCGAGTTGCCTGAAGACGAGCGAGGACTATGAGCTGATTGCCTATGAATTTGGGGCAAACATGGCGCAGCAACACGTGCGCTACGCCGAAGTCACGTTCTCACCGAGCACCCACCGCTATGCACTCGACATCCCCCACGATACATACTTTGGCGGGCTGACGCGGGGACGCGAACGTGCACGAGCCGAATTTGGCGTCGAGATCAGGTGGGTCTTCGACATTGTGCGTGATGTCAAAGATGAGGCGCGTAAGCGCATGTGTGCTGACTATACAACTTCCGTGGCGATAGAGGGGAAGAATGATGGGGTGGTGGCGTTAGGGCTGGGCGGAGGAGAAGTAGGCGAACCACCTGAACAGTTCGCCGGGTGGTTTGAGAAGGCGCGGGGAGCAGGGTTGCATAGTGTGCCTCACGCGGGAGAAACCGCCGGTCCGGCCAGCGTATGGGGAGCTTTGAGGGCATTGGGTGCCGAGCGCATAGGGCATGGCGTGCGGGCGATTGAAGATGCAGCGCTCGTGGCTTATCTCGCCGAGCAGCGCGTCCCGCTTGAGGTATGCCCAACGAGTAACGTGAGAGTAGGAGGTTATGCAAACTATGCTGAGCATCCCTTGCCGCGCCTCCACGCTGCCGGGGTGCCTGTGACCATCAACTCTGACGATCCACCCCTGTTCAATACCACACTCAACGACGAGGTAAAGCTGCTGGCCGATCCCTTTAATTTTGACCTGGATGAGATCAATGAGATCTTGCTGAATGGAGTGCGTCATAGCTTTCTGCCTGAGGAAGAGAAACAGGCAATGGAGGCAACGTTCCGGGCCGAAATGACCAGGCTCAGGAACGAAAATAGACTATAAGAAAGATAAACAAGGACACAGACCATGCTGAATTTTGATCGCCAGGGCTTGATACCCGCTGTGATCCAGGATGATGCCACAAACGAGGTGCTGATGGTGGCGTTCATGAACGAAGAAGCATTTGCCCGCACGTGCGAGACGGGCTATACGCATTTTTTCAGCCGCGCCCGCAATGCGATCTGGCGCAAGGGCGAGCAGTCGGGCAATGTGCAGGAGGTGCGGGAGGTCTTTGTGAATTGCGAGGAGAATAGCCTGCTGATCCGCGTGATCCAGCATGGCGGTGCGGCATGTCATACCGGTTATCACAGTTGTTACTACCGCCGCCTGCTGGCGGATGGCACATATGAAAAAGTGGCGGAACGTGTCTTCGATCCAGATGTGGTATATGGCGACTCAAAAAATGCAGGAGCACAATATACCGTGACTTTAGAGGAGAAGATGCGCCAGTTGTATGGCGTCTACCTTTACCTGCGCGACCATGATCTGAGCGAGGAGTCCAATACCTCGCGCCTGCTGCAGGAGCACAGCCCGAGTTACCTGGTATCGCGCCTGGCCGATGAACTGGAGGAACTGGCGGGGATACAGAGTGGTGAACATGCGCATAGCGGGCCACAGCCCGATACAATACTGGAGGGCAGCCAGGTCGGATACTGGCTGCTCCTGCTGGCCGCGACGAAAAAGCTGCGTTACGATGAATTTACGCCCCATGCCTCGATCTTGCAAGGGTATTACGCCCGGTACAGTGTAGAGCAGGCTATAGAGCTACAACAGCAATGCCTCAGCCTTGCCGCTGCTAATGAAGCTTCTCAATTTGTAGAGGGACTCCGGCTTGGATTTGCGCTGGTCGGCCGGGCATGTGCCGAGGCCGGCGTGAGCCCTGTAGCCCCGGCAGAATACGACCTGGACCAGATGCGCCGGAAAGGATTGATCGGTCAGTAATACGGATGTGCGACCCGTTCTCTCAACCCGCGTAGGGGCGGGAGCGGTGTGGACGGGTGGTGGGGATGCTTGCATCGCCCCTTGTTGGCTGCATGTTCATCTAACTTACCATGGATGAGGCGCCCCGATCAGCTCAGCATTATACACATGGGAGTCTACATAGTCGCATGCCGAATGCGCAGTACCACGCGGTAAGACGCGCCAGAAAGCACGTTGCATACGGCTCCACTCGGCTAAAATCTGGGCAGCGCGCCAGCTGCGCGTCTTCTTGCGATGCCATTGAATGATGGTACGCAATGCCTCTATCTCATCCGTCTCCTCGAGGCGCTGCAACTCCACCAGCTCTGTATTGCAGCGCGCCGGGAAAACTCCTGTCAAATCCAACACATAAGCGACGCCAGCGGACATACCAGCGGCAAAGTTCGGCCCGGTTTCACCCAGCACAGCTACCAGACCGCCTGTCATGTACTCGCAAGCGTGCGCGCCTGTACCCTCTATAACCGCCAGCGCCCCACTATTGCGTACGGCGAAGCGCTCACCGGCAAGGCCAGCGACGAAACATTGTCCACCGGTTGCACCGTAGAGCACCGTATTGCCGAGAATGATGTTATTGTGCGCTGCGAAACTCGCACCGGCTGGCGGCGCTATGACGATCTGCCCGCCGGTCATACTCTTGCCCACATAGTCATTAGCCTCGCCGTGCAGTATCAGGTGCAGGCCTGGCAGGCAAAACGCGCCAAAACTTTGTCCCGCTGCACCTTGAAACACGCAGGTAATGCTCACACCCGGCAGGCCCGCGTTACCGTAGCGGCGCGCGACCTCTCCCGCGAGACTTGCACCGATAGAACGATCTGAGTTAGAGATGTGATGTTGTACCAGCACGCTGTGTTCACCGCGCAGCGCCGGTTCTGCCTCAGCCAGTAACCGCTCGGCAAGCGGGGATTGGGTCAGAGCACGCGCTTGGCCTTTATGGTCGCCCGCCGCTTCTCCCCCGCTTTCACGGATAGGATTATCGGAAACCTCGCCCACCGTGCCTCCCGTTCCAGGGCTCGCGACGAGCAACGGCGCAAGATCGATGCTTGTTTCCGCGTCGCATTGCAGGAGGTCAGCACGTCCGATCAATTCATCCAACCGTTTCACACCCAACTCCGCCAGCCACTCGCGCACCTCCCCGGCTACCAGTGTGAGGTAATTGATGAGCATCTGTGGCGTACCGGCGAATTTGGCGCGCAACTCCTCGCGCTGTGTCGCAATGCCCGTAGGACAGGTATTCAGATGGCACTGACGAGCCATATCACAGCCCAGCGCTACCAGGCTGGCGGTGCCGAAGCCAAATTCTTCCGCTCCCAGCATCGTCGCGATCACCACGTCACGCCCCGTCTTCAAACCACCGTCTACACGCACCCTGACACGCCTGCGCAGGCCATTACGCACCAGCGTCTGCTGGGTCTCAGCCAGGCCCCGCTCCCAGGGAATGCCGGCATGCTTGATGGATTGCAGCGGAGAGGCACCTGTGCCACCATCATGCCCGCTGATCTGGACGTAGTCGGCGTGGGCTTTGGCGACACCCGCTGCAATGGTGCCCACGCCGATGCTCGAAACGAGCTTGACGCCGACACGCGCTCGCGGATTTACCTGCTTCAAGTCATAAATCAACTGGGCCAGGTCTTCGATGCTGTAGATATCATGATGTGGCGGCGGAGAGATCAGCGGCACGTGCGATGAGGTATGGCGCAGCCGCGCGATAAAAGGGGTTACTTTGCCTGGTGGCAACTGCCCACCTTCGCCCGGTTTCGACCCCTGGGCCATCTTGATCTCTAGTTCCTCGGCACGCACCAGGTACTCGGTAGTGACGCCAAAACGTGCAGTAGAGACTTGCTTGATCTTGCTACTGACGGGATGGCCGTAGAGGGTCTCGTGGTACCAGGCAGGGTCTTCGCCACCTTCACCGGTATTATTGCGCGCCCCGATGCTATTCATAGCAGCGGCAATGGTGCGGTGCGTCTCCGGGCTTAGCGCGCCAATAGACATTGCCGAGACGACAAAACGCGCACGAATTGACTCCACCGGTTCAACCTGCTCCAGCGGAATTGGATTCGCCGGCACGAATGCGAGCAGATCGCGCAGAGTGGTAGGAGGACGCCGGTAAACCAGTTCCGTGAAGCTCTGGTAGTCGGCTCTATCGCCACTCTGCGCCGCTTTTTGCAATGCGCGAATGATTACAGGATTATAGGCATGATACTCGCCATCGCGGCGGAAACGGTAGTATCCGATGTCGGCCAATTTGCGACGCCGGTTGAGTTCGGTAATACCCGACTTCTGCTCCGCGGCGGCTGTTGCCTGCTCGCCCTGTGACCTGTTCCTGCTCACGCGTTCGATCACCTGTCCGGCAACCTGGGTAAAACTGACCTTGCCCGGGTGTATTGTCTGAGAACTGGAAACCGCGAAGCAGCGCTGGATCAATTGCGGGTCCAGGCCGAAAATCTCGAACTGGCCAGCACCGGTGATGTTACGGATGGTAGAGATACCCATGCGCGCCATGACCTTACGAAGGCCGTCTTCAATGACGTGCAGATAGCGCTCCTCGGCTTGCTCGGGCGTGAGTGACTCCAGGTGTCGCTCTCCTGCTAACGCGCGTACACTTGCAAGCGCCAGCGTTGGAACGACTGCTTCGGCACCGTAGCCGAGCAAGAGCGCGACCTGGTGAATATCCCAGGCAGAGCCGGTTTCGCAGATCAAGGAAGTGCAGGTGCGTGTCCCACTGCGGATGAGGGCCTGGTGGACCGCGCCGGCTGCCATGAGCATTGGAACCGGTGCCTGAGCCGGGCTGGCCTGATTGTCACTCAGGATGAGCAGCGTGACGCCCCCGGCAACCGCGGCAACCGCTTCATGCTCCAACCTGTCCAGGGCAGCCTCAAGCGCTGGCGGCCCGGCATCACACTCGAATGTAGCACTGAGCGTTTGAGAGCGAAAAGCTTTCAGGTCACGCAAGGTCTCCAGTTGGGACCCGGTTAACACGGGAGTCTCCAGGTGCAAGAGATGGGCATGCAGGGCAGTCTCGCTCAGCAGATTCTGGCGACGGCCAAGGTAGCAGTCGAGTGACATAACGATCTGCTCACGTAAGGGGTCAATAGGTGGATTCGTCACCTGCGCGAAGCGCTGGTGGAAGTAGTCTGAGAAGGAACGTGCCTGGGAAGAGAGTGCCGCGAGCGGCGTATCATCGCCCATACTCCATACAGGCTCTTTGTTTTCTGACAATATTGGACGAAGAATCAGCTCAACATCCTCGTGAGTGTAGCCGAAGAGCTGCTGGCGTTGAAACAGGGTCTCTCTATCAAACGCAGCGGATGGCGCTGCCTGCTGGGGGAGATCGGCAAGGTGGACGAGGTTCGTGTCTAACCACTGCTGGTATGGTTGATATTGCGAAAGAGCCGCCTTGATCTCGGAGTTACGCAGCAATACGCCGTGTTCCAGGTCCACGGCGATCATCTCGCCCGGCCCCAGCCGACCCTTTTCGACCACCTCGTGCGCCTCGCAGGGAACAACCCCCGCCTCAGATGCCAGGATCAAGAGTCCGTGCGAGGTCAGTGTATAACGAGCGGGGCGCAGGCCGTTACGATCCAGGGCGGCACCGACAAAACGACCATCACTAAAGGCGAGTGCAGCCGGGCCATCCCAGGGTTCGATCTGCCCGGCATGGTATTCACACCAGGCACGCCGGGCGCTTTCCAGCTCGGGATCGTGCTCCCAGGCCGGGGGAATGAGCATTTGCATGCTGTGCAGCAGGTCACGGCCAGAAAACGCGAGTAGTTCCAGGACATTGTCCAGCTCGGCAGAGTCACTTCCTCCTGGTTGAATGATTGGCAGGAGATCGTGGAATCTGCTGCCCCAATGCGGCGAGAACAGCGCCACTTCGCGTGCCTGCATCCAGTTGCGATTGCCCTGGATGGTATTTATCTCGCCATTGTGTGCCAGCAGCCGCAAGGGCTGAGCCAGCGGCCACGAGGGAAATGTGTTGGTGCTGTAGCGCTGGTGAAAGATGGCGAAGGCGCTCGTATAGCGAGGGTCGGCCAGATCGAGATAGAAGCGCGCCAGTTGATTTGGGGCCAGCAGCCCCTTGTAGACAACTGTGCTACGAGAAAGCGAGGCTACATAGGCATCATTGATACCTGCCTCCTGCCAGCGCTGCTCAACCAGGCGCCGGGCGTAGTAAAGGCTTCGCTCATACTGCTCTATGTTGAGATGAGAGGGGCGGGTAAGTAGTACCTGTACGATGCTGGGCGCAGTTGCACGGGCACGTGCGCCGAGAACAGTATAATCGAGAGGCGGATTGCGCCAATGCAGCTGTGAGGGCACGAGACCTACTTCAGAGAGAGTCTGCTCGAAGACCTGGCGACTTTGAAGATAGTCAGCCAGCGAGCGGTCTTGTGAAGGCAAAAAGAGCATACCGACGGCGAGATCAGCAGGATCAACGATTCCCCGTGCTTGCAACTCCTCGCGAAACAATGCACCAGGAATTTGGGTAAGTAGACCGGCACCATCACTCGTTTCGGCGTCGGCATCTTGTGCGCCGCGATGGGTGAGGCGGGTAAGTGCCTCAAGCGCGGTTTGCACCAACTGGTGGCTGGCCTCGCCAGAAATCTGGGCCAGAAAGCCTGTGCCACAGGCATCATGCTCCCAACGAGGATTATAGAGTGGATACGCAGAGATCCGGTGTTGCATCGGCTATCCTCCTGGAAAAATGCTATGTGCTTATTACTAGGAGGCACCTGCGCTGGAGCCAAATAGCTTTCGATGGCTTAGACATCGCTCATCGAGGTCGTTTAGGGAGATTACCCATGTAACGCGAATAGGAGCTTCGTTGGGCCGGGGATAGCTGCAGAGCTTGCAGAAGAACAAACAGCGTCCTTCATTGAGAAGAGTATAACACAAGCAAGCGAGTTAGAGCAAGAGCCTGGTACTGTGAGACTTCCACCATAACAGAGGAGTGACTACCC
>Ga0070706_100004022_pt1 | contig 14283 bp, 18 predicted proteins | sample KBSK5501metaG_FD_65476 | JGI IMG/M metagenome (GOLD analysis project Ga0070706, IMG submission 65476) | Corn, switchgrass and miscanthus rhizosphere microbial communities from Kellogg Biological Station, Michigan, USA - KBS K5-50-1 metaG | ecosystem: Host-associated > Plants > Roots >...
AGGTGCTGGACGACGCGGTCGAGGGCCGAGCCGTCGAGCACCGGCAGACTGCGAATCTCGTCCATCGGATTCGGCGGCTGCTGTTGCTGTTGTTGCTGTGGCTTCGGCCCCTGACCCTTATAGAATTTCTGCCACTCTGCTTCTAGTCGCCGTGCCTCGCCTTCGAGGTAATGTACGCCACGGTCGTAGTTCTCTTTTGGAATGTAGCGAGACTGCCGCGCTTCCGACCACTTGACGGGCTTGCCGTCGCCGAAGTCGACGAGGCTGTCGTCGGTGAGCTTCAGAGCAGAGGGAGCGCCGCCACTGTCGCCAGTACCTTGTCCGCCTGCGCCTGCACCCGCCCCGCCTCCGCTGCCGCCGCCGGGTGTTTCGTAGCAGACGTCGTCGGCGAGATGGAGCCAGCGCAAGATCGAATTTCGCAGCATGGCGGCGAGTATGCAGGCGACGGCCGAGGCGCCGTCAATGACAAGTAGCAGATCGTAGAAAAAGTTTAGGATTTCGCGGATTTCGCTAGACGACGGCGCAGTGGTGGTACGTGTGCGCCCATGTTCCGCGCCTCGTTCAACCCGATGGCGACGGCCTGCTTCACGTTCGTGACGCGCGGACCCATCTTGCTGCCGCTATGGAGGTCGCCTTGGTGCATCTCATGGAGGGCTCGTTCGACTTTTCGGCTGGCGAGCGGGCGGCGGATGGCCATGGCTACTGCCTCTCTGCAGGCGTCGGCAATCCTTCGCCGACGAACTCGAACTTCGATTCAAAATCGCCGCGCGGAATCCAACAAGGCCGGATCGTGCCGGCCCATTCAGGTTCGACGCGAAGCGGCATGTACACGACGACCTGTTCGCCGTTGTAGTGGTTACGCGCCAGCAGAAGGAAATGATAGAGCTTGCCGGTGCGTTTCTTCCTGTACACGCCGAATCGCACTACTGTACTCCTGCTGCGGGTGGCGACTGCAGCGAGCGACGTGCGAGGTTCTGCGCGGCGGCTTCGGGCCGTGGCTGCACCTGCGCCATCTGCTGCTGCGCACGGATCTGCTCCAGCGCAGCATCTGTCGCCGTGGATGCGACCTTGGCCGCCGTCTGCTGTGCGACCTGCGCGATGGTGCCCTGGACGGCCTGGTTCTGCGCCGCCTGCATCTGCGCGTCCTGGATGGCGGCGAGGAACTGGCGATGGCGTTCGTAGAGGGCCATAAAGTTCTGCTTCACATCGGCGGAGGCTTCGAGGAATTCGGTTGTCGCCATGGCCGACTCCAGCTCGTCGAGCATCGCGTCGTGGTCCCAGAACGGATAGGGGATTTCGGGTGGCAGGACTTCGGCCTGCCAGAGACGAGCTATGAGGTGCTGGGCGAGTTCTCGGTACTGCGTCGTACGATCCTCAGTTGCGTCGTCCGTGTATTTGAGGTCCATTGCGATCTTGGAGAAGTCGATGCGGCCCGTGCGCTTGTTGGTGTAGAGGCCAGCGAGCGGACCCGAGAGGCGTTCGATGATGCGAGCCTCACGAAGTGCCGAGAACTCGGGAAGCAGCGTGCCAGGGTCCACCGAAATTGAATAGTCCGTTCCCGATCGTAGTACCTCTTCTGCATGGAAGACCAAGACCTCATCCTTGCGCGTGGTGCCGGTGTAGTGCAGCGTGCGAATCGGCGGGTAGAATTGCTTGACCCGATTGACGCGCATCTGCTTGACCACGGCGAGGGCTTCACCGAGGTGTTCGTAGAGTGGTCCGTCCTCGGAGTCGATAATCTCCTGAATCATCGGCAGCGCCATTGGCCCTCGGAGTTGGCCGGGGAACTGCGCCTTGTCGAGCAGGTCGGAGCTGCCCATCTGCTGGAATAACTCGATGACCAGTTTTATGGACTCGACGAAGAAGCTCGGCGGGCTGGCGTGCTGCATCGCTTTGACGAGGGGTTCGCCCACGTCCGAGAGCCCATCGGGCACGATGCCCGGCATGTCGGCGGGGATGTCCTCGCGGTCCAGGCCGGGGCCAAGCAGGAGCGTTTCGTAGATTTGGGCGTTAGCCATCTCGCCGAGCTGCGACATCCGCTTGTTCAGGAACTTCTGCGCGGGAATCAGGTCGGTGAGAAAGTCGCCCGACCAGAACGATGTGGCTTCGGCCTCGTAGTGGAAGTCGACGAGCGGCACTTCGTCGTACTCCGTGTCGCCGTCTTCGAGCTTCGGGCCGTTGGGGACGAACATCGAGCGTCGGCCGTGCGGGTGCTCCTTGCCGGCGGGCTGGTAGCGCGTCGCGAACAGACACATGTCGGGGTCGTCGGGCCCCTGCGAGCCTTGAATCGCCGGGATGAGGTCGCGCATGTTCATGCTAGCGACGCTCGGGCCTTTGTCCAAGAGGCGGGTTCTGACGATGCCGAGGTCTTTGCCGGCAGAGGCTTCGATTTCGTGGGCCTTCTCGGCGCCGAATGTGTCCTTCACCCAGCCGACGGTCTTGGCCTCGACGATGTAACAGGCTTGGTCGGGGGAGAGCAGGGAGATAGCTGGTACTGAGCTGTCGATGAAGAAATTGAGGCCAGAGAGGATCTGGCAACCTACATCCCCTACTGTAGTTAGGTGCTCCACGACGGTGAAGCGCTCGGGCGTGTTGCCGGCTTGTACCATCTGTTCGACCACGGACTGCGGGAGGACGGCGTCGGGGTCGGGGTTGGCGTTGTCACGCCACAGGAGTTCACTCGTCTCAGGGTCGTACGCGGGAATGGGCTCGGTGCCAGACTCTTCAATCCACGGCGTGTGTTCGATCGCGACGCCGGTGTTGACCAGCCAGAATAGCCGCTTCCAGTGCTGCGCACGTTCCCGCAGCTTCTTGTCCAGGGCTTTGGTCAGCTTCGTGACGACGATCGCCTGGTCGAACGCCTTCGGGTCGATCTTGTCGGGGCTGGCCCTGAAGCCGTAGTCGATCGACCACAGCCGGCCGATCTTGCGCTTGCTGGCCTTCTTCATCAGGTTGAAGACCAGAGAGAGCTTGTTCTTGTCTTCGTCTTTGGCGAGGCCACGTTGCAGGATCGTGTCGCGGGCTTGTTGGATGTACTGCTCGCCGAAGTACATGCCGAGGGCGGTAATCATGCGAGCTTCGACACCCCCACGCAGTCTCCATTTCTGCTGCTGCAACCGACGCCAGTCGCGCGTCCAGGTGGAGACGTCGGGGTCGGTACGGTCGGCCACTTACATGCGTCCGAGGTGAGGATCTGTCATTTCCTCGTCGGTGAACATCTCAGTGTCGGGTTCGGTGGGCTTCGTCGGTCGTGCCGAGCGGGACGACGGCCGGTCCCGGTCGCGCTCCGTTCGCGCCCTCGGGCTCTGGCTTGTACTCGCCTCCGTCTCGCGCCTCCGGCGCTCCGACGGTGACGAGCGGCGTTCGACGGACGGCGGCTTCGGCGTCGGCTTGGGCTCGGGCATGGTCGGCCTCTCGTACCAGAATGTCGATGAAGCGGTCGCGGTCGCGGGCGAACATCACTTCGAGCGTGAGCTGTTCGACCAGCTCGCGCTGCTTGCCGGTTTGCGGGTCGACGAGCGGCGACTTGACTTGGCGTTGGAACTTGAACCAGCGCAGGACGTAGGTCAACTTGAGGTTGGTTTCTGAGAGCTGGTCGAGGAGATAGGCATTGAGCTTCTCGGACTCGCCGAGGCGCCGCTGGAGTTCGACGACGGCGGTTTCGAGACGGCCACAGCGTGCGGCGGAGGACATGGGCGAAGGATACGCTGAAGCCAGTACTCCGTCAAACGTGACGGCCCAGATGTGCGTCGATGTTGGGGTCGAGATCGACGATCTTGTTCTGGCGAAGGAACCTCTCGCGGAACGTCTCGGGCTTCTCACGGAGCATCGCCTTGTGGCGAGGCCGTCGACTCAGCACGTGCTCCATCGTGTCGAGCGTGTGGTCGTCCTGCTTGATGCGCTCGAACTTCCCGGCGGAGGTGGCTTCGTCGGGCCAGCGCGCATTCTCCATTTCGTACGGTAGGACGGACAGCCACGGAGCGTAGTGTGCGCGGCGGTTGTTGACGTACTCACGGCTGATCTCGACGCGCAGCTCTAACTTCCGAAGATTCGCCAGCAGTACGATGTTGTAGTGCTGAAGCTCTGTCTTGAATTGGGAATTTTGATCGGCCCACGCCTTCAGCTTCGTGACGCCAGGGCAGAAGCGTTTGTACTCGTCGAGGACGGCGCGCGACCACTCGGGCACGGAGTAGCCAAGCAGTTCAATCTCGCCGCCGACGTAGCGGTAGTTCGGCGCCTCGTAGACGCAGAACGTCTCATGCGAATCTGGCGGGAACAGCCAGAAGCTGCACGACATGTACGTGCCAGTGTCGATGCCAGCGATCAGTTGCCAGCCAGAAGGCAGTGGGCGGCGCAGGTCTTTAGGCGACAGCATCAGAGTGAAGGGTACGCGACGCTCCCTGTAACTGTACCGCCCACGACATTCTCGGTAACTGTTCGCGTCTCGACGGTCAGCTTACCGGAGAGGAGCACTCGGACACGATCGATGAGGCTGAGCGACACGACAGTGCGGACGACCACCACGTCGGCGTACGAAGCAGGCGCAGGAGGAAGCGGGCAATAGTTCGATGGAAATAATTTGTGCCGAAGACGATCGCGCCACGTCCACGGCTGAGTTGTGCAGTAATTTTCTTCGTTATGCGACGGCATGGTCATGCTCTACCTCTTCCTTCAATATGTTTGGCTTCCACAAACCAGGGTGACTGAGTGGCGAGAAGTACCGAGAGTCATCGCCCCTGTTAAAATCGTACACTCTTCCAACGAAGCTCCCGAGCTTCCCTAACCACGCGATGGAGTATTTCTCGCGTGTCATCAGCCCGCCCTTGTCCGGGTCGTCACGATCCCGTGCCTTCTGATCGAACGTGAACGGGTTGCACGCCGCGTCGACGTTGCACGTGCAGTGGAAGTCGGCGTCGCGGCCGTGGCCATAGTCGTGGAGCGTGCCGACCCAGGGCCGGTCGGGGGTGGTGGGGAAGAGGGCAAACCCACGAAGTTCACGCAGGTTCTGGCTCACGCCCGTGTAGCATTCGAGGCCAGGGAGCTGGTACGCCTCGGAGAAGATGTAGGACGTGACTTTCTTGCCTTTGAGTCCTTCCTTTTGCTCGTAGCTCTTGACCTCGAACTCACAGCCGTTGCGGAGGAGGATGCGCATCCGGCCGCCGCGTTTGTCGTTCTGGTAGCTCGCCGGCTTCATGTTCATGCCACGTTCACTCAGCAGGAACTCGGCGAGGTAGTTGAACTCGGGCTCGGACGTGCTGTACGTGATGCCGATCAACTGCACGAGGGCGTTCGGCAGGCAGGCAAACCCCGTGCCCCATGCGGCGGCGCTCCAGCTCTTGCCGCTCTTGAACGCGGCGAGGTCGGCGAGGACGTGCGCAGGGCCGCCGTCGCGCGGGACGATGCGGCGACGGACGACCGAGCAGGGTATGGCGTTGATGAGCCGAGACTCTACTACTACCTCGCCGTAGCGGACCTCGGAGGTGGGTACTAAGACGCTGGTGTAGTAGTCGCCAGGGCCGGCGGCGGCGTCGAGGAGTGTCCAGCCCTCGGAGGCGAGCTGCCAGTCGGCCTGATGCGGGAAGAGAGTAATGCCATTGGTGGCGTAGACGCGGCGGCGGAACTGTGCGACCAGGCTGTCGCGGGTGGTGAGGTCCACGACGCTATTATGTACTGGTCTTGCGAACCTGATTCCATCGGCCGAGGCCAGCGCGGCGTCGGCGGCGATGGTAGGTGCAGAACAGTTCGTGCTTGGAGGGCTGCGGGCGCGAGGGGTGTCGGACGTGTGGGCCGAAGCGCCACGGCATCATGCTCGGATTGTTCGTACGACCTTTGCCGACGCTCACGGGCTCTGCCCCAGAATCTGCGCGAGCTTCCGGCGGATGGCATCGACCGCGCCCTGCGGTGGCTGATCCCTCGTCAGCGTTCCGGCGTCAATCAGGGCATCGACATCAGCTGGCGTGGCTTCGATCGGCGCCGCTTCAATGCCCACCGACGTGAGGCCACGTTGACCTTGCGCAGACTCTGGCCGCAGCCCGAGCTTGCCCGTTCTGGCGTTCCACTCCGTCAACTTGACGCGGCGCGGAAGGCCCGGCACCTTCTTCTCCGTCTTGAGCACCATGTCGAGCAGTTCGGAGATGGGTTTGCCGAGGGACTTCAGCACCGGCTCTGCGGCGGCCGTCGGAATGGCAGTTGTCACTGGATTCAGCGCGATTTCGTTGAGCAGGCGTTGCCACGACGCCGGCAGTTGTGGGCCGAACCGTCCGTTGCCGTTCAGCACCTTCGCGGGCATGGCAGATGGCAGAACTCTAGCTCAGAACCATGGCAGATGTCTAGCCCGGCTACCTATTTCAGTGCCAGTGGCACATGCAAGAGGAGTTCGGCGACGCAGAGCGCCATCACGGCGTATTTGACTCGGTCGACGCACGCCAGCACGAACGCGAGCACGATGAGCAATGCGGAGACGGTCAGCATGAAATCCCCCTTCTAGACATACTTCTCGCGCTTGTACATGTCTTCGCGACTGTACGCATCCCTCAGAGGAATTTGGCCCGCCGGGCCGGACTGGTCGACGAGTTGGAACTCCGGCGGCTCCGTCGTCAGCATCGACGGCGTCAGCGGCCGATGCCGGCCGCGCTCGTCGCGCCCCATCACGAGCTGGACCCACACCGAGCCCGTCCACAGCACCTGCAGACGCTCCTTCCACGACAGCTGCCACCGCGAGACGACCGTGCCGTCCTCGGTGCGAATCGCGGGCAGCGGGCGGTACTGCGGCTGGTCCTTCGCAAAAACAATCTCCTCCAAGCCATGCGGGTTCTTGATGAGGACGGGCGAGATCGGCTCCATGCTAACTCTCCTTCTTGACTCCCGGTACGGGTACCACTTCTGGCTGCAGCTGCGGCGGCTGGACGGCCGACACTTTCCCGTCGAGCAAGTCGCGCATGAACCGGGTCCACGGCGCGTCCTCGCCCTCGGTCTGGCTCGCGGTGAGCTTGGCGCTCAGCGCTTCCCTGGCGACATCGGCCTTCTTCAGCTCGACCTCTTCCAACTGCGCGTAGTCGTGGGTATAGAGGAAGTACGCCAGCTCGGCGTAGTGCTTGTCGAGCGCAATTTCGAGCCGCTTGTCGGGGTCGAGCGCGACCCACTGCCCGCCATTCAACCGGGTCGTGGCTTCGAGCAGAATCGGGTCGTTCATCCAGCGGCGCTGCCACATCCGCCGAGTCGTCTTGCTGATCGTGCGGTCGTACTCCGGCGCCAGGTAGGCCATCGCCCGCAGCTGCGGCAGGCCGGCGTGCAGGAGCTTGACGAACTCGTGCGCCGTCTCGGGCGTCAGGCGCGGCTCGCCGGCGGGGATGGTCGGCTGCCCGTGCGTGGCCAACATCGCGAGCTGGCGCTTGCGCGCAGCGATGCGCTCGGGCGGCGAGTCGGCGGTGATGGGACGCTTCCGGGGCACAGGCAGAATCTAGCACAGACGTGGCTCTCCGTCATAACCAGGGTACGTACCCTAACCATAACCGTCGTACGTACCAGTACCAGAGTACGTACCCGTACCAGTACCAGTACAGCCAGAGCCGAGCAAGCCAAGGTCGGCTGATGTTGGGGAAGGCTCGAAGAGCCGAGCGCCCACGGGATGCAAGTACAGCTGTGGTTGTAGAGGTCTAGCTCTGCTAAGAGATTGTGAAAACTTGGCCGGGCTTGCTCGCGACCTCCCCCGACCGCACCCGCCGACCTCCCTCCACCCCCGTGCGCCGTCGTGCGTTGCAGAGTTGCGAAGTGCTACGTACATAGCACCCTTACTTATAGGTAAGTCGCCATCCATGCGTACAGCTTATGGGTCTTGGCTGGGCGATGCGAGGGTGTAGGGTGGCCGGCCCACATCCATCTATGTATCGATGTTGCTGTACCGGTACCGGCGTACGTAGGAACGGCGCCAGAGCTGAGAGCCCATGGCGCCGTCGGAGTAGAGGCGGAATTTACTTAGGTGGGAATGGTGGTAGAACCAGAGAAGGCAGAGCGATTCGTCAGCCACGCTTGGGGCAGGAACCCGCCGCCGCGCATCCAATCATGCAGAGCTTCAACGAGTTCAGCGAGGCGTAGGCTTGCGAAGTACGCCTCCGATTGCTCGGCTTGCGTGTAGTTGCCGAGGTCATCGGCGGGAAGTTCAAGTAAGCGCGCAGCCAGTCGAAGCTGTTCAGTGAGGTTAGCGTCAGGGTCCATGTATCGTGTCCTTTCAGCATCCATAAGACATCCTAGAACGAAAACCACAGCACCACGAACACGTAGGCCAGGAGTGCCAGCACGCAACCCGCCGCGAGGTCGCGCAGGGGGCTGGCGACGGACGATTCGGCCAGTACCCGGCGCGCGTCACTGCGGCGTACCTTGGGCGGGTTGAGGGTTTGGGCGATGGCCTGGTCCGGCGTTAGGCCTTCGAGCGTGAGGCGGCGCACATTGGCGACTTGGTCGGGGGTGAGGGTGACGGGCGGAGTCAAAACTGTATCTCGACTTTCTGCCCGGCCGGCGGGCGTGTGTAGGGTTTCGGCGTCAGCGGCGCCATTGGTCCCTCATTCGGCGCGGGCGTGCGCGTAGGGGCGACGGCTGTAGGCTGTACGGGTGCTTCCAGCTTACGCGCCGCGAGTACGTGCAGGATACGGGAGCGTACCTCCGAGATACGGTCCACAGCGCGCGGCAGTATCTCTCGGGCAGTGACGGCGAAGTACGCCGCGTGCTCGGCCAGGGCGAGCTGGTCATCGCTGCACATGCCATACAGGTCGACGTCGGCGGAGAGTAGGTAGGCTAGCAGCGATATGCCGTACATGAGCCGATCTTGGTCGGTCGATTGCGTGGGCGGAGGCGCCCACAGGGGCGCCTCCACTCCGTCAGTCACGGTACCCGGGCACGTGCAGCGGGCCACGTGGTACCCGCAGGCCGTGCAGTAGTCGTCATTGTCGGAACTGTCGTGCAGCCAATCGTTGTTGCTGTACATCAGCCTATACCCGCGCGTACTGGCGCGTACCCTTCGCAAGTATCTGGGCTGCGATTTTGTCCAAGTCGTACCGTGCGTCCTGGTACGTCGTCTCTTGTGACAGTCGCGTCATGCCCTGCGCCAGTCCCCAGAATGAACGGGGCGATGCTGACTCCGACTGTTCGCAGCGGGCGTACGCCGATTCGGCTTGGTCTTTCGTGGCGCCACACTTGCGCAGCTCGTCTACGACTGCCTCTTTGGTACTGGCAATCTCGTGTTCGATGAGCGCTTTGATGATCGCATCGTCGCGCTGGGTCGAGGCGTGGGTCCAGTCAAACGCCGTGGTTGCGATCTCGCGCATGACGTCGCGCAGCACGTGCGACCCGATGTGGCGTCGCCGGAACTGACGATCCATCACGGCGCCCCACAGCATGTGATTGCCGCAGATGTAGCGGAACAGGATGCGCTCGATGCTGACGGACGCGGCACCGACTTCGCTGTTACGGATCATCAGCCCCCGGAACATGGTGGAACCGTCCGACGGTCCGCCGCTGTCGCCTCCCATCATGCGACTGTTGCGCGCCGACGGGTCGCTGACAATCGATCCGCCGTTGACGACGATCAGGAAGCTGTCCCGGTCGCCACGGTACGCCCCGGCCGGCTCACCCGTCCATGTCGGCGGCGTGCTCCACTGGCCATCGCTCAGGATCTGGTTCTGAATCGCGGAGTACAGCGGCGCGTCCCACACGCGGCCGTAGGTGTCGGACGTGCACGCGCGGATCGTCGGGGTGCCGCCATTGGCACGAGCCAGAAGGTTCAGCGACGTTCCGACAGGCGACGACTGCAGGCCGTGGTTCATGCACTCGGCTGCGAGTACTGGCGGGAGTTCGCGCAGGTAGGATGCCGGCGCCCCGAGGGTACGTGCGAGCTGACCAAACGACCAGTGCGTGAACTCCGCCTGCCCTTTCGGCGATGCCAGGGCCAGCGACGTACCCGCCGGCACAACGCGCAGGTCCTTCGCGTTGTACGTCCGCTCGGCGCTGTGATCCTTGTCGTACAGCGCGGCATCGATCATCGCCTGCACGGTCGGGTACCTCTCGTCTGCGGGGCGTGTGGCGTACTGTCTGGCTGCTGTGGCGATCGTGTTCATTCGATTCTGACCTCCATGCTAGCGGGATGCTAGCGTCACGATCCTAGCCTAGTGACGCAAACTGACGCAAGTAAATTATGCTTCATGCCTATACTAGCTCCGAGGTCGGATGTGTCAACTCGTATCGCTTGACATCGCCGGGCGCCGTCCGCTACCATGCACGGCCATGGACAAGCAGCCCCGCCGTCGCCGTCGACCGTCAGCCCGTGGACCGTCAGCCTCCAGACCGTCAGCCCGGCCGGCCCGTGCAGGCCGTGGACCATCAGCCCCGAGCATCGAGAGCCCGTACCTCACCGTGCATCAGGCGTGCGCGTACTACCAGGTCAGTCGGTCGACCATTGGCCGATGGATGAAGGCCGGGCAAGTCAGCTACGTCCGCAAGGGGCACACGGTCAGGATCGTACGGCCGGAGAGGGTTTAGACAATTTTCCCTGTACTTACTACGTAAGTAGTGTAGGCAGAAATTAGATAATTCTCCCTGGCGGGGAATTGTATAAGACGTTTCGTCAAATTCCTTAGCGAAATTGACGTTTCGCATTAGAAAACGGGCCAAAGAATTATATAAACCCTCGGGCTCAGGAGTGTGGCTATGGCCTATAAGAGCAGCGAAGAACGCAACGCGTACCACCGAAAGTATTATAAGAAAAAGCATCTAAACCCTCAGCCCGTGGGTCGGCCCATGCTGCCCGAGAACGAGCGCCGCGAACGGCTCACGTGTCGGATTGCGGTCGACGTGCTGCGACGCGTACAGGAGGTCAAGGACAAGTCGATCGCCGAGGGCATGACCAAGTGGAAAACCACGTCGGCGGTTGTCGAGGGTCTGCTGCTCGAAGGTCTGAAGCAGTTACCAGATGCCGAGTTCGTCGGCGATGCGCTGCCGATGCTGATCGCACGCAAGCGGATGGAGGCCATCGCGGCGCAGCGTGAGGAGCTGATGGGGTTCCTCGAAAAGACCCGGCGCGAGGTCCAGCACTACATCGACATCGGCGCCAGTGACTCAGCGGCGGATTGCCTGCAGAGCGCGGTCGAAGACCTGCACGACGTGACCGAGACGGAGTGGCGCAACTGGACGATCGACCAGCTGACGAACCTCTTCCCCGACCAGGCGCGAGCCGACCCACACATACGAGCCAACCTTGACCCCGATACAATCGAGGATTGGAAGGCGCGCGTGCGAGCAGCCACCAAGCCGACACTGGTGAAGAAGGGAAAGCCATGAGACTGTGGCGACGGTTCTGGGCGTGGAGGCTGTCGCGCCTGACCATGGTCGGACGGAAACGGTGGGCGTGGCGATGAAGACACCAGACCAGCTTGGCCTGCCGTGGCCGACGTGGAGGCCGGGACAACGCAGCGCTATCCGTACGGTCCTACATGCGAAGACGCCGCATGTCGTGATACAAGCGCCGACAGGGTCGGGGAAGACTGCCATCGCTGGCGCCTTATCCGTGCTGGACGAGCGCAGGACCGTGGTGCTGACAGGAACGAAGGGACTCCAGGACCAGTACGCCAACGTGCTCGGCAATCTCCTCTACGACTTCCGTGGGATGCAGAACTACGAATGCCTCGCCGCGCGTGACGAGTTCAAGGCCATCATCAGCCCCAGACGACTACCCTTGCGTTGTGACCATGGCCCGTGCCACAGCGGCGCGCACTGCACGCTGAAGGACAACGGGTGTCTCTACTTCGACGCGAAACGCAGCTTCTTGGCGAGTTCGCGTGGCCTGACGAACTACTCGTGCTGGCTAGCCCAGCGCAGGTATGGCCAGGGACTCGGCGCGGCGCAGGGGCTGTTCTGCGACGAGGCGCACACGCTGCCCGAGCAGCTGATGGCAGCGTACAGGATTGAAGTGCCGAACGGCCTGCTCGACGGCGTACGTGCCCCACGTACTGTGAAGGGCTGGCGGCTGTGGGCCGAGCAGCAGATCGCCGAGCTGGCGTCGGGTAGTGACGACGATACGCGAGCCAAGCGTGAGAAGGTGATTGAAGACCTGAAGGCGCTGGCGAAGATCGACGACACCTGGGCGTGGGACATGGAGCGTGACCAGACGGTGTTCGAGCCGACGATTCCGAGGTTGCTGCTGCCCCTGCTGCACACATTCGATAAAGCCTCCACGGTCGTGTACCTGAGCGCTACGATTACGCCGCATACGCTGAAGCTGCTGAACATCTCCACGAGCGACGTCACGTTTGAAGCCCTACGGTCGACGTTCCCGCGCGAGCGCAGACCCGTCTACGTCCTCCTCGCTCCCCGAGTTGACTTCCGCATGACGGACCAGGCGAAGGGCGACTGGATTCAATGTATTGCGGACTTCATCGACAAGCGCACCGACCGCAATGGCATCATCGAAACCGTCAGCTTCGATCGCGCCGAGGCGATCTGGAACGTGCTGCACAATGGCCGGAACCTGATGCTGCACAGGCGTGGGGTGCCGGCGGCGGTGATCGTACGCCAGTTCGTCAGTGCACCACGCGGCACAGTCCTCATCAGCCCGAGCGTCACGACGGGGTTCGACTTCCCGTACCAGCTGTGCGAGTTCATCGTCATCGCCAAGCTGCCGTTCCCCAACACGCAGAGCTACTTAGTGAAGGCACGAGTCAAAGCGACGCCAGGGTACAGAGATCACCTAACGACGCAGACGCTAGTCCAGGGCTGCGGCCGTGGGATGCGCGCCGCCGATGACCAGTGCGAAGTCGCGATCGTCGACGGCCATGCCCGCTGGTGGCTAGAGCAGGCATCTGACCTATTGCCGGAGTGGTTCGCCGAGTCGATCGTGAAGACCCGCCGCATCGTGACGCCTCCGCCCCGCCTGGCCTAGCGTCACTACATCTTGTGGCTTGACACCGTATCTGCATCGCGCGCATAGTTGCGCTTCACTTCTGCAACGCACATTCGAGGAGGGGAGTCTGCATGGCACGAGAACGAGAAGACACCAAGGGCAAGAGCGGCAACGCCAGTCTGGAGCTGGAGGACGCCGTCGACGTTGGCCTGTTCGACGCTGGGCCGGCGACAGTGAAGGAGTCGGTCTTCGCCGACTACGACTACGGCGGCAACGCCAAGGCCGTACCCGTCTGGCTCGTCACCTACGAGCGCGACGGCGAGGCATACGAGCAGCCGTACTCGCTTGGCAAGGGCTGGAAGGTGGTCGACGGCGGCAAGGGCATCCGCAGCAAGACTGGCCAGCCAGGGCTGGCCAGGAGCTGCAACGCCATCAAGTACCTGCTCGACCCATTACGCAAGGCCGGGATGCCGAAGGGCGCGTTTGGTAGCGACCCGACGGTGCTGGAGGGCATGGAGTGTGTGCTCGACCGGGTACCGCAGGAGAAGCGCAAGGGGCTGCAGTCAGGGTCCGACGACAAGGAACGGAGCATCCTCATCGTTGAAGAGATTGTGTCGGCGCCATGGGACAAGGGCGGCAGCAGGCGCAGGGCTACAGCTCCGGCCAGTACCAGCACGGCGAAGGGTAAGGCCAAGCCGGCGGACGACGACGACGATGAGGACGACGAGAAGCCAGCGAAGGGGAAAGGCAAACCCGCCGCTGAGGCCGACACCGACCTCGACGAAGAAGCCGTCGAAGCCCTGATTGAAGCGCTCGACCAGGGGCCGCTCAAGGTCGACGACATCGCGGCGGCGGTGCGGAAGGCGACCAAAGGGAATCCGCAGAGCAAGGCCATCGCCGCACGGTGTGAGGAGGACGACTTCTTAGAACAGGAAAAGGGCTGGACCTTCAACGCGAAGAAGGGCGCGGTCGAACTCGACTAGCAGCACCACAACTAGTACCAGTACGTGCCACCGTCAGCCTATGGGCTCATTCCCCGTGCTGGCCGTGGGCGTCGGGACGGGGGCTGTGACTACGACGCAGCTCTCGTCTCGTCATAAGAACAGGAGCAGCACATGAATGGTGGAGCAGAGATGAAAGGTGGTCCGACGCGGGAGCTGGCAATCCCTCGCGCGTTCGGGCGGCTGGAGAACGCTATCAGCGAACTGACATCGGTTACTGAGATCGTCGAGAACCGCCTCGGGCCAATCCTCAACCCGCATAGTGATCCTCCGACTGGCCCACGCGATGAGAACGCCAAACTCACCGCGAAGCAGTGTCCGATGGTCGAGGCGCTGACACAGGCAGCGTTGCGCGTCGAGGCGTTGCATGGGCGACTGTCGTTTGCCTTGAACCGT
>Ga0070706_100004023_pt1 | contig 14282 bp, 10 predicted proteins | sample KBSK5501metaG_FD_65476 | JGI IMG/M metagenome (GOLD analysis project Ga0070706, IMG submission 65476) | Corn, switchgrass and miscanthus rhizosphere microbial communities from Kellogg Biological Station, Michigan, USA - KBS K5-50-1 metaG | ecosystem: Host-associated > Plants > Roots >...
GTTGGTTCGTGTGATTTCGTGGATCGTCCTGTTTTTATGGAAGAAAGGAACGATCCACGAAATCACACGAACTAAACACGAAACTCATTACAGACTCAATTTACTTTTGAGGCAAAGCCAAACGGATCGATATCTGGAAATGTGGCTTTCTCCATCAGCTTGCGAAACCCTTGGAACATCGAGTGCGTCTAATTTAATAGAAGAAGAAGAAGGAGGTTTATCATGAGAGGGAAAAACTTATTTCGATTTGGCAGCTTCATTCTGGCCGCGTTGTTGCTCCCTGGCGCGATGACCTTGTTGTCGAGCACGAAAGCCCAGGCGCAGAACCGAGTTGTGCGTCAGCGGGTGATCATTGTGCGACGGCCATTCTTCCATCCGTTCTTCTATGATCCGTTCGATCCGTATGGAAGGTTCGGCAGGTTCAGCTACTATAACAATTATGTATTCAGTAGTTCTGAATCTGCTATGAATCAGGGTTATCACGACGGACTGAAGACAGGCGAGAGCGACGCGAGTCATCGTCGGAGTTACGATCCTGAGAGATCACATTATTTCCATGATGCTGGTTTTGGCAATTACGCCGGGGCGTATCGTGAAGGCTTTGCAACGGGTTATGCCTACGGATTTCGGGCGTAATTAAGTGGTGATTTCTACTCCGGGTCCTTAGGTAATCCGGTAGGACAACATGAGAAATGCCGTGATGAGAGTCGCGGCATTTTCTGTCCAGTGTTACCAGTAGAATTTGCTACAAAGCAACCAAGTCTCGTGAACTAATCTCGGGTTTTTACCTCACGGGTCTGAAATGCCGCACGCGGCACTAGACTCTTTCAATCACGTCACCAGTGACCGATCGACAGATGCATTTCTTTGCTAATTCGTTTTCTTCTTATCAGTCTGACGTGCTCGTATATCATTCAAAAAGAGAGTGGCAAAAATAAGTAGAGAGCCGACGACAACCAAAATCGAACCTGGACCTAGTTTTGCCACCATCATTGGATCAGCAGACAACTGGCGATACATGAGCAGTAATTGGAATAGCGACCAACTCGCGAATGCGAGCAGCGCGAATCCCAGGAGTCCGATCCCCCATCGCAGTGGCAGACCTCCACGGCGAAAAAAACGGACCCCGGCCAGAATACTCAAAACAGCGCCTCCTGTTAGCAGGCGACCATACAAGACATCCACACCGCGATAAGGATTTAGGCCAGCGAAGAGTGAAAACCAGGACAACCATGTGCCCAGAATGACGATTACTCCACCGCCGATGGCTAGCCATGCTATGAGCGTCTGATTTAGAGGTCTGGATCGCAACCAGCCAGCATGCGTCGAAGAATGAGTCTGTTCCATCGGCAATCCCTGCAGCTCCAGGACTTGGGAGTTCCGCTAATCTCAAAACCACCTTGCCAAAACTCCTATCCCAACTAAATCAAGGTCATGGCCTCACGCTGAAGAACAGGTATGCATTCGTCTTGATGTCCCCGGTGATAGTAGTGCCTGATGGGTCGTTGGCTTGGAGCTCGCGCACGGTAGCCAGGCTCTTGCCAGCGACAATCTGGTCCCAGACCACCGGGCTCTTAACGCCAATCACCACCAGCTCCCACCAGCCGCCATGCCTCTCATTAATAATGTGACTGTGAGCTGGCAGTGGCGCGTCAGCCGGCCCACCAATGCGGGACAAGTCAATAGTCGACGGGTGATTGATGCATTGGCCTACCGTTGGACATTGCAGCGTCGAAGCATCCGGTCGGAAGCCGAGCGGCGTCATCACAAAGAGTGTCGGCTTCGGTCCGGGGCGAGGATCGACAGTTCCATCTTCGCCGACTTCACATTGACTGGGAGCGCTGCTGCTTGGAGGCGGTTCGCAGAAGAAGTCTCGGGTGTAGAAGAACTCAACAGTCTCGCCGTTCAACCAACCTGCCGTAAAGCCATGCACGTCTCCTGCGGAGCCCTGCATGGCATGATGCATAAGCGGATTGCGTGCGGCGTGGGCATTTTCAGACGGCCACGCGAAGGCAACCAACAGACTGAAGCTTAAGGCTAAGCCGGCGAGCAAAGCGAACCCCACCATGCGCGGCTTGTGGATAATTCCAGACGACATAGTTTCCTCCTTGGTTTTCAGAGCGTTGATGATCCACATCAGAAATTAATTCTTTCCACCGAATCGAGGTCATGGCATTCGACTCTTGTCACTTCTGCGCAGGAAGCGACTTCAGGTATTCAACCACGTCGAGCTTCTCCTGCGGCGTAAGACCCAGGCTGAAGCGCGTGTTGTAGTGGTTGACTACGTCGAGCAGAGTTGCAAAGCGGCCATCATGATAGTAACGACCTTTGTTCTGAGGCCGCATAAACAGCCCATTTTCGCGAACGAAGATTCCCGCCAGATTCATGGTCTTATAGACCCCATCGGGCGCTCGATCAGCCTCGAAGCTATCGATGCCAATCTCGGCAGGCTTGTGCAAATTCCATCCGGGTTCGGTCCAAAGCGGTTCAACGTGGCAGTTGTTACATTTCGCCTTACCGCTAAAGAGTTCATCCCCACGCGCCGCTGCGGCGGGATCGAAGTCAGTGCCAGCTTCTGGCGCTGGAGCCGGAATCGCTAGTTGGTAAAACTGAAGCGCAGGAAGTTTTTTCGTGATCAGATCGTCGTCTGGATCGATGTGCGGCAGGTCTCCGAAGCCGTTGGCAGCAGCGATGGGAAACTTGGCAGCGTTGTTCAATCGTGGATCAAAAACCTGCCCGTGCCATGCAGCTCGAGATTGGCCACAAAGGCATTCCAGTACGTCACCGTTCCCCAGGCCCCAGTCCATGTGTGCTGGTTGAAGCCGGCCAGGCCGAACGCATTCGGAATCAGGGTCGCGCCCGACACGTTTGTCCCAGTCACTACTCCATCTGTGACTTGCTGAGGATTAAAGGCCTTGCCGTCGAGAAACAATTCAGCGTCGAATTTGCCCGGGCCCCAGCTATTCACCACCGTGCGCACGTTTGCCTGAGTTGTCCCGAGCAAATTCGCGACTGAACTGAGATCAGGAGCGGCGGCGATGATTCTTCCAGGATCGAGATCGTGATTGGCCCACCCGTCAAGACGATGGCCAATGCCGAAAGCCAGCGAATTGTCGACGGTCGAGTGGCAGACGGCACATGTAAGACCGACTGCGCTGAGACTATCACCCTGAAAGGTTCCCTTGACGCCAAGGACGGCGTTGAGTTTCAACAAGGCCAGCGTTGTGGCTGGATCATCCAGGTTGACCCGACCTTTCCTAATGTCCTCCTGTAGTGGTTGTGGCAGAGCATCAACGTCAACCTTGAGGCCAAGAGTCAATGCCGCGTTCGGACTTATTCCTGGTCCAACGCCGCCAAAATTGGCGCCTTCGATTGCTTTGTGAAGTTGGAGTGCAGCACCCCAAAAAGCTTCATCGCCAAAAGTATCGAACCGGAAAATTGATCTGCCGCTTTCGATCAGTTCATTCGCGTTCGCGGTAATCTCGGCATCGAAGTGTCTCAGCTTGTGCCGGTTTCCCTGATCGTGATTCGTTGGTTGGCTATGTGCGGGAGTTCTTTCGAGTATTGGCAGTACAATCGCAACTGCCGCTAGCCCCATAATTATCAGATATAGGATTCGCGTTTTCGCTGCACCGATCTGCCTGTCGACCACAGACTTGCGTTCGGATCTTCCTTTGTGGTCGAGCTTCGATCCATTCGCATGTGACATACCTAGCCTCCCTGGCATTTGTCCTCGTACTTTTTAAGTGTCATTTACCTTAGGGGGTTTGTCAGAAATTCGGTTTGTCGTTTTAGTACGACTAATTAATTAGAGTGGCCTCCAGCAACACACCTACAAGCGGGAAGAAGAAAAGCTGGAAAAATTCTGAGCTTCTTGGGGAGGCCAAAATTTATGCCTCTTGTCCTTCGAGGAGCGTGTCAATTTCAGAAATTCCGAAAATGACACGCTGGACTTCCCGAAGTCACGCTAAATATGATTCCGACAAGTGGGCAGTCGCAGTGGGCTTCAGGCTGTGGATATTTGAAGAGGAATCTTGCAGTTGTAATATCGTCTAGGCGGTAGCGGCAATATGTTTTCATTGGTATCGACTGACAATCAGGTTGAGGCGTTGTGATTGATGTTGTGGCTATCGATGGTCTGCTGGATAAGGCTTTTCATCTCGCCTGCTTCATTCAGCGCGACCGGGAAGCTGCCGTCCGCATCGTCGCGCGCGCGTTGGCCAAGCTTGAGCTTGCCGCTACCGCGCAAGGCAAACGGCTCTATTACAGACCCGCGGGCCGTCCCTGGTTATTGCGTTCGCAACCGGACCGGCTCAGAAACAAGATTTCTTTTAACGAACCTCACCTTCTCCAACGCCTCATCTACCTCGAATCAGAACCCTACGAGATAGCACAGGAAAAGGGAAATGGCTCGACCACGGATGAAGAAGACCTCGTCATTCATTTCATCAAGCATCTTGTTGGGAAAACCATCAAGCGAAACTCTTTTTACGTCACGTTGGGACTGGGCCGTTTGCTCCACAGCTACACCACCTCAGAGACGATGGACATTTATCACGCTGTGATCCAAAACCCCGAGCGCGTGAAGGACGATTTTTACTATCGCTCACGAAAGGGAGTTCTTATGCAAGAGCTAAAGCAGCGCTTCGGCAATCTGATCAATGTTTGCCAGGGGCCTCGCGGGGAAGAAAGATTCGAAACAGACGATAACCCCAGTCGTTTCGTCGAACTTGTCCGAGAGTGTCTGAGCTTCTTTACGCCCTGGAATACACCCTGCTTGATCTCGGCAGGAGTTGACCCGATCAGGGAGGGCATTCCCTCTCTGTCCTATCACGGTCACAACGAAGAAGATGAGATTGAGATGAATCGCATCCATGCCGTGCTTCACCCGGATTGCTTCGGCAAACTGATCTCCGACCTGCGTTTCGATCCTCCCGAGACACGTTTGGACATTCCCCGCTTCTTTTACGCAAACGATATAAATAACGATAGCTCGACTAGCCGCCGCCAGCCGGCAAAGCTCGAGGAAGAAGAATTAGAGTTGATCAAAAGCGAGCTGGACAAAAATGCCGCACGCCGGAAGGCGACACATCAAGGTCTCCTGCGCGTTATCGTTGATGGAAATGAGCGCGCCCGTTTTGATTTAAAGGAAACGTGCCGGACACAATTCCATCTGGACGAAGATGCCGAAGTGATCGAGGTGCACTCGCGTGACAGTTTCGCCGAAGAGGTTCTGTTGGCATTGCACCCTCTCGCTTATGCTGACGACAAGGTACAACCTGCCAATACTTCGATCACATTGGAAGGCGGTCAAAAGATCTCGATTGTCGTTTCACTTGATGCTGATAAGAATGATGCAACCGTTGACATCAGCTACGGCGAGACCAATCCGGTCCGCGCCGTATCGCTCTTGTTTCATCAAATGGCGCGATCGATGAGTGACAACGCAGCCAGGATGATCTGGCATGATCGGAGGATCCTTGCGCCGGCGCTCGCGGTTCTCCTGCTTGCTATTGGACTTGTCGGCATAATCAAATACGCTCGGAAAGAAAATGCGCCGGCGGTGGAGCAGAGCCAGGCGACAGCCAGTCGACCGACCATTGCGCTAAGTAAAGAAGGAAACACCGCATCGGGAAGTTCAGCAACGGAGGGTAATAAGACTTCGAACGCAGAAAAGACGTCACGCCAACAACGTGAAGGAGTTGGACCTCCAAAGACTGAGGGCCCAGCCCGTAATTCCGCTCCACAACGGCCTGACACTGGAATTCCGGAAGAAGCAGCAGCGGAAGTAGGCACAGAGACAAGGAGTCTGAAGGGACGCCCAATAGCTGTGCCGCTCCCTTCGGTGAAGAAGATTTACGTTGAGACAGTCGGGGACGAGAATTTAAGCCAGAAATTGCGCAAGATGCTTGGTGAGAGATTGGTAGCAAGCAACCGAATTATCCTGGCCGGAAATCGAGACGACGCCGATGCTCTGCTGGAAGTTTCGATCGCGAAAGATGCGGGTGCCGAGCCAGAGACAATCCATGTCATTGTCGAACTCATCAACGCGCGCGGCGACGTGATCTGGCCCGAGAATTCTAGCCGCAAGTATCAAGGCTCTGGATATGATGTGAGTGCCAGAATCGTTAAAGACCTGCTGGCAACCATCCAAAACTCACGCCAGCAAAGATGAGCAGGGCCCCTCACCTCATCTCACCCTGAAGCACAAAGGCGGCCCAGTAATATGGTGCTTGCCAGCGCTTCTCCTTCATGATTTCGATCTGTGCTGCGCTGAGAGCCGCGGCCGGTGACATATGTTCTTTGAGCATGGCTCTGTAAAGATGCGCCATCAGTTCAGCCGAAGCTTCGTCAGAAATATCCCAGAGGCTTACCAGCACGCGCTTCGAACCTGCGTACATAAAGCCGCGCGTGAGTCCCACCAATCCTTCGCCTTTGATCTCTTTGCCCAGGCCCGTGCGGCAACCGCTAAGTACAACCATCTCCGCAGGCAGGCGCAAATTGTAGATTTCATGAGCCCAGAGAAAACCATCTTGCTCCTTGCCCTGGCGATCGACGAGCGAGAGCACGATGCCTGACAACTCTGGATGCGCTGTGTTGAGAAAACCGTGGGTTGCGAAGTGAACGTAGCGATACTGGCCCAGCACAGGGCTGGTTGCGATGGTTCGGTTCGCGTCGAAATCAAGCGCCTTGAGCCGTTCAGCTTCAGGCACCATCGCTAGAATCTCATCAGCTTCGCGTCGCGTGAAAGGAAGACGATGAATCTCAGGGACTTCATCTAATTCCGACTGAGGCACCGACCTCGGCATGTCAGCTGTGGTCATCTCAATCATGTTTATATTTTGAAACGACCTCTTATCGCGTCTGTTACTTCGCTCCACGGTGCGAGTCCCTTTCAGTCGCCCATCATCTTTCTCAAACACAGGATCGGCGATGACTGCCAGCGTTTTGGCCGCCACTGGCCGACCTATCAACTCGTGCCGCAGTACAGCGAGTGTCGAAGCTGACGGCAAGCTAACGATTTCGTGCTGGACAATCAAGGGAAGTCTGGAGTCTGAAGCCTGGAATCCAGGGTCGCGATTCGAAAACGAAGACGCACGGTTGCTAACCCGCATTGACTCCATATTCCCGAACCCAGAGGCACGACTTACGGGTGCAGGCAGCGCAGCGAAGGGCAAATAATTGAGCGCTCCATCGCCGACAATCAGTAATCTCTTCTTCGCCAGCTGCGGAGCGATACTGCCAAGCAGCATTTGGCTGAGAGCGGTGGATGCTGAAACGTAGTCGGCATCCGCTTTGGCAATGCGTGCGCTTTGCTCAGCGGGCTTTTCGAACTTGATATGCGTGTTGCGCTCAGTGAGTAACTGATAGACGCGGCGCGTTGCTGTCTCAATCGTTTTGCGTGGCGGCAACTCATAGCTTTGGATGGAAGAAGTCGTCACCGCCCAGAGGTAGCTTTTCTCATCACCTAGAGAATATTCGATTAGCAGCGTCTCTGGATCAAGTACTTGCTCTTGAATCTCCGTGGCACTTAAGGGCTGGGGTTGCATCAATGCTGCATAGCGCGGACTGTTGGCTCTCATCTCTGCTTCGACTTCCTGATATTCGCTCAGAAGTGTTTCAGCCTCGCTCTTCAAAGCCCCGGCTTCTGCCTCACCGTGATTGCCACTAGCCAATCGCGCTTGCCGCTCCGCAGTCGAATCTAGTTTCCGCCGCACTGCGCGTTCGTGCTCCAGAAGCGAAGGGGCAACGCCTTCCCGAATGTTGGCGCGCGCTTCCGTGAGACTGTCGAGAAGGCTGCGGGCGCTGGCACGTTCGGCTGCCTTCAGAGCTAGCGCGTCGTAGCCTCTTGTAGGATTGTCGTGATGAAGGCGCATCAGAAGGTCAATGTACGTTTCAAAGAACTGCCGGACTGAAGCGAAGTAGGAAGCGCGCAGTTCCTGGCCCGCTATCCTGGTGCGCAAATGTTCGACGATGGCAAGCGCATCTTCCAGGTTTGTGCGAGCGTCTTCGAGGCGGCCGCGATTGACATTGATGAGCGCGACGCGACGTAACGTCGATGCCTCTGTGCTTCTGTCATCGCCGGCTCGGCTGAGTTGAAGACTCTCCTGATACAGATCGAGCGCTTTCTGATCTTCACCGAGAAGTGCATACACTGAGCCGAGATCGCTGAGCGTGACACCTTCGCCGGGACGATCGTTGACAGCTCGACGTATCTCAAGCGACTGGTTGAAGAAACCTAGTGCCTTTTCGTTATCACCAAGAGCTTTTTTGACGAGACCTAAGTTATTGAGCGTAATGGCCTCCATCCGACGATCGCCGACAGCTCTCAAAACGGGGAGTGCGCGATTGTAATAATCCAGCGCCTTCTGTTTTTCATCGAGGGCGTCATAAACGAAGCCGATGTTGTTGAGTGTGATGGCTTCAACGCGGCGGTCACCAATCTCTTGCAGGATGAGAAGTGCCTGGCCGAAGTAGGTAAGGGCGTTTTGCTGCTGTCCGATTGAATCATAAAGATATCCAAGGTTGTTGAGGGTGACCGCTTCCGCTGCCCGATCGTGCGCAGCTCGCAACAAAGGAAGTGCTTGCTGATAGGATTGCAATGCTTTCTGCTTCTCGCCGATTGAGTCATGAACCAGGCCAATGTTGGCAAGCGTAATGGCTTGCACGCGTGTGTTGCCGACGCCTTGCAAAATGGGAAGTGCGATGTTGTAGTAGTCGAGCGCTTTCTGCTTCTCGCCGAGAGCGTCATAAATCAGACCGATGTTGTTGAGCGTGGCAGCTTCACTCGAACGGTCGCCGACCGTGCGCACGAGTGAAAGCGTCTGGTTGTAAAAGTCCAGCGCTTTCTGTTTTTCACTCAGAAGATCATAGATCTTGCCGATGAAGCTGAGCGCGATCGCCTCTCGCCGCCGGTCACCAGCAACGTGCCAGACTCGGACCGCTTCTGTGAATTTCTCGATCGCTTTTCGTTTTGAGGCGACACTCCCTTCGGCTAGAAGTTGTTGTCCTTCCGCAAAGTTTTTCTCAGCGATTGCTATGTTGGGGTCTTGCCGTATTGTTGGACCAATGCGTGCGAGAGAATGAGCGAGATTGATCGTTGGTGAAGAGAGAAAAAGAATTGCGACTAGAGTGAGGACGCAACGGGAAATTGCAGGCAGCGACAGAATCGAAGGTGGATCGGTGCGTTTGGTCATCACTACACTTCTGTAGGTTTGTACCCTCCTGCTATATCACTAGTCGTGAAAATCCAGTATAATCTTTGCACTTCCCCAGGAAATTTTGAACACAGGCCTGAGAGCTACATGGTGTCCGTTGTTTGCTACCCCTTGCAATCTCTCAAAGGCCGTATCCTACCCTAGGTCGTGACGGTATTGTCGCAAAAAACTTTGTACATAGAGATGACGCGCGTAAACTGCCCCCAAAACCAGATCAATCTCTAGTGTGGAGAAAGCGGTGAGAATGCGCTCTCGTAGGTCTTCAGTAAAAGGGGTGTTTCCGTCTCTGTGTGTTCTCGCTTTGCTCACAAACGTTAGTCAAGGGCGGAGCCAGGAGCTTTTCAAAGGCGCGACGATCATCAACTCTTCGCCGGCGAGTGCAACGCTAGCTGGAACAGTCGTTGATGAAAACGATGCAGTTGTGCCAGAGGCGAGTGTGCTGGTCAAAGATGTCAGGACGCAAGTAAGAACGGAAGCGAAGACCAGCCATGTCGGTCTCTTCACGATCCCAGAACTTCCGCCCGGGAGCTACACGGTGGCGGTGCAGCACGAGGGATTTGCTACCGCTGAAATTAGAGGCCTCTCGCTCAAGGTTAACGACCAAGTCGCTCTTAAAATCCAACTTAAGGTGGGCCAGGTTGGAGAAACCGTAACAATCGATCCGGATAGTTCAATTGTCCCGCGGTCTACCGTGGTGGCTACGACTCTCAATCGCCAGATGATTGAAAATCTGCCGCTCGACGGGCGCAGTTTCCAACCTATCATCACCCTTGCGCCTGGCGTAACCCTCACCAAGCCGACTTTCGCAGAGCAGGGACAATTCAGCGCCAAAGGTCAACGCGCCAGTGCGAACTACTTCATAGTAGATGGCGTCAGCGCTAACATCGGCGTGGCCGCCGGCGCCGGCGGGTTGGGACAATCCGGCTCAGGCTCCTTGCCTGGCTTGACTGCACTAGGCACGACGCACAGCCTATTCTCAATTGACGCGCTGCAAGAGTTCAGAATTCTTACGAGTACTTATGCACCAGAGTTTGGACGCACACCCGGGGCACAAGTCCTCGTGCAGACACGCTCCGGTGGCAACCAGTTTCGCGGTAGCCTCTTTGAATATTTTCGAAACGGCGCCTTGAGCGCCAACGACTGGTTCGCCAACAGCAGCCAGCTGCCCAAAGCGCAGCTTAATCATCACGACTACGGCGGTACGTTCGGTGGGCCAATCATTAAGAACAAGACCTTTTTCTTCGTGTCTTATGAAGGGCTGCGTTTGCGCCAGCCGCAGGTGGCAACGGTTGACGTGCCTTCGGTCAGGGCACGCGATACGGCTCCAGTAAAGCTACGTCCTTTCTTGAATGCGTTCCCCGTGCCAAATGGTGGTGAGACCGCGAACGGTTTGGCACGCTTCTCGGCCAGCTTCGTGGATGAGGGATTTTTGCATGCCGGAAGCATTCGCGTGGACCAGAAAGTCAGCGAGAAGCTGTCGCTATTTGGTCGGTACAGCTACTCTCCGTCGGAGACAGAGACGCGGGGCGGAGCCAGCACCAGCCTGAACACAACGCTCCAGATGATCTTCAGCGCTCAAACCTTGACCATCGGCGCCATCCAGGTCGTAACTCCAAAAATCACGCACGAGTTTCGCGCTAATTACAGCGTAACCAGGGCAGGAAAGTATTTTGACCTGGACGATTTTGGCGAAGCTGAACCTTTCGACAATTCTCTGGTCTTTCCGCCTCTCTCGTCAGAGCGAAACTCGCGTTATAGCTTCAGCCTTGGCGGCAATACTTCATTCTCTGTAGGCAAGGATGCTACGAATTTTCAACATCAGATAAATCTCGTTGACAGTCTGGCGATCTTCATTGGCTCGCATCAACTGAAATTCGGCATTGACTATCGCCGCCTGACTCCCATCTACGGTCAGTGGAAATCTAAACAGTCCGCTTCATTCAACGGCGTGGAGAGCGCGCTCCGTGGAACCGCTTCGTCTGTTGCGATTCAAACCCAGGACGAAGTAGGCATGATTTTCACAAACTTTTCCGCCTATGCGCAGGACGCTTGGAAACTCACGCGTCATCTCACGCTCACCCACGGCTTGCGCTGGGAATTCAATCCGTCCCCGAAAGGGAGAGACGGCCAGGCCCTCTACACCGTACAGGGACTGGATAATCCACAGACGCTTACTCTTGCGCCTGCTGGCACGCCCTACTATCGAGCGACTTATTATAACTTCGCACCGCGCTTCGGATTAGCTTACCAACTATCCGATCGGCAGGGGTGGGAGAGAGTGCTGCGCGGCGGCTTTGGCATCTTCTACGATCTGGGTTCAGGCTCCCTCGCCAATGGTGCGGTCTCTTTTCCTTATCTACGAAGAAAAGTTCTCTCTAACATCGCTTATCCGATGGATTCATCTTTGACCGAGCTTCTTCCATACACCTTAAACCCGCCGGTTGGTAGCATCCGCGCATCTGATCCGCGCCTGCGGTTACCTTTGATCATGCAATGGAATGTTACGTTCGAGCAATCGTTGGGCTCCAAGCGCAGCTTTTCGGCTTCGTACGTTGGTGCAGTTGGCCGCCGCTTGCTCCGGTTGGAGTTACAGAATAATCCAAATCCCGACTTTGGCCAGGTCTTTGTAACCACTAACGGAGCCAGTTCGAGCTATCACGCGCTTCAGCTTCAATTCCAGCGCCGGCTCTCGCGCAGTCTGCAATCGCATATCGCTTACACTTGGTCACACTCGATTGACAACTCGTCGAATGACTCATTCGCCAATCCACCTGTCGCGATTGTTAACTCAGATCTGGATCGAGCTTCGTCCGACTTCGATGTGCGTCATTCTTTTGCGGGAGCAATCACTTACAGCATTCCTGCTCCGTCTTTCGGGACATTCGGCAAGCGGCTATTGCGTGATTGGTTCGTGGACGGCATCATCACGGCACACTCCGCTATGCCTGTTGATGTTTTCTTTCGCCGCGACCTTGGCTTTGGCCCATTCAACTTTCGGCCGGATCTCGTTTCAGGAGTATCCCTCTATCTCAAAGATCCATCGTTTCCGGGCGGAGAAGTAGTTAATCGCGAAGCGTTCATCGTCCCTCAGACCGCGCGCGAAGGCACCCTTGGGCGAAACGCTTTGCGGGGTTTCCCCGTCGCACAGCTAGATCTGGGGCTGCGCCGCCGCTTTGCGCTAACTGAAAGAATCAACCTGCAATTTGCGGCGGATTTCTTTAACCTCTTCAATCATCCAAATTTTGGCGATCCCGTTGGAGACCTTGGCAGCGGCCTATTCGGACGCTCTACTGCGATGTTGGGAAGTAGTTTGGGAAGCAATGTTGGTAGCGTTGGCTTGAACTCGGTCTATCAAACCGGTGGGCCTCGCTCCATCCAAATGTCTCTTAAGTTACAGTTCTAATCCCGATTCAGACTTCGCCAAACAGATTTGCCCCTATGGCTGCCAAAACTCGATTTGGCAACAATGTGCCAGCGCTGGCGCAGTTGTCGAGCGTCCCGATTCATGCGCCGACAGGAGCTGAGGTTCGATAAGATTGGTTTGATCGGCCGTTGATAAAGAAGACAATTCACAAAGGGGTCCACTGCTTAAGTAGGTGACACTGAACGCGTTGTCATCAACAACGTTCAGACTGTAAACTAAGGTTGCCTTCGAGCCCCACAAGAGGAGACGCATAGATGATGAGACTATCCTTCAGCCTTTGCCTGTTGTTGACGATGATCCTAGTCGCTATTGCCCAACAGCCATCCCCGCCGAAAACAAATCTGAAAATCGGCGAACCCGCCCCGGATTTTACGCTGCCCAGCACTAATGGCGAGAAAGTGAAGCTAAGCGATTTCAAAGGCAAGAAGAATGTGGTGCTTGCTTTTTACGTTTTGGCTTTTACCGGTGGTTGAACGAAAGAGTTGAAGGCGTATCAGGCTGATATCGCCAAATTCGAAGGAACAGACACGCAGGTTTTCGGCATCAGTGTAGATAGTGTTCCCGCCAACAAACGCTTCGCGCAAGACATCGGCGTCACGTTTCCCCTGCTGAGCGATTTCAAACGAACTGTGGTGAGGGACTACGGCATTTTCAATGAGGCGCAGGGCTTTGGGAATCGTGCTACCTTTGTAATCGACAAGAACGGAATCATTCAACACATCGACGAAGGGAATGTAGCGATCGATCCCACCTCCGCTTCCGAAGCATGCAACATACTGACGCACAAGAAAGACACTAAATAGACCGCGGTTTGTTCATGTTGCGTAAGTATGGTTTGGTGGGTCGTGGTCCTAACTTGATGACAATCCCCGAAACAATGAACCCTTGCCTCTGAGTAAGAGGCCTGGAAAGAGCTGTATGGTTAGGCGAGTTTCATATGGGCGGGCATGATTCTACCTAACATCTATTGCACGGTACGCTCAACTTGAGCAACGGCTAAAAGCGGGCAAGGGGTTGCGTTGAACGAGGGATAAGAGCCTCTCGAAGCCACACGAAGACTCCCTGGGAGTCCTGACCGCCAGCCCCCGATCCTAAGTCGCCAGCCCCCGACCCTAAGTCACGAGTCACTATGCCGACTATCTGTTGTCCTCGCGGTCCTCTTCGTGGACACTAACCTGCCCTCGGATTTCGCCTCCTAAAAACAGCGGCGTGTGGATATTGGCATAACCTAAGTGGGCGCGGAGAATCTTAACTAGACCCACGAAGTCGCCTGCCGAGACATTTTGCGATGGAACGGCCACAACGTCGACCGCGGTCCAGGTGCCACTGATCGAGCCGCTATGTCCGGGTCCGTCCGGGCACGCCGGCCTGCCGCCCCCGCCGCAGAAGAACACGACCGGTGTCCCTACGTTCTGAGGCTGACCGAAGTGGATGTGCGCTACTTGTGCTGGACCGGTAAGCCCAGTCCACGTCAGAGTCCACGAAATGCTATTGCCGTCGGCGCTCAGCGTGCTGGTAAACCGACCTTGGCCGTTGACCAGCTTTGGTGGCACCTCGCCGAAGCCGGTGAGCCGCGCGCGGAACGTCGTCTCATCGTCATGATCGGCTCTCACGGTGAACGCAATTGGCGCGGCCACCAC
>Ga0070706_100004026_pt1 | contig 14277 bp, 18 predicted proteins | sample KBSK5501metaG_FD_65476 | JGI IMG/M metagenome (GOLD analysis project Ga0070706, IMG submission 65476) | Corn, switchgrass and miscanthus rhizosphere microbial communities from Kellogg Biological Station, Michigan, USA - KBS K5-50-1 metaG | ecosystem: Host-associated > Plants > Roots >...
GGCGCCCCGCAGTGATAACTCCCCCCTTACCTTTCTGTTCGCGAAGCGCCACACCAGTCTCTCGACGCCGCTGATCCTCAATAGTGACGGGACATGGTGTAGTGGCGGTGCGCCTTTGCGCACCAACGTTCCGACTTCCCAGGTCTCGCGCTGAAGTCGAATAGTGACCCTTCCTCCTTGACGTCGCACCGAATGGCGTGAGAGGCGAGCGTCATGAACCAAGCTGTCCAGGAAGATGACGTCGTGATACACGTTGCTCGTGCCGAACCGCACTTTATAGGTATGTGGCCGTGGTCTTCGTCCAAAGTGCTCAAAGAACAACGCCTGGAAGTCAGGCTGAGCCCGAATCTGCTTGGAGTCCTGTGAAGTGGCGCTCCGGGTTTTTCTCATCACTTGGCCGCCGGAGACAAGACGCCTTAGCGCGCGATGACAGAGCCGCGCCGGTCGATCCGCGTAACCGCGCCGTCAGGCGCCTGCACGCTAACCTCCACAGCGTCGTTGGGCCGGTCAGCCGTGAAGACGAAGGAGAACCTCCACTCTTTTCCGTCGGCGAGACGGATCCTCGCTACCCGGTCGAGCGCATACCCAACCTCGAGAAGCGAGCGATCCTCCGTGTCGCGGACCGACACCAGACTCGTGCGCTCGTAAAAATAGCGGATCACGCGCTGATCGGACATCGTCACGGCGGCGAGGCGCCCGCCCGCGTCATAGGCATACTTCGCCACGCGCCCCTGATCATCGGTCAAGCGGGTGACGCGGTCTCCCGCGTCATGCTCGAAGACGAGGTATCGCCCCCCGGGCCCCGTAAGACGCCCGAGGTTACGCCGGCGGTCTCGGTCGAAGCGAACTTCACGTCCTCGTGCGTCTCGAATGCCTATCAGCGCGGCCTCAGCGGAACGGGTTGCCGCGAAAGCCTCGGGGAAACGATAAACGGAGCCATCGGTGAAAGTGAGATTCCAGCCGTTCCCGTTCCAGGCGAAGCGCGAGTTCCGGAAGCGGGTGGCCGTCGCGGTGTGCTCGTACACCGCGTCTGCATATCCACTGCCCTGGGAAATGCGGTCGAGATGGATCCGGTTGCCGTCCGCGAAGATGAGATCGATATACGTGTAGGGCTGGCGGCTTCCGACGGGCAGGAGATCGAAGGAGTGATTGCTGCCGATGCCGAACGCGCGAGACCGATCGTCCCAGAGGCGGTAGCACCGGGTCAGAGCCAAGGGAATGGTGTCCGCGACTAGAAGATCCGTCTCGCGGGTCATGAGCGCGCCGCTTCGGAGATCGACCTCGACCTCATTGGTCTCGCGCTCGCCATACATGTCGGGCAGGCACTCGCCGATCTCCGCTGAATTACCGGCTCCCGTCGCCTTGGTGAACGGCCGTGCGATGAAGCATGGGTAGCGTCCCGTCCCGGCCGCGGGCGAGTCTCGGCGAACGATGACGGGCGTGGTGGGCGCCTGTCGATGCTTTTCCTCGAAGCCGCTCACCACCGCCTGAGAGCCGAGACCGGCGAACGTTTCCTGTATCAGGTCGAGGTCGTCCAGTCCCAGCACCTGGTTGTAGAGGAGGCTTGTGGGATCGCGGCTCAACGGGAGTCCGTACACGAGGAGGCCGATGTTCTTGCTCACCATCTTCCGGAGCCGCGTCTGGAGAAGATACTCCTTTCCCCGGAGGCGGTAGAGCCACGGCACCATGCGGGCGGACGAGACCACCGCGAAGCCTTGGCCGTCGCGATAGTTGAACGCGAACCCCCACTCGTAGGCGCGGATGTACATGTCCGCCTCGGTGACGGCGATCACCGTCGCACCCGGCTCTGCCGCCAGTTCGGGCAGCGCTTGGCGGAGTGAGGCGATTAGGTCCTCGGCGACGTATTGTTTCCGACTACGATCAAAGGCCCGGGCATCGAGGGGCACGTCAGGAAGAGTCTCCACCTTCAGGCCGAGCCAGGCGTCATAGTAGTCTCGCAACGAGGTCAGCGCGAGAGTGCGCGGCTCGCCCAGACTGACGAGATACGGACGCCGCTGCGGCCGGAGCGTGATCGGTGTCGACGGCCGGGCGACCTTCAGAAGATCCACGACGGTTCGATCACCCTGGCGCAGATCAAGGGCCGTGAAGACCCACGGGCCGCTTCCGCGGCCGGCCCGTACCTGGAGCGTCGCCTCTCCGTTGGGCCCGGTCACGGGGATCCAGATCTGCGATTCTCCCCAGCCGGTCTCGTCCTCCGTCGAGTAGCCCTTTACGAACCACCCCGCCGTGATCGGCCGTCCGATCGCCGCCACCGCCGCCGGATGGTCATTCGCTCGGTCCACCGCCTCGGTGACCAGCGGCGAGGTCCGCAGGGGAAGCCGAAGCCGCAGAAACTCCACGGCGTGGGGGATGATCCATATCGACGCCACCGTTGTGGCAATCAGGAGGTGGATGATCGGCTTGCGTAACCGCGAGAGCCATCGGCGCAACCCGGCCGGCGCCGTCGTATCGCGGAGTAGCGGCGCCGTGCACCGGGGACACGACGGCTGCCAGGCGTCCAGCTCGAGACGGCAAACCGGACACCGCATGCATCGAGTCTAGCAATGCGTGCACCGCCCGGCCAAAATCCCCGAGCCAAACATGTTCCCCGTAGACGAGTGGCGGGCAACGTATCTGCGAGAGGCAGGGTGATCGACACCTTCGTCGCGCGTCGCGAGACGGTACGGCACGCTCCTACACGCTCCCGACTTTGGAAAAGGCGCTGTAACTACACGGGAAATGTAATGGTGGAGGGTAAGGGATTCGATTGCGTCACGAACAATAGATCAAGGGGTTTCGCGACGCCGATCGTGCAAAATGCTGCAGAGGGCGGCATCTGACGCCACCAGGCGCCACCAACAGTTAGCCACTAGACGTCGTCGCGATCTGCCTGGCGTTTTCGAAGTATCGTCGATGCGTGATACGCAAGGCGTCTTCACTTGGCGCTTCGAGCAGAACAACCTCATCCCGCACGCCCTTGCGGTTCAGGTCCAGTTCAAGTTCCAGCCGCCGGTTTTCGGCTGTCGTCTTCTCCCGCTCCTGGAAGGAATCGAGGGACACGATGCGGCCTTCGCGGCGGTTGTATCGAATGAGAAAGAGCATCACCTAAACCTCTGCATCTCCGTCTTCAGCAGGTCCCGAGTTTCGCTCAGGATCTGTTCCAACTCTATCAAAGTACGCTTCAGTTCGTCGGGTGCTTCTTCTGGAGCTGATGCAACTGCCGATTTGACCCTCGCTGTTTCCAACTCCACCCGCTCGATTGTCGCGCCTAGCTTCGAGGCAAAGTCTAGAAACTGCCGTTCTTTCAGGGGTCCGCCGCCGTACTTGATGTTCGGATCAACTGTATCCGACAGCTTCTCTGAAAGCTCGGCCCATGAATGCTGCAACGACGTCCGAATTTGAACTTCTACTGATTTCCCGAACATCTCTACGACCACATGCACGGCTCGGTAGCCGTAGCTTGGTTCCGTCCGGCGGTCGACTATCGACCGTGCCGCGAAGGCCTCCGTAACGGCAGTGACCACCCTTTCTTGCTCCACCGCGTCTCCGATGACGACTCTGCAACCTGCAATGTCCTGCATCTGGACGAGGCGGATACTTTCACGCTTCAGCTTCTCGACTATTGACGTGGTAGATTTCGCGGGCCGGCCAGTCGGTTCCAAATGCAGTCGGCTCCGAATGGTAGCGACGACACTCTCATAGACCTCGCCAAAAGAACGTCGATACTCGTCGAGCAGTCGCAGGTCAGCATCGGTCACTCCGCCTTGTCGCAGGCGATCCCCTAGCCGATCAATGGACGTCCGGCTATGCATCAGCAGGACAGAAGGTGCAGAGCCGTGGCGAGTCGTTTTTGCCGGCGATCAGGGGGAAAGGTAGAGGTGGAGTTGTTGCTGGGTCATGGTGAGCGTCTCGAGGTGAGCGTACTGGCGGAGGTTCAGCATCCGGCGGCCGATGCCTTCGGCTCGCGACTCACGGTACAGTTCGCCCCAGGCCTGCAAGCTCGCAACGAAGGACGTATTGTCTCTGAGGTAGGTGTGGAATCGCTTCAGGTCTGAGTCGCGCATTCTAGCGAACTGCTTGCGGTCGACACCGACGACCTCGGCCATCGGGCCGACGCCCTTGATATTAACGTCCTCCCCGAGTCGACCCCGCCTCCGATCGCAGTCGCAGACACGCCCGTAGAGTTGCCGACGCCCTTGGCCCACGGCACCGGGCGGGCGATCCGTGAGTTCTCCACACGTTTCGCAGGGTCTCCGAAATGTCCCCAACCTCGCCCTCCGATGCTGAGTATCGCACGCTGTATCTGCGATGGGAAGGAGACTGACGCACAGGCCGATGGTTTTCGCTGCGGTGAGGATGCCCAGAGAGGATCGCGAGGCCTGGTATATCGCCGCGAAATTCGAGGGCGTCTCGCAGTCTGCGTTCTTGCGCGACGCCCTGCGCGCTCACGTGAAACGCGTGCTCGCCGAAGTTGTTACAACGCGAACGGCGGAGCAATGAGCATCACAAGCCCGGTTCCCGACGAGCAGGGCATCGCTCACACTGCGGTCGGCCATTCTTGTTTCTTCTGTGGCGACTCGCTGACCGATCCCGCTCTGCACTGGGCTGGTGCGACTGGCGACGTCTTTTTCCACGTCAAATGCTGGCCGCGCTGGAACGCGCGGATGTGGCGGGACTTCCACGAAGTCGATAACCCGAGCTACTACGAGCGGAGGCTGCGGTGAGCGCCATCCTCGACGCTGCCCGCGAGTACCGCGCCCGCAACCTTGCGGTCATCCCTGTCGGCAATGACAAGCATCCCTTGATCGAGTGGAAGCGGTACCAGGGCGAGCTCCCGCATCCCGATCAGGTCGACGAATGGTGGTTCAAGTTTCCCGCGGCGAACGTCGGCACCGTGACCGGGAAGATCTCCGGCCTGGTCGTGCTTGACGCCGATGGACCTCCAGGCCTGGCGTCGCTCAAGGCGCTCGGTACGCCGGCAACGACATGGGTCTCACGCACGGGGCGCCCCGAAGGCGGATGGCAGCAATTCTTCCGGCACCCGGGCAACGGGACTACGATCGGCAATCGCGCCGGGCTCCGTCCGGGCCTCGACGTACGCGGCGACGGTGGCTACGTCATTCTGCCTCCAAGCCTCCACGCCTCCGGTCGACGGTACGAATGGTTGACGTCGCCTCAGGAAACCGGGCTTGCGCCCATGTCTGATGCGCTGCTCAAGCTACTCCTCGGCCCAGAGCCGAGCGCCAGCCTCACCGCCGGCGATGTGATTCTCGAAGGGCGACGCGACGACACACTCTACCGTCTTGGTCGAAGCCTGGCCGCTCGGGGGCTGACCCCTCCGAGCATCGAAGTGGCCCTTCTCGAGGAGAATCGGCGCCGGTGCCGACCCCCTCTCGCTGACCGCCACGTTCGCGAGATCGCGCTGCACGTCGCGACCCAGCCCCATCGCCAGGATTTCCTGATGACGCCGGGACCGTCGCCAGCACTCAACGAAGTGCCGACCTGGACGCTGTACGATGCCGCCGACGCATGGACCTTCGCTCCGGTTGACTTCGCCGTCGAAGAGCTCCTCCCAGCGTCCGGCGTCGTCTGGTGGGGCGGCCCGCCGAAGCGGTACAAGTCGCTGCTCTGCCTTTACACGTGCCTTGCCATTGCCAGCGGACGCGAGAGCGTCGCCGGCCATTTCCCGATCCGCCAGCGTCCCCGGATCCTGTACGTCGCCCGTGAGGACGGCGGATCGAGACTGCAAGGCCGTCGAGATGACATCCTCGCCGCATGGCCGGCTGGCCCCATGGCAGGAGCGATCCGCTTCTTGATTCGCGCTCGGTTCGATCTTCTCAACGCCGCCCACGTGACGTGGCTGCGCGATTTGTGCCTACAGGACAAGATCACGCTGCTCGTGCTCGATACGTGGACGGCCCTCTCCCCGGGCGCTGACCCGATGGCCCCGGTCGATCAGGCGGCGCTCGCCGCCGTCGTGGTGGAGCTCGCCGAGGCGATCGGTGGCGCCGTCGTGGTCGTGGATCACTCACGAAAGAATCGGGCCGAAGACCAACCGATCAGCTCTGCCGACATCTACGGCCCCCTGCAGAAGTGGGCGGCCGCCGAGCACATCGTCATGATGGACCTCACCAGCGACCGCCGACGACTCGAGCTCTTCATCGAAGGGAAGGACGGCGAGACCCGCCGCTGCTTCTTGAGCGTCACGCCTAAGGGCGAGGCCAGGGAGAAGTTCACCTACTCGGGAACGATTAAGGAGATCGCCGGACTCCAACGAGAGAAGGGCCAGCAGAACCGGGACGCCGTGCATCGTGCCCTCTGCGCCGCCACCCAGCCCCAGCGCCCGGCCGAGGTGCACGCCAGGCTCGGTGTCGCCCTCGCCCTCGATACGGTGTCCAACCACCTCCGAGCACTCGCCAAGGACGGCCGAGCCTCAGTGATCGGCCAAGGATCGGCCACGAAGTACCTCGGAATCCCGGAGGCACCGTCTTCCGTGATCGACCATCCGAGATCGGAATTGTTCGATGAGGCGCGGAGTTAATCGCGTATGACGCCGTCTTCCGTGATTGCTATGGAGGGGAGGAGAGGCCCCGCGATACAGGGCCTCCTCCTCCGTCGGATCTCGGATCACGGAAGACGGGGGTCTCTATATAGAACCTTCCGTGATTGCTTCCGTGATCGGCTCGACCTCGACGAGGTAGCTCGACTGCTCGGGGCCCGGCGGTGAGTCCCACCCTCAGCCGGCCCTGCCCGCGTTGTCAGACGGCGCTGATCACCCGGCCGGCCCGGTACTGTCGGCCCTGCGCGCGCGCCGTCTCTGCCGCTCGAGGCACCACGACAGAGCGGGGGTTGGGGTGGTCGTACCAGCGTAAGCGTGCCCGCATCATTGAGCGTGACCACGGCATCTGCTGGCTCTGCAACCAGGCAGGCGCCGAAACGGTCGACCACGTCGTGCCGCGTGCTCGGGGTGGCGACGACTCAGACGCGAACCTCCGCGCGGCTCACGCGGCCTGCAACATGTCCCGAGGGGCCAGAATCGTAAGGGCTCCCAAAACCCATGGCCGGCGGGAGCCCAAAACCGGCCCGATGTTGCTCCGCATTAGCCACAGGAGCCCCTGAAGTCATGGCACGGCGAGCTCGCACGGCACCACCGCCCCCCGCGCGTCTCTCCGCGCCCGCCCGCGCGCTCTGGCGGCAGATTCACGGGCACTGGGCGATGGACGATGCGGGCCGCTCGGTTCTTGCCGTCATCCTGCAGGCCTCCGACCGCAAGGCGACCGCCGCCGCGATCATCGGCAAGCAAGGGCTGATGAAGGGCGCCCGGGCTCACCCGTTGCTCGCGATCATCCGAGACTGCGACAACGTGATGTTGAAGGGCTGGCGCCAACTCGGACTCGAGCCGCCGGCGCCCATGGGCCGCCCGCCCGGTCAGGGACCTGCATGATCCGCCAGCGGCTGACATCGCCCTCGATAGATCACCCCGCAGTGAAGCGGTACGCGAAGACCGGCGCCTATCCGATGCAAGGGCGCGACCGTCACTTTTCCTGGGACGTGTGGACCCACCCTCGACGCGACCGGACGCCGAGGGCTGAGGCCGAGCGCGTGATCGTGTTCGTCTCAAGCTTGAAGCACAGCAAAGGCCCTGCGGCGGGTCAGCCGTTCCGGCTTCGCCCGTGGCAAGAGGCGATCATCCGTCCGCTCTTCGGCACGCTCGACCCGGACGGCTACCGACAGTACCGAACGACGTTCATATTCCTGCCGACACGCCAGGGCAAGACCGAGCTCGCGGCCGCGCTCATGCTCTACATGCTGTTCGCCGACCAGGAGAGCGGCGCCGAGCTCTTCAGCGTCGCCGTGGACATCGATCAGGCGGCGCTCGTGTTCAACACGGCGCAGGCAATGGTGCAGCACGACCCGGAGTTGGCTCGGCGGCTTGAGGTGGTTCCGAGTCGGCGCCGCATTCTCCACCATCCGTCGAGCAGCGCCTGGCGCGTGATCGCCTCCGATGCGCCCTCGGCCCTCGGGGTGAACGCGAGCGGCCTGGCACTCGACGAGCTCGCGGCGTGGCCCCATCGCGAGATTTTCGACGTGATGAGTTCACGCACGGGAAGCCGCCGGGCTCCGCTGACGGTGATCATCACGACGGCCGGCAGCGATGAGCATGGCGTCGGGAAGGAAGTCTACGGCTACGCCTGCAAGGTCCGCGATGGCGTGATCGAGGCGCCGTCGTTCCTCCCGGTGATCTACGAGGCACCGGCGGACGCGGACCCGTGGAGCGAGGCGACGTGGCGCGCGTGCAACCCCGCGCTCGGTGACTTCCGATCGCTCCAGGAATTTCAGGCTGCGGCACGACTCGCCGAGGAAGTGCCGGGCCGCGAGGCCGCGTACCGGAGGCTGTATTTGAACCAGTGGGTGACCCAACAGGATCATCCGTGGATTCCGCTTGAGGTGTGGGATCGGTGTCTCACGCCTCGGCCGGCGGGAGGATTCGCCGGCCGCCGGGCGTTTCTCATGCTGGACGCCGCCACGACTCGGGATCTGGCGGCGCTCGGGACACTCGTGGCGGACGACGATGGCGGCTATACCGTGCTCCCGGAATTCTTCTGCCCGGCGGACTCGATCGCCGAGCGCGTCCGCACGGACAAGGTCCCGTACGACCTCTGGGTCCGCCAGGGCTATCTCACGGCGACGCCCGGCAACGTGATCGACGTCGGCGTCATCCGCCGGCGGATCGGCGAGCTGATGGCGACGTATCAGGTCGTCGAGATCGCCGTGGATCCATGGAATCTGCGCGACCGTATCGCCGAGTGGCAGCGTGAGGGCCTCCCGGTCGTCCCCGTCGAGCAAACAATGGCGAACCTGACGACCGCTGCGAAGGCATTCGAGACGCTCGTACTGAGCCGCAAGCTGCGCCACGACGGGCATCCGGTGCTCCGGTGGAACGTCTCGAACTGCTGCGTGGACATCGACGCGAATGGCAACCTCAAACCGTCGAAGAAGCGGAGCGCCGAGAAAATCGACGGTGTGTCCGCGCTCGTGACGGGCCTGGCCCGGGCGCTCCTGCATCCCACGCCGCCCGCGTGGAAGTTCGAGGACCTCGTGATCATGGGCCCGCCGAGAGACTCAGCGACGATGTTCACCTGGTGATAGGGAGGACTGACGACGATGGCTGAGCAGCACACGATTCGCGGGGTCGAAATCTTCCGCACCGGGAGGTGGAACGACGACCCGTACAGCGAGAACGACCTGGACGAGATGGTCCGCGCGGCGCGGGAGGCGGGATATCAAATCCCGCTGGTGGTCGGCCACAAACGCGACGACACCGCGCCCGCGGCAGGGTGGGTGACGAACGTGATTCGCCGCGGCCAAGCGTTGCTCGCTGATCTGACGGCGATCCCGCAGCGGATCTACGACCTCATCAAGGAGCGTGCGTATGACGCGATCTCGGTCGAAGTATTTTTTGACCTGGAACGCGGCGGGAAAAAGTTTTCACGAGCCTTGCGGGCGGTGTCGCTGCTCGGGGGCGCGATCCCGGCCGTGAATTTGCCGCCGTTGCACTCGTTCTTGTCGCTGCGGGATGTCGCCGCGGCCCGCATCGTGGCCTATGCGACGGAATTCCAGGTGGCGACGATGGCCACGAACGACCTCGAAGGACGACCGACCACCGAGGAGCTCAACGCGGGGAGCGAAGACTGGCAGCTCGCGGGGCGGCTCCTGCTGAAACGCGCGCAGTGGCTCGCGGGCCCGAACCCCGACGGCCCCACGTTGAGCGCCGCGATGCGGCAGGCGCGCCGGGAATTTCCGCAGCTCGCGAGTGCCGAGGCCCGCGGCCCATCCCCGAAAATCACGGTGAACCGCGCCGATGCCGACGAGGTGGCCGCGCGGGTCACGCGCCTCTGTGAGGCGAATCCGCGCCTCGATATTCACGCGGCGCAGGCCCAAGTGTTCAAGGACGACCCGGCGCTCTTTGCGCGCTACGCATTAGGCCGATGAGCGCCACGACGCGAGGAGCGACACCATGAAGACACCGACGACGGGAAGCGAGACCATGCTGGCTCACGCGGTGGCCGAGTGCGACGCGGCGCTCGCTGAGGCGCACCAGGCCCAACGTCAGGCCGAGCAGCGGCTCGCGGCGGCCGGCCTCACGCTCATGCACGCGGTCGCCGTAGCCTCGGCCATCGCGAAGCAGGACCGACGGACTCGCACATCCTGTGCGTCGCACATCGAGCGGCTCCTCGACCGCGGCGGCGAGATCGACCTGGAAAAGTTTCAGCGGACCCTGGAGGAACAGCGGCATCTGCGGCCAGCCTCGACCCGCGCCCTCGGGCACGCGGAGGGCCTCGTGCCGAGCCATTTCCGCACCGGCGGCGCCGCGACGGTGGACGAGGACGCGCTGCGGCGGATGATCACGAACTACAACGAAACCGATTTCAACTCGCTCGGGAGCGAGCTGTCCGGGATTGACGCCAATGCGTTTCACGTGGTCGCGCTCGCCTTCCAGCGCGTCGGGCTGTCGCACCCGGAATTCTTCGGCACGCTGTTCTGGCAGGACGAGGCGGCCGAGATCGAGCAGGCGAACGCGCTGCTCGCCAAGGCGGCCGAGACGTTACACAGCTCGCCCACGCTGCGGCGTGTGCTCGCCGAGCACTACGGCGTTGTGGAGCGGGAGGAGATTCGCGGCGGCGTGCGCGTGCCGCTGGACATGACGAAGGACCTTCTCGACGCCGCCGCGGCGCGCGGGCCGCGCGGGTGAGGTTCCAGGCTTCGCGCGCAGTGCCCACTGGCAGGGCGCTGGCCGGCAGTTGTGCCGCCGGAACGCAGAGCGGCTCTGTCCCCGCCGAGCGGCTGCGCGCGAATTTCTTTTCGAGTCCACCGGGGCCTCCCTCTCGGTGCCGGAACCGGCGGCGCGCCGCCGGGGAAGGGTGGCACCTCCCCCCCGCCGGGGAGGCACCATGATGACGAGCGGGCCGCACTGTCCGAATTGCAGTGGCCGCCTCATGCGCGAGCCCGCGAGTGCTCGATGCGTCGCGTGCGGGTGCCGATGGGAAGTGACGGGCGCGACCGAGGACCAGAAACTTGCTCAGCGCGTTCTGGATCGGGAACGGCGGCCGAGGTCGGTCGAGTGCCAGGCGGAGTACCAGGACCTCGTGGCGTCACCCCCGCCGCGCCCTCGCACGGGCTGGGTGCAGCTGCCGGACCCGACCCGAGGCACGCGGCGCCCACCGCCGCGAGGCCGCCGTGCGGAGAGGCGATAGTGGCGCCTGCCAGCCGGTTGGTCCGTCGCGGCTGGCCGAAGATGGCGCCGTGTCCGCTTTGCGAAAAGCCGCGCCTCGCGACGTCGCCGGGCGACAGCCTTCATCGGCAGTGTCGAGAGAGAGTCGCCCGACTGGACGATGTGGCCGAGGCCGTCCTTGGTCCGCCCCTGGCGATGAAGAGCGCGGAGTCCGATGACTGAACCGCTCGGACGGGATCGGCTGCGCCTGGTACTCGTCGAGCGCCTCATGCTCACGAACCCGGCCGACCCCTACCTGTCCCTGCGGGCGCTGGCGGACTACTCGGGCCTCTCCGTGCGCACCCTGCGGAAGTTCCTCGAGCGGAATCCGCCTGCGGCGGCCCTGCCCTGCTATCGCTTGGACGGCAAGGTCGTCGTCCGACGCAGCGAGTTCGACCAGTACATGAAGCAGTACCGCACCCAGGGACGCGCGGCGCTGGTGCGCACGCTCAGGAGGCTCGGCCTTGACAAGCTACCCGTGTAACCGTATGTATGGTCCATCCTCAGGCACGAAGGGAGTGGGCCATGGCGAAGGCAGAGATCGAGCGGGTCAAGGTCACGGTGAACCTGCCCCGGGAGCTCGTGAAGGCGGGCAAGATCGCGGCGATCGAGCGCGACGAGGACTTTCAGGATCTCCTAGCCGCGGGGCTGCGTCTGATCCTCGCCCGCAAGGGCCCCGGGCGATGAGTGCGACGTACACCTTCCGCCAGGACCGGCGCACCTGGCAGGTCACGGTCCACTGGAACCACGAGCGCGAGCGGATCAAGGTCGACAGCGAACAGGACGCCAAGGATCTCGTCCGGTACGTCCACAAGCTCGAGCTCGCCGGGACCAACGTCATCGAGGCGCTCCGCAAGGCGCGCACGCCCCAGGTGTCGGCGGAAACGACCCAGGGTCCGACCCCGCACCTCCGCGACGACCTGCCCGACTGGCTTGAGCGCCAGGTGCAAGCCGGCGAGATCCGCGAGGCCACGGCGCGCTCCTACCGCTCACGCCTCCGCGTCTGGTGCTACCCGCACCGGCTCGCGGATGGCCGGCTACTTGGCGATCTCGCGGCCCACGAGATCACGCGCGAGATGCTCGGCGCCGTGATCCGTCGCATCCGCGAGTCGGGCCGATCGATCGGAATCGTCGAGGGCATCCGCAATCCGCTGCGCGGCTACCTCTCGGACCTGATCGAGACCAAGGTGCTCGCTGGCCCGAACCCGGCGGCTGACCTGAAGCACTTCATCGGCAAGGGCGCGCATCGGAAGGCGCGTCGCGGGACCGCGGCCTACTTCACTCAGGACGAGGGGCCGGTCCTGATCGAGGCCGCGATGGCGCTCTGTCCGCGCTGGGCGCCGTTCATCCTCACGGGCCTGCTCGCCGGACTTCGCTGGGGCGAGTCGGCAGCGCTCCGGCGCTCAGACATCGACTGGCGGCGCGGCTACCTCACGATCGAGCGCACTGTCTCCGACAAGGGCCACCGGATCGAGCCCGCCAAGGATGGCGAGCCACGGCGCGTGAAGATGTCGCCAGCTCTCCAGGCGGCGCTTCACGATCACGTCGAGGCGATGAAGCTCGAGGCCAGCGTCCGCGACTGGAGTCCGGAGCAACGCGCGCTCGTGTTCCCAACGACGTACGGCCAGGTCCTGCGCCACCCGTACTTCCTGGGACACATCTGGCAGCCGCTCTTGAGCAATGCCGGGCTGCCCTATCGGAAGTACCACGCCACGCGCCACACCTTCGCGACGTGGCTGCTCTCGGACGGCGCCGATCTCCGGTGGGTCCAGCAGCAGATGGGGCACGCTTCGATTGGTCGGACGGCGGACACGTACGGACATGTGCAGCCGGAGCGTCACGAGGCCGCGGCGGCAGGGCTCGATCGGTACCTCACGAAGCAGCGTAGCGAGGCCAAGACCGGCGTCGACCTGGAGTCGGTCTCCGGCTCGAGGATCAGGTAGTGCGGTGGTACTGCTCCAGCCATGACGGTCGCTCTTCTCGATGGCGCTCGTATTCGAGATCCTTGAACGGGCCAGCCTGGAATACTCGGTCATCCGTCATCTTCACGTACAGATACCGGTAGTACCGCAGCGGGGGAGATTCACGCGCTGTGCGCTCCATGTCCACGTACCCGAGCACGTTCTCGGTCGACAGATTGCCTGTAGAGGTGGCGGCCGGCCCTCCCACGTACGAGAACCACGCACCGGAGAACCCGGTTGCTGGCTGAGCCCACGTGGGCCATGCCTCGCGCGGCAGGGGCTGAGCCTCGCCTGTCGAGAGGAGTCCATTAAGCGCCGGCAGCGAAACTTGTTTCCAATTCATCTCGGACACTTCTAAGCCTCCATACGCCACCCGTCGCTACCACGCATGAAACCGCGCCTTGAGATCCCCTATTTGTATTGGAACTCCTTAAGCGCAACGAACCCACGGCACCCGGAGAATGGCCCCTCGATGACCGTGACGGCTAAAGCGTAGCCTGAGAACATGCCGCCCTCGGTCTTGATGGTACTGACCGCTCTCGTCCCCGACGTCACGGCGCACGCGGCAAGTTGCACGATGAGCCTGGGGTCGGCTTTGGCCCGCATCAGCGCATCGCCCTCGTCCATCGCGTCCTTGGAGCGCCAAACGATGACGCTGCTGCTTGACGAGTTCAGCGGCACGAGGCGGCCCTCCAGGGCGAACGCTGGCGAGGCGACAGTCGCGCCGAATGTAACGGCAAGTGCAAGGATGAGAGATCGCCCGCGGGGCGATTTCTTCGGCTTGACTTCGAAGCCGCCCAACGCCACCAGGCGCCACCAAGCCCCGACAGTGCTGCGTAAGTAGCTGGCGAGAAAGATGGTGGAGGGTAAGGGATTCGAACCCTCGACCTCGGCGTTGCGAACGCCGCGCTCTCCCAACTGAGCTAACCCCCCGAGACCACCGACCGAGGCGAACGCTATTTTACATCAGGCCTTGGAGCCGTCCCCACCCTTGTTGAAGGCCTGGAGCAAGGGGCCGAATAGATCCAACGGCAGCGGGAAGAA
>Ga0070706_100004027_pt1 | contig 14277 bp, 16 predicted proteins | sample KBSK5501metaG_FD_65476 | JGI IMG/M metagenome (GOLD analysis project Ga0070706, IMG submission 65476) | Corn, switchgrass and miscanthus rhizosphere microbial communities from Kellogg Biological Station, Michigan, USA - KBS K5-50-1 metaG | ecosystem: Host-associated > Plants > Roots >...
GAAAAGGCCAACTATCAGAAAAGCTAGAAGGCGCAACACTCAATGCGTCAAATTTTGTAATCTTTAAAATTGCCAGTATAGACGCGGACATAGCCAGTGTGTTTGACACAACCCCTGCCATTGAAGTTACCGGGAGTGAGGAAACACGTGTCCCTCGTAAATCAGTTGTTACTCACCTTATGATCTCAGGCCATGAATCCCCAAAAGTAATGAAATTCACCCGCGAATATATTATTCCCCTTAATTACGCAACCAAAGAGAGAGTAATCCACAGCGAATACGAAGATACTATATTTCCTTCGTCTCCTGTACCGGGAGCTCTCCATTTTGTGCCTGAAGAAGTGGCGGAGGGGATGGTTTATCTTAACGAATATCTTTATCTCTGCATGACCCACGGGCCTCAAATAGAGCGGGATAAGCTAAGAAAGAAAGTTGAGAGGCTATTTAGCCAATATTTAGGATTTGTGCTGTATCTTAATGTTGAGGGTGAACCCGGCGACAGGAGGCTTTCCAGATGGCTAAACGATCCACAGCGGCCTAAACAAAAGGCAAACTATGAAGCTTTCCATAAGGCACTAATAGAAACCGCAACCGAACTGGAAGCAAGCGCTATTATGGAGGGATCAGGGCAATATAAGGACATCAAACGACAAGTGCAGACCTACGCAGATAGACAACACGGCATTGCCAACACTTTAACCCATCTTGCCCGTTTCATAGCCTGGGCAAAACTTGGCAACAATAAATACGAATTACAAATGCGGCCTCTTCCGCCCAGAAATAAAGTGAAGCTCTCTGATCTGTTCTCCTCAATTCGCCGCCGCAATGTTGCCGACGGTTATCTTCGTCCTGTCTCTGAAGTAAGAGCAGAAATAAGGGCGCGGCATGACGATAATGATCCACCACTTACCAGCAAACAGAGGGTGTAGCATTGGAAATCTCACTGACTCAAGAACGTATCCTTCATTCCTTCAGGCGATACACCTACCTCACAGTTGAGCAGGTGACATCACTTCACTTCAAAAGCGGATCGGCAAAATACGCCAATGAAGTGCTGAAGAAGATGACCGAGAATAAATACCTCGCACGTTTAGATCGGGCATCTGTCAATACTAAGATCGTCTATTGTCTGGGAATACGGGGCATACGTTTCTTACGAACACTGGGGATGGAAGTCAGAAGCTTCCATCCTTCAGATCATACTCAGCACTCTCACATGCACATGAGCCACTGGCTCTCAACCACAGACTTTCTGATCGCTGCGGAAAAACTGCCAAGAGTTAGGCCGGATATTGAACTAACGGCACTCTTTCATGACCTTACGCTAAAGCGCATGTTGACAGGACGGGTCATTCCAGACGGGTTTATCAACTTTCTCGTAAGCCACGAACGAACCTCTGTGTGGCTGGAACTGGATCGCGCTACTGAGGAACAGGGCGATATACGAAGAAAGGCCCGCGCAATTGTTGAGTGGTGTCACCAGTTCTACACACAGACCTTCGGCACTCAATCAATAAACATCGCTTTTGCCACAACGCAAGGCGACAAACGGGGAAAGCTCTTATACCAGTGGATTACTCAGGAACTTGATGGAGAGAAAGAAATCAACTGGTTTCTCTTTTCTACTCTTCCTCATGGAGAGCTGGACCCGATACACACTTTTTTGCATCCCATCTGGAAGCGTTACGAAGAAGAAAGCCTGGTTCCGCTTCTGTAGATATTTGGGGTGTTTATGCCAACACCGACATGCAGAATTTTATGTACCGCTATCATTTTAGAATGCCCGTGAAAAGCACTAGAACGCCATTTTCACGGGTTTTTCTTTCGCAGATGACTACTAGGATTCCCCGCAGTTTATGTAGCTTCGCTAGAGGAAGTACATTTAGTCAAGGCTCATGAGCCACTTGGTAGCAAAAATTTATTTTGTTCCATTGTTTCAAAGAGGGTTTTGTTTCCTGACATCATAAGGTAGAGCAAGAATACCTCTTCCATTTTCGCTTGATCTAAATTGATAAGTGTGATTTGCGCTTCAAGCCATGTCTTACAAATCCGCCACGCAATTCTCTGCGCTTCTGCTTGCCATTGTTTACCATACCGCTCTTTATAACCATAGGTGGCATCTTCATGAAGTGCTCTATTGTTTTTAACACTCTATAGACACTCTCTGCTTTTGCTGGCAATCGAAATGGAAGCTCCTTTTCGTTGAGTATGATTTTAAAGAAAATATCTTTGATATTGCCGTTCTCGTCAAATTCCAGCGCAATACCACGCGCTCCGTTCTGTTTTAGGATTTGCTGTATTTCAGTAGTAGTCTTCTCAACGGGAATATCAGTGGTGTAGTTTTTGATGAGCTTTTTCATTGCAGCGAAATTATAACACAGGTCGCTTGTTTAAAGACTCTTGGTGGTACACTCTTTCGGGGCTCGGGGGTTTCAAACAATATGCGAGCAACAGGCACAAATGCTTGTTGCTCGCATAAAAATACGGTTTTCGGGGAGAAGCTGAGGATAGAAGAGTGAGAAACATGGACTTGTGACATACCCTGGAAAAATGGTAGTTGACCTGCTCCCAGCCAGTATGCTAGGATACTGACTGGTTGGTAGACCCGCTACCAGAGGAATGGAGCCGCCTTCTCACAGTCGCTGCATACGACTGTTTGGGTTATTGGGTTCCATCCCAGATCCTCCACGAGGTTGTACTCACCGCAAAGTGAGCACGGTTCGCATCGGAACTCGTTCATAGGGTATCACCTCCGTTTCTCAGTCAGAGGCTACTGCTAGCTTGACTGTTCCTGGCGAGGGTATCAGCCTCACCAGTTGACAGAGAAGCTATCTCCGCTCCCTTCTCCAGACAGCAGTGGCAATATATTCACCAGTTTTGTTGTCCTGGAAATAGTACATTCCTATCTCGTAGCCGTTGAAGCTTCGCACAAGCATTTCGCTCTGCTTCACTCCCCTGCGGAACACATCCTCAACATCTGCTTCAGTCAGCCCAAGTTCCTTCATTTTCGTTCGGCACTTGTTGCTATATTTCAGCTTCAATCGGGGTGTGTCAGATGGATATCCCAGGACCTGGTTTTTCACTTCTGTCAGGAGTTGTTTGAGGAGTTCGCCCATGTCCACCACCTCCGATCTCAGGCATAGTGTGCCTGTTGCATCCGAGGTATAAACCCGGACAAAACAGATTCGCTACACCCTCGTTCCTCAACCAAATTCCCCTACTAAAATAAACGAGTGACATGGGAGATTATTAACAAACGTGTGAAGCTGTTGGCCGGGCTTTGCCCGGGCAGAAGCGAAACAATAGCGCCAGCGTTGCCGTTGGGCTGCTAAGACGACCTAAAACAAGAATGTCAATGGGGTTGTTGAAGCTGGTAGAACAGGTGCAATGCTGGCGCGTCAATAGGCACACTGAAGTGATTGGGATTGACACAAATACCGCTTGTTTGGTAGGATGTCTGCGACTACCCACGAATGATACTCGTGAGTAGCGGGCAGGAATACTACCATGCAGATCAGGCTGCTTTGAGCAAGCCGTGATAGGCTCGGTTGCCAATGGAGAAATATGACAACGCTTTCTTGATGGCGTCTGTCTGCGCTCCTTTTTTCGCGTCTCCAAGATCGCCCTTGGTCACTCTGTTTTGTCCCCAGCCAACAGGCATGCACGCAATGTCTTTGAGCCATACCTTCACCTGGGCAACTGCCAGTGAAGTCGTACCTTTCTCCGTTTGGCTGGTGAGGACTTCTGCTGAAAGCTCGTCAAATCCCCAACCGCCTATCCCAAAGACAACATTCATCGCGTCAACAATATGCTGCGGTTTATATCCGCAGTAACCGGAATACGAGTCAACGCTGACGTTTTTCGGCTCTCCGTCGAGAAGAATCTTGTTGACAGCTTTGATCTTCTCTTCATTGGTTTTGGCGTCTGCAACAGCTTGTCTTGTTTGTTCTGTCATAATGATTCACCTCCAATCTCAGGCATAGATTTGTAGCTTGCCTGCTGCCGCTTACCAGTGTGCAAGACTGATAAGCGATTTGTAGGAAAACTATTCTTTTTCCTCAAGCTCTTTGACGATTGCCTTTAATCGTGGTTCTTCCTCCGGTTCTACTCCATTGTCCCAATCCACATCGCAAGCAGTTTCATCGTCCGCTGTTCCATCAGTATTCATTGGACATTCAAGTAAAATGCCATCCTCAAGTTTGAAATAGCTTCCAAACTCTTCATAGGGATACCAGTGTTTGTTTGTCTTCATATAATCACCCGCTTTCTCAGGCATGAATTTTGTAGCTTGCCTGCTGCCGGCTAGTGTGTGAGACTAGCCGGAATGCAGAGAAACTAAAAAAGAGCTAGTTGTTCGCGCTTTCCATAGATCTTTTCGGAGAGGATTTCGTTGTAAATCTTATTCAGGCTGAACACTTCATCGCAGTCTTTCCCATCAAGCTGCTCAACGCCAATCTGCAATCGTCCGACTTTCCTCACCATATGCGCTGTGCCGTTAGTGTGGCTTCCGTTCCAGATGTAGCCTCCGATGCTCGCGAAATAATGATCATTGGCCGCTCCAAGCATTCCATCTGCGAGTTGCTTGATCGTGTCTCCCCGCAGAACGTATGAGCGGATTAAATTTTTCGCTGCCTCTCTCGCTGTCATTTCAAACACCTCAATTCTCAGGCATAGATTTGTAGCTTGCCTGCTCCCGTCCACTTTGCTAGAATGGACGGTAGGTAGATCAGCTACCTCCACTTGGCCTTTTCGAATGCTGGTAAATCCATGACAATTTTTAAGGCCAGGTTGTTCTCTACCTCCTCAAAAAAGTGGTAGAGTTTTGTTTGAGGTACTTCTCCCTCGCAACATTGGTACATCCAACATTGCAAAGACTTGAGAACCTGCACGAGGGAATGATAAACTTCCGGTTTGTACGCGAAGTTCAGTGGTCTGAACTTCTCCGCTTCACTTTCTCCGTATCGTGCATTAACCCCGTCGCAATTCAACTGGAACATGGCTCTTGCAAGATTTTCATCCCAGTTGGAGCTTCCCAGATCGATCCCGTATTTTCGTGCCGATCGATCTATTGCAAAGTGGCTGGTTGAGACTTCTCTTCTCAGCCAGGTAACGACCCTGTTGATCGTTTCGTCTTCCACCATGAATGCGCTCATATTCATTTGTTCACCTCCTTTCTCAGATCAACAAAAAAGTAGTTGACCTGCTCCCAGCCAGTATGCTAGGATACTGACTGGTTGGTAGATCAGCTACCAGAGGAATGGAGCGAAATCCCCACACTTGCTACACACAACTGATTGGGTTATCGGGTTCCATCCCATCTCATCCACGGGATTGTACTCGCCGCAAAGCGAGCACGGTTCCCAGCGGAAACATTGACTCATAGGCTTATCACCTCCAATCTCAGGCATAGATTTGTAACTTGCCTGTTCCTGGTGAGGGGCTTAGCCTCACCAGTAGACAGGGAACTTACCAGACGAGCGGGTCAAATTTATAACACTCGCCGCAAGCGAATGTCCCGTTCACATATCCCAAATCTTCACTTGGGAAGTACTCACCGCACACCGAGCACTCTTCCCATGTGGTGTATGCATCCATATCTATCACCTCCAATCTGCTAGTTATCTCTCTAGCAAAATCACTGAGGCCTTCAAGAATTTGCGCGTCATAGGCCAAACTCCGCAGGGTTTGCCCTAGCAAAGTCTCCCTTTGCTAGGGTTGCCTTGACGCATAGCAAATTTTGAACGGCCATAATAAGAGAGCTAGAGAGAATACCACGATACGGAATTTCTTAAACACTAAGCGGAGGGAAAAAATGCAATTACTATTGCACTGGCGGCAGCCAGCCTTTTTTTCCCGTAGCGTGGGGTAGTGCTGAATGGACACAAAAGTGTGTGGAATTTTCCCGTCCGACTGAGTTCGGACTATCAATAGCATAAGCTCTGCCAGGAGGGTGAATTCGTAAAGAGGGAGGATGGCAGAGCTTATTCGAGCCCCACGAGGAGCATAGTCCATTACAGATAACGGCGGGTATTACTACCTTGATTATGGACTATGCGGGGGTGGGGCAGTGGCGGGTAAAATGTCTCCCATTTTAGCCTCAGCGACCCGCCACTGCCCCACCCCTCCTCCCTCTCCCCAAGCCTTTCCACTGAGCTTTTGAAGAAATAAATTGATTAGGAAGCCATATAGGAAACGATTTCCTACTTCGTGTCCTGGTGTCTGAAGCTTCCTGATTAGACCATGTCGGGATCAATATACTCATTAGGATAGCTTATAGTCTCTTCTATACCTTTGCCCGTCTGTATATCTTCAATCTGTGGAAGCACATGTAGTACTGGTGGTGGTATGTTTCGCCGCTTCGATAGTGTAGGGTGTCGTCGCCAGTCCATACGGGTGAGACGCATTGGTGGCAGGTGGCGGTGAAACCCGATAATCTCCTCATCGCTGTGTTGTAAAATATCCTGGGCTGTAAGTAGTGGAATGGGTTGTTCTGAAAGTCCTTCCTGTACTTCTGCTCCTTCGCGCTCCGTTGTTGAGTGGGCATAGGCTGACTGTTTCCCGCATCTCTCCTGAAGATACTGCGCAGTGTTAAGGTCTGTGGGGCGATAAAATAGCTGACTTTCCATATTGTCTCTGAGCACTTGAGCGCGTGTCCTTCCGTACACAGCCTCAAGTTGTGAAAGCGATTGCACAGCTACCCACATATGTATTCCCCTGCCAACAACGGTTGTTGATTGGTCGGCCAGTGCTGGTATAGCGGTTCTTCCTGCCTCGTCAAGTAAAAGCAGTATTCTATTACAACCCTTTCCCTGGGTCGTATCATACGTGGTGATTAACTCGTTAATGAGTGTTCCCCATAACAGCTTGACAAGCGGGGAAAGTGCAAGTAAATCCTGTTCCCTCCAACGCAGATAGACAGTAACAGGTGCGCTGCTTCGCATAATGTGCTCCGGCGTGAAGTCTGAACTCGTAAAACAGCGTACAATGGTCTCGGTTAAAAGTGGGCGCATCCTGGCTGTCAGCGTTCCCCAGCAAGAGAGTAAAAAGCGGTCTGACCAATTCGCATCTTGATAGCGCACATCAAGAAATTGCGTTGCAAGATCAGGGGAAACAGCATTAAGCCGCTCAGCGCATGAGGCAAGCCCCAAGCGGATAAGTGTACCTGCATAGGGTAGCGGGGCTACTCCTTCAAGTCTAGCAGCAGCAAAAAGTTGACAAAGCATCACGGTTGCTCGCTGTGTAAAAATGCGCCCCTCGCCTTCGTCTGCCTGAAACAGTAAATTCGTTGCACTAGAGTAAAACTCATCTTCTGTATGCTTATTGTGCAAGGGGTCGTAGCGATGCCCTATTCCTGTTGGGTCAATCACAAAAACTTCTCCGAGTCTGCTTCGATAGCCTGCGGTTTGCTGAAACAATTCGCCTTTAATGTCATTAACAATAACACTCTGACCCCACGTAAGGAGTTGGCTGGTAGCTAAGAGGCCTTTGCCTCCTCTTGTTGGCGCAACAATCAAAAGGTTTCCTATTTCTGGCCGCTTTTTTGTGGGACGCACGCAAACATACTGTTTAAACATTAGAAACAGTCTCTTCGTCCCTAAAATCACTCCGTCAGAGCTTGGTGTGTTACTCAGAAGCTCTCTGTATTCATGAAGTCGCGCGAACCGCGCCCGATGGATATCTAGTGTTGTAGTTCCCATTCTGCCTCCTCCCTCTCGCGTTCTTTTTGCTCTCTCGCAAGATCACGCTCTTTTCTCTGAAATAAAGCCGCTTCTGTTGCTGTTTGTCTGAGTGCCTGGAAGTCTTGCACTTGCAGGCGTCCTGGAACAACAGCCACAACATGCACATGACGGTGTGGCGCGTGGTCAGCGTGTTCTACCGCTACCCATAAAACCTGCTTTTGTAAACGCTTCTCAAGTGTATTCATGGTTTTCTCGGTTATCTCTCTGAGGTGTAAATCCTGTTCGCTGTCCTCTGCTTTGGGATCGGGGCTTATGACGAATCTAAAGAAATTACTCCCCTTCTCTGCCTCGTCAATCATTTGGTATGCCTGATAGCGTCCGATTAGTCCGTCAACCCCAAATAGCGTTCGGGTGGTTTTTGCACCTTCTTTTCCCGGACGGTGCTGTATATAGCGGATTGAGGCCTTTGCGCCGTCTCCCCTTTTTGTGTACGTGGCTTTGAATATCGCCATTAGCCTCCAAGGCCTTCGTCATCCAGCCATTTCTCAACTTCAGCAATAAGCGTGGCAATCTGGGGTGTCCGGCGCAGAACATTGCGTTTTGCCGCTTGCTGGCTGCTGTCAAGAATTTGATTCAAGATTACAGGAGTGACCCCTGGTTGCCTTCTGAGAATGTTCGTCACCAGTTGTCTTGTCTGGCCGGAGTCGAATGCAACACGTACAAGTAGCCAAGCAAGGCGTGTACTAATTGTGCGCATTTGTTTGCGGATTGTCTGCTCAATGATGGGTTGCAGCAGAACGGCATGTTGTACGTGAAGTTTCTGGCGTATGGCCTCCTCAAGAAATGCCGAACCTGTTGAGGAAACACTTAATCCTTCTGTCTCTGCTACCCGCTTTAATTCTGCTTTGACTACAGGTTTAACCCACAATGTAAGGTGTACGGTTTTTCTTTTAGGAACGGGTCTATTTTGTGTACGGGCAGCATTATTGTTCATATTACTTTTCATTTGATGCGGTCGCGCCATCTTTTTTGGCGGAGCTGGCTAGTGCGAGGCTATGCGATCGAATGTAGGAACGCCTTTATCTTGCCGTACACCGTACCCGGTCGTGACCACGTTCGCTGTACTGTACCGTCGGTGTACGCTGTTTTGTGGAAGTTGAGTGTGTTCGTTGTTCGTCATAGTTCCCAAGTGAATTTTCATCCTAACAACTATGTTTTGTATACTCAAGCAAGAATCAAGTAAGATTATGGTAAGTATTACTCTGGGCCAGTTCGCATCGGTTTTATCCACCTCAAAACGCACCCTGCTTGACAGTGTGTTCCCCCCTCCCCTGGGGTATTCCCCTGTTGCTTGAGCCGTATTCCTAAAGCGTTGCTTATCGACGCTGCGCGTCGGTTTTTTACTCGTTCTTCTTATTTTCCGCGTTACGCAGCTTTTGTCGATGAAGTAACTCAGGTAAGTAAGGCTCTCCCCTACTCCCCTAGTTGACACATGGCCAACCCGTTTCACATGAGGTTATCCGTTTTCAAGTTTCCAGGCCAGCTAGTCCGTTCATTCTCCACGAAACCATACTTACGTATGGAAACGGCGGCTGCTGTATCTCGTGGCAAAAGAAGAAGCACCTGAAAAAAGGTGTATAGTTTTACGCAGTGATATATGGTTTGATATGGTTGGGCAAGCCATAGTAAATCTAGGGACTTGACAAGAGGTGAGAAGAATTGATACGCTTCAGGTGTTGAGATTGAAGCTACCAAAGGTTCCCTAGCCACCTCTGGCCGGAGCCTTTTTTGTTGCTTATTTATCTGCTAAGTTCTTCGATTATAAACCCCACAATTAGGCCTATGTCAAGGGCTAATCGCGTTCGGACCAACGGGCGTTGTAGCGAGTGAGACAACGTGATAACGAACGTTGTAGCGCACTCGCGCACCAGCGAACGAACGCATGCGTATTAACGCGCTGTATCGTTCGTTCGATAGAACAAACGCATGAACGAGCGAACGGTCGTTCATGTAATTTGAGTTTTTGAACAATAAATCTTTGTGGTCTGTAGGGGAGTGGTCTACTTGTGCTTCTTAGTTTTTCGCTTTTGTTCGAGGTATAAATCTATAGCTTCTCTTACTAACTCGCTCTTATTTCCTTTTCCTCCCCGTAGTTCGATTTCCGCAGCCATGTGCTTTATTTCCTCTATTTGATCTAAATAAAGCTCATAAGAGGCTCGTTTGATACCTCTGGTTCGCAAATACGTACGCTCGTACACCGGATCGTTCGAGCGTTCGGACGAACGAGCGTTCGGGTCTACGGTCGTTGGAGAGTTGAGGCGTTCGGATTTTGGAGGTTCAATTTTCCCCTTAGGCTCGTCCTCATGCTTTTTCTCCGGTGGTATCGCTTGGCTGGCCTTACCTGTTTCCCGTAAAAGGTCGGTATCGAGTCGTGAAAATATACTTTTCGGGGCATCTTGCTTCACGACTTTTTACCCCCTTTCACACCCTTTTTTATGTGTCGCTCAATTGAAGTTGGTTCAGGCTCAAAAGAAGTATCTGGAAGGCCCCTATCTTTCACTACCTCATGAATAATATTTGCATCGATACTTCGCACTCCCATGAGGAAAGCTCCGAGGAGCGCGTTCTGAGCAAGGATAACCTGCAATCTCGGTTCGCCTCGCGAATATCTGTAAATCTGCTCAACGGCTTCGGGCATAAAAGGGAAGTTATCTTTTCCATTGGACGCAACCCACCAACGGTGCTTCAGCAAGGCTTCCGTTTCAGAAAGTGATAGCGGCTCAATCGTTGAGGAGAGTGGAGCTCTATTTACAAAATTCCTATACCTGGGATGAGCAAGCCTTTTTCGAAACTCCTCTTGCGCAAACAGAACAATCTGCAAAAATTTCTGATCGTTAGTCTCAAAGTTCATCAGCCTGCGCAGCAACTCCACCAGAGGCGATTTGAGGCTCTGAGCCTCGTCGATTAACAGAACAAGGGTTTTCTTGTGTATCTGCGTTTGCTCTTTCAAGAAGTTTTTAAAGATATTTTGTAACTCTAGGTAGCTTCTCGAAGTTTGTGGAACCCCAAACTCTTGCATAATAGCTCGAAGCAACTGGTTCGGTGTAGGGAAGTCTGGATTGGCAATAAACACATAGTTTACATCGGGCATCTCCTTAAGCTGCATCGCCAATTCTCGAGCGAGAGTGCTTTTACCCATACCAACTCTTCCAAAGATAATAACAAGCCCTTCTTTATCAGTGACCGACCATTTTGTCTTTTCCAAGGCTAATCTATGCGTAGGGGAAATATAAAGAAAGCGCGGGTTCGGAGAGATAGAAAACGGCTTATCAAGGAGACCAAAATGTTGTAAGTAAGGTGTTTCCATATGTTTGTGTCAAGTTGCCGCCAACTATCTATGTGTACTTGGCGACTTGCCGGCAACTTGACATTAGTATTGCAGAGCCTAAAAACCTTTGTCAAGCGGCAATTGTAGATCATCCGTTTATGGCGTTAAAAATAGCCTGTTTCTGAAAAAAGCTTTTTATACCTCCCGTCGCCCAAAACCCGCGAAAATGGCCGTGAAAAGCCGTGAAAAGGGTATTCTAGGGTTTGGTTGGGACGTGGTGATAGGTATGGCCTATGGAGACTAATCGGTGGATCAAGAAGAAAATAGAAAAAGCGCCTCAATACTAGGATCGAGGCGCAAGTGTGTCGTTCCACAATGGCAATTGTTCATAGCTGCTGTTGAGCACAATCTCTCTGACCGCTTCTGCCTTTCCATGCTCAAACTTATACAATCCTGGTGCGTGGTTGGTCTCAATTGAGACATGGCAGGGAATACCGTCAAAAATAGTAACAACCACTTTGAATGATTTCGCCAGCTTTGGGATATATGGAGCAGTCTGAGCATAGGGAATCAACAACACAATACTTGTGTCTCCGTAGCTGATCCCATTTGCACTTTGCTTCCAAGGCGTTCTGATGCGAAACTGGTCTCTGGTGAGCCCGGCTTCTTTCAGCGCTTCAACTGCGCGTCTGGTTTGGGGTAGCATGATTGTTTCTTCCTAGGATCTGTAAGGGCCTTTTAATTCAAGGGTATGGCCTGCGTAGACTGCTAACTTGGTGATCCAAGCATTAGCTTACGCAGGCCAATATTTTGTTGCAGTGTGCTTATCTCTGAATTGACAATAATATGCGGTGTTTAATCCGCTCTGCGTCGGCCTGTTTTTGGCTCAGACGGTATTTGTAGTCATATTTGCCATGGCAGGTAGGACAAAGGCAGAGAAGAACAGGGGTCGGGTTGCCTATATCATGGTCGCGGTGGGCTGCGTGTAAGTAAACGCTGTAGCGTTTTCCTGTTCGTTTGGATTTCCGTTTTTTCCCTTGCGTGATACGGCAAAACTCGCACCGTTTTCCTGCTTTCTCCTTACACTGTCTGGCTAAGAGTTCCCAGTTTTTGGGATACTGTTTTCTCCTCTCTCGCTTCAATTCATACCCTGCTTGATAGGGAAGTGCCGCAGTGGTAGAATACGCACGCGGATACGTCCGTAGTGGCAGGCATTCTGTGCTCTGGTGTGCCAACTTCAGAACAGAGTGCTTGCTGCTTCACTCAAAAGCTTCATCTTTGTGTTTTTTCTCCTTTCTAGTGGCGGGACCCCCTAAGAGGTACAAGGAAACTACCACTTCAGTCTTTCTTTCAGGCTTAAAAATCTGTTGTTTTTGCCGATGATTAGATGATCGACAAGATCAAGATCAAGTAAGGTGGCCGCTGCCGCTAACTGCTTTGTGGCGTTCTCATCCTCAGGGGACGGAGCCGGGTCCCCGCTGGGGTGGTTGTGGCAGACGATAAGTCCAGCACAATTGCGGGTGATCGCTGGCCGTAAAATCTCCGCAATTCGGAGTACCGAACTGTTCAGTGTTCCCTGATAGAGCCGGATGTTGGCGACAACCCAGTTTTTGGTGTCCAGGTAGAGCCCGCGCAACTCTTCATGGTCCAAGAACGACATATCATTCATCACTAGATTTGCAGCATCAGCAGGGGATCGGATTTGGTAACGCTCTACGTGGGTGGGAACAGTGAGCCTTCTTGCCAGTTCTAAGACGGCTTGAAGCTGCGCTGTTTTAACCTCTCCGAGCAGGTACTTTCGGCACAACTCCCCGAAGTCGAGCAGAAGTAGCTCCTGCAAGCTGTTGGATGAGAGAAGTACCCCAACCTGTGTGATCATACTCTGGGTGGAAGATCCGGTCCCTAATACAATAGAGAGCAGATCAGTGCTTGATAGGGTAGTCACACCGCTTTGTTGCAGGCGTTCCCGTAGTTGCCTGACATTTTCCCGTTTGACATCTTCCAATGCCTCGTCCTTATATGCCCATATCGAGTGCTGTGTTGCATAGCTTAAGTCAGTCAAATCACGCTCCTTTCTGTCCGGCATTGTACTCAGCGCTTGCAAACTGTGATACAAGTTCGTAAATGTCTGAGGTATAGATTTGATAGGAGTCACGGCCTTTCCAGTGATACTCTCTGCCTTCTTTAGTTGCTTCAATGGTTTTTTTCGCTTCAAGAAACCATTTCCGGCCTCGGCCACGCCTTTTGTCTAACAAGACAGCCTCGCCGTTTCGGTAGGACAAAAAGAGGAGTTTGATGTGATCTCCCCAGGCTTGAGTGTACTCAAGGACAAGAACACTTTGACCCTTTTTGAACTCGCCGTGCATTTGCCAGGACCCGCTATCGAGCCGCCTTTCCTCAGTCTCGCTCTCAAGCAGAACAGTGGAGGGAACAGGATATCCGTAGTATTTTAGGGTATATGGATTACTCAGGTTAAAGTCACGGGAATCCTTGTAGCTAAATGCCGGGTAAATATACCCAAGCGGATTAAGAAAACCGTAAACAATGAAATCTTGCCGCTTTTCAATCACACCAGCATATGTCAGATACTGTGATGCGTGGTAGCGTAAAAAGCAGGGCAGACACTTGTTAAGAGAAACTTGTGGTCTTTCTTCTGTGTAGACTTTCTCACATGTTCCACAGACAAGGTTTGCTTCAACAAGCGCAACGATTTGCGGGTAGACCATATCCGAAACCACATACTCATCATGGTTATCAAGACGAATGCGTTTCACTCTGTCCTCCTGATGTCTGTAGGTCTTCAAGACAACGCTCGAAAAAATCCGCCCGGTCAATACAGACAATGGCAACCTCATGTTCCTCTAACAGCCGCTTCACCTTCTCATTAGTCCTTTGGCGGAACGCTGATTTTAAGGTATTGCCACAGCCGTACATCACGTATAGACAGGTCTGAAACCGGATAGCTTGACAATCCAATTTCCAAAAGGGCCTGTAAGGTAGTCTCTTTCACGCAGAAAAAGCGGTGCAGGGGATTCTCGATCCTGTAGGTGCCTTCTTTGACCGTTGAGACATAGACATCTCCATAGTCTCCTGTTGACGTGCCTGGATGTTTTACAAAGCAGAACCATCTGGCATGGGGGTTTTTGGCTTCCTTCTCAGGTGACTGGTATTTCTTCAAGCAGAAGTACGTCCAGAGACCATCGGGACTCTGCCAAATTTCATAAGCCTCTTCAGGCGTCACTTTTTTCGCGCATGGGTTGTTCGATGTCA
>Ga0070706_100004028_pt1 | contig 14272 bp, 10 predicted proteins | sample KBSK5501metaG_FD_65476 | JGI IMG/M metagenome (GOLD analysis project Ga0070706, IMG submission 65476) | Corn, switchgrass and miscanthus rhizosphere microbial communities from Kellogg Biological Station, Michigan, USA - KBS K5-50-1 metaG | ecosystem: Host-associated > Plants > Roots >...
TCGGTCCGGCCTGCGACCTGGAGAAACGCGCGTGTCTCGTCCAGGCTCGAGCGGGTTTGCACAAGGATCGTGCGGTCGATACCACACTGAGCCAGCAGGGGACGCAGATCCTCGGGTCCGAACCGGCGTCGGATCGCTGCAAGCTCATCGGTCATCCAATAATACTTGGCGTATGCTGGGTCCCAGAAGTGCTGGTGGGCGTCGACCACCTGCGGATCAGGCACCCCGACCCTCCGCTGGGGGGGCCGGAGCATCCTCCTGAATGAGGCGCTCCCGCCGCAGATCCTCCCAGAGGTCGACCGGGATCTTGTGGCGGAACATACGTACGTTCTCGTCCACCTCAACTGGCGAGCGGCACCCAATCAGCACGGCCGCGACGCCCGGATGGCCCAGCGGGAACTGGATCGCCGCAGCCTTCAACGGGACGCTGTGGCGGGCGCAAGCCACGTTGAGTCGGTCGGCGCGCATGATGAGTTCGGGCGGAGCGGGAATATAGTCAAAGGTCGTGCCCGAAGCCAGGATACCGCTGTTGTAGACGCCCCCAGCGAGGACCGCGATGTTCCTCTCCACGCAAACGGGCAGCAGTTCCTGCAGCGCTATCTGATCCAGCAGTGTGTAGCGCCCCGCCAGTAAGAAGCAATCAACGTTTGCCTCATGGGCGAACCGCACCAGCATCTTGGCCTGGTTCATACCGACACCCACTGCACCTACAGTGCCCTGCTCGCGCAGTCGGTTGAGGGCTCGGTATGCACCGCTCAGAGCCTCGTCGAAGTGCCGATCCGGATCGTGAATATGCAGGACGTCGATGGAGTCGAGACCGAGGCGCTCAAGGCTTTCGTCGACGGACTTCATTACGCCATCGTAACTGAAGTCGAAGACGGGGTTGAGGGGAGGTGCGTCCTTATAGAACGGTTCGCCTCGATGGTACTGCGTGGCATCCGAAGGGGCCCAGTCTCGCAACAGGCGCCCAACCTTCGTGGCCAGCACGAACTCACTGCGGGGCTTGAGCCGAAGGACTTGACCGAGCCGCCGCTCCGCGAGGCCGTGACCGTACAGGGGCGCCGTGTCAAAGAACCGCAGTCCCACCATGTAGGCGCGCTCAACTGTCGCCCAAGCCTCCTCCTCGGTGACCGGCTCGAAGAGACCGCCAAGAGGTGCTGTCCCGAGGCCGAGACGAGTGATGCTGAGCCGAGTCCGACCGAGTCGCACGCGCTGAGTAGGATCCATAATCAACGAAATTCACCGTCCGAGGGCGGTGTTACTGCTGGACCCGCTGCACCTTATCTCTCATCCTCTCATGGGCTAGCGCGAAAAGGGGGGACCGGGCGCCCCCTCATTATTCCATGCTTGCCCCCCAGCCATTCATCGTCTGCTTGGTGGCGGACGTCCATTTTCTCTGAACAATTCTACTTCATTGGGAGGCGGCCAGCCTAGCGCGGGCGCAGGAGGTTCGCGCGTTCGGGATACGGGTAGTACTCATCGAACTCCGGCGTGGTGCTCACGTCCATCTTCAACAAGGCCACACGCTACACGGACGCCGCGTCACCCTACTACGATCACCGCCGGCGTCAGCTCCTTCACTATGAGAAGGTGACCCCGACACTGCCGCAGGCCGTGGCCAAGGTCATCGCACATGCGATCGCCACGGACTGTGCTCGTCTGCGCTACCTCGTAGGGGCGGATGCGGGGGCGCTCGTTCGCGGCCGCATCGCGTTGTCCGACCAAGAGGTGATCGAGGACGCCCGGACGATGACCGATATCGAGCACATCGAGATGATACGGCGTCGCTATGGCATCGACCCCTCCTGAAAGGGTCCACGATATCGTTTTGGACACCTATTGCCGGTGTAGACCGGCAGGTGGCTTCCACCGCCAGCGCGTACTCGATGGCCTGCTCCAGTTCCCGGACCGGGAAACAACGCCTGCCAGAATCCTATCGACGCAGGATCTACGGTCCCCGCGCCGTGCGGAGCCGGGAGCGGCAACGGGAGAGCAGCGGCTACGTAGGGAAAGTAGGAAAGCCGTCACGCCGCCAGGGGGAGCCGGACGGAAACCGGTACCGAGATTTCGCTAAAATCCTGGTCCCCCAGCCACCAAAAGCGCGAAGGCTAAGGCTGGTCTGGCGCGGGCGCTGCCGCGTGAATCTTGTGTCGCTCGATCGCAAAGCTCAGCGCGTGCACGAGAGCCGAAGCGGTGAGGTCACCCTTGAGGAGATAGTCCTCTGCTCCCTCCCGGACCGCCCGAACCGCCAGTTCTTCATCGTCGATGCCGCTTAGTACCACGATTAGGATACCCTCGGCGTGAGCTCGGGACGGCTGCCGCTAATGCTCCTATCGTCCAAGCGCCACGAGGAGGTTCAGGTCGATCGCACCAAGATGCACACCATTCATGAAGCTAATGTACGATATCCATTGGAAACATGACGGCGGAAGGCGCAGGTTCTTCGTCGCGACTTGGAGTCGGGCAACGCGGAGGAGGCTCGCAATGTTCGTCGTGCTTGGTGCTTCGGGGAATACAGGCAAGGTCGTCGCCGAGACATTGCTCCGGCAGAAGAAGGTCCGCGTCGTGTTGCGCGACGCCGCCAAGGGGAAGGCGTGGGCCGAAGCGGGTGCGGATGTCGCTATCGCCGATGTCGACGAAGGGGCAGCGCTCGAGCGTGCCTTCAGCGGCGCGGAAGGCGTCTACGTCCTCCTTCCGCCGAACTTCAGTTCGAGCCACGTGCGCGTGGACAACAACCGCCGCACAAACACCATCGCTGCCGCAGTCGAGGCCGCAGGCGTCCCGCATGTCGTTCTGCTCTCGTCCGTCGGCGCTCAGCAATCGGATGGAACCGGCCCGGTGCTCGGCCTCCGCGACGCAGAGACTGTATTCAGTCGAGCCAAAGCCGCCGTGACGTTCGTCCGTGCGGCGTACTTCATGGAAAACTGGGGTGGGTCGCTCTACGCTGTCGAGCAGGGCGTCCTTCCGACATTCCTTGTCGTTGACAAGACGATTCCCCTCGTTGCGACGCGGGACGTCGGTACCGCCGCTGCGCGCCTGCTCGCTGAGGGCGGGAGCGGGAAACGGGTCATCGAGCTGGCGGGTCCGCGTGAGTACACGCCGCGCGATGTCGCTGCAGCCATCGGGCGAATCGTCGGAAAACCGATCGTTGTCCAGCAGGCACCCGAGGAGGCGATGGCACCCGCCCTTACGGGCGCAGGCATGAATGCTGAGTGGGCTCGCCTTTTCCAGGAGCTGACCCACGGTCTCAATGCCAACATCGTGGTCTGGGAAGGCGGTCACCCGTTCTGGCGCGGAGAGACGGACCTGCAGACTGTCCTATCGACGCTCCTCGGCAAATGACTGTCATCGCTCACGTCACAGTTCTCGGAGGCAGTTCCGTGCCTGCACTCGCGCTCCTGGTTCTTTCAGGCGGCATTGCGTGGTGGACGCGAGACGCCGCGCTCCGCTGATCAAACGCGCCGATGCAACTCGTCCACGCCCAGAAGGCCGTCTATGTTGCCCTACATCTCAGCCCACAAACGGCCGAACTTCTGGCGTAGAGTGATGGTCCCAACGAGTTTGGCGACAAGGGCTCGGGCGTGGTCTGGATCGGTGTCCGAACGTACCTTTAAGATCGCTGAGCCAAGCTTCGACGACGCCAGGTAGGTAGGCGATCTTCGATTTCTGAGCCGGCATGATCGACATCCAGACCATCAGAGACGGCAAGATCGCTAGGACTTTTCACGTGGAAAACTGGCAATGGGATGTGTCTAGCCCGCCGCTGTCCGGCTTTGGGGGTTATCCTCGACTAAGAGAACCCTGACACCATCATCGCGCATCATTCAGCATTCCTCCCTGTAGCCACAGAATGCCCATCGCTGACTGACGGCAGACGCCGCGGTGTTGGGCCGAGCAGGGGTCTGCCCCATGGTCGGGGTGGGCATTAACCAAGGGCAGATCGGGACTTCGACATCGCGGGGCAAATGCGATGAGGCTCTCCATCCTCTGGAAACTGGTAGTCCCCATCGTTCTGGTTGTAAGTGTGCTCGCTGCGAGCCTGCTCTGGGTCCAACTGCACCTGTTGGGCGAGTCATTCCGCCGCCGAGCGTTGTGGCGGCTAACGGTTGCGACCCAGGTCATCCCGAACGAGCAGCAAGATCTGAAGGACAAGGCGCTGCTCGTCGCCGAGGATCTTGCCCGCGATCCGGTCATCGTTCGGTCGCTCCTCGCGCACGATAAAAACGAAGCGACCGTAAGTCTCGCATCGGCTGCCCAAGCCACGGGCACGGCGGCCATTGCGGTATTCGACGCACATGGCAAACTGTTCGCTGCGACGTGGCCCGCACTGGCCGACCGCATCCCCCCACAAACCGCGAGCCCGGTGTCTCAAGCATTGGTGGGGAGGATAGTCACCGGGCCGGTCCCGAGCTGGCGGGTGCCCGGGCAGGTGGCGATGATCGCGATTGCGCCGGTCCGGGACATCGCTCACGTGTACGGAGTGGTGGCCGTCGAGGCGATCATGGGAAATGCGTTCGTAGACGAGGTGAAGCATCTCACCGGGCTCGAGGTGGGTGTCTTCCTTGGAGATCGGCGGGTGGTGTCCACGAATTTCAGCAAGGACGGACGTCGACTCGTCAATGAGCGGACCCCCAGTCGCAACGCCCAAAAAACGCTCGCGGAAGGCCAGATCACCACCGACGAGGTCACTGCCGGCGGGCGGCAATTCATCTCCAGCTACTTCCCCCTTCGGTCCCCCGCGGGTCCCATCATCGGCATGGTCGGGGTAGGGGCGCCTCTCGATCAAATCGCCCGAGACCGCCGGGACGCCATCCGGTCCTCCATCCTCGCGTCGTCGTTCGGCCTCGGGCTCGCCTGCGCAGTCACGGTCATGATCGGCTACCGGATCCTCAACCCTCTGCGGCGGTTGAAGAATAGCGCAGACGCGATCCGCCGCGGCACCCCGGAACAGGCCGACTTCGCCATTACCACGCACGATGAGATCCAAGACCTCAGCGGGGCGATGTCGGAAATGGTGCACGACCTGGCCGAGGTCAACGCGGCCCTGCGGGAGGCGAGCCGGCACAAGTCTGAGTTCCTGGCACGGATGTCACATGAGCTGCGGACTCCGTTGAACGCGGTCATCGGATTTTCCGAGTTGCTCTTGGAGCGCATCGCGGGCGATCTCACGGCGAAGCAAGAGGAATACCTGCGAGATATTCACTCCAGCGGCGCTCACCTGCTCACCTTGATTAATGAGATCTTGGACCTCGCCAAGATCGAGGCTGGGCGGATGGAACTGACCTTCGGCGAGACGAATCTCACGGAGGTTGTGGAAAGCGCATTGACGACATTGCGGCCCTTGATCGAGCAGAAACGCCTCGATGTATCTGCCGTGCTGGATCCCGCCGCCACCACGGTTCGGGCCGACAAGATCCGGCTGAAGCAGATCCTGTTCAATTTGTTGTCGAACGCCGCCAAGTTCACTCCACCGGAGGGGAAGATCCGGGTTGAAGCGCGCCGTCTCAGCGACCACCTGGAACTCACGGTGGTGGACACCGGTCCCGGCATTGCCCCGGAAGACCAGTCCAAACTCTTTCGCGAGTTCACACAATTGGACGCCACTCAGCAGATGAACCAATCGGGGACCGGGCTTGGGCTCGTCCTCGTGAAACGCCTCGTCGAGCTTCACGGCGGACGGGTGTGGGTGGAATCCGCGGTGGGCAAGGGAAGTCGATTCATCTTCCGGATCCCGATGGGGACGCGAGCCACGCCAGTTTCGAATGGAACGGGCCCCGTGCTGGTCGCAGAGGACGATCCTGCGCTGCGAAAGCTCTTCACCCATTTTCTGTCCGAGGCAGGATACCAAACCGACGAGATTAGCGACGGCGCGGGGATGGTCGACAAGGTGAAAGCGATCAGGCCAAGCGTGATTTGCCTCGACATCCGGATGCCCGGCGTCGAGGACTGGGAGATCATGCGCCGGCTGAAGGAAGATCCCGCCACTGCGTCGATCCCGATTGTGGTCACGACGGTGCTCGATGACGCCGAGACCGCCTTTGCCCTGGGCGCGCTCGCGTTTCTCGTGAAACCAGTTGGCCGCAAGTCCCTGCTGGACGCTGTGGCCAGCGCCATGCGGACACCTGCCGGGGTGACGCCCACCGTGCTGCTCGTTGACGACGATCCACAAGTCTTGAACATCATGGCGCCAATGCTGGAGCAGGGTGGCTACCGCGCCCTCAGAGCAGCCGGGGGCCAGGAGGGCATCCAGCAGGCGAGGGAGCACCTCCCCCACCTGATCGTGCTGGACCTCATGATGCCGGGAGTGAATGGCTTCGACGTGGTCGCGACGCTCCGTGACGACGTTCGCACACGTGGAATCCCCATCATCGTCCTCACCGCCAAAGATCTCTCCGCGGAAGATCGGGCCTCCCTGAACGGACGAGTCCAGGGCATTCAGCTCAAAGGGGCGACTCCGGCCCGGGCGCTCGTCGAGGCCGTCAAGCGAGTCCTGACGTCGGGTGAGGCGGGCGGCAGATGAGTCACTCCATTCTCGTCGTCGACGATAACGAGTTAAATCTGAAGCTCGCGCAGCAGATCCTCACAGTCGACGGATACCAAGTCACGGCGGCTGCCCGGGGCCAGCAGGCCATCGAGATGGCGTGCACGCACCGACCAGATCTGATTCTCTTGGATATCCGGCTCCCCGATATCGACGGTCTTGAAGTCCTCCGCCGCCTGCGGAGCCTCCCCGAGACCAAGGATGTCCTCATCGTGGCGATGACCGCGCAAGCCATGCCCGACGAAATCGATCGCTTCGTGGCTGCCGGCTGCGACGGATACATTCAGAAGCCGATCTCGATCCAGTCGTTTCGGGCCGAGGTCCAGCGCCAACTGTCCACCGTTCCGGGCGACTCCCCCGGGCCATGAGTGTCTCGGGGGTGGTTCTCGTCGTCGATGACGAGGAGCTCAATCGGAAGCTCCTGCGAGACCTGTTGATCGCGCGAGGCTTTCAAATCGAGGAGGCACGCGACGGCGAAGAGGCGCTCCACAAGGCCCGGCAGCTGAGTCCGGACATCGTTTTGCTGGACGTGAGGATGCCCCGCATTGATGGATTCGAGGCGTGCCGTGAGCTCAAGGGGGACCCGCGAACACAATTGATTCCCGTCGTGCTCCTGACCGCGCTCTCCTCGGTCGAGGACCGCGTGGCGGGGATCGAATCCGGCGCGGATGATTTCCTGAGCAAGCCGTTTCACCAGGCGGAGTTAGTGGCTCGTGTTCGCTCTCTGATCCGCGTGAAGCAGCTCACCGACCAGCTCGAACGAACTGAAAATATCCTCTTTACGATGGCTGCGGCGGTGGAAGCCAAGGATCCGTATACGGAGGGCCACCTGCGCCGGCTCGCTGATTACGCGTCAGAGATATCGCTCGCGCTGGGACTCTCACCGCGCATCATCACGGTCGTGCGGCACGGTGCGCTTCTGCACGATATCGGCAAGATCGGCGTCCCGGACGCCATCTTGCACAAGCCCGACGAACTCACATCTGAGGAGTTCGACGTCATCAAACAACACCCGGTGTTCGGGGAGCGCATCTGCCGCCCCCTTCGCTTCGGGGCCGAGGTCGGGCCGATCGTGCGGAATCACTACGAACAGTGGGATGGGACCGGGTATCCAGACGGCCTTGTTGGAGAGGCGATTCCTCTGGGAGCCCGCATCGTCGCCGTCGCAGACGCCTTCGACGCGATGACAACGGACCGGCCCTATCACCCGGCCATGTCGATCACCAGCGCGATGGATGAACTGCGCCACGGGGCCGGCATTCAGTGGGATCCGCATCTGGTGAAAACCTTCGTGTCCGTTATGGCGCAAACGAACAAGCCGTCTCGACCTACGCCGAGCTGAGAGAAGAGGTGGATGCCCCCCGTCGCTGTCTAACAATCGCCCCGATGGGCATTACCTAGTAAGGATGGGGCGTCCCACGCCCCTCCGGGCGAGATTCCAGCCAATGGAAGCGCGCATCCCGGCATGAGACTCACGCCTCGGTGGGCCATCTACGCCTTCGGCCTGCTGCTGGGCATCGCCGTGCTTGCGGGGCTGGATCGATCTGGCGTGTTCTCCTCCAATCCCCCTCATCCCATGTCCGACTGGAGCGTCGTGCTGGTGCTGATCTGCGGCACCCTGCTGGGCATGGCTGCCGTCACATACATGCGGGGTCCCCGGAAGAACGCGGGGCATTCCTCACTCCGATTCGGGGGCCCGGAGACGGCGGGGGCTCTGCGCGCGATTCTCGATGTCTCATCGCAGGCGATCATGGCCATCGACGCCGATGGGAATGTGACGATGTGGAACCCTGCCGCGGCGAGGCTGCTGGGATGGAGTCCGGAAGAAGTCCTGACGCGTCTGCTTCCCGTTGCTATCGACGACGATCTTCTCGGAACACGATCGCTGGCGCAGGCGCTCCGCGAGAACCGGTCGTGGAGTGGGGCGGCAGTGCGCTCCCGGCGCAAAGACGGCTCCGCGCTCGTGATTCGGGTTTGGACGGCACCGATCGACGGCGGATCGCGGCCGCCTGGGGGCTTCGTCGTGGCGCTCCAGGATGCGGCGCCCGGGCTGGCAGAGGGGCACAGCAGGAGCGCCAACGCCGTCCTTGCGGTGGGGCTCCGCGCGACCGATCTCCCCGGTCTCTTGGAGGGCGTGCTAGATGACGTGCTCGGTTCGCTCGGGGTCGGCGTGGGCGGGGCATGGGTGGGAGAGGTAGGTATTGCCCGGGGGCTTGCGGCCGACCTTGGATTGGCGATCGTCCGGACCCCGCACCCCGTCCATTCCAATCAGCAGCGACCGGTCCCGCTCGCGGTGACCGATTGGAGGGTCGCTCCGAAAGACGCACCCGAGAGGATGCGCGAGCAATTTCTTCTGCGGGGCCTCCGGGCCACGGTGGTCACGTCATTCACCTCGAATGGCGGGCACGCCGGTGGCCTGGTGGTGGCGTCTCCCGAGCCGAAGCCATGGACGTCCGAGGATTGTGCGTTGGTCGCGACGGCTGCCGAGGTGCTGGCGGAGGCAGCCGACCGGCTGCACCTGCTCGACGAAGCTCGGGAGCGTCTCCAGTTGCTCGACCGGGCCCGGGCCGTTGGTCAGCGCCTCCACCACCCCGCATCGGTCGCCGACGTCGCGAGGGTGGTCGGGGAGGGCGCGCTGACCCTCGGAGGTGCGGACCGGGTGGCGGTGTATCTCCACCAGCCCGACGGGACGCTGACCTGTTTTTGGTCCCAGGGGTTGTCTGCGACGTACGTGGACCGGGTGCTGCACCACGCGAAGCTCCTAGCGGGCGGGCATATGATGGATGGGGCCAAGCCGGATCTCCTCGAGCTCTCCGGCCGCGGCATCGACGGGTCCGCGCCAATCCTGTATCCGGACGTGCAGGCGCTTGCCCCGGCTGTGCTGGTCCCCCGGTTGACGCAGGCGGAAGGCTACCGCGCCCTCGGCAACTGGCCGCTCGTGTACGAGGGTACCATTCTCGGGCTCCTCAGTTGCTACTACGATGCTCCGCGAACCTGGTCGGCCCCCGAGCAGGACGTGCTGCAGACGTTTGCGCAAGAGGCGGCGTTCGCGCTGCACAACGCCGGAGCGCATGACGCTCAGACACAGCGGGCCGCGGATCTGGAAGTGCTCTTCAACCTAAGTCGGCGGCTGCGCGCGGCGCGGAACCTCGAGGAGATCTATCCGATCCTGGTCGGACACGCGATGGACCTGCTCCATGCCGAGAGCGGCACGCTCGTCCTGCTGGACGGAGCGCGTCCGGAGTTCGACTGCGTCTTTGCCGTCGGGATGCCGCCCGAATTGCGCGGGGCGTCCTTCCCGGTCTCGGGCAGCCCGTTCGGCCGCGTGGCGCAGACCGGGACGATGTACCAGACGGCAAACTTTGGCGGTGAGCCGCTTCCCGTCTGGATGACCGGGTTCCGCGGGTTTGGTCCGGCGGTGATCGTCCCCGTCCGGTCCGAAGAGGAGACGGTTGGCGTGTTCTGGCTCGGCCGGAAGCGGCGGCCGGATGCCAGTCCCTTTGCGGAGGCCGAGGCCCGGCTCCTCGAGGGGATCGCCGAGATCGGTGGTACGGCAATTCGGCGTGCCAGGTTGTTCCAAAACCTCGAGAAGTCCTACATGCAGATGGTCGTGAGCCTGGCGCGAACGATGGACGTACGGGACAGCTATACCTCCGGTCACAGCGAGCGCATCTCAGAATGGGCGGAGGCCGTCGCCCATGAACTTGGCTGCGGTGAGGAGGAGATTCAGGACGTGCGGTGGGGCGCCCTGCTCCATGACATCGGCAAGATCGGCGTCCCCGACGCCATTTTGCGGAAGCCCGGCAAGCTGACCGACGCGGAATGGGCGATCATGCGCAAGCACCCCGAGATCGGCGAAGAGATCCTTGCCTCTACCGAGCGGATGCGGGGGGTGGCCGCACTCGTTCGTCACCATCAGGAACGATGGAACGGCGCCGGGTATCCGGACGGGCTCAAAGGCGAGGAGATCCCGCTGGGCGCGCGCATCCTGGCGGTCTGCGACGCCTACAGCGCGATTACCGACGATCGGCCCTACAAGAAGGCGCGCAGGCATGATGAGGCAGTGGCCGAATTGAATCGCTGCGCGGGAACCCAGTTCGATCCCCGGGTCGTGGCGGCATTCTGCAAGGTCGTGGAACACAAGCAGGAACGGGAACAGGTCGGCCGGATGCGGTGAGCCGGTAAGGGCCGCGAGCGCCGTCGGCTCGCGGCTGCCGCAGGGGCCGGGTTCTTGGGCCGCGAATCCCCCTAAGGCATCTTCGGGAGGCAGCGCAGTGGAACACCCAGCGGCGGTGATCCTGGCGGCGGGCCGGGGCACGCGGATGAAATCGGATCTCCCCAAGGTGCTTCATCCGTTGTGTGGCCGTCCGATGCTCGCGTACGTGCTCGAGACGCTACGCCGGGCCGGCGTGGCCCGCCCGCTGCTCGTGGTCGGCAGAGAGGAATCGGCCGTGCGTGCGGCGATTGGACCCGTCGTGCAGTATGTCATGCAGCGCCGGCCGCTGGGGACGGGCCACGCGGTGGCCCAGGCGCTGCCGAGGCTGCGGGGGCGAGCGCTGGTCTACGTGATCTACGCGGACATGCCCTTTGTATCTCCCCAGACGCTGCGGGGGCTCCGGGAAGCGATGCGCACATCCGCGGCGGTGGCCATGGCGACCGGCACCATGGAAGAGTCCCACCACTTTGGCCGTGTCCTCCGCGACGGCCAGCGGCGCTTCCAACGCATCGTGGAGGACCGCGACGCGACGCCCGAGGAGCGCGCCGTCCGGGAAGTGAACGTCGGCGTCTACTGCTTTCGCGTCCGCGAGCTCAAAGGGGCCCTCGACCGGATCCGCCCGAACAATCGGCAACGGGAGTATTACCTGACCGATGCGGTCAACCTCCTGGCGGCCGCTCCCGGGGGGGTCGTCACCGTGGCCGTGGATGATCCGGACGAGATGATCGGGATCAACGGCCGCGAGGAGTTGGCGCAGGCCGAGCACGCCATGCGGCGCCGGATCCTGTCGCGGGTGATGACCTCGGGGGTGACCGTGGTCGACCCCGTGACCACGTTCATCGATGAGACGGTCCGGCTCGGGCGGGATACGGTCGTTCATCCGATGACCTTGATCACGGGGAAAACGGCGGTGGGCGAAGGCAGCGTGATTGGTCCGGGTGCCCGCATCCACGACTCGGTGATCGGACGGGGGGCCCGCGTCTGGGATTCTTCGCTTGAGGGCGCGCGGATCGGCAACGGCTCGGTGGTGGGACCCTACGCGCATCTCCGGCCGGGCACCGTCGTCGGCCGGGACGTCGAGGTCGGCAATTACGCCGAGATGAAACAGGTGCGCGTCGGTGATCGGACGAAAGTCCACCACAAGAGCTACCTGGGGGATGCCTGGATCGGGGCCGATGTCAACATCGGCGCCGGGACGATCACCTGCAACTACGGACTCGATCGTCGGAAGCACCGCACGACGATCGGGAACGGCGCGTACATCGGGAGCGACTCGATGCTGGTCGCACCGGTCCGGATCGGGCGGGGAGCGATCACCGGCGCCGGGGCGGTGGTGACGAAGGACGTGCCGCCGCACAGCGTGGCCGTCGGGGTCCCGGCGCGCGTCATCCGCGTGCTCGACGGCAAGCGGCCGCAGTAGAAGAGGAGGCGATGATGGCGGGTGCGGGGATCCGGGTCTTCAGCGGCACGAGCAACCCGGATCTCGCCGGGGGCATCGCCGCCGCGCTCGATTTGCCTCTCGGCGCCATCAACGTCTTCCGGTACGCCGACGGCGAGATCGGCGTTCGGATCGAGGAAAGCGTCCGCGGCGAAGATGTGTTTGTCGTGCAGCCGACGTGTCCCCCCGCAAGCGAAAACCTGATGGAGCTCCTCGTGATCATCGACGCGCTCAGGCGGGCGAGCGCCGCCCGCATTACCGCCGTGATCCCGTATTTCGGCTACGCCCGCCAAGATCGAAAGATCAAACCGCGGGAACCCATCTCCGCCAAACTGGTCGCGAATCTGCTGACGACCGCGGGAGCCCACCGGGTGCTCACCCTCGACCTGCACGCGGGACAGATGTGGGGGTTCTTTGATATCCCGTTGGACCACCTCCCCTGCCGGATGATCCTGGGGGATTACTTCCGCGGGCTCGCGCTCGAGAATATCGTCGTGGTGTCCCCGGACATCGGGGGCGTCAAGCGGGCGCGGGAGTTCGCCGAGTACCTGCAGGCTCCGCTCGCGATCGTCGACAAACGCCGGGACCGTCCCAACCAGGTCGCCGAAGTCGTCCACGTGATCGGCAAGGTGTACCGGCGGACCGCGATCCTGATCGATGACATCATCGACACCGGCGGCACGCTGGTGATGGGCGCCGAAGCGCTCGTGCGCCGGGGCGTCCGGGAAGTGTATGCCTGCTCTACGCACGCGATCCTTTCGCCGCCCGCGACGACGCGCGTGCTCCGATCGCCGATCCGCCAGCTGGTGGTCACGGACAGCATCCCCGTGCCCCCGGACAAGCGGATATCCAAGACGACGGTCATCTCGGTCGCGGCGTTGCTGGGGGAGGCGATCCGGCGGATCCACGCCGACCAATCGGTGAGCGATCTCTTCGCGAAGTCGCGGGTGATGCAATCAGTGGCCGAAGGGGACTGAGCCCCGTCCGGCCGAGATCCCCATGACGATCTCTCCGTTCCTCGTGGCCGGCGCGATCGGCTTGGCCGTCGCGTACCTGCTGACGCCTTTCATCGTGTGGCTGGCGACGCGCTTTGGCGTGCTGGCACAGCCGGGAGGCCGGCATATCCACCGCACGCCGATCCCGCGCCTCGGGGGCATCGCGATTTATGTGGCATTCGTGGTCGCGGTCCTCGCCGGCCTGCCGCTAGAGCGGGCGATCAAGGTCACGGAAGACGCGCACCAGATCCTGGTGACGATTCCGTTCACTCCCGCGTTCGACCGACCCGTCATCGGCGTCCTGCTCGGCGCGACGGTGATCACGATCCTCGGCATCATCGACGATATCCGGGGCGTCGCACCGACCGAGAAGTTGTTCGGCCAACTGGTGGCCGCGGTCGTCCCGCTGTCCTTCGGCGTGGGGATGGACGTGTTGACGAATCCGTTGGGGGGGATGGTGTTCCTGGGGCCGTTCGGGATGGCCTTGACGGTGATCTGGCTGGTGGCGTTGTGCAACGTGATGAACCTGATCGACGGTATCGACGGCCTGGCGGCCGGCATCGCGGCGATCGCGGGGGGCACCGTCTTCATCGCCTCGTACCAGCGGGGCGATCTCGCCACGGCGATGCTCGCGGTCGCCCTCATCGGCGGCACGCTGGGATTCCTGCCGTACAACTTTAATCCTGCGCGCATCTTCCTGGGCGATACCGGGTCGATGCTGCTGGGCTACCTGCTCGGCAGCCTCTCGGTCCTCGGCACCTACAAGAGCTACACTGCCCTCTCGCTCTTGGTCCCGCTCGTCGCGCTTGGCGTTCCGGTGCTCGATACCGCGCTGGCCATCACCCGCCGGTGGCGCACACGCCGCCCGATCTTCCAGGCGGACACGGAGCACCTCCATCATCGGCTGCTCAAGCGCGGGCTGACCCAGCGGCAGGTGGCCATCGCGCTCTATCTGGTGACGGGCGTGCTCGGCATCGCAGCGCTGCTGGTCAGCGGGTTCCACGGCGTGCACCGCTTCTCGATGATCGCCGTCCTCGGCCTGCTGCTCATGGCCCTCGTATTCGGGGCCCGCCGCGCCGGAT
>Ga0070706_100004029_pt1 | contig 14271 bp, 9 predicted proteins | sample KBSK5501metaG_FD_65476 | JGI IMG/M metagenome (GOLD analysis project Ga0070706, IMG submission 65476) | Corn, switchgrass and miscanthus rhizosphere microbial communities from Kellogg Biological Station, Michigan, USA - KBS K5-50-1 metaG | ecosystem: Host-associated > Plants > Roots >...
CCTGCGGTACCTGGAACAGTTCAACATCGGCCTGGTCCGTGAGGCGCTCACCGAACGCTCGCTGCTGCTCGGGGTGATCGCGCCGCACCTGGTCCACCCGGTGCCGTTCCTCTTCCCGCTCACCCACCATGTCTGGGAACGTGCCTATATAGGCGCGGGGATCGGCGCCTACGACGCGCTCGGCCTTTCCCTGGGCCTGGCCCGGGGTCTGCCCGGGCACCGCCAGCTCTCCCGGCGGGGCGCGCTGCGGCTTGTGCCCGGGCTCAAGCGGTCCGCGATCACCGGGGCGATCGCGTTCTGGGACGGCCAGGTGGACGACGCGCGGTACGTGCTCACCCTGGTCCGCACCGCCGCGCAGTACGGCGCCCAGGTCGCCTCGCGGGTCCAGGTGACCGGGTTCCTGCGCGAGGGTGCGCGGGTGGCCGGGGTCCGGGCGGTGGACCTGGAGTCCGGGGCGGAGCTGCAGATCCGGGCGCAGCAGGTGGTCAACGCGACCGGGGTATGGACCGACGAGATCCAGGCCATGGTCGGCGGGCGCGGCACCATCAACCTGCGGGTCTCCAAGGGCATCCACCTCGTGGTGCCCAAGGACCGTATCCACTCCTCCGCCGGGATCATCCTGAGAACCCCGGTCAGCGTCCTGTTCGTGATCCCGTGGGAGCGGCACTGGATCATCGGCACCACCGACACCGACTGGGCCGGCAGCAAGTCCCGGCCGGTAGCCAGCCGGGCCGACGTCGACTACCTGCTCAGCCAGGCGAACCGGGTGCTCGCCACGCCGCTGACCCGCGACGACGTCACGGCCGTGTACGCGGGCCTGCGGCCGCTGCTGTCCGGTGAGTCCGACCTCACCTCCCAGCTCTCCCGGGAGCACGTAGTGGCCAACCCCGTGCCCGGGCTGGTGCTGGTCGCGGGCGGGAAGTACACCACCTACCGGCTGATGGCCAGGGACGCGGTGGACGCGGTGGTGCACGGGCTGGACTGGCGGACGCCGCCGTCGTGCACGGACCGGGTGCCGCTGGCCGGGGCCGACGGCTACCTCGCGCTGTGGAACGCCCGGCGCCGGCTGGCCACCTCCTCCGGCCTGCACGTGGCCAGGATCGAGCACCTGCTGCGCCGGTACGGGTCGCTCGCCCGGGAGGTGCTCAGCCTGATCGCGGCCGATCCCGCGCTCGGCAGGCCGCTGGCCGGCGCGGACGACTACCTGCGGGCCGAGATCCTCTACGCCGCGTCCCACGAGGGTGCCCGGCACCTCGATGACATGCTCGCCCGGCGCACGCACATCGCCATAGAAACTGCCGACCGGGGCCTGGAGGTGGCCGAGGAGGCCGCCGTACTGGCCGCGGGGCCGCTGCGCTGGGATTCCGGCCAGATGGCCAGGGAGGTCGAGCACTACCGGGCGGAGGCGGTGGCGCAGCGGGCCTCCGAGGAAGCCTTGAGCGACTCGGACGCCGAGGCGATCGCCGGCGCGGTGCCCGACATCGTGCCGGTGCGCGCCCCGGCGGACGTCCGCCGGTAACCCCACAGCGCTACCCGCTTGTGATCCGGACCGCACGCCGTGGCCCGGGCCGCCTCGTTCGGCATGCTGGACCGGGAGGCCGCGGCCACCCCGGCCGGCGAACTCGCCGTCTAGACTGCGATCCATGCCCGCCCCACGAGCGTTCTCCGGCATCCAGCCGACCGCCGACTCCTTCCACCTCGGCAACTACCTGGGTGCGGTCCGCCAGTGGGTGGCCCTGCAGGACTCCCACGACGCGTTCTACTGCGTGGTCGACCTGCACGCGATCACCGTGCCACAGGATCCGGCCGGCCTGCGGCAGCGGACCAGGGTTGCGGCGGCCCAGCTGTTCGCGGCCGGCCTGGACCCCGAGCGGTGCACGGTGTTCGTACAGAGCCACGTGCCCGAGCACACCGAGCTGACCTGGGTGCTCGGCTGCCTGACCAGGATGGGCGAGCTGCGGCGGATGACGCAGTTCAAGGACAAGGCCGCCCAGGGCGGCGATACCCACGCGAGCCTCGGGCTGTTCAGCTACCCGGTCCTTCAGGCCGCCGACATCCTGCTCTACCAGACCGAGCAGGTGCCCGTCGGGGAGGACCAGCGGCAGCATCTTGAACTCTCCCGGACGCTGGCCGTCCGGTTCAACCACACCTACGGGCACACGTTCACGGTGCCGGCCGCCTACATCCTCGGCGGGGTCGCGAAGATCACCGATCTGCAGGACCCGTCGGCGAAGATGAGCAAGTCGTCTTCATCGCCGCAGGGGATCATCGACGTTCTCGACGAGCCGGAGGCGATCCGCCGCAAGATCGCGAGGGCGGTCACCGACCCCGGTGGCGAGGTACGGGCGGACGACACGGAGAAGCCGGGGATCACCAACCTGCTCCGCATCTACTCCGCGCTGACCGGGGAGCCCATCGACGCGATCGAGTCGCGGTACGCCGGGAGCGGGTACGGGGCGTTCAAGGAGGACCTGGTCGAGGTGGTGACCGGTGCGCTGGCGCCGATCCGGGAGCGGACCGAGGAGCTGCTGGCCGACGAGGCCGCGCTCGACAAGCTGCTGGCACACGGTGCCGAGCGCGCTCGGCCGGTCGCGCGCGAGACGATGGCGCAGGTCACCGACCGGGTGGGTTTCCTGCCCGGCGCCGGCGCCGGGTGATCGCCAGCACCGTCAGCCCGGTCAGGCTGGCCAGCATGAGCGTGCCCAGGCCGGCCAGCATCGGCACCCCGGGCAGCGTCAGCTTGGCCGGCGGGGGAAGCGGGCGCGCCTTGGGCCGGGCGGCCTGGGGTGCCTTCGGTGGATGGCCCGGCAGCGGGCGGACCAGCATGCCTACCGGCTTGACCTTGCCGTCCTCATCGAAGCCCCAGTTCAGCAACCGGGCCGCGTAGGTCAGTTCGTCCAGCGGCTTACAGTGCAGGATGGTGACCACCAGCGTGTGCCCGTTCCGGCGGGCCCAGCCGATGTACGTGGTCTTGGACGCGGTCGTCCAGCCGATCTTCCCGCCGAGATCCCCCCGGTAGGTCCACAGCAGCGTGTTCTGGTTGTACAGGGTGATCGGCTTGTGGTGCGGCTTGAGCGGGAATCGCATGGTCCGCAGTAGCTCGTCGTGCATGAACTGCGGGATGGTCAGCGCCTGCCGGGCGAACAGTGCCTCGTCGTAGGCGGATACGTGCTGTCCGGGCCCGTTGAGGCCGTTCGGCCGGCGGGCCACCGTGTCGTCGGCCTGCAGGTGGTGTGCCTCGGCGTTCATCATCGCGACGCCCTTGGCGACCGAGCCGGTCGCCTGGGCGACCGACATCGCGGCGTCGTTGGCGGAGATCAGCAGCATCGCCTTGAACAGGTCGGATATCCGGTAAGCGTGCCCGGCGAGCAGCCCGGCCTTGCTCGGCTCGACGTTGGCGGCCCGGCGGGTGGTGACCACGGTCGCGTTCGGGTTGAGTACCGGCATCAGGGTGATCGCGGTCAGCACCTTGAGCGTGCTCGCGGGCAGGTACCAGCCATGCGGGTCCTTGGCGGCCAGTACCTGCCCGGTGCCCGCGTCGGCGAGGACATAGGCGGAGGCCTTCACGTTGGGCAATGGCTTGGCCCGCGCGGCGGGATAGTTCACGACCACCCCGGTGCTGGCCAGTTGCGGGCCGCCGATCGTTCCCCGCCCCCGGGCCGCGGCACCGGCCGGTAGCGCTGGGGCCAGCGTCAGCCCGGCCACCAGCCCGCTGGCCAGCAGCCCGGCCGCCACCCTGACTGTCAACGCGGACGCGAATGCCCGCGGCCGCCCCCGCGCCCGGAGCCGGTCCCGGCGATTGCTGGTGCGAGCCGAATCCATCCACTCTTATCGTGACGCACCGGGCTGGATCTGGCCAACTACCGGCAAGCGGGGCAATCGCGGTGAACCCGGCCGACCATTCCGTCTGGGTGGGCACCGGTGAGCCGAACACGAGCCAGGACTCCTACGCGGGCAACGGTATCTACCGCTCGGCCGACAACGGCCGGACCTGGCAGCTGGTCGGCAACTCGCTGCCCAACCGCCTCGTCTACCAGATCACCTTCGACGGGTTCGGGCACGTCTACGCCGCCACCAGCTACGGGCTGCTCCGGCGCTCCGCCCTCGACCTGACGTCGAGGTGGAAGACGGTGCTCAAGCCGGATCCCAACCCCACGAACTCGCCGTATCGGACCTCGTTCGTGACCGACGTGAAGGTGCAGCCGGGCACGAACGGGAACACCGTCGTAGCGGCGCTGGGCTGGCGCGGCGGCACGCTGCCGACCGACGTCCTGTTCAACGGCTTCTACCTGTCGGTGGACGGCGGCAAGACTTTCAACAAGGTCACGCCGACCGGCGCGCTCAAGGGTGCCACCGACCTCGGCCGGACCACGTTCGCCTATTCCGCGGACGGCAGGCGGCTGTACGCGGTGATCGAATCCAGCGCCACGGTTGCACTCAAGGGCGCGTACGAGTCGCCCAGCGGCAACCTAGCCGGGCCGTGGAAGCTCATCGCGAACGCCCAGACGCTGATCAACTCCGGGTCCGCGCTGGGCATGTCGGGCGGCACGCCCGGCCAGCAGGCGTGGTACAACCAGGCGATCATCGTCGACCCGAAGAACGACAACCACGTCTTCGTCGACCTCGAAGAGGTCTTCGAGACGAACAACGCGGGCCAGACGTGGACGACCACCGGGCCGTACTGGAACTTCCCGTTCCCCTGCTGGAGTGTGGATCCGGCCAAGGACACCTGCCCGGGCACGGTCCACGCTGACCAGCACGCGCTGGCCATCTCCGGCGGCACCCTGTACACCGCCACCGACGGCGGCGTCTACGCTCACCCGCTGCGCGACGTGGGCGTGGTGAAGTGGCGTGACCTGAACGCCACCCTGCACACGCTCGAGTACTACTACTCCGCCATCGGCCGGGCCCCCAGCGGCCGCGGCGACTACATCTGGGGCGGGCTGCAGGACAACGGCGTGAGCCTGCTCAAGCCAGGCGCCAGGCAGATGGTCTCGCCGTTCGGCGGCGACGGCACCGACAACATCGTGGACCCCAACAACGGGAACCGGGCGGTCAACTCGTACGTGGACCTGTCCATGGCTTCCACCACCAACGGCGGCCGGTCCGACGGTCACACCGAGGCCTATAACAGCATGTCGCCGTCCTGCTTGAACCCGATCTTCCAGGCGAACCCGTGCGACCCGAACCCGCGCTTCGTCGCGCCGTTCAGCGCCGATATCCACAACATCAACCACTGGGTGGCCGGTGGCGAGTTCGTCTGGGACAACCAGGGCAAGGGCTGGAACACCAACTGCTCCGCGACGGCGTGTGACTGGAAGATCGTGCACGACACCGGTGCCGCCAATCAGATCAACACCATCGCCGACAGCGGCCCGGTGACGTACGCGGGCTGGTGCGGGAACGGCTGCAACCCCGGCGGGTCGGCGCCGTTCACCTCGGGCATCGACACCAACTTCGGCGGGACCTGGCACACCGTCACGTCCAAGGTGCTGCCGAACCGGGTGCCCACCTCGTTCACCATCGACCCGGCGAACTCGGCGCACGCGGTGGCCACCTTCGGTGGCTTCTCGCGGCACTGGATTCCCAACGCCGGCGTGGGGCACGTGTTCGCCACCCTGAACGGCGGCAAGACGTGGACCAACGTCAGCGGCAACCTGCCGGACGCACCGGCCAACAGTTCGGTCATCTGGCGCGGCAAGCTGGTCGTCAGCACCGACGTGGGCATCTTCGCCACGTCGTTCAGCGGGCCGGGCAACTGGGTCCGGGTCGGCACCGGGCAGCCGGTCGCCCCCTCCGTCGACCTCAACGTCTCCCCGGACCGGGGCTACCTTCTGGTCGCCACGCACGGCCAGGGCCTGTGGAAGATCGGCTGACATAACGGATAAAACCGATGGCCGGGGCAATTGCCCCGGCCATCGGCGTTCTTCTGGCGGGGTTTCCGCGGGGAAGTTCGTTTCCAGCCGCCGGCTCGTCTCTTTCGCGGGTGAGGCGCGTTCCGCTTACCTTTCGCCAGGAAGCTCGCCGCGCCGGCCGCTCGCCCCTCCCGGGACGCCTGGGCCCGGTCGGCTGGTCTCATACCAGCACTCGACCGGGCAGTCAGCGCGCCCGGGTGAGGGATCTCACCCGGGCCGGCGGGCCGGTGCGGCCTATCCTTGCCTCATGGGACGCCAGTCGGAGTCCGGGCTGCCGGTCGAGCCGGTGTACGGGCCCGGGCAGCCCCCGGGATTCGATCCCGCCGTGCAGCTCGGCAGGCCCGGTGAGTTCCCGTTCACCCGCGGCATCTACCCCGGCATGTACACGACCCGGCCGTGGACCATCCGCCAGTACGCGGGCTTCGCCACCGCGCGCGAGTCCAACGAGCGCTACCACCAGCTCATCGCGGCCGGCACCACCGGGCTGTCCGTCGCCTTCGACCTGCCCACCCAGATGGGATACGACTCCGACGCTCCGGCCGCCCACGGGGAGGTCGGGAAGGTGGGCGTGGCGATCGACTCGGTAGCGGACATGAGCGCGCTGCTGGACCGCATCCCGCTCGGCCAGGTCTCCACCTCGATGACGATCAACGCCCCGGCCGCGGTGCTGCTGCTCCTCTACCAGCTTGTCGCCGAAAGCGAGGGGGTCGCGGCCAGCGCGCTGTCCGGGACCATCCAGAACGACGTCCTCAAGGAGTACATCGCCCGCGGCACCTACATCTACCCGCCGGAGCCGTCGCTGCGGCTGGTCGCCGACACCTTCGCCTACTGCCGGCGCGAGCTCCCCCGGTGGCACCCGATCTCGATCTCCGGCTACCACATGGCGGAGGCGGGGGCCACGCCCGCGCAGGAGATCGCGTTCACGCTGGCCAATGGGAAGGAGTATGTCCGGGCCGCGCTCGGCGCGGGCCTGGCGGTCGATGACTTTGCCCCGCGGCTGTCGTTCTTCTTCGTGGCCAGGACCACCCTGCTGGAGGAGGTCGCCAAGTTCCGCGCTGCGCGGCGGATGTGGGCCAGGATCATGCGGGAGGAGTTCGGCGCGGCGGATCCGCGCTCGCAGATGCTGCGGTTCCACACCCAGACGGCCGGTGTGCAACTGACGGCGCAGCAGCCGGAGGTCAACCTGGCCCGGGTGACCGTCCAGGCGCTCGCGGCGGTCCTCGGCGGCACGCAGTCGCTGCACACCAATGCCTACGACGAGGCGATCGCCCTGCCCTCGGAGCGGGCGGCCCGGCTGGCGCTGCGGACCCAGCAGGTGCTCGCGTACGAGACCGACCTGACCGCGACCGCCGATCCATTCGCCGGCTCTTATGCGGTGGAGTCGATGACCGACGATGTGGAATTTGCGGCGGCGGAGCTGATGACGGCCATCGACGAAATGGGCGGCGCGGTCGCCGCGATCGAGCGAGGCTTCCAGAAGGGCGAGATCGAGCTCGCCGCCTACCGGGTGACGCGCCAGATCGACGCGGGCGAGCGCGTTGTGGTGGGGGTCAATAAGTTCATTTCCGAGGCGGAGGCCAGTTACCAGCCGCTGCGGGTCGATCCTGCCATCGAAGAAGACCAGGCAAAACGACTGGCGCGGCTGCGCGCCGCCCGCGATAGCGACGAGTGGCGCCGCCGGATCGAGGAGCTGAAGCGGGCCGCCGGTGGCCCGGACAACGTCCTGGTCCCGCTCCGCAGCGCGCTTGCGGCGCAGGCCACGGTCGGCGAGGTGTGCGACGCGCTGCGGGATGTGTGGGGGACCTACCGTCCTCCGGACATCTGACGATCGCGGGCCGCCGGGGACCGTCCGGCTCACGGAGCGTGAGCCGGGCGCGACAATCGCGCATCCCCCAGCGGGCGACTTGGCCGCGCGATATCATAATCACCTGCGCCGGAACGTGCCCCGTCGGTACTGCGGAGCGCGGGAATGGCGCCCGTTCAGCGCTTTGCCGAACTCGCCGAGCACATGCGGTGACTTACGCGCAGGTTTGCCGCGTGTGAGTTAACAGGGTCCATGACGGGGACAGGGCGACGTTTATCGCCGTAATGAACTCGCCGGGTCCCTGTCCTGTTTTCCAGGTGCTGAACCGCATCGGGCCCGCGTTGGGGACGGACACGGTGCGGGCCCGGCAGCGGGCCGGACGTTGTCGGGGGGGCGAGCATGATCACAGCTTGGCTGCCGGGAATCGAGTTCGAGGAGACGATGAAAACGCAGGCTGCGCCGGAGGCAGTCCATGCTCGGGCATGATCTGCCAGAGGAACTCGACCGTTTCCTCGCCGCTCGCGAGGAAGAGCTGATTGCGTTCCGTCGCGACCTCCACACGCACCCGGAACTCGGGTACCACGAGCACAGGACCACCAGCCGGGTCTCGCTCCGGCTCGCCGCCGCGGGCCTGCGGCCGGTCATCATGCCCAAGGGGACCGGGCTGGTCGTGGACATCGGTGCCGCGTCGGCCGGGAACTCGCTGGTGGCGCTGCGGGCGGACCTGGATGCTCTGCCGATCAACGACGAGAAGAACGTGCCCTACCGCTCCACTATCCCGAACGTCTGCCACGCCTGCGGCCACGACGTGCATACCTCGGTGCTGCTCGGCGCCGGGCTGTTCCTGGCTGGCCAGGCAGCGGCCGGGGCCCTGCCGGGCCGGGTCCGGCTGATCTTCCAGCCGGCCGAGGAGGTTCCCGGGGGAGCGCTCGACGTGATGGCCGCGGGCGGCATCGCCTCGGTGGACCGGATCTTCGCGGTGCACTGCGATCCCCGGCTCGAGGTCGGGAAGGTGGGGACGAGGACCGGTCCGATCACTGCGGCCTGCGACAAGATCCGGGTGCGGGTCACCGGGCCCGGCGGTCACACCGCGCGGCCGCACCTCACCGCGGACCTGGTCTACGCGCTCGGGAAGATCGTGACCGAACTGCCCGCGGCGCTGTCCCGCCGGGTGGACCCCCGATCCAGCCTCAGCCTGGTGTGGGGCCGGGTCAGCGCCGGCTCGGCGGCCAACGCCATCCCCCACGACGGTGTCGCGGAGGGGACCGTGCGCTGCCTGGACGACGAGGCCTGGCACGAGGCGCCCGACCTGCTCAAGGCGCTGCTGGAGTCGGTGGCCAGCGCCTACGGGGTCATCGCCGAGCTGCATTACCAGCGCAACGTGCCGCCGACCGTGAACGAGCCGGTGAGCACCGCGATCCTGGAGACGGCCGCCGCCCAGGTGCTCGGGCACGAGGCGGTGACTCCCAGCCCGCAGAGCCTGGGCGGCGAGGACTTCGCCTGGTACCTGGAGTCGGTCCCCGGCAGCCTGGCCCGGCTGGGAACCCGGGCCCCGGGGTCGGCCGGGGACTTCGACATCCACCAGGCCGTCTTCGACGTGGACGAGCGGGCGATCGGCGTGGGCGTGCGGCTGATGGCCGCGACCGCGCTGACAGCGCTGCACGCGAACGGCCCGTCGGTGCCGGACCGGCTGCCGGACGGCGTCGGTGCCTAAGCCCGTGACCGTGACCCCGCCGGCGGGCATACAGTAGGCAGGCGCGAGGTTTCTCGGGGCCAGGTCCCGTGCCGCCAGTACCTTCGTGCGGCTCAGCACCCCGCCCCGAGCCTGGAGGCCGGTCGTGTTGCCACAACAGGAATCGTCACGGAAGGACCCGGACAGCGAGCCGGAGGTGTTCCGCAGCGCCGGATCCCTCATCTTGTCCTGGGCGTGGTTCGTCGTCGCCGCCATCATCCTGGTGGACCTGGCGGTCCAGGGGCGCGATCACGTCGCCCTGGTGACCGCCGTCGCGGTCCTCGTGATCACTGGGATCGTGTACGCCTGCGCGTGGCGGCCCAAGATCGTGGCCGACTCGGACGGGATCAGCCTCATCAACCCGGTGCGCGATCACCGGGTGCCCTGGGCGGCGGTGGTCAAGGTGGACGTGGTCAACGCGGTCCGGGTGCACTGCACGCCGGCGCCCGGTGCGGCCGCCGGGAAGGTCCTCTATAGCTGGGCCGTGCAGTCCTCGCCGCGGTCGGCGCGGAAGGCCGCAATGCGCCGCGGGGTGGGCAATCAGCCGCGGGCCCGGCTGACCCCGCGCCCGCGGTCGCTGCAGCCGCCGGGTACGCCGCCGCCGGGTTCGGTGCCCAGGTACGGAGAGATGCCTGACGCGGCCAAGGAGGCGCTGGACCGGTCGTCCGCCGAGTTCACCGCCGGGCGGCTTTCGGAACGGGCGCAGCACGCCCGGCAGGCGGCCGCCCGGGCGGCTGGCGCGCACCTGCCCCCCGGTCAGGGCGCCGGCCAGCCCGGCAGCGCTGGCCAGCCCGGTGAACCGGGCGCGGGCCCGGCCGCCGCAGCCGCGGACACGCGGGCGGACGGGGCCAGCCCCGCCCCCGTGGCGGAGCCGGTGACGGCGCAGTGGGCGTGGCTGCCGATCGCCGCCATGACGGCGCCGCTGCTCCTGCTCCTTCTCGTGGTGCTGGTATAGCACCGGGTCAAGGCCGAGTTTCGCGGCCGATCGTGCTGCAGGGGCGAGCGCGCAGGTCGGCCACGTAGTCGGCGGGTGCCCCGGCCTTCTCCGCGGCGTCGGCCAGGATGCCGAGATAGCGCGCCGAGGGCAGGCCGCCTTCGTAGGCGTTCAGCACGTAGAGCCAGGAGAGCACGTCGCCGTCCAGCGTCTCGACCCGGACCTTGGCCTTGCTGTAGTAGCCCAGGGTTGCCCCGTCCCAGCTGTCCAGCGTGCGGGCATCCTGCTCGGTGACGTCGTAGAGCACCACGAAGACTCGTTCGTCTGGATCTTCGACAACCGTGGCCATGGCACCTTCCCAGCCGATGTCGGCACCGCCGAAGGTCAGCCGCCAGCCTTCCAGCCAGCCGGTGCTGCGCTGCGGGGAGTGCGGGCACCGCAGCGCCATCTGTGCCGGGTCCATGTTGCTGGCATAAGCCGCGTACAACTCCACGGGTGATAAGCGTACGAGTCAGGGCCCGGCTGGGGGGCTGGTCGGCGCGAAGACTCCCCGTGGTCCGTCGCCCGGCGGGGTTGCGACAGAATGGGGCATCGTGAGCCAGCCGCGCGCGGATGTCGCGATAATCGGGGGTGGCCCCGGCGGTTACGAGGCTGCCCTGGTCGCGGCGCAGCTCGGGGCCCGGGTGACCGTGGTGGAGGCCGACGGGCTCGGCGGGGCCTGCGTGCTGACCGACTGCGTGCCGTCCAAGACGCTCATCGCCACCTCCGAGACCATGGGCATCCTGGCCGGTTCCGCCCGCCTCGGGATCCGGATCGAGGGCTACGACGACAGGATGCGGCCGCGCCCCGGGGTGCCCGACGGGCCGGTCTCGGTCGACGCGGCGCGGCTGAACGCCCGGGTCAAGGCGCTGGCCGTGGCGCAGTCCGCGGACGTCGCCGCGCGACTGGCCGCCGAGGGGGTCGAGGTGATCGCCGGGCGGGGCAGCCTAGCCGGCGCGCACACGATCGTGGCCGACGGCCGCGAGATCAGCGCGGGCGTGGTGCTGCTGGCCACCGGCGGCGTGCCCCGGCGGTTGCCCGGTGCGGAGCCGGATGGCGAGCGGATCCTGAACTGGCGGCAGCTCTACGACCTGGCCGAGCTGCCTGAAGAACTGATCGTGGTCGGCTCGGGGGTCACCGGCGCCGAGTTCGCCAGCGGCTATCAGGCGCTGGGCTCCCAGGTGACGCTGATCTCTTCGCGCCAGCGGGTGCTGCCGAACGAGGACCCGGATGCGGCGATGGTGGTGGAAGACGTGTTCCGTCGGCGCGGGATGACGGTGCTCAGCCGGTCCCGCGCGGCCGGGGTCAAGCGGGAGGGGCGCGGGGTCGCCGTCACCCTGGCCGACGGCCGGACGGTCCGCGGCTCCCACTGCCTGCTCACCGTCGGGGTCGTGCCCGCCACCCGGGGCCTGGGGCTCGACCAGGCGGGGGTGAAGCTCGACGACCGCGGCTTCGTGGCCGTGGACAAGGTGTCCAGGACCTCGGCGGCCGGGGTCTACGCGGCCGGCGACTGCACCGGCATCCTGATGCTGGCCTCCGTCGCCGCGATGCAAGGCCGGATAGCGATGTGGCACGCGCTCGGCGAGGCGGTCCAGCCGCTGCGGCTCAGCCACGTCGCCGCGACGATCTTCACCGAGCCCGAGATCGCGACCGTGGGTGTGAGCCAGGCCGCGGTCGATTCCGGGCAGGTGGAGGCGGCTACGGTCAAGCTGCCCCTGGCTACCAACGCCCGCGCCAAGATGCAGGGTTTCCGCGACGGGTTCGTCAAGCTGTTCGCCCGCCCGCGGACCAGGGCCGTCATCGGTGGCGTGGTGGTGGCGCCGCGGGCCAGCGAGCTGATTCTCGGGGTCTCCCTGGCCGTGGAGCAGATGCTGACCGTGGATCAGATCGCGCACACGTTCGCTGTCTACCCGTCCCTGTCGGGCAGCCTGACCGAGGCCGCGCGCAGGCTGATGCGCCCGGTCGAGGACGACGGTGCCTGAGCCCGCTACGTCACCGGCGGCCATCTCGGCAGCTGACCTTGGCCGCAGTGGCCTTGCAGCTGCTTGCCGGGTCCCGGTGAGCACGGTGAACGTCATCGCGGCGGCCCGGGTGACCAGGTTTAGCCTTCTGGCTGGATGAGGGCGAGCAGGGCGGTCTTGAGGTGCCCTGCGTCCCGTGCGCTCAGCGGCGCGAGGAAGCGGCGCTCGGCCTCCCGCGACGCCTCGCCGGCCTGGTTCAAGATGTCACGGCCCGCCTCGGTCAGCTCGACCACGTTCCTGCGCCGGTCCTCGGCGTGGGCACGCCGCCGGACCAGGCTCTTGTGCTCCAGCGCGTCGACGAGGCCGACCATCGTGGTCCGGTCCACTCCCATCCGCTGGGCGGCCTGCTGCTGGGATCCCGGTTCCTGGCCGGCCAGCACGGTGAGGACCGCCAGTTCCCGCCCGCTCACGCCGAAGGGTGCCAGCGCCTCCGCGGTCAGCCCGGCCAGCCCGAGCTGGGCGTGCTTGAGCAGGTAGGCCAGCCGTCCGGCCAGCTCAGGCGGAGGCCCCGCCGGCCCAGGGGGCCCGGCCGGCTCTAAGAAGGTGTTACGAAGAAAGGCACAATCCCGCCTTGGCTGACCAGGGCCGACGTCTGGTCATCGAGTGGACCGCAGATCTGTGATGTCGGTCCAGCAGTACCACTCTCGACAGGTTAACCGTCCCCGTCGGGCAGCAGCACCACGGCTGGACCGCGCGACGGCAACCGCTGCTCGGGAGCCACTATCCGGAGCGGTGCAGCCGAAGTCGCTTGTCAGCGGAACCAGAGTATTTCGCCGCGTGCCGGTTCACACTGGTCCTGACACCGCACGCGAAAAGGGCAAAGATTACGATGCGCGTAATGGCGAAGGTGAACTGGCTGCGGGCGGCCGTAGCGTCGTTGATGGTGGTGGTGGGGATAGCGCTGGCCTCCGGTTCGTCTGTTGCGGCAGGCTCAGTAACAACAGGCGCGGCGGGAACGCGTGGGGCCACTTCGCCGGGACCTGTTGCCTATGTCGCCAACTCTGGCTGTTGCACCGTGACCCCGATCAGAACGGCCAGCAACACCCCGGGGGCGAAGATCCGGGTCGGGGCGACCCCGTGGAAGATCGCGATCACCCCCAACGGTGCCACCGCCTACGTCGTCAACAACGACTCGGCGACGGTGACCCCGATCAGCACCGCCACCAATACCCCCGGCCCGGCGATCAAGGTCGGCGTGAGCCCGACAGAGATCGCGATCACCTCCAACGGTGCCACCGCCTACGTCACCAACTTCGGCTCGGGCACGGTGACCCCGATCAGCACCGCCACTAACAAACCCGGCCGGGCCATCAGGGTAGGGTCCGGCCCGGGCGGGATCGCGATCACCCCGAACGGGGCCACCGCCTACGTCGCGAACGCGGGCTCGGACACGGTAACCCCGATCAGCACCGCCACCAACACCCCCGGCCCGGCGATCAAAGTCGGGAAATTCCCGCTTGAACTCGCGATCACCCCCAACGGGGCCACCGCCTACGTCACCAACAACCTCTCGGGCACAGTGACCCCGATCAGCACCGCCACCAACACTGCCGGCCCGGCGATCACCGTCGGGAATCAGCCGTTCCGGATAGGGATTACGCCGAACGGCAGAACCGCCTATGCCGTCAACGAAGGCGGGGGCACGGTGACGCCGATCAGGACCGCCACCAATACCCCCGGCCCGGCGATCATGGTCGGGACGGAACCGGCAGCGATCGCGATTGCGATCACCCTGAAAGGGGTCATCGCCTACGTCGCCAACTTTGCCTCGGGCACGGTGACCCCGATCAGGACCGCCACCAACACCCCCGGCCCGGCGATCAAGG
>Ga0070706_100004030_pt1 | contig 14271 bp, 13 predicted proteins | sample KBSK5501metaG_FD_65476 | JGI IMG/M metagenome (GOLD analysis project Ga0070706, IMG submission 65476) | Corn, switchgrass and miscanthus rhizosphere microbial communities from Kellogg Biological Station, Michigan, USA - KBS K5-50-1 metaG | ecosystem: Host-associated > Plants > Roots >...
TGCAGGGCCTGCAAAAGGGCATTCACCACCGCCTCGTTGCCTGCTCCTACCTGGCCCAGGCTCGCTGCCGCATACTTCCGAACATCCCAGTCTGTATCGTGCCGGGCCTGCAAGAGGGCATTCACCACCGCCTCGTTGCCTGCTCCTACCTGGCCCAGGCTCACTGCCGCATTCCTCCGCACCCCCCCCTCTGCATCATGCAGGGCCTGCAAAAGGGCATTCACCACCGCCTCGTTGCCTGCTCCTACCTGACCCAGGCCCGTTATCGCACTCCTCCGAACATCACGGTCTGTATCGTGCAGGGCCGTCTGCAAGAGGGCATTCACCACCGTCTCGTTGCTCACTCCTACCTGGCCCAGGCTCACTGCCGCACCCGCCCGTACAAGCTGGTCTGTATCGTGCAGGGCCGTCTGCAAGAGGGCATTTACCACCGCCTCGTTGCCTGCTCCTACCTGACCCAGGCTCACTGTCGCCTGATACCGCACCAAGACGGCTGCATCGTGCAGGGCCGTCTGCAAGAGGGCATTTACCACCGCCTCGTTGCCTGCTCCTACCTGGCGCAGGCCCGTTATCGCACTCCACCGTACATCCCGGTCTGCATCATGCAGGATCTGCAAAAAGGCATTCACTACTGCCTCGTTGCCTGCTCCTACCTGACCCAGGCTCGCTTTCGCCAGCCATCGCACCAGCCCGTCTGCATCGTGCAGGGCCGTCTGCAAGAGGGCATTCACCACCACCTCGTTGTCTGCTCTCACCTGGCCCAGGCTCATTGCCGCACGCGCCCGTACAAGCTGGTCTGCATCGTGCAAGGCCGCTACCAGCGTATTCACTACTGCCTCGTTGCCTGCTCCTACCTGGCCCAGGCTCGCTGCTATACGCGCTCGTATAGACTGGTCTGTAACCTTTAGTTCTTCAGGATCGCGCTCGTCATAGATGATGCGCCGCACAAGTGAGGCGGCTTGAGCCGATAGTGCGGCACCTACTGTTGCTGTCGTCCCATCGGGCACGCATTCAACATAGCCTTTGGCAACCAGCTCGAACTCCCGGGCCAGGATCCAGGCAATTCGTCGTTCGAGTTGCATCTGGGGCACGAATTTTCCTGGTTCTATGAGGTGCAACCACCGGTTTCTAGAGGGACGCAAGATCCAACTGGGCGGCGCGTAAACATGCAGGATCGTCAAAATCAGAGCTGATACCTTGGTAGCCTCCTGTTTCGTCGATCCCAGGTGAGCGATCGTGAGCAGATGCACCTCCTGCCACCAGGCCTCATGCAGGTGTGCCATGACCAAGTCGATGTAGTCGGGATCGGGCCGTGCGGCAATGTAGCGCGCCGCCAGATACTCCTGGAAGGTCTGGTGCGGAAAGCCGTACCTGTCATCGCCCATGTATTGCAGCAGGCCGGAGCGAAGGCCCAGGGCATCCAGGAAGTGTTTCGCCTCCCGGGTGGCAGCAGTTTGTTCGTTGGCATATCCTTCGGTTTGTAGGGCCTGGGTGAGCAGGGGGACAAGTTCTTCCCTGGTCGCGCTCGTGCGCTGTTCCTGGCTGTGGATTGTGTAGGCTAAGGGGGTCAGCAGGCGTAGGTGGTCCTCCCAGTCCATGCCGCCCAGCACACCCTGGAAGGCCACATCGTGAGAGGCTTCCCAACGCTCGATCAGCACGTGGCAGCAGCGCTCGTACAGGTCAACCCGGCGTTGAGGCAGGTCGCCTTCGTTGCGCCAGATCAGCACCAGGATGGTGCTGAGCAGCGGGGTGGTAGCTAGTTGTAAGATCGCTGGAGTGGCCTGCACTCTGGCAAAGAGCGCATCAGCTTCGTCATGCTGTTGTTTAGGAGTCAGATCGCTATCCAGGGCATACCAGAAGCGGAAAAACCGCTGAATATCCTCGGAGGTGAAGCGCTCGATCTGACAGCGCTGGAACTGGGGACGCAGCACGCCCTCGCTCTCACTTACGCCTGCTGGTCGGCTGCCGATGATCACTCTGTTGCCAGGGGAGAGACGGGCCAGTTCGGCCAGAGAACGAGCCAGACGGGCACGCACCTGGCGGTCGGCGACCTCATCCAAGCCATCGAACAGTAACAGGCAGCGACCATCGGCCAATGCGCCGGTAAGCAGTTGTGGCGGAATGTCGGTGAAGGCAGGCTGGGTGGGGAGATATTCGGGCAGAAACTGGATCCAGTTGGGCATCTCCCCACCCTCAGGTTTCACATAGCGGTCAGGCAGGTGCCCGAGCTCCACCAGCACCGGCAGTCGGTCAGGATCTGCAGAGGGCCCCAAGCGGTTGGGTTCCCGTTGCCGCCCTTGAGCGAAGGTTACTGCCAACCAGCGCAGCAGCATGCTCTTGCCGGCACCTGGTTCTCCCACGACCAGCAGGTTGTTGCTGAGCGCCTGGCCCAGTTCAATTGGCTCCTGCACCGTGATCACCCGTTCCCTCTGCTGACGCTCTCGCCGCTCTGCCTGGCTCGACATGTCCGATGGCACAGGCTCTCGGACGATTTTCTCCACGGTCAGGCTCAGGCGAACGAAGACCTCCTCGAGCGGCACGTTGGCCATGGATAAGTCGGATCGAGCGAAGCCACCGAAGTCCAGTGACTTATACTTGTTTATCACCTGCTGTCGATAGCTCCTTTCGGCAGATACCAGCTCTCTGTCTGGATCCAGAGGGAGCTGGGGAAGTTGATGGGGATCGGGCACACCGAGTAACTCCCACCAAAGGTGTGCCGTTGGCTCATCCAGTTTGTCGTTGATAGCAGTCAGGGGAATGGCCATCAACGAGGATGATCCCTCCTCTGGATAATGCTCGACAAGCACGCCGATCGCATATTCCCTATCGTTTGGATCTCGCCAGAACACGACGGCACCCGACATTCCTTCCCACTCCGAGCTGCCACGGGCAAGCGACGCTTGGGGAGTTGCGGTGACGTGCAATTCGAGCATGCCACTTTTCACGTTCGAGGCGAGCGGGATCTCTCCCTCAATCTGCCCGTAATCTCGCAGCCATCCGTCATCTGGCGGAGGCAGTTTTCTCGCTTTGAACTTAGGAAAGCCGATCGCCACACAATTGGACAGGCGATCGGCGTAATGTCGATTGAGGGTTGCAAACCGAATGTTGGCCACCGGTGCATTAGGGAAACGGGGATCGGTCACCTTGATGATCGCCAGATCGAATCCCTGGTTGACATCGCCCATCTGGACGATCGTCGCAGCATACTTTTCAGCCCCTTTCAGTTGGATAAAGAGCTCGCCTTCACCCGCCACATTATGGGCAACGGTTAGAACCTGTGTTCCTCCTATGAGGAACCCCGAGCCCACTCTCCACCGAGGATGAATATCTGGCCCCTGATCGAGCAACACTGCGACTACATTGCTGACTGGTATCTTCTCGCTCATGAACCATGGCTATCCCGTTAACGAGGCTCTTGGTCGAAGCTCCCATGAATGCGTATCGGGTTTCCATAACGGTCAGTCGGGGGCTCTAAGTTGACGACCACCTTCTGGATGGATTCCTGAGTATAGCTGCCTTCAGCCCCTAATTCGACCACCCAGAATTTCACCCCCCCCTTTGCAGTGGCATCCTTGGTGACCCCTACGTGGAACTCAAGCTGTACCGAGCCAACTGGGAACTGGATCGGCTCATTGGCTCCTGCCGTCATGGTATCGCTCAGTTCTGCACGCAAAGCCGCAATCGTCTCCTTCAGTCCAATCTGTTCCATGATCATCTACCTTTCAGACTAAACCCCAGAGTTCGCTACTCAGACCCTTAGTTGTTGAACAAAACGAATCTGGGATCAATGAATGAGAGAACGCTGCTTCAAGTGCAGCGCTACAACCAGCAACACGACAAAGGCTGCATCCTCTGTTTGTCCGCTTGAACATCCGGCTCCTAGCCGAACTCCCATAAAGTACATCATGCTCCCACCGGAGATTGTTGACCACTCAAAGTATACCAAATTTAGCCTCTAACTGCTATTTTGACGTTATCTCGACGCGGGTTTTGTAATGACAAAAACATATATAATTTTTGAAATATCTCCTCGATACCTCTCCTTCTCTTTATAGCTCAGTCCAAATAACGGTGGTATAACAGACAACTCTTCCTACAGAGAGCACCCTCTTTGTTCAGGACCCGCCACCCCGTCGTTCCACCCTGTTTCCTTCACCAAAGCTTCTTGGACATGCTCGCGCCTCTTTTGCCCAAGGGGAAAACGGGGAGGAATATCGGGAGATCACTTTGAGTCGCTTCCTGCTGTAAATATTCATGAAGTACAGAATTGTATTGTATAGTACAGAATAGTATTGTGTGGTACAGGACATTATTGTCTCTGTACAGCACCTTCATCTCCTTTGGCGCAGCCAAAAGGTTCAGGGCCTGCCTCCGCTTTCCTGAAAGGAACGGTCTTTCTTGACCTGCTTTGCTTTCGTCTACCATACTCCATCACGTCCTTTCACATGGTCATTCCATAGCAAGTCTTCACCTCATACATCCTCACACGTTGGCCAGGATTCACGTCAGAAACCCCCAATCTGCTCAATGTGCTGAGGATATCATGTGACTTTCAGCGTTTTCCCTCACCTCAACGCAGTCGATCGGGGGGAGGCATGGTATTCCCTGACCAGTATTCGGACTGGCTCGCGGCTGGCGCTGTATCGCCGCAAGGAGATGCTGATGTCTCTCTGTCACGATTGCACGCTCTGCTCGCTATGAACTGAGGTGGGTACTGCATCATGCTAGCAATTATCCATGCATTTCGTCTATACTCGGAGAGACGCAGTTTAGTTATCAAGTGAGTGGCCCAAAACGATATCAGGGATGAGGTCGTCCCTTTGCCTCTTCTGCACACCTCGGATGCGCGTTTCACGGACCATGTGCCTGTATGTCTTTCTCTGTCGCGCTCTGTCACCGTAGTTGGCCCGCGTCTTTACGACAGAGAGAAAGGTCAGGGCGAACGTAGAGGGTGCCAGTATAACGCGGCCTATGGTCCTCTCTCGCAAGACCATTCAACTGCTGTCATTCAACTGCCTGGTCATCACGATGGAGAAGGCGAGGAGATCGCCCTGCACATCCTGGGTAGCAGCATGATCTGCCAATCACAAGAAACGAGGACGAAGCCATGAGTTTTGCAAACAGCATGCCGACCGAGAACTTAGAGCCACTTCGCCAGCGCTTGTTGTACCACCAGCTCTGGACAGGGATTGAACAGGGAACACTGAAGCGAGAAGCCTTACGCATCTTTGCTCTCCAGGACTGGTGGCTGGTGCGGGAAGCTTACCGTCTCGACGCGCTGGCCGTGGTTGGTATGCCTGATCTGGACATGCAAGAGCTGTTGCTGGCGAAGCTCGTACCGAAGATTGGCGCCTACAAGCTGCTTCTGCGTTTCGGCGAAGCACTGGGCTTAGCACAAGCGGACTTCGACGCCGTTGAACCTCTGGCTGGCTGTATGGCACTGACCACCTTCTTCTACTGGATGCTAGGTTATGGCTCTGTGCCGGAGAAAATCGCCGCTGTCAGTGCCAGCGAAGACATTTTCGTCCAGATTTGCGCACGCGTTGGCCCGGCCATGATAGGCAACTATGGGATGAGCGCGGAACAGGTCGCCTTCTTTACGGCTCATGAGGAGATAGGAGTGAGTGTCACTCCCATTGATACGCTCTTGCTGACTCGCTACGATACACCTGAAGATCGCCAGCGTATCACACGCGCCGTACGCCTGAGTCACGAGTTCGAGTTGTTGTTTTATGATACGGTCATGGCTGCGACTCCTTCCGAAAAGTGATTGAGAAGAGGCTGGACCATACGTACTCAGGCCTCTTCCTCTCAAGAGGGTGCCTGACGTACCTCCACCAGGCGCTTCACCTCACCTGACAGGTCAGGCACCTCGATGTCAAGCGTTTTGCACATCGCAATCGCCTGCTCGGTTGCAACGATGATCAGGAACGCTCGCTGTGAGAGCACAAAGGCAGACCAGGAATCAATACCCTGGTCGATCACCACCTTCCCTGCCAGATCCGTCAGGCACCGATACTCCAGCGCCTCACCGATCTTCATGAGCCGGTAGCAATCCCAGCAATCCATCTTGTCGCACCACGCCTGACCGGCTGGATCAAAACGCACGAGCTGTGCACATGGATGATGAGGACAACGCTCCCTGTATACAGCAGTATCTTTTTGTTCTTCCTGTGCAGCAGTACCTACCCCGTCAGAGCTTGCATCGTGAACTCTCACTCCTGCTGTCTGTTGCTGAAATCGATTACGGTGATGACGGTTGATGACAGTGAGTTCATTTTTGTTGGTTTCCTGTTGCCTCTCTGCCACGTCTCCACACACACAGAACGACTCCGGTGCCTCATACACAGTGGTTGCTTCTGAGAAATTGCATGCCTCTGTGCTCGAATGACGGGAACGATCATCAGCGTCATCACCGTAATCAGTGTCATCACCGTAATCATTCACATCACGACACATCGGTTGCTGTTGTTCTTGCTGTTTTTTGTGGTTGTTATCACTCAATGGCGGCCATTGACTGTGATGGCTTTCCACAGAGACGTGATAGCGCCCATCAACGTGTCTGACTTCGCCGGCCTCCTCCATCTTCCGCAACAGCGAGCGCGTCGTGTGATAGTTCTTCTCCAAGGCTTCGGTAATCTTCCGCGCACTCATCCCGTCGAGACCCTGCTCGCACAGCAGGTCGAGAATTTCCTGGCGTGCTCTGGTGCAACAGAGTTCTTCGGCGTTGCCGACCAGAGTCCACAGCGCAGTTGTCACGTCGAAGCTGAGGGCCAGCTGCTGCTCGCGCTCGACATCGCGCCCGGTGACAAAGAGCGTGGCATTGGTCTGCCCACGATCGCGTTTCAAGATCAGCGTCCCATCAACGGCTCCGGTCACACCCGTTGAGCCGATGATTTCGTCCAGCACATCTCTGGAGCCAGTCTTACGCAAGTGGTGTACCGCCAGGATCGAGACATGGTAGGTATCTGCGAGCCGCTTGAGGGGGATGAGTGCCTCATAGTCCCCCTCGTACTGCGAACATCGGCGTTCTCCAGAGGGAGGCGCAACCCTGGCCCAGGTATCGATGACCACCAGCCGCAGATCAGGATGCGTCTTGAAATACTCCTCCAGGTAGGCCAACCCTCCCTCTCCTAAGCGTGGCCAGCCCAGAGCAAAGTCCAGATTGCTCGGAGTCTCCGACATAGATGAGAGCAACCGCCTGGCGCGTGATTGCAAGCGACGCGCATTATCTTCCAGTGCTAAGTAGAGGACATCACCTTTCGTGACAGGCTGTGAGCCCAGGGCCATACCGCCAGCCGCAATGGAGAGAGCAACAGAAAGTGCCAGCCAGCTTTTCCCCAGCTTGGGTTTGCCAGCCAGCAAGGTCAATCCCTCCGGCAGGATGTCTGGGATGGTCCAACGCACTGGTGGCAACTCCCAAGATAGCAGGTCCGACAGGCTGAAGATCGAGGGCTGTCCTTGTTGTGGTGGTGATGATGCCGATTGGGAATTGCGAAATGAGAGCGGCTCGGCCTGATCTAGCGCGTGCTGGAAGGCTGTGCGAAAGCCTTGCCGGTCTTGTTGGTGCAACTCGTTGGGATCTTTGGCACCCTCTAATCGGAGCACAAAGGCTTTTCCTGACCACTGCCATGTTTGCAGCTTGCGCGTGAGCTGGGTCACAAAAGCAGCGCCCCCAGTATCCGGTTCCTGCGTGATATAGAGCCGGTCAATGCCAGTAAGCATAGACTCCTCCAGAGTTCTGGCCATCTCAGCGCCAGGCAGTCCTAACGCCTGGAAACCCTGATACCAGAGCGTCCAGCAGTCCGACTCCCCTTCCACCAGTACCAGGTAGCCTGCTTTTCTGGCCTCGTCCAGCCGACTCAGCCCATAGGGCACGATATTGCCTTCGCCCTTGCTCCAGCGCGATCCCTCTTTGGCAACCAACGTCGTTCTGATGCGGTGACGCGGGGCCAACGTGCCATCTGGCAGATGATAGGGAATCTGCAATCCGCCAGAGGAATGTTCCATCACCCCGAGATGGAACAAAAACTTCCAGGGCAACTGCTTCTCTAATGCCAGGTCAACCAGGGAAAGTGTAGCATGGGGCGTTTTGCCTGGTTGGGTCGCTTGCTCATCAGATGCGTTAGTCGCATCGGGGAAGAGATCGGTCATGGTGAGACCCATGGTTTCAACAATGCGTTCGAGCGAGCACCCGGCAAAGCACTTGAGTAAGACCTGATCGTGCTCGCCAAGGCCAATACTCAAGCTGGGTCTGCGATCAGCATGTGCTGGGCAACATGCTCTCCACCCGTGCATCGATGTGCGCACCCCCTTGAGCTGAGACAAGACCTGTTCCAGGATGGCAGATGACGAGGGTTGTACAACAGAGTGTACCATGAGGAAAATCCTCCTTCTTTATAAAACAGGCGGCAAGAGGGATGGTACGGCCAGCGGAATGAGGCGAGTGAAGAGACCGAGAGACCATCCACTCTGGCACACCTGGGATGCACGTGCAACGCGCACGTTTCGTATGTAGAGATATGCATACGTTTAGCTATCTTCAGCTTGCTCGTTTGACCGGGAGAGCAGCAGATAGCCGTAGCTGTTCAGACAGAGAATGTCTAATCCAAACGGCCAGAGCCTGGCACGCAAGCGGCTCATCTGTTGCGTCAAGCCGCGCCTGATGCCTTGCGTGAGTGTCAGTCGTCCTTGCTTGCCAAGCAGGTGAGAAAATGAGACAGGCTCTCCAGCATGTTTCAACAAGGGCATGAGTATCTCGTATTCGGTCAGCGTGCAGGGAACAACGGCGCCATCGATAAGCAACAGATGCTGTGCGTCACTGTGCTGCACCAGGTGCCCTTGTAACTGAGGCCGTTCTACCTGTTGGAGCGACGCTACTTCTGGCATGGCTCTATCTCTCCTTGCTAGGAACCGCTGACCGGCCATCTGAGTAGTAAGAGCATTGCAGAAAGGAAAGTGATCGGTTCAGAGATGTCGGTAGTACATACCCTGGGCACAGAGGCATTCAAGAGAGGTCTCTCTTTCGCAGACCAACAAGGGCGGATATACTCGCACCGTACCTGCATCTTGTGCATGCCTCTCCTCACTGCAGGAAGGCTAGCGGAGAAGCGTGTGGCATGTTGCTTCTTGATGGTGGTTCGTTCCGCCAGATGAGCGATGACCTTGAGCTGATCCCACCACGGCACCAGCGGTGCGCAGCTAGCCAATACTTTGTTCGGTCTGTGCATACAGAGCACCCTCGCCTTCCAGTTCGATGACCCGCACCCCTGGATACGCTCGCCTGGCATAGCTGCGTATCAGCGGGCGTAGGCAGCACAATGGGAGCACCAGGCTTTCCCACAGTGAGAGCGAAATCGCCACCTCTCGTTCGTGTGCTTCCCATCGCTCTGACCAAGGTAGGAGGACGATGGCACCTAATCCAGTGTGATGGGAAGGATGCAAGAACGGAGAGACCATCCCAGGCTGCATCACACATGTCTCAACCGGGTCAGAAGTCAAAGAGTTTAAGGTACACTGCTTGACGGCCAGTCTGGGCAGTGCCAGAGCCGCTGAAAGAGCGCGCAGTTGCTGGCGAGTGACTCGCTGCGGGCCCACACCCGTGCAGAGCAGCAAGGTCTCGGCCAGGGTCAGCGAGACGGTCTTGTGTACCAGCACTCCACGCGGAAGCAGCGCCTGCGTCTCGGCAGCGCTGAGCGTCGGACCATGCCGGAGCAGACGGGCATGCAGAGGACGGCTCTCCCACGGACAGTGCAGGTCCTGCCAGGGCAGGCTCAGGCGACGTAAGCAGTCGTTTGCACATTCATACAGCAATTGGATGCTGGCTCCTGACAGCGTCGTTGGGCCAAGCATTTGCTTGCGCCGGGTGAGGAGCGAGTGCATGCCTGCGGTGGTAGCTGTCACCCCATAGGTGTGCCAGTGTAAAAAGACGCCCTCCAGAGGAGGCAGATCATACAAGACCTCCTCGAGCAGACGGAGATTCTGAAAGGTGGAAGGAAACGCAGAAAAAGAACGCATTGTTACAGTACAACCTCTCTTCGCTTCGTTGATAGACGAAGGACAAACGATGGACAGTAAAGAAATACAGGGGGTGAGGAACGACATTCCTCTGCCCCAGGCAACCAAAGGGAACGCCCGACAAAGGCCTCTTCTCCACTCGTTGCAGGACCACATGAGACAGATGCTCACAGTGATTATAGAACAAATGTACCAGATCATCAGGAAAAAATCTCTGTTGAGGGACCGTTTTATTGGGGGACATGAGCCGAATCTTCGCGATACATTGACCGGGCGTGTGCGGTTGACCTTGAGCGAGATGTGAACTTTTGGGCTTTGGAGTACTGTTAGAGGCCTACTCTGCAGGGATCGCTTCGATCAGGTAGCCTGCACCGCGGATGGAACGCACTCGCCAGCCAAAGGCATGCAGTCTGGCCGGGAGACTGGCAACGGCCCTGCGGACTGAGCGGATGGTGAGAGCGCGCATCTCTCGCATCTGCTGATATGCCTCGTCGAGCGGCAACGAGTCCAGGCTCGCAAACAAGACCTCGTGGAGGCAATATTTGGGATAGGCTCGCAGGAGTGGCACCAGGACGCGCATGCCGTTGGGGGAAAAATGCTGTTGTTCTACCATCGTTTGATTGCCTTCTGGGGTATTGTAGAAAAGGGTGGCTGTGCGCAGCGAAAGATTGAGTACGAGTATCTGGTTGGCCGGAATCAGTCCTTCAAGTCTCAGGTGGAGTAATGCTTCTTGATGGCCTTCACCATCCTGATTGTGAGAGGCAGTTTTTTTCATAGCGCTACAATAAGATGGAATGCTCCCCTGTGTGAAGCACAGTGCCCTCCATCGCTCCTTCACTGAAAAATAGGTGATCAGACGCTATCGACACAGCGTTTTTCTGAAGGAAGCCATTAACTTAATCAGAAGAACCGCTGGTTGGGTGCGCCAGGAAACGTTTCACTGCTCGGCACGTCCTGCTCGCTCTCACGTTGAAAGCGCATTGCGGTGACTGTTCGTGTTGTTCGCTCAAATACATGACAGCATGGAGAGACCGATGCAAAGCAAGAGAGAGCACATTACCGAGAGATGAGCAGTATCCTTTACAAGTAAAGATGTATGCATAAGCGGTAGCAGAGGATGTTATCGCACTATAGTGTACTCTTTGCTCCATCATGTATGAAAAACGGTTCCCTTTCCTGATCACAAAAATAGAACAAATATTCTATAAATTATCTTGCACAAGTATACCCAGTGCGCATGAGGATTGTCAATACAGCCCTCCCTTGCTCCCTTGCTCAGGTGATGAGGACGCTCCTGAAAGGACGTGCCATTGTCATCGCTGCCTGTTCCCTCGTCAATGCCAAAAGTCATGGTACGCAGGGGTAGAGCCAGAGATCTACTGGATCTCACAGCCGAAAGCCGCATGTAGGGAAAAGAGCGTGGTAGAGCAAAGATGTTCAGGACAGTACAACCATTTCGTTGGTTACGGCACGCAATGCTGTACCTGGCTCGCGTCAATGCGGAAATGCGAGCAGTGATGGCGGAAAGAGTGAGACACGCAACGTGAGCCATTCTGAAGCGTGCAAAATCCCGATCTCAGCTCGAAGAAGTCGTTTTTCGCGCGAGAGGGTGGGGTGTGGTCTCAAGAGGTGAAGTGGTGCGTCGTGGTATTGCACAGCATGTTGAAAACGATGATGAGAGCTTTGCAACAAAGCAAGCGGGCACACGCATCTCTTCATTATGCTCCAGAGAGTGGACGGCATCGATGCCTCTCTTGAGGGAGCACCCATGACAACATACTTAGGGGAGTTCCAAGCCACCACCATGTTGCGTCAGTAGATCGATCCACTGGCGTGGGCTTTTGATCTGCAGCGTCGTCCAAGACTCCCTGGAAAGTGTTTGTCCTTGATCCTCTCCCTGATACGTACACTGCACCTCGTATTGGTTCGTAGTGGAATTATGTACGACTCCATCCACCGTGATCCAATCCATCTGCATCATACGGATCGCCCTGGCGAGACGTTCTGCTTCGTTCTTGTCCATAGGTTCAGCTCTTGCTTACAACGGGCATGCTTGTCGGAGAGACTCCTTCTTCCTGTGACCAAAAAACCTTCTCGATGCATGTCGCTCGCAGTATAGCATGCTGGGGTTCAGGTGGGAATGGGAGTCGCTCATTGTGAGTGCCCGTCACATTTTTTGCAGAGTGAAGGTAAATGTTTCGCCATCAGTGAGGTGAAGAAGAGGCGAGCTCCTCCGAGAAGAGAGGGAGGCGAGCTCCATACAAGAGCATGAAATGCACCCGTACTCGCTTTGAGGACGACTTCTTCCCGCTTTTTGTGCTACTCTGTAGGAAAATGGCACATACGGTCCCGAACGAAAGGAAAGCAGCATGGGAATTTCTCTCAGCAAAACTCAACTCCTCGCTGAATTGCGCAAGGAACAGGAGGCCTTCGAAGCCTTGCTCGACCAGATTGGGGAAGCTCATATGACGCAGCCAGAGGTCGCTGGTGGCTGGTCGATCAAGGATATCGTGGCTCACTTAACGGGCTGGCGCCGCCGGTCGGTTCGGCGCTTCCAGGCGCTACTGCATCATGAACCAGATTTTTCACCGCCGTGGCCGCCAGAACTGCAGGAAGACGATGAAATCAATGCCTGGATCTACGAGTCCAATCGCGACCGTCCTTTGGCTGAGGTTCTCAGCGATTCGCGAGAGGTCTTCCAGCAACTGGTAGAGACCCTCGATGCCTTTTCGGAGGATGAACTCCAGGATCTGCGGCGCATCCTCGGGCTGGAAGAAGAGCAGGTCAGCGGTAGCATGTTCTTCGCGCATTTCCATCAGGAACACGAGCCAGATATGCGTGCCTGGCTGGAGAAGGTGAAAAAAGAACGGTAAGGAGTCATCCTGTCAAGCCAGAGAGTATGTCCGCATTCCCTCACACGTACACTTTCGCACCTGGGTACGGTACATACTCTTGCATGGAGTTCGCCTGCCTCTCTCTCCCCAGATGGAGAGCGCGCCCGGCCAGCTATTGACACCAGCCGCATCAGGGGGATGAGCAGGGTAGTCTTCGGCTCGGGGAGTGGGGCAAACCAATACGCAACACTTTGACGCGCACCCACTCATTGCTCTCAGCTTTCAAGTCGTGCCAGAAGCGAGCAGGTCGCCACAAGAACAAGGTTTTCTGAGATGACATATTGCCTCTCCTCCTGTTTAGTTTCAATTGCTCAGTTTTTCATGTCATGTACCAGGTTATTGTGCTTTGAGACTGTCTCATAATACCCAATGTATCTTCAATCCGCTTGACAGCTCGAAAATTGGGTGTGGTACTTATACTTCCAGTAACCCTCTTTACGTAAAAGAGTGACATTTTCTCGTCCTACAAAGAAAGGGAGGGCTTGTCTTCTCCCGTTGGTCATGGTACATAATTGGTGTAGAGAAAAAGGCATGGACGGGAACAAAACCAACGGTGTCTTCCCTGTCAGCCTGAAGAGGCGATCCTGCCTCTCCCACTGTTCGTCGCTGGGTAGCTGTTGTGCGAAGCTGCTCGCCGAGAGGGAAAAGGATGAGGTATGTGTCCAACCTCGACTGCGCTGTCGCTGGGTCAGCTTGCAAGAAGATGGCTCGCCGCCAGTCACAAGGACGATACGTCAGTTTCGTAGAATCATATTGTAGCGTCGTATTGTAAGCGTCAGTTTCTTAGCATCGTATTGTAGCTTCATATTGTAATGTTATATTGTAGCATTGTATTGTCACGTTCTCGATCATCGTACAAGCAGAAAAGCAAATGAAAGGAGGTGTACAGAACTGATTATTCCATAAGGGACTGATTCTGTCTTCTTTCGTGCTGCTCACGTGCGATGAGCATCCGCAGAACATGGAAGGAGTCTCCTATGAGCAATCAGCAACATTCCTATAGTCAGCATCAACAGCATCAACTGAACGATCATCGTGAAACCCTGCGACAACGACCAGGACATCCTCTGGAGCACAGACGCGAATTCCTGTGGCGTGAACGTGTGAAACTTGAGATGCAAGTTCAGGCGCTTCTTGCACTTCTCCAGGGTCTCGAACAGGAATACTGCGTGCTTCAGCACCGCAAGGCCAGTATGGAGCAGGAAAAGCCGAAACTGGTGGCGCAGATCGTGCTGTCCGGTCTGGCCGGAACGCGGTATCTCTCCGCCGAGCGATTGTACCAGTATAGGCGCGAGCGTCTCATGCAAGAAGAGGAGCGACTTGGGCAGGCGATGATCCGGTGCCAGCATGACCTGGCTGG
>Ga0070706_100004033_pt1 | contig 14266 bp, 12 predicted proteins | sample KBSK5501metaG_FD_65476 | JGI IMG/M metagenome (GOLD analysis project Ga0070706, IMG submission 65476) | Corn, switchgrass and miscanthus rhizosphere microbial communities from Kellogg Biological Station, Michigan, USA - KBS K5-50-1 metaG | ecosystem: Host-associated > Plants > Roots >...
GTTGACGAGTCCGCCTTCAAGGCGCTCGTTCGCCAAGCGGTCGCCCTCAACAGTTCTGGCAAGTCGAAACCTTCGAAGAAAGCGAAGTCCTAAGGGATTCCGCCCCTGAACAGGTCCGACCTTTTTTTACATGGTGAACATCCTTGCCTTCGTCAACCAACCTCCGTGGCATATCAAGGCAGTCGGATCTGCTGCGTCAACTATATTATTACCCTAATTTGAAATCCAAACATCCACGAAAACGGAAACTGACTATGAAACCGAAACTCGCGAAACTGTTTGCCGCGCTGCTTATTGGCGCGACGCTGCTGCTGCTGACGGCCTTTCGCCTGGTCCAGTGGAAACCGCAGGCGGCAGAAGACGACCGTTTGAAAGGAAGCTACCGCTTCGAGCGCAACGGCTGGATCTTTATTCACCTGGAGGGCTCACCCGAACAGGTTGGTTATCAACACGGAACGTTGCTGGCAAAAGAGACGGACGATCTCTTGCGAGTCCTCAAACCATTTCTGCAGCACGAAACAAAACGCGATTGGAATTTTTACCGCAAGGCTTCGCAGGAAATTCTCTGGCCCAGGATTGATTCGGAATTTCAGAGCGAGATCGATGGCATCGTCAAAGGACTGAACGACCACGGCGTTAGGGTCGATCGGTGGGACATCGTGGCGCTGAATTCGCTGGAGGAACTTCCTTACTACTACCTGCCATGGCTGGACAAGCAACAGGGGCGCCTGCCAACGACGCACGCACCCGGCAACTGCAGTGCGATGGTCGCGACGGGAAGATACACGAAGGATCATCGCATCGTAATGGGCCATAACACCTGGACAAATTACATTGTCGGCGAGCGCTGGAACATCGTCTTCGATATTAAACCGGCGCGCGGCTATCGCATTTTGATGGATGGCCTGCCTGGTGTGATCACAAGCGATGACGATTTCGGGATTAATTCCGCCGGCATCATGATTACCGAGACGACGATCACCGGCTTCGCCTCATTCGATCCGGCCGGTTCGCCCGAATTTTATCGCGCGCGCAAAGCGCTGCAATACAGCAACTCGATTGATGATTACGTTCGGATCATGCTCGATGGGAACAACGGCGGCTACGCGAACGACTGGCTTCTGGGCGATAACAAGACGGGTGAGGTTGCTCTCTTCGAGCTGGGTCTGAAAGAGCACAGTGTTCGTCGATCCAAAGACGGCTATTTCGTTGGCTCGAACTTTCCGGTCGATCCGAAGCTGGCCAAACTGGAAACCAACTTTGATTTCAGCAATCGACAAGGTTCGCCATTGGCGCGCAAAGTCCGTTGGGAGCAAATGGTAAGCCAATCTGCGCCCTCGATCGATGTTGAAACTGTGAAAAGGATGGAGGGCGACACCTACGATTCGTTTGAAAAGAAACAAGGCCCCAACGAACGCAGCCTGTGCGGCTGCGTCGAGCGCTCGCCACGCGGCATTCCCGAGTGGGACTGGGGCAAGTTTTATCCGGGCGGAACGGTGCAAGCGAAAGCCGTCGATAGTCGTATGGCTGACAAGATGCAATTCTGGGCCGCAATGGGGCATCCCTGTGGTAACGATTTCATCGCCGCCGCATTCTTGAGAGAGCATCCCGAATATGAATGGATGAGCGGCTTGCTGCGCGACATGAGATCCTATCCGTGGACGGTTTTTACTGGTGGAATGAGGAATTAGCGACAAGAAACCGCCCGGTGGATCCCACACCGAGCGGCTCAATCACAGGAGGAACCGAGTGTTATCGTGTGCCGCTGCGCCTACGACTTCTGCGAGGCTCTTTTTACTAGCAGCACATCCGGAATAACCTCGATTCTTCAGATGAAATTTTGAGAATCCGGGTTGCTAGGACTCAATGGCTCCTTTCCATCCGGCATTCAAACGGCTGGCCAACCAAAAATAACAAGCCGGTGACTCACCTTCAGTAATTTTCACCAACACAATGTTATAATCGCCGCTTCGCAGTGGACCTGACTTGTCTTTCAGTAATCGACCATTTTGAAGGCCAGCGCAGTGACTCCATCCGAAAAAACAAAGGGTAAGGGTTTGCGGGTTGTGAAGACACCGCAAGATGACTCCGCAGCGGCTGAGAATCCTGAATCGACGGCTCTTGATGCCGCGGATGCTGCGTGTCCGTTCTGCTTCGGTACCGGAATGGAAGTAGTAACCGGCGTGGGCGCGCGACGGTGCCGTTGCCAATCGCCGGATCATCGCCAGCGTCTATTCCACGCCGCCCGCATCCCACCCCGCTATCAGCATTGCACGCTCCAGGGTTATATCGCCGGCGACTCGGAATTATCAAAATGGGCCGCCAAGGTGGAAGCCCAGATTATACTCGACGATTATTTGTCCCTGGATGGACGCGGCCTGCTTTTTATTGGCGCGGTAGGTGTTGGCAAGACTCATCTCGCGGTAGCAATTCTACGCGAGCTAATCGAACGCTATCAGGTTCGTGGGCTGTTCTACCAATTTGGCGCGCTGCTGCGACAGATTCAGGATTCCTACAATCCTGTATCTCAGTCTTCGGAATTGAAAGTGCTTGAGCCGGTTTTCGAAGCGGACGTACTGGTTCTGGACGAGCTGGGAGCGTCGAAGCCTACCGACTGGGTGCGTGACACCATGATGCAGATTATCAATACGCGATATAACGACAAGCGACTGACGATCTTTACTACCAACTATCCCGATGCGCGCAAGAATGACAAAGACGGTGGCGAAATACTAGAGGATCGAATTGGCGTACCCTTACGCTCGCGGCTTTATGAAATGTGCAAGACCGTAGTCATAGAAGGCGAGGATTATCGAAAACGAACACTGGCGCAAACCGTCTGAATACCAGAATGAATTTGTTTAGAGGCGGGCTAATGCCCGCCTTTTTCGTCCCCCGCATTTGGGCGGGCAGTAGCCCGCCTCTAAACGGAACTCTTGGTCGAGTAGGTAGAGCAAGATAGTTTGTCATGATTTGGCGGCGCTGAATACCAGATGGTCGCCCTATCAGAGATTAGAGGCTGGGTCGGGCGCCGCGTCCTCTTGCTTCTTCAATAGCAGTCTGGCAGGCGGCGTCATAGCGCGCTGTCGGCAATGCTTCGAGTCGCCGTTCGTCAATTACCTTCCCGCAACGTACACAGATCCCGTACGAGCCTTCTTGAATTCGTAGGAGCGCCTGGTCTATGTCCGCCACCATCTGAGATTCCTGTTCGCCCACTTTCAAGGCAAGCTCTTCGATCACGTCACGGAGGGCCAAATCAGCGCTCTCTTTGGCGCCGTCATTTGCCGCATCGACGACGGCGGCCTGCTCGTCGCCGATCAAGCGCGCACGGCGGCGCAAGTCTGATAATAGAAGCTTTCGAAAATATTCAAGCCTGCCGGCGTCCATACTATAAGCTTTCGAAACCGCCACTCACTCGATCAAGATGATTAGGAAAGTCGGGACTGGATTATAACTCGCCGCGAGTCACAGCAAAAGCTTCGTGCAGTTGCATCTTTGACTGACGTTGTGTTTTCATTTTTGCGCTTCTTTACCTAGTCAGACAGTTTCCAAGTCACGTGACCCTTTCGACGACAGTTGCGCTGCTGATCGCGGCCCTCATTTTCATCGTGGCGTTGCTGTATTCCACGGTCGGCCACGCCGGTGCGTCAGGCTATCTGGCAGCGATGGCTCTGTTTGGTATTGCACCCTTCGTGATGAAGCCGACGGCGCTAACGCTGAATATTCTGGTTGCGTTGGTTGGTACTGTTCAGTTCTATCGCGCGGGATTCTTTTCCTGGCGGACTTTTTGGCCTTTCGCCGTCGCTTCAATTCCGGCGTCGTTCATTGGCGGCAGTCTTACGCTGCCGGACATGCTCTATAAATCAGTTGTAGGCGTAGTGTTGCTTTACAGTGCTGTCCGATTGTTCTTCAGTGCCCGTTCTGCTGACGACCGAGAGACAAAGTTAGTACCAATCTGGATTGCGCTCGTGGTCGGCGCGGCGATCGGGTTGTTGTCCGGATTGACTGGAGTCGGCGGCGGAATCTTTCTTAGCCCGGTACTGTTGCTGATGCATTGGGCGAAAACGAAGGAGACTTCTGGTGTATCAGCCACCTTCATTCTGGTCAATTCCGTAGCCGGATTGCTCGGACACATATCGACCGTGTCCTTTGTGCCGAGCAGTATCGCGTTTTGGGCGCCGGCAGCGCTGATTGGCGGTTTGATCGGAACGGAGTTAGGAACGCGGCGGTTGCCAGTCGCCGGCATCAGACGGTGGCTGTCGGTTGTTCTAGTCGTTGCCGGGCTGAAGCTGCTAAGCGAGCCTATTCTGTTTTTGCTCCACAGATGAGTTCGGCAGCTAACAGCGGGATCGTCAATTCGTGGTGACCCGTGATCGCATAGCCGCGCCCGGCGCCATCAGCCGTAGGACGTCTGACGACATTCGTCAGCGGACGATACGATTGAATGAAATCAAAATTCGCGGTCGTGATGTTGCTAAGTTCATGACCGAGATTGCGCACCAGCGTCACGCACTTCAGGAAAACTTCCGGCAGCGTTACCGCCGAACCAATGTTCAGGTAAACTCCACCGCTGTTCATTCGCCGCACGATTTCAGCGAACAGACGAAAATCAGTGTGTGAGGTTGCGCCGAGCGCTGCACCGTCAGCGCTGGGATGAAAATGGGCAATGTCGCCGCCGATCGTTACAAATGCGGTGAAAGGGACTCGAGCTTTATAGGCGGCGCAGAGGAGTGACGCTTCTTCGTATTGCGGTTTCATGTCCAACAGCGCCCGGCCCAACGCCTCGCCCAGACCAATTGAATCACGCTCGCCGTCGCGCGCTGCTTCGTTCAAGAGCTTGCCCGTTTCTTCTGCGCCGCCGAATGCTCCTTCGCCGAGCGTTGCGTCAACATCTTCGGAAGTCGTGCCGACCATACCGATTTCGGCGTCATGCACTAACACCGAACCGTTCGCCGCAATAGCTGTCAAAAATCCGCGGCGCATCAGATCGATCATGACCGGGGCCAGACCAGTCTTAATCACATGGCCGCCGATGCCCCAAATAATAGGTTTCTTCAACTTTCGCGCTCGGCGCATGCGAGCCGCGAGATCGCGAAGACTCTGCACCGCCAGAATGTTCGGAAGCGAGGAGAGGTAGTCAGCCAACGAAGAGTTTTCATTCACCGGCGTGACAAAGTCTTTAACGGTGACCTTGCTTGGGCGGGAGGCGAGTGGATAAGTGCTAACTTCGTCAAGACTGAGCGGGCGGAGATCTTCGTAGATGGACAAGTAAGAATCCTCGTTAAGGGAGCGCAGGCATCCCTGCCTGCGGTTCGCCGGCATCTTTGCCGGCTCTTTACCCGCTCGCTACCGCGAGCGGTTCTGTGCCGGAAATAGCTCTTGCTCCACCAACTCGCAGAGAATATGGCCGACCAAATTGTGCGTTTCCTGAATTCGCTGCGTGTCGGGGCTCGGAACAATCAAGGCGAGATCACACAGCGAAGCGACGGATCCGCCATCGCGACCGAGCAGCCCGATGACTTTCATTTCCTGTGCGCGGGCGCGTTCGCAAGCAACAACTACGTTCGGCGAAGTTCCTGACGTCGAAATCGCCAGACAAACATCGCCCTTCGCGCCGAGCGCTTCGATCTGTCGCGCAAAGACGTTTTCAAATCCGGTGTCGTTCGCTATGCACGTCAGCACGCCGCCGTCGGTTGTCAAGGCAACGGCTGGCAGGGCCCGTCGGTTTTGCAGAAAGCGATTGACTAACTCGCCGACTATATGTTGCGCGTCCGCCGCCGATCCGCCGTTGCCAAAGGCCAACAACTTTCCTCCGGCATTGAAAGCGGTAGCGATCATTTCGGAAGCATGCTGAACGTCCATTGCGTGAGCGTCAAAGAACTGCCGCTTCACTTCAAGGCTTTCCGCGACAATGGCTGGGATGCGATCTGTCATGCTTTAAGTCGCATTGACGGCAGGCGGAGTATATCACGCGACCTTCTTGGAGGTTTCGCGATGGGACCGGCTTTCCTTTGAGCTGCCTGGGCGGGCATTAGTCGAGTTGCTATTTCGTTTCGCCGTGCCGTTGAGCAGCGGTTTAAGTACTTGCCCCGTGTACGATCGCTTGACGGCGGTAATTTCTTCCGGCGTGCCACTGGCCACCACTCGGCCACCGTGCGCGCCGCCTTCAGGCCCGAGATCGATGACATAGTCCGCGCTCTTGATCACGTCGAGATTGTGTTCAATGACAATCACCGTGTTTCCCAGGCTAACTAAACATTGAAGCACGTCGAGCAGCTTGTTGACGTCGGCGAAGTGCAGGCCGGTCGTCGGCTCGTCAAGAATATAAATCGTTCGCCCCGTAGCTCGCTTGGAAAGTTCCTTCGCCAGCTTGATGCGCTGCGCTTCACCGCCAGAGAGTGTCGTGGCTGACTGGCCGAGCTTGATGTAACCCAGCCCGACGTCGAGAAGAGTCTGCAGCTTTGGCTTAATCTGCGGGATGTTCTCGAGCAGCGGCAAAGCTTCCTCTACCGTTGTATCCAGAAGCTCGGCAATCGACTTTCCTTTGTACTTGACGGCGAGCGTCTCGCGATTATATCGAGCGCCTCGACACACGTCACACAGGACATAAACATCCGGCAGGAAATTCATCTCGATGCGCTTGAGGCCTTCGCCCTCGCAGGCTTCGCAGCGCCCGCCTTTCACATTGAATGAGAAGCGGCCCGGCTTGTAGCCGCGCTCGCGGGATTCCGGCAGCATGGCGTACAGCTCGCGAAGCGGAGTAAAAAGGCCGGTATAAGTCGCAGGATTAGATCGCGGCGTGCGTCCGATGGGTGATTGGTCGATCTCGATAACCTTATCGATGTGTTCCAGTCCTTCAATCGCCTCGTGGGCGCCCGGCTCGGCGAGTGAACGGTAAACGCTCCTTGCGAGCGCGCGATAAAGAATGTCGGCGACCAAAGTCGATTTGCCCGAACCGGAAACGCCGGTGACTACCGTGAGCAGGCCCAGCGGAAAGGAGACGTCGATTTCCTTCAAGTTATTGTGACGTGCGCCGCGAACGGTAATCGCTTTACCGTTCGGTGAACGGCGCTCGGCGGGAACGGGGATCTTCAGTTCGCCGCGGATATAGAGGCCGGTAATCGACTGCGGATTTGCCGCAACATCTGCGGGCGCACCCAGCGCTACCACCACGCCGCCGTGCGTGCCGGCGCCCGGCCCCAGGTCAACCACGTAGTCCGCCCGCCGAATCGTTTCTTCATCGTGCTCAACTACGAGGACTGTGTTCCCGAGGTCGCGCAATGCTGAAAGCGTGTCCAGCAAACGACGGTTGTCTCGTGGATGCAAACCAATCGACGGTTCGTCCAGCACATAGAGCACCCCGCGGAGCTGCGACCCAATCTGCGTGGCCAGACGAATTCGTTGGCCCTCACCACCCGACAAAGTTGCCGACGGCCGATCCAGCGTCAAATACCCGAGACCGACTGTCTCAAGAAAGCGCAATCGCGCCCTAATCTCGCGCAAAATCAGTCCTGCGATTTGTTCCTCGCGTTTATCGAGTTTAACTTGATCGAAAGCTTTGATCGCGTCCTCGATTGTCATAGCCGTGTACTCGGCAATACCGCGCGCGCCAACGCGCACGGCGAGCGAGTCCGGGCGCAGCCGGCGACCGCCACACTCGCGACAGATAACGGGCGAGACCATCTCTTCAATCGCTACGCGGACCTTTTCGCTGGGCGGATCGTCCAGACGCTCACGCAGCCACGGCAGCGCGCCTTTCCAGTAACTCTTATAGGTGTACAGGCCCTGCCGAAAGCGCAGCTGCGCCGAGAGGCCTTTGAAGAATGACTCGCGAACTTCCTCGGGAAGATCGCGGAACGACGTGTTTGGATTAGCTTTGAAGTGGTCGATCATTGCGAGCAAGGCGCTGCTCAAATATGCCGAACCGGCTTTGTCAGCGGCACCCATGAAGGGTAGCTGTTCTGAAGGTTCATCTGGGTTCGGAATCAGCTTTGCGGGATCGATTTCCAGAACCGTGCCCAGACCGTGACAGTAGCGGCAGGCGCCGTAAGCCGAGTTGAACGAGAACGAGCGTGGCTCGAGCGGAGGCACGTTAATACCACAATTCACGCACGCCATCTTTTCCGAATACAACTTCTCTTCACCGTCAATGACGGCGACCAGAACCGCGCCGTTCGTAAGTTTCAAAGCCGTTCGAATTGATTCACCCAAACGCTCGTTGATGCCGGGTTTCATCAGCAAACGATCGATAACGGCTTCGATTGTGTGATTGCGCCGCTTGTCCAGGCGAATCTCTTCGTCCAGCGAGCGCAGCTCGCCATCGATACGCGCGCGAATGAATCCGTCGCGGGCAAGTTTCGCCAGTTCCTTCTTGAACTCACCCTTACGGCCGCGAACAATCGGCGCCAGGATCATGACGCGCTCGCCTTCGGACAGTGCGAGCACATTTTGCAGAATCTGATCGACGCTTTGCCGGGTAATCGCTGCGCCACATCGATGACAGTGCGGCAGACCAATTGATGAAAACAGCAAGCGCAGATAGTCGTAAATCTCCGTGACTGTGCCAACGGTCGAACGGGGGCTGCGGGCCACCGTTTTCTGTTCAATCGAAATTGCCGGCGACAGTCCTTCGACTGAATCGACGTCCGGCTTTTCCAGTTGATCGAGAAACTGGCGCGCGTAAGCTGAGAGTGATTCGACGTATCGTCGTTGGCCTTCGGCATAGATGGTATCGAATGCCAGCGATGATTTGCCGGAGCCGGAAAGCCCCGTAATGACAGTCAATTTGTCGCGTGGAATATCAACGTCAATGTTCTTGAGGTTGTGCTGGCGAGCTCCTCGGACGGTGATGCGGTCAATTGCCATATTCCTTGAAACCGAAGTCTGACGCCACAGAGAAGAAACTTGCGTGGCGCAGAACCCGCTATTCTAGCCGACTGCTTTCTAACCGAGCAAGGGCACAGCTCTGTCTTGACAGCACAAATATCGGCACCTAGACTGCGAACTATCGCTGGCAATTCTTTTTTGGGAGTCCCTACGTGAATCTTCCTAACGCGCTAACGCTTTCGCGAATCTTCATTGTGCCGCTGCTCGTCGTGGTTCTGCTGACGCCGCTGTCGGAGAATCTGGGTGTGCCGCGTTACATTCTGGGCGTCGCTATCTTTGCCGCGGCGGCACTGACCGATTACTTCGACGGAAAGATTGCGCGCCGGCGAAGCCAGGTCTCCAAGCTTGGCAAGCTACTTGATCCGATTGCTGACAAGCTCTTGATTTCGGCAGCCCTGATCGCGCTCGTCGAAAACCATCTGGCGCCGGCCTGGGCGGTTGTGATCATTGTGGGGCGCGAATTTGCCGTTACAGGATTGCGTTCCATTGCCGCGACTGAAGGGGTGGTGATCTCGGCTTCGCGCATGGGCAAGTTCAAGATGGTCGCACAGGTTGTGACGGTGGGTTTGTTGATCCTGTCACTGTCGCCAACTGGCGGGTCGCCGCACGTTTCAAATTTTGGCCGCCCTTTTCCGGCAATTCAGTTTTGGACAGTGCCCGAGTTGCGAACTGCATGGGTGCACCTGATCGGGCCGGAACATACAACGTGGAGCGATTGGCAGGTTCTGCTTTACACGGCTGGCCGAGCGATGCTCTGGGTCGTGGTAATCTCAGCGATCTTTTCGATGTACGGTTATTTTCGCGCTTTCTTTACCGGCGTGGTTCGACGTGAAAACCCTAGTGCCAAGGCTGTGACTGCGTCAGCCCCAGCGGCGGTGCAATATCGCGAGCGGTGAGATGTCGTAGTCTGAGCCCTCCCTAAGGGTCGGGCTACTGCACCACTGATCCAACCCTCGCTCAAGGGTGCGGCGTCGGCGATGCTTGCGGCTGTGGCTCGCGCCTTAATGTTGGCGGAGTCGGTTTAGTATTGTCCGACTTTTGTGTGCCCTCCGGCGTTGTAGTCGAGTCGTCAGGCGTCGGTTGTCTTCGCTTCAAAGTCGGCCGCCCAGGCGTACCATCGTCGCTGCCCGCAATCGCTCCGGTTGACGAAGCACGAGCATTTGAGAGACGCAACAGGCGGTTCTTCACGCGCTGAAATTCAGACGAGCTAATGACGTATTCCTCGCGTTCCGGAAAGCGGGCAGCCAGTGCCAACGCCGAGGCGCGACGGTCGGCTGGTGCTGGATGATCCATAAACATCTTGGAAATCGTGCCCGGCTTCTTCTTGTTCTTGGCTTCCAACTTCTCGAACATCGTGGCCATCGCGGTCGGATCGTAACCGGCAGCCCACATATACTGAACGCCAAGCCGGTCAGCTTCCGCTTCGGCGCTGCGGGTAAACTTCAGCATTGCCATCCCTTCAAAAAATCCGCCTCCGTTATAAAGTACGTTTCCGATAATTGGACCGCCAAGCAGAATTCCCGCCAACACGCCGTAATTAAGCAGCTCTAACTTCCTCTCGTTCTCCATGTAATGCCGCGCAGCCACGTGGGCAATCTCGTGAGCCATAACGCCTGCCAACTCGGCCTCGTTATCCGCGGCGAGAACCAGGCCTTTGTTCACATAGAAGAACCCGCCGGGCAGCGCAAAGGCGTTCACTTCATCTGAATCAATCACTTTGATCGTGAACGGAACTTTTGCGTCTGAATGAAGCACAATGTTCTGGCCGACGCGGTTCACGTATTCGGTGATTATCGGATCGTCGACGAACTTCGCCTCTTTATCGACTTCGGCTGCCACCTGGCGTCCCAGGCGAACTTCCTTTTCGGTGCCCGCGGCGAGCTTGCCCCACAAACCCTTATTGATGTTGCGCTTCCCGATCATGGTCGGGTCTTCGTTGGTCGATAGTGACTTGTTGCTCGAAGATTGGGTGGCTGGTGCCTGCTCAGTGCTTTGTGCGGTGCTTGATTTTTGATCCTTCTGGCTGGGCTGTGACGTCGATTGATTCTGACCCTGCGCTTGGTCTTTCGTTCGCAGCGGAGCAGCCAGCGCGGCAACGCTGCTAATCCAAAGACAAATCCCCAGGCCGATTGCGGTGGCAGCCCGAGAGAAACAACTCTTCATTTTGAACCTCCAACTTCCGAGGCCGGGAGAGAAAGGCCGAGCTTCATCTCTCGGTGGCCGCAATCGATCTGACCGCGGCCGCTTTTGGTTTTAAGGAACAGCACCCGAGGCATCGGCACTGCTTTCAGCTAACGCACCGCTTTGATGCGGCGCCCACAGCCGAGGTTGCGCTGTAACTGGGGAACTTATTCGCGCAAATTCAAATTCGAACTGGGCTCGACATCATCCGCATTATAGACCTGCGGCAGTGAAAAACCTATGCAATTGCGCGACTCTCCGAGCGCGTGCTACAGTCCGACTCCCAGCGCATGCTGCCCTGACCCCAACTAATGCCACGAAACACTAAAAGGTCGAGAAGGAATTCTCGCGCCGCTCGTCCGCGAACGCCACCAAAGCCTGGTATATCAATTATCGGTGCGGGCCGTCTCGGCACTGCATTAGGTCTAGCTTTGAAGGACGCCGGTTACCGTATCGAAGTCGTCGTTACGGAGCGACCCACTACCGCGCGCCGCGCAGCAAACGCGATAGGAGCAGATAGTCTTGCCGTTTCTGCCGGCCAGTTGAATCGACTTACGTCGAGGCAGGCTGAGCGTCTCAGTCGCAGCTCGGTGATTTTGATAGCAACCCCGGACGACGTCATCCGGTCGGTAGCTCAACGGCTTGCCGGAGTATTTGAATCTATGCCGGCACGACCGGGCGCGAAAATTTCGGCGCTGGGTCGCATAGCGTTACATACCAGCGGAGCGCTTTCTTCGGAAGTCCTGGACCCGCTGCGCAATGTGGGCTTCGCCGCAGGATCAATACATCCGCTAGTCTCCATCAGCGATCCTCTTTCCGACGCAAAGCCGTTTCGGCACTCTTTTTTTTGCGTCGAGGGTGACGGCCCGGCCGTGCGGACCGCAACCTCGATGGCACGCGCGTCAGGCGGACGAACCTTCACGATCGATCGCGATTGCAAGGGCCTTTATCACGCGGCCGCTGTCATGGCTTCGGGGAACATGCTGGCGCTCTTCGATATCGCGGTCGAAATGCTGGAGCGATGCGGCCTCTCTAGAAGACGCTCACATCAGGTGCTGTTGCCGTTACTGCAAAGCTCGGTAACAAACCTCTCCAAGAGGGGTCCGGCGGACGCGTTAACGGGACCGTTTGCGCGAGCAGATTTGGCTACCATAGAAAAACATCTGCGGGCAATAAAATCATGGGATTTGCGAGCCGCGATGGCCGCATATGTGCTGCTTGGCAGACGCTCACTATCGCTGGCAAAGAAGCGCAAATCAAGGCCGCCCGGACTCGATCGCGTGGCTCAACTGCTCTCCGTCAAACCAAATGACTCGGTGTAGCGAACGGCAGTCCCGGGACCACAGCCGTCTATAAAGGGGCCCGCAAAAATGTTTCGACACGTCTCCCGCCCCCTCAACGCAAACCCAATCCCTCGCATCAAACACGCCATCAGGGCCACGGTTCCCAGTTCAGTTAACAGAGCCTTAACAGAAAAACTTGGAACCAACCCGCAACCTCGTGCGTCTGTACAAATGCTCGTAGCTTGTTAACAGTTTCTGGGAACAGTCGTCTTAGCAAAGGGAGCCATTGTCATGAGCACTGCCAAAGCCGCCATCGTTGAATCGATATCCAAACGCCGTCTCCGCGGACTGCCATCGCGAATGCGAAAGGCGGCGCCGTCTCAAAGGCTCGAAAAAATCAAGGAAATGGCGTCGGCTTTGCTGGATGAGGTGGCCACTCTCGATCACGAGAACGATTTGGCCGAAGCGTCGGCGACTGTTGAGCAGCTTAACCCGAAATCTGCCCTGGACTTCTTCGAAGAGGTGCGGCGCTTTGAGATGCGTCTGATCCGTCGCGCCCTTGAACTTACCGGCGGCAATCAAGTCCGCGCCGCGCGAATGTTGGGCTTGGGCACGACTACCTTGAACTACAAGATTAAGTCCTACGAAATGCTCTAGCAGGGTTCACGCCGGTCACAAAATCACTTTTCAATTTACGGCTTCGGACGCCTCGTCCGCCGGCGCGATCAACTGTTGCTCAGAGACCGCCAGTACCCGCTCATCAAACAGGTTGGAATCTATCAAGGTCTGCACAAGATACTGACCGGCTACCGGAAAGGTTACGTTCACAAAGAAGCTGATATTGTCAGCGGAGCCGTGCGTGATTTCAAAGCGGGCCGGTTGCGAGACGACCAATGCCTGCTGCCGATCCGGCATGAGGATCCGCACTTCGGAAAGGTGCGCGCCGTCCCCGCGCCAATGATTGACAACGGCGAGTTTCGGCAACCAGACAGGCAACTGCGGTACGACGATACTTTGAAAGACGCCCATGTATGAAAGCTTATTGCCCACTTCCAATCGCACGTCGTCACAAAGCAGCGTGTACACCAGTTCCAGTTTCTTTTCCTGGGTCGATTCCATCTGTTTCTCCGCCATCATCCTAACATCTTTTTGAAGTTAGCCTCATCGATTACCTTCACCCCCAGCCGGTTAGCCTTATCAAGCTTCGATCCTGGTTCGGCCCCAGCCAGCACAAAATCAGTCTTCTTGCTGACCGACGAAACGACTCGGCCGCCGTGCGCTTCGATAAGAGCGCGAGCTTCATCGCGCGTCATGCTCGGAAGCGTCCCCGTCAAGACAAATTGTTTCCCGGCGAGTTTTTCATCGGTTGTTGCCCGTCCCTGTTTTTCAACTTCGGTGCGTACACCGGCCTCGCGCAAGCGCTCGCATAGCTGTTTGTTTCCCGGATCGGCGAACCAGTCATGAATGCTCTGCGCCATGGTCAAGCCAATCTCATGAACATCGTCGAGTTCTTCGACCGTGGCCTGGCTCAGGCGTTCGAGCGAACCGAATTCGCGCGCCAGGATGGCGGCGGTACGCTCGCCCACATGGCGGATGCCGAGGCCATAGATCAAATGCCACAGCTCCCGCGCCTTGCTCGCTTCTATCTGAGCCAAAACATTCGCGGCGGATTTTTGCGCCATGCGTTCCAGTGAAGCCAGATCTTCGAGCGTTAAGCTGTAAAGATCCGCGACGTCCTTCACCATTTTCCTGGCGAGCAACTGTTCGGCGAGCGCAAAACCCAGACCTTCGATTCGCATCGCGCGCCGCGAAGCAAAATGCAGCAGCCGGCCGATTAGTTGCGCGGGGCAATCCGCGGCAACGCAACGCGATAATGCCTCGCCCTCAGGGCGGGAGACTTTGCCGCCGCATACCGG
>Ga0070706_100004034_pt1 | contig 14264 bp, 10 predicted proteins | sample KBSK5501metaG_FD_65476 | JGI IMG/M metagenome (GOLD analysis project Ga0070706, IMG submission 65476) | Corn, switchgrass and miscanthus rhizosphere microbial communities from Kellogg Biological Station, Michigan, USA - KBS K5-50-1 metaG | ecosystem: Host-associated > Plants > Roots >...
TGGGGTCCGAGCCGATACGGACGATGCCCTCGTCCAAAAACGCAGCGGAAAGCTCCGGAATCTCGGTATGCACGTAATTGATGTTCATTGATCTTTCCGACACGCTAATAGTATTCCAACTGGACTGCCATCTCCGCTTGTTTCTCCCACCGAAGGACCTCGTCCCGATCAGTGCCGTAGACGACAAAATAGCCAAGCCGGTCGCGGCTATCCTTGATCGGTCCTACGTACCCACCCTCTTCCAGATAGTCGGTGAGCGTGAATGCCATCAACTTCTCGGTGATTTTCTTATTGACGAATATCCTCTTCACGCGGCCCACCGGGAAATTGAAGAATCTCAGAACCGCAAATCGCTTGCGATAATCCTGGATGGCGATCTCGAGCGGCCGGTCCGTCAGCACATGGAGCAGGGCCCGTAGACAGTCAAACCCCGTCAGAAATGGGATAATTTTGCCGCCAATGCTGCCTCCCGCGCTCCGTGCGGCGATTTCCATCAGATAAATCCCGCCGCTGTTGACTTTGTACTCGGCATGAGTGTTACCGAATCGCAGCCCCAAGGCTTCAACGATCCTCTCATTCAGAGCGAATATGGCTTTCTCCAGCTCGGGGGCTACGTCTCCCAGAAAAGTGTTCCGCTCATCGATGCATGGATTTTGGCTGTAATGATATTTTTTGGTCAAGGTCAGATTGTGCACTTTCCCGTCTCGCACGAAAGTCTCGGCAGAATATTCTGCGCCAGGCACGAACCTTTCTATGAGGATCCCCCGTTCGCGGCTTTCGGCGAATGCCGCATAAATGAGCTCCTCGGCATCGACTCCATCCTTGGCCAGTACAAAGACTCCCCTACTACCTTGGGAGTTGATCGGTTTGACGACATCGGGATATTCATGATGTGAGTCACGGTAAAAACAGACCGCATCTTCCACTCGTTCGAAATAGCGGCCCTCAGGAAAATGCGCGGCAAAGGCCTCCTGCAACGCTTTTCGCATGACGTACTTATTGGTAAACCGAAGCGCGGTTTCGTGGCCGATCCCTGGGAGACCCAAATTTTCAGCAATATAGGCGACCGTGGGCACCGCCGCATCCGTCATGTCCGTAACGACATAGTCGATCCCGTATTTCTTAGCGCATTTCAGCGTGTCTTCTTTATTGGTCGTATCGATCTGTTCGAAGTGATCCGCTAGCGCCCTGGCCGGTGGGTCCTTGTACATATCTGTCACCAGGACGCGGAACCCCATGGCTTTCGCGACCTCCACTAGGGGGACTTGATTAAATCCGCCCCCGACGATATGGATCAGCTTTTTCTGCGGCATACCACCGTCCAGACTTTTTGATGGATCCCCCAGAACATATCATCGCAATATCCGATGCTGAGATCATAAAAAAATGGTTGAAATGCTTTCTGTATCTCTCTTTCGGAAGCAAACGCGCGGAATATGACTCCTTTTCTCAAACCGTAAGGATCATTGTTAATCTGATAGTGTCCTCCGGGCAATGGCTTTGCGCCCTTCAAAATAAAGGTATCAGTCATGGGCAAAGACGCGACAAAAAAACCGCCCGGTTCAAGCACGCGGGCTATTTCACCAAGGTTCTTATCAAAAGTGTCCCCAGCCTTGACATAATAGCAGGAGTGGCAGGCAAGAACGTATTCGAAATAGCCGTCCTCATAAGGGATCTGCACATTCGATCCCGTCCTTAGATCAGCTCTTATATCCAGATCCGTGAGCCGCTTCTGAACATGCCGATGGATAGCATGGGATATCTCCACGCCGTGGATCTCCATCCCCAAGTCACTCAATAACGGCATGTTTCGTCCGTCGCCATAACCGAGATCGAGGATGCGTTTCCCCTCATATTGGCCTCTTGGCATGCGAAGATCGGGGTAAGTTCCCAGAAAGGCCCGAACAACGAATTCGACGGGATAAACCTCTGTAAGGTTTCTGTCAGAGTAATAGTCAGCGTAATGCTTTTCGATCGTCGTTGCAATTGGTGGGCGGCTACCCTGCCCATGAATTCTCCGAATAATAGTGTAGGGACGACCTTTGGTTTCAATGAATATTCGCGATACATAAAGCCCCACAACTCCAATGGAGAACACGGCAAGGCCTCCGAAGAATGAAATCGAAACCATTGTCGAAGCCCATCCTTCAAGCAAATGTCCACTGAGGTGTCTGATGATCAAGTATGCGCCTATGACGAGCGAGCCGAAGATCACCGCACATCCGATGTAGAAAATGAGAAATAGCGGCAACTCACTGAAGGAAGTAATACTGTCCAAAAGCGCAATCAAGCGTTGGCGGAGGCTGTAACTGCTTTTCACTCGGGAGCTCTTTTCAAACTCTACGCCTTTTTGTCTGAAACCGGTCATGACCCAGAGGCCACCGATCGCGGTTTTATGTTCCTTGTGTTTGACCAGCGCCTGGACATAGTCCCTCGACATCAGCCGCACGGTACTGTGGCTGTGCGGAATCTTGACCGGAAGAAACATATTCAGAAATCTCCAAGCCACTTGTCCGCCGACCCTCTCTACAAAACTCCCCTTGCGCGCCCCTTGAAAACCGAAGACAACGTCGAGTTCTTGATCGCGAAGCACACTAAGAAAGCGACTGACCAATTCTGGAGGTTCTTCCAAATCCACGTCAATCAGAAACACCAAATCGCCCGAGGCGTACTCCAGACCGGTCATCATCGCTTTGTGATGGCCGAAATTCCGCGACAGCTCGATGACTCTCAGGCCAGGTTCGCTCGACAATAGCGACAAAGCAACGCGCAGTGATTCGTCGGGGGAACCATCATCAACGAGAATGATCTCGTAGTCACGGGTCAGCTTGTCCACCTCATTTCGAGTTCGCTGGACGAACTCCGTAATGTAGGGAGCCGACTGATAAAGTGTCGTAACGACCGAAAGTTTCATCGATTTAGCAATAGAGTTCTTTAACAGGTTACGATCAATTTTGCCATTGTCATTCTTGGGCAGGCCTTCTAACACATGAATCTGGTTGGGGACCATATACGGCGGAACGATATTTGACATTTCCTTTCGGATCCCCGCGGATCCGATGCCGTTGCGTGCTGCAACGATCGCAATGATCTGGCTGATACCCATCAAGGGTGCTGTGAATTGCAACAGCTTCGTCGACTCCTGATATTCGGCCCAAAATGCCGGCCATCGGTTCCTGTAATTCACGCATTCAGCCCTCTCCCTGACTCCTCCGCAGGAATCGATCTGACCGGCGCGAAGTCTGCTTGGTGAAGGCGCCGTTTCTTGACTCTTCCCTCGTCGCATCGCAGCCGTGCTCCCGGCGGAACCTCCCTGACAACTCGCGGGATATTGAAGTTGTTGGTGAAGTTGGCTGACGCACACGACCGAGACTAAGAACGGTTTTATCCAAACTCCTAGTCAGTTGTCAAACAAGCTTTCGCTTTCTATCAAACCAAATGGCGATGCGGCCCATCCGAAGTGGGGACATCCCAATGCAGGTCGTATAACTGATGACTCAATTCCCTTTCGTTATTTGTTCGCTTCGATGTGGACGGCAAGGTTTGATCCTCGGTCTGATTGGGTGTCCGTGTCCTACCCTCAAGGTCGCCTAGTTTTGAGAGCGAGTCTTGAGTTCATTCGCGGTTATGTTATTGTGTTGCTGTTTTTGGAAAGCGTGAGCGGCGCGTATTGAAAGCGAAAGGCGACACGCAGACTGTGTCGCGCGCTGAACGACGATTTGGGAGGCGATTCTACTGTCGACCAGTCTGTAGCAACGTAATCGTCTGGCTGATGGAAGCTTATCGCCGTTTTCCAAGAAGGATCACGATCAATTCTAGATGCAGCAACCTAGAGCCATTGACTATTTCTATATTGCGGAGACGGTCGTGGTGGCCGTTTACGTCCAACTCATCTTGAAATGGCAGCTCGCGATCACGGGTTCGTTACCTTCTGATTTGAGCGGAAAGATTACGTTCCTCTGGCGCGTGTTGATTAATCCCTGGATTATTAGCTGTTTGGCAGCCGCCGCCGTCGGCTTTTGCGTCTGGGTCGCGGCCATGACCAAATTTGATTTGAGTTATGCGTATCCGCTAATTGTTGGATTGATATTTGTGCTGGTGCTCGGACTGAGCGGACTCTTTCTTCAGGAAGTGCTGACTATCCCCAAACTAATCGGAAGCGGTCTGATTCTTGTCGGTGTGATCGTCGTCAGCCGAGGATAAGGTCGTTTTTCAATCGGAACGCGGGCGGGTTCCGATCTTGCGGAGAGTGAATTGCTCGACAAGGTTCTCCATCGCATTGTTGCGAACCCATGGGTCTATGACCATTTTCAGAAGTTTATGGGGCGCGAGCAGACCCTTCGGCGATTGAAACCCTATTTGGCTGATTCAGGCGGTCGAGTCGTGCTTGACGTAGGCGGAGGCACCGGTAGCGTTGAGACAATTGTTCCGCCATCGGCAACCTACATCTCTTTGGATAATGATTGGCAGAAGCATCAAGGGCTCAAGCGCAAATGGCCTGCGGCGCTGTCAATCCAAGGCGATGCAACCAGTATCTGCCTTCAGAATAAGAGCGTCGACTATGCCATGTGCATTGCCCTGACCCACCACCTCACTGATGATCAGTTGCCGCTCCTATTTAAGGAACTCGCGCGCGTAGTCAAGTGCAAGCTCATCTTTTTGGATCCCGTTAAGTCTGAGGGTTCAATCATTAGTGGCATCTTGTGGAGATATGATCGCGGCGCTTATCCGAGATCCGCAGAAGCTCTAAAGATGATCCTTGAGCGATACTTTGAGATTGAGGAGATTGAGCAGTACACTTTACAGCATACCTATATACTCTGCTCAGCCAAGCCTAAAGAGTCTAGTGCGAACGTGACGTGAACAAATCCTGTCTTTGGGGAGATCCACTTTTGACGCTGATTCCCTTCAACCGTCCATCCTTCTCCGGGCGCGAGTTTGAGTTCATCGAGCAGGCCATCAGCAACTGGCACCTTTCCGGCGACGGTGCGTTTACCAGGAAATGTCATGCTCTGCTTGAAAGTGCGCTTGATGTTCCCAAAGTGCTGCTGACTACTTCCTGTACGCATGCTCTGGAAATGGCGGCGTTGCTGCTCGACATTCAACCGGGCGACGAAGTGATTTTACCGTCTTTCAACTTCGTCTCAGGCGCTAACGCCTTTGTCTTGCGGGGGGCTCGCCCGGTCTTTGTAGATATCAGACCCGACACACTAAATCTGGATGAGACCCAGTTTGAGAGCCTCATCACGCGACGAACCAAGGCCATTCTCGTGCTTCACTATGCAGGTGTTGGGTGTGAGATGGATGCGATCATCGAGATTGCAGGGCGTCACCAGATACCTGTCATTGAGGATAACGCGCACGGTTTGTTTGGGAAGTACAAGGGCCGTTATTTGGGAACCTTTGGCTGCCTGGCCACGCAAAGTTTTCACGAGACCAAGAATTTCACCTGCGGCGAAGGCGGCGCCTTGCTCATTAACAATCCACAATACATCGAACGCGCGGAGATTATTCGCGAGAAGGGAACAAATCGCACCCGCTTCTTTCGCGGGCAGGTGGACAAGTACACGTGGGTAGACATTGGGTCAAGTTATCTGCCTTCTGATATTCTCGCGGCCTTTCTTTACGCCCAACTGGAACTACGTGAATTGATTCAATCTAAACGGAAAAGAATTTGGGAGTATTATTACCAACATCTCGAGACATCGGCCAAACGTTCAGGCGTGCAACTACCTTTCACGCCTACCTACTGTGAGCAACCGTATCACATGTTCTACTTACTACTGCGTTCGGTTGAGGACCGCCAGGCATTGATTACTCATCTGAACACCCGACAGATCAATGGCGTCTTTCATTATATGCCGCTTCACCTCTCAAGCATGGGTCGCAGATTTGGAGGGAGAGAAGGCGACTGCCCGATTAGCGAAAGCGTAAGCGACCGGCTGCTGCGCCTTCCCTTCTATAACGAGCTGAGCGAGACGGATCAGGCGCGAGTTGTTGAAGCGGTTATTGAGTTTACGGGTCGGTTGGACACTTAAGGCGCGTCTTGGGGCAGGTTCTCGGCGGTTGCAGTCGCCCCTGGTGCTCAAGTGAATCCGCGATTTTCTAAACAGCGAGGATAGGCACTTAACTGGGGCAGAACTGGTTACAACTAAAAAAGAGGACTTTCTATTGAGTTAAGAGAGACACGTCCTCAAATAGTTTTGAGAGGAAAGTAGCCATACTTGTCTAAAACGGGGCAAATATGGTTGATACGCCACACCCTAGGCGAAATGAAAGCAAAAACATCCTCTCACCGCCGCGATTGTGCGCGGCGGCGAGAGGCGAAAGGAAGAATCGGCGAAGACGATGGCCTTATTGCTGCGTTATCTGCGTGCCGTTAAACGTCTGATTGCCGGCGTTACCCGCCACGGTGTTACTGCCATCACCGAAGATCGTTCCACCCGCAAGTTGCACTCCGTTGGTAGTGTTATCGACAATAAACGATTCCGACACTCGTACAGTAGAGCCGGTGACCGTCGTGACGCCCTGAACATTGTTCGACGAGACACAGTTCTTAATATTCAGTATCGCCGCGCCTCCAGAGCCATCCGCGAAGAAACCCGCATTCCCGTTATTTGAGCTGACCGAACGATTGACGGAGACTTTGGTGTTGGCGGAGGCAACCAAGCCTGCGTTGCCGTTATTAAGGAAACGGCAGTTGTCAAAAACAGCGGTAACTTGCGCGCCGCCGCCCGGTGCCACGACTGCTCCACTGACAGTGGCACCCGCATTGTTTTTGATGATGGTGTCCGAGACAAAAAGACTGCCGCTGTTTGTGCGTTCGTCGCTGAGACCGCGAGTGGTGAATTCGTAGATTAGGCACCTTTCTACGTGGACCGTTTTAGCTGAAAGAATCCTGATGCCGTTGAGACCCGTGTTGAGTCCGTTGAAGTCCAGACCCCTCAGCGTCACGACATCACTGGTTCCAGCGGCGATAACAATTGCATTGGTTCCGCTGACCAGCACGCCAGCTTCAAAATCCTCGCTGCTGATGGTAATCGATTTGGTAATCGTTACCGCGCCAAAACCGCCTGGGTCCAAAACGTTGATCTCGCCCGCGGGTGCAGTCTTCGAGATCGCGCCCGCGAAGGTCTTGCAGGGCGCGGTGCGGCTGCACGGGTTTGCGTCGTCACCGACGCCGGATACCCAGGTACGCGTTGCCTGCGCCTGGGCCATGGACGCAAAAGCGAACGTGAAGATCGCGATTGCCAGTGCGTTAATAGCTAGCCGAAACTTGTTCATTTGGAGTCTCCTTTTTTCTTTCTGTTGAAGTTTTGGGTGGCCACCAGTAGAACACGGATCCGTTCCGGCCACTGTTGCGCCGAGTCTTCCCATTGTTGCCGAGAAATACTTTTTCATCAAGTCCCTTGGTGCGACACTGCGTCGAACTCAAAACTCACGGACAACTGCTCGTCACAGTGAATTGCGGCCCGTCGTCCACGGCTGTCCCACCCTGTTCCACGGGCACGATAACCTTGGCGGTGCCGGTGGTAAAGTTACCAGACGTATCTTTCAGCTTGAAGTAGATAGTGTAAACACGGCCATTACCTCCACCCAGGCGCTCGGCCCGCAACTGGACGGACTTGCAATCCGAGGCGATTACGATGTCGGGCGTCGTGTTGCCGGACCCAGCGGAGCGGTCGGGCTCATCACTCGTTGCTCGGGTGATATACACATCACTAGTGCTTATCGAGTCGCAGTTGTCACTGACGCTCGCGATAAAGTCCGCCGGCGTGAACGTATGATATTTATGATCCGGCGGCGACATCGAGGGCGTCTGGCCGTTGAATACGATCACCGGAGGCTCGTTATCCACCACCGTGACAGTCTGCACGCAACTCGACTGATTGGGCGGACTCGCATGATCACTCGCAGTCCAAGTGATGACAGTCGTGCCTTTCGGATACGGCGCATTCAATGGTTGATTATCACTGCGCGTTCCCGTGATAGTTGGGTTGCTGTCGCAGTTGTCCGTCGCCGTCGCCATTCCTGGATTTACAACCGCAGAACACAGGCCTGGATCGGTGTTGGTAATTATGTTAGCCGGGCAATTGATCGTCGGTGGAGTCGTGTCCTTGATCGTCAATGTGATCGTCTTTGTCGAAGTGTTACCGGCGCCGTCGTTATTGCTGGAGCCGTCATTTGCAACGATCACGACTGGGTACTGTCCTGGCGGAAGCATCGTCCCCGCAGATGGCACTTGAGTTACGGTGATGCGACTGTGTCCAGCGCAACTCGGCGAGGTGTCAGAACTCGCGCACGCGCAATTGTCTGTTACTGTGCTGCTGTAATCTGGCACGGTCCCTTGGCAGCTTGCGTCCGCCGAGATCGTCTGGTCGGTGGCGCCGATGACAGGTGGCGTCACGTCGTTAACAGTTACAGTTTGCGTACACGACGCGCTGCCTGTCCGGTGTTGCTCTTCGAAGGTGGCACCTGAACTGGGGCCCGGTGTGGTGTAAGGCCCGGCGACGTCGTGGGAAAAAGCGAACCAGGTAATCGTGGTTGTGCCAGCCGGGAAAGGAGCATCTGAACTGCGGCGCGTACAATTACCGTTCGCGTCACAATCGTACATAGGCTGGCCGTCGCTGCGCACGGCAAAAAGTGTTACGTTCTCGCCTCCTGAAACGGTCGGCGTTCCAAGATTTACTGTGGCCTCGCAATTGTTGTCGGCGTTTGCCGTCTGATTGGCAGGACAAGTAATGTTGGGCACGTTTGCGTTGTTGACAGTCACGGTAAAGCTGCACGAGTCTCCCGTATCAGCCGTAGCCGTTACGACGGTGGTGCCGACGGGGAAGAAGCAACTGTTGCAATGGTCCGTCGTAATCGACCCGCACGGACCGCTGCTGGTCGGAGCCGGATAGGTCACCACAGCCCCTGCCGTGCCATTCTGATCCGTAGTATCAGACGTCGTAGTAATGTTGGCCGGACAGGAGACAGTACAAGCTCCACCGCTACCGCTGAAGGGGACGGTAATACAAGCTTGGGAACTGTTATCGCCGGTATCTGGATCGGATATATCGCTGGAGATAGTAGCCGTATTACAAATTTGAGTGCCGGCTGCCGTCCCGGCGTCCACTGTGTAAGCCAAAGTAAAGGAAGCGGAACCCCCACGCGCGAAACTTGCGAGAGTGCAGCTTACGGTCCCTGTCCCGCCTACCTGCGGCAGACTACATGCAAACGTAGGCCCATCAGTTTGAGAAAAACCCACAAAGGTGGTGTGCGCGGGAAGCGTGTCCGAAAGCACGACATTCGCGGCGGCGTCCGGACCAAAGTTAGTGACAAAGATTTCAAAGGCGCCGCTTGAGCCTGCCGCAATGTTGTCGTCACCCACTCTCACTGTCTTGCTAATTGACAGGTTGGCAGACTTCGCCGCTGGGTTAGTCACGACGAACTCGGTCTTGGCCACAACCGAGCCTCTACTCGTGATCATGTTGGCCCTCCAAGTCCCGCGATTGTCAACGTTCTGGCCATTTATCGTAGAGGTATTAGTCGCGGGCAGCTGAAACGAAATATCTTGCGGATCGCTGGTAATCGAAGTCACTTGGCGGATAAATCCGCTTGGATCAACAAACGTCAGGCGCCGACCCGTGCCTCCGATGACACGCGCACAAACGATCTCACCCAAAATGAAAGCGTCCGAAGAAATCAGACATCCGGCCTTGTAAGTGACGATCGGCCCGGGCGCCACTACCGTAAAGTTAGTTGATACAATAGAACTATTCGAAGAGTCCGCAATGGCAACCGACCAAGCTCCGGTGATGGTGGGCGTGTAGAGAAAGTCCTGCGGCTGATTGGTCGTGATATCAGTTTGACCCGGGCCACCGAAAGCATGTCCGCTAGGACCAAACCAATTTACGAAACGATCAGTTTCAGAAACGAAAACAGTCTCTGCGCAAACGGTCTCGCCCAAAACAAAAGTCGATTTAGGCGTCGTGCAATCCGATGCGAAGGTTTGGATGGTTTCCGGCGAAGATTCTGGGATCGGTAAAAGCGAAAATGCCGACGACCACGACGTGCGACTGGAACTCGAAGATGCCATGGAGCTGAGTTGGCTCGCCCTTGTGGACTGTCCTGACGGGCCATTCAGCTTGGAAGAACTAGTTCGCAAAGAACTCGATTTTACTGAATAGAGGGGCACAGTCACAACTGCGGCCAAAAATATGAAAACGCCGATGAGCACAAGAGAATGAGGGCGTTTTAAGAAGTGTTGGGTGGCGTTTTCGGTTCTCATTTGCTTTTCTCCTCCGCGAGAGTCCTACACAAAAATTGCAATCGTCCTGTCCGATGGTATTAGACCTGGCTTCACGTCAAAACTCAGCACCCAGAATCATAAAAACCGAGGCCACATTCGATACCAAGCCATTGTCAGGGAAGTCTTCTCGGTCATAAAATATGTATTGAGTTGCCCTTACTTGCAGAAGCCTGTTGCCTTTTCGAGGGGGGACATCGAATAAGACCCCAGAAACCAGTAGCCTGAAAGGCGCGCACTTAAATACTCTATTTGAATCGTTCTGTCAACTGAAATTCTACTTTAATTTTCGTTTCTTCTACGTTTTGTCTTACCTGAGATCGAATTTGCGCGTATTGAATCACGATGACTACTCGTGAACGCCTTCAATGCCTTTTCGTTGATTAGTCTAGCTGAGAATTCGACAAGTGGCAGGGCGTCGCTGTCGAGCCGGTCGCTTGAAGCGGCGATTATTCTTTGTCACGGAGAACCGGAAGGTCAGAGATCAACCGCCGGCTACCGCGGGAGGTTCTGACTCGCGCTCTCTTAAGAAGCCAAACGACCAGAAGGATGCGGCCAGAAGATAAGCGGGCCAGATCAGCAGAAACTTCAACAGCACTTTCCAGTCATATTTCGCAAACCACTTGAAAGCTCTCAGTAATCGTGCAAACGGCATGAGTAGAATTAGCGGCGGATACTTGAGCAGAATGCCGCCCGGCAATCCACCCCGCTTTCGCGCCACCGCCGACGTCCTACCCAACCTTATCTGGTGCGAAAGAACTTCTTTCCATCCGGTGCGATTTAGATGAGTGACTTCTATGGCCGGGTCGAAGAGTAGACGTTCGCCGGCGCTGTATAGCTTCCAATTGAACAGCAAATCCTCTGCAGGCCACAAGTCTTCATCGAAGTAGCCGTAGCGCTCAAATATCTCACGCCGGTAAGCAATATTGGCGGTAGGCATGCTCTTTTCTAATCGCATGGGGGCGCAGGGCATGAATTCCCTAAACTCGATCAGATAGCCCAGCGAGCCACTTATGCTCCTCGGCGTGCCATTGGATAGCGCTCCCGCCACAGCGGCGTAGTCCCCATCGCGGTGTCGCGCCACAAAACTCTCAATTACGTCGGATTCTGCTACGCAGTCTGCATCCATCATCAGGCAGAGTGGCGCTCTTGTAGCCTGGACTCCAAGATTGCGCGCGGCGCCGGCAAGGGTGCGAGTTTCAAGATGAATGAGACGTATCGAAGGGAATTCTCGCTCGATGATCTGTGGGGTTTGATCCGTGGAGCTATCGATCACGGTGATGTCGAACGGAATTGAGGTGCTCTGGTTAATTACAGCCTGGAGACAACGACGTATGGTACGTTCAGAGTTATAACTGGGAATGATTACCGATATCCGGGGATCAATGCCTGATTTATCCGGCATAAGTTGTCCTATCTTGAAAGTAGTCGTCCAAGATCTTCGCCGCGGAGAACCACAGTCTTCAGGACCTCAACCCTCCTCGATCGCCCCTTGCAGCAAACCGAAAGACCAAAATGCAGCCGCAAGGAGGTACGCGGGCCAGACCAGCAAGAAAACCAGAAATGCCTTTGTATCGTAGGCCGCGAGCCAGGTCGCTGCACGGATCAGTCTAACAAAGGGCAGAAACGCGATCAGGAACGGGTAACGAAGCGGTAGGTCCCCGGCTGGAAATCCAAGGCCATCGCCGCGCTTGCGTGCCGTCACCGACGTCCTACCCAGACTAACCTGATATGAAAGGACTGTGCCCCACCCGGTTCGGTTCAAGTGAGTGACCTTTATGGCCGGATCGAATAGCAGGCGTTCTCCGCCGCTGGATAATTTCCCATTGAACAGTAAATCTTCCGTAAGCCACATATCGTCGTCGAAACCTCCGTAACGCTCTAAAGTCTCCCGCCGGTAGGTTATGTTCGCGGTCGGCATGCCCTTCGCTAGTCGCCTGGGCGCGCTCGGCATAAACTCCTTAAACTCGATTAGGTAGCCTATCCACCCGCTCAAACTTCGCGGTGTACCGTTTGCCAGCGACCCTCCAACCGCCGCGTAGTTATCCTCGCGGTGCCGGGTTACAGCTCTCTCGATCAAATCCGGTTCTGCGATGCAATCTGAATCGATCATCAAGCAGAAAGTCGCGCGGGTTGCGCGGGTCCCGACGTTGCGCGCAGCGCCCGCGAAGGTGCGTTGGTTGAGATGGATCAATCGAACGGAGGGGAACTCTCGTTCCACGATTTGCGCGGTTTGATCGGACGAGCTGTCGACTACGATCACGTCGAACTCAACGGAAGTCCGCTGGTTGATAATCGAGGTTAGACATTGGCGGATGGTGCGCTCCGAGTTATAGCAAGGGACGATGACCGTTAAAGTGGGCTCGCTTGGCGGCATAAAGAACGGTCTAGTCCAATGTTTCTAAGCTAAGTCCCTCACCCCAGAACTCTTCCAAAGGGAGGCGGAGTCTAGATCGCCACGAAGGAGATCCTCAATCACCTCGCCCAGGTCTTTCCGCGGAGCAGCTGAGTTAGAAATGATATTCTCTGCAAAGGCTGGGCCCGAATTATTAATGAAATAAGAAATGATTTTGTCGGCCAGGGTGTTTGAATCTCCCGCGGGAAACAACAGTCCGTTTACGTTTTCAATCACAACTTCTGATAACCCACCGGTCCTCGACGCGATCACCGGCAATCCATTCCGCAAAGCTATCTGCGCCACGGCGCTTTGCGTAGCACTCAGGTATGGCAAGACCAGGACGTCCGCACGGTCAAAGATGGCGACAACCTCTTCGTTCGGAACGTAGCGATTGTCAATCTGAACATGCAGCTCTAATTCCAGTTTGTGAATAAGCTGTCGATACCGTTCAACGGAATCGTAAAACTCACCCACAATTAATAGTTGACAGTTGATTTGGGAGAGGACCTTCGGCATGGCCGCGAGTAACACGTCGAGGCCTTTATATTTCCGCACCTTCCCGAAGAAGAGAATCGTTCTTCCATCGCGGGCGTGATTTGTACCGCCGAAGAATTCGCCGGGAGTAGGAAGCGAAGCCACACTGATTCTCTTCCCCGGAACGAGTGGCAACAAATCCGCTTCTTCCTCGCGGGAATGAGTAATGAAAGCATCGGCAGGCCGCAAGCCAAACTTGAGGAGCATCCGATCGAACGGCGTGCCTTCATGGGGAAAAACGTTGTGACATTCGACGATACATCTCAAGCCCTTTTTGTGAAACAGCCTCGCCAGCGTGCCAATCATAAGACCGAAGAAAGGTTGCCACCACTGAAAGATGACCCCATCCGGGGAGAAACTCTTGACTCTCTTAAATGCTCTGGCCCAGGTGATCGGATTAAGCGGATTGAGAACCGGCTCGGCTCCAGCGTCGAGGGTTGAGGAGCTAACATCAAACTCCGTCTTGCCGGGAAAAAATATATTAGGATACAGCTTGCGGAACGAGATTACCTGGACCGAATGGCCGCGCCGCGTCAGTTCTTGTTTGAGACAATAAACATGATGCGCAATCCCGCCTCTGAGCGGATACGCCGGTCCAATAACCGTGATTCTCATCTCGCGACTTTTTCGGCCTCGACTCTAAAGGGAGTTCGCTCTTCCTCAAAGATCAAGTCGTCTTCCTGCGCTTCTGTCTCAACGATCGAATAGTCGTTTTCGCGCCGATACGAGAAGGCCACCATCTCTGCGAGCAGACCGAATAGCACCAGTTGAACGCCTACGATGACTAGCATCGTTCCGATTATCAGCAACGGGCGATTGCTCAGCCATTCCCGCTGAAGAATGCGCAAAAAAACCAGGTAGGCGTCAACCACGAAACCAATGGAGAACAGAAAGGACCCCATCAGACCGAAGAAATGCAACGGCTTGTTCGTGTATCGAGTCATGAGAATGACTGTGAGCAAGCTGAAGAACCCACCCAATACTCTCTCCAGCCCATAACGCGAATTACCATGTGCGCGCGGCGCATGATCTATTTTCACT